>Ga0272443_10003778_pt1 | contig 17393 bp, 18 predicted proteins | sample SSMAcet12_FD_193581 | JGI IMG/M metagenome (GOLD analysis project Ga0272443, IMG submission 193581) | Marine sediment archaeal communities from Little Sippewissett salt marsh, Falmouth, MA, United States - SSM-Acet-12 | ecosystem: Environmental > Aquatic > Marine > Wetlands > Sediment ... | reverse complement strand
CAACGCTTCTGCCAATTCCAGGACTGATAATTTGTGCTTGATGACCTTCGTTTCGGCGTTCATAATTCCCTCCCGGTGTTATCTCTTCTTTGAAAGATAACTGTTCGGCGAGATACTTATGAATACAGCTCATCCGAGCAAGAGGCCCAACTATCTTGAGGCATTGCTCAAAGCTAACGGCATCCAGGTGAACTTTGTTACCATATAGAAGCTCCTTGACCGCCGGCATGCCTCTATCAGCTTCTTTCAAAACACCGATGATCTGCTCGGTTGTGAATTGTTTGGTCTTCATGTCGCGTAACTTCCTTGGTTCAGTTAAGGATCAGAAAATCCTAAATCCAAGTGTTACAGTGCAGTAGGGCAACTTCCTATTAACCACTCAGAATCCACTATCCTCTTTGTTTTTTTCAATTTTTCATCACTCAAGTATCAACCAGATTCACAAAAAAAGGCCGCATTCAACATTTCCTGTCGAATGCGGCCTTTACCATACAGAAAAATGGCAAAAATCGCTCTTTCGAAAACATTACTACTATTGACTGCAGCTTGCAACCTTGGCTTCAGGGGTGGAAGTATTTCTTTTGGAACAATCCTGTACCGGCCTTAAAGGCTTGCAAATTTTGCATCAAAATCTTTGGCAGCAGCATCGGTAAATACAAAATTCTTACGAATGTAGGCAAGGGTATTTTTCTCAGTCTCGGTTACTCCCTGACCATCTGCGGCTGATTTGAAAAGATCCACAACTTCGTCTTTCGATAACTTTTCCTCACCTTTACCAGTCGTATGTTTTTTTGCAAGGTCCAGCAGTTCTTTTTCGTACTTCTCGCCATCGATGGTTACATAAGCCATAATCGACCTCCTTTTAATTTAATGTTATGCATTATGTAAAAGTACATTATACACTTAACCAAGTACGTTTGCAAGCATGCCTTCCAGAGCCCCTTCACCTTGAGATCTGACAAATAAAAGGACGATGGGGACCAATTTAGCAATTATGTCAGCATCCAGATTTAAGAGCAGAAGCAATAAAGATAAGATCATTGATTCCAGGTGTTACCTCTGCAATCTGACCGAATTCACCTGCACTCAATTTCTCCTGTGCAAGTTTGAAGAGCAGGCCTGCGTTGCCACACAAAACACCTTAACAATGCGTTTTGCATTTGTTAATTATAGCAATTATAGCTGCATGGACGTGCCCCCGTTTAATAGAGCACTTGTTTTTGGAAAAAATCGGTTTGCTGAACCATAATTTCTACCGGTGTCAGCCATTCTAATGAGCTGTGTGGCCGGATGGAATTGTAATCTTCCTGCCATTGCCCGAAAACCTCATGGGCATGATCCAGACTCATAAACTGTATTCTTAAGCATCTAAATTAACAGATTTAGTAAAAGCGTTAATGCGCTCTAATGGTGTTTTTCCGTGATTTCTGTAGCCCATGTGCGGGTACTGTTCATTGTAAAATTTGAGCCATTTATCGAAGTCTTCCTGTAAGGCATCGACCGACTCGTACACCTTCTCCCTGAGTTTGATTATGAAAAACTCATCGAGCATGGTCCGGTTGAATCGCTCAACAAATCCGTTGGTCTTTGGATGACGCACTTTCGTTCGGCCGACGGATGATGTTCAGAATCCTGATTCTGCAAAGTTTGGGCAACTTGTTATTAACTTCATTTGCTTCAATTAATTTCTTTAAACTTTTCCTCTATGGAGCCGAGAAAAATTTTTATCTGGCTCAGCATTATCGTCTGGCCGTTTTTTGTCGTTACAGGGATTTACGCTCCTCACTTAGCGCCTCTGGCCGTTGTCGTCTAACTGCTTTTTCTGGTTGGCTGGTATGATATCCTGCAGACCAGGCGTTCAATTCTTCGCGACTATCCGGTGATCGGCCACCTGCGCTACATACTTCGGGCCATCTCCCCTAAGATACACCAGTACTTTTTTGAGGACAACCTCAATGGAACCCCTTTTAACAAGGAAAGCATCGCATTGGTCAACAAGCGTTCGGACAACGAGGATGCCTTTCATCCTTTCGGTACGGAAAAGGACCTTTACTCGGAACGCTATCAGTGGGCTGCCCACGCCATCTTCCCGAAAAAGCGTTTTACCGAACCTCCCCAGGTAACGATCGGCTCCGACGCCTGCAGACAACCTTATGCTGCCTCGATCTTCAATATTTTTGCGATGAGTTTCGGCGCTCTCGGCGAAAATGCGGTTGTGGCTCTGAACCGGGGGGCTAAACTCGGAGGTTTCTGTCATAATACGGGCGAAGGGGGGCTCAGTCCCTACCATCTTCAGGGCGGGGGGACATCGTCTTGCAGGTTGATACGGCGAATTTCGGGTTCCGCAATGATGACGGCACCCTCAACGAAAAGGCCTTTACGGAAAAAAGTACACTGGCGCAAGTGAAAATGGTCGAGGTGAAGCTTTCCCAGGGAGCGAAGCCGGGCCACGGCGGCCTGCTTCCCGCAGCCAAGAACACGAACGAGATCGCAAACATCCGCATGGTCAAGGCAGCTACGGACGTTTTTTCTCCCCCCGTCAACCCTTCTTTCGATTCACCTGAAGGGTTGGCTCATTTTATCGACAAGCTTCGCCGTCTCAGTGGAGGCAAACCGGTAGGCTTCAAGCTTTGTATCGGGAGCAAGGATGAATTCATCGGTCTTATCCGCGCTTTTGAGAAGACGGGAATTTACCCCGATTTTATTACGGTCGATGCCGCCGAAGGTGGCACGGGAGCTGCCCCGGTCGAATACAGCGACAGCGTTGGAATGAGGGGTGAAGACGCCCTTCGGTTCGTCCACCAGACCCTGAGGGAGATGGGCGTGCGCGATCGCATCAAGGTGATCTATTCCGGCAAGGTGATCACCGGTTTTACCTTGCTCAAAGCCTTGTGCCAGGGTGCGGATCTCTGTAACAGCGCCAGGGGGTTCATGTTTTCTCTCGGATGTATACAGTCCTTGCGCTGCCATACCAACACCTGTCCCACGGGTGTTGCAACCCAGGACAAAACCCTGCAAAAAGGGCTTGTGCCTGAAGAAAAATACCAGCGGGTGGCCAATTTCCATAAAAATACCATCGTATCGTTTCTTGAATTGGCATCGGCGTTAGGGATTTCATCCCTCGATGAACTGGATGAGCATCATATTCAAACAGGCCACACCAGATTGTAAAACAAGGAAAAACCATGTTCGAAACCATCAGCACACAAGTTCTGAACATTTTGAAAAATGCCGGAGTCAAAAGAGTTTACGGCATTCCCGGTGACACCATCGATACGCTCATGGAAAGTATCCGCGCCGATGATGAGGTAGAATTTATTCTGACGCGCCATGAGGCTAATGCAGGATTCATGGCTTCCGGAGAAGCACGTATAACAGGAAAACCGGCAGTTGCCGTTGCCTGCCAGGGACCCGGAGCCAACAACCTTCTCAATGGTCTTGCTGACGCCGCCAGAGATCGCGTTCCGGTCTTGGCGATTACCGGCCAGATCGAAAGTGATTACATCGGAACCGGTATGCCCCAGGGTTCCACCCAGCTGCAGCTGTTTGAAGACCTGGCCGTTTTCAACGCCGAGGCACGTTCTCCGCACAATCTTATCGAACTTCTTCATATTGCGATCAACGCCGCCTTGCAAGGAGGTGTAGCGCATATCTCCGTTCCTTCAGATATCATGAAGCACTCGCCGGTAGCGTATAAAGCGGTTCCCCCGGTGACGCCTTCTCCGCTTTCTGTAGACGAAGTGTTTGTTTCGCATGCGGCAGAGGCGATCAACCGGGCAAAACGCGTTGCTGTGCTCTACGGTGAGGGTGCGCGAGAATGCGCTTCACAGGTCGTCGAGCTTGCAGAGAAACTGGGAGCGCTGCTGATCCATACGACCCGATCCAAAGACGTTATCGAGAACGCTCATCCCAATCTTCTCGGGAGCATCGGCCTGATAGGATTCCATCCGGCCAATGCTGCGTTGCATGCCTGCGACCTGCTGATCATCGTCGGGAGCAACTTTGCCTACAACAGCCGGTATCCCGATGTCCCCGTGGTCAAGATCGACCGGATCGCCGAACATCTTGCCACCCACCTCGCCGTTGACTACCCCATTCTTGCCGACGCCCGGAAAGCTCTTAATCTCCTGCTTCCGAAGTTACAGCCGAAGCCGGACAAGACATTTACGGGCAGTTTCCGCGAAAGCCTGGAAACGCATCTCAATAACTTTCTCTACCAGCCCGCCCAGCGCAAGGACAAGGAGCCCATTCATCCCGGTTCCGTGGTAAGCGAAGTCATGGAGCGGCTCGCTTCCGACGGGATTCTCTGCGGCGACTCCGGTACTGCGACAATCTGGATCAACAACAGCGCACGGTTCAAACCGGGGCAGCGGTTCATCTGGAGCGCAAACCTGGCAACCCTCGGTGCAGCTTTCGGGCAGGCGGCGGACGCTTACCTGGCTACAGGCAGACCGGTAGCTGTCATCGCCGGCGATGGAGGACTTCAGTTCAGTATCAGTGATCTTGTAACTGCCGCCATGTACGATATCCCTGTCAAGTGCTTCATGCTCAACAACGGCATGTTCAAGTTCATCGAATTCGAAGAGCGCTCCCACGACGGCAATGTCCCTTCGGGTGCGCATCTGCTTAATCCGGATTTCGCGGCTCTTGCGGAAGCATCGTACTGCAAAGGGATAACGGCTCAGACCTTCGGGGAACTGCGTGAAGCAGCAGAGTCTGCGTTCGCCCACGATGGCCCCGTGGTTGTCGATTGCAGGATCGATCCGGACACCTTTCTCTTCCCTCCGGCTGTTTCTCCTAAAATGGCTATCAATTATCTCAAGAGTGAATTCAAGAGCTGGTTCACGCCTTCCAGCGAAGAGGAGCAAAGGATTGCCGCTCTCGCTGGCAAACTGTAGTTCTGAATGGTCTGAGGGGAGTGGACTCCTGGCCTTGATGGATCGAACTATTGCCAGGAAACCGGAGTGTGGCTGAGATTTGGCTTACATCATTCGCGTGTTCAATGTGTGCATGATCCAGATGGTTCCGGCAATGAAGATGAACAGCAAGAGTGCGGTAAAAGCTATTGTTATCAAATTCCAGCGCTGGGATAATGAGCTGTCGAGGTGTAGAAAATAGTACAGGTGGACGGCTATTTGCGCGGCGGCAGCTACAAAAAGTCCGGTGACGGCAAGCTGTTTCGGAACGATACCGGTCAGAACCAGTCCGAATGAAATGATTGTCAGGACAACGGCTAGAATAAAACCGGTAATGTAGTTTTTATACGAAACGTGTTCGGTGGCCGTGTTTTCGATATGAGTCTGTTCCACAATTATGATTCCTGTTTTTATAATTATAGGACTTGCCACAAGTAAACAACGGTAAAGACGCCGACCCAGACTATATCGAGAAAGTGCCAGAATAAACTCAGGCGCATCAAGCGGGAGCGTACCACCACGGTCGGCCCTTTTATCAGTAGCTGAATCATCATCACGGCCATCCACAGCAAACCGAAGCTTACGTGCGTTCCATGTGTCCCCACCAAAGCAAAAAAGGATGATAAAAATCCGCTATGGGACGGGCCATGTCCAGCCATAATCATGCCATAAAATTCGTGAATTTCCATCGCCACGAATCCTGCGCCCAAAAGAAAAGCAGCGCCGAGTCCGGCCAGAACCGCGTTTTTCTTCTCCTGTTGCATTGCCACCATGCCAAATCCATAGGCAACGCTGCTCGTCAATAACAGCATTGTTTCCCCAAAAAGATAGGGCAGGTCGAAGAGTTGTTTCGGACCGGGGCCTCCGGCGTAGTTCTGGCCCAGCACAATAAACGTGGCGAATAGAATCGCAAAAATCACCAGATCGCTCATCAGGTAAATCCAGAAACCAAGCATCTGTATTTCGAGACGATCGGCTTCGTGCCATTCTGCCGGGTATGTTGACTCCATACTGTTTTGCATTGAACGCTCCGTTTTATCAAATATTCCCTGAATCTTGCGCTGCGGCCAAAGCCCGGAATCTTTCCTCTTCGATGCGCTGCACTTCGTGCGCGGGGATCACATATTCCGTTTCGTTCGTGACGGCGCTTATGATGACGGTGCCGATAATGCCAGCTATGCTCAACGCGGCCAGCCACCAGATGTACCAGACCATCGCAAAGCCGAAGGTGAGGGCCAAAGCGCAGATAATCACGCCATGCGGGCGGTTTTTCGGCATACGAATGTCGTGATACTTTTCGGGTCGCTGGTAGGCGATGCCGCGCTCTTTTCTGTCCCAGAACTCATCGAGGGTGTGAACGTTGGGGATAATGGCGAAATTATATTCGGCGGGCGGCGAGGAGGTCGCCCATTCGAGCGTGCGGCCATTCCAAGGGTCTCCGGTTACATCAACATTGGCTTTCCGGTTTTTGATGCTGACAATGAACTGGATTATCAGGCAAAGTATGCCGAACAAAATCATGACCGCGCCAGCGAGCGCTACGATCAGTAAAGGTTGCCATTCGAGGTTGTAGTAATGAGACAAACGTCGGGGCATGCCCATGAAACCGAGGATATACAAAGGGATGAAAGCGAGCAGGAAACCGATAAACCATCCCCAGAACGCACGCTTGCCCCATTTTTCATCCAGCCGGAACCCGTACGCTTTCGGGAACCAGTACTGAATTCCGGCAAAGTAGCCGAACAGCGCGCCGGGAATAAGCATGTTGTGGAAGTGTGCAATCAGAAAAACGCTGTTGTGGAACACGAAATCGGCGGGCGGGATCGACAACAGCACGCCGGTCATGCCGCCAAGCACGAAGATCGTCAGAAAACCCATCGTCCAGTACATCGGCACGCTGAAAGTGATCCGACCTCGGTACATGGTAAAAAGCCAGTCATAGACCTTGACGCCGGTCGGTATGGCGATCAACATGGTCGTGATGCTGAAGAAGACGTTGACTGCCGGGGTGTTCCCCATGGTGAAGAAGTGATGAAGCCAGACCGTGAATGAGAGGAACATGATGGCGACCGTGGCATAGACCAGCGATTTGTAGCCGAAAAGTTTTTTTCGGGAGAAGGTGGCCACCACTTCGGAAAACACCCCGAATGCCGGGAGGATGAGGATGTAAACCTCCGGATGGCCCCACATCCAGAAAAGGTTGTTCCACAGCATCATGTTCCCGCCCAGATCGTTGGTGTAGAAATGCATTCCCAGGTAACGATCCAGAGTCAACAGAAAAAGGGCGGCGGTCAGCACGGGAAAAGAGAGCACTATCAGCACATTGGTGGTCAGGGCGGTCCAGACGAACAGGGGCAGGCGCATGAAGGTGAGGCCCGGCGCGCGCATTTTTATGATCGTTACCAGAAAGTTGATAGCCGTCAGCGTGGAGCCAACTCCCGATATCTGAATCGCCCACATCCAGTAATCGACGCCCGTGCTGGGGTTGAATTGCTTCTCGAAAAGAGGCGCGATGCCCGACCAGCCCGCGGTGGTGAACTGGCCGACGCCGAGTGAAATCATGACAAGGAATGCGCCCGCGATGGTCAGACCGAGGCTGATGGAGTTCATGAGCGGAAAAGCGACATCGCGAGCGCCAATCTGCTGCGGAATGATAATGTTCATCAGACCGACCAAAAATGGCATCAGCACGAACACAATCATGATGGTGCCGTGCGAGCCGAAGATCTGGTCGAAATGAGGCGGTTGCAGGAACCCTGGGTTGGCGCCTGCCGCCAGAGCCTGTTGCGAGCGCATCAGCATGGCGTCGGAAAATCCGCGCAGCAGCATAATGCTCGCGAGAATCATATACATGATGCCGATTTTTTTGTGGTCCAGGCTGGTGAGCCATTCGTTCCACAAAAATGACCACTTCCTGAACCAGGTAAGGAGGGCAATAATGATGACTGCCAGCACCAGAGAGCCGTAAACCGCGCCCATGATGATGGCATCATGGAGCGGTATGGCGGAGAGCGATAGTTTGCCAAGCATATTAGTTGTGCATCTTTTCTTGGGGTTGCATCCTCGATTTCATGGTCTCGTCCGCGCCCATCCAGCCGGTAAACTGCCCGACAATATCATCGAACAAACCAGCCACAACCGGCGAATAGACCGTCACAGGATGATTGCTGTTCGGTTCGCTTAGCGCCTTGTATGCCGCCATGCTCAAGGTTTCCGGGCTTTGCCGGGCGTTGTGCACCCAGACCTGAAATTGCTCAGGAGTTTTCACGATTGCCTTGAAGTGCATGGTTGCGTACCCGTTGCCGCTGAACTCGCGGTTCTGGCCGTCAAAAGTCCCGGTATGATCCGCCAGCAAATGCAACTGTGTCTGCATTCCGGCCATCGCGTACATCTGGCTTCCCAACTGGGGAACGTAGAACGAGGTCATCACTGTCGCCGAGGTGAGGCGAAAATCGAGCGGCGTATGCGCGGGCAAGACGAGTTCGTTGACGGTCGCGATGTTGTAGTCGGGGTAGATGAAGAGCCAGTTCCAGTCCAGCGACACCACCTCGACCCGCAGCGGTTCAGCCTCTGCCGGGATCGGTTTGTAGGGATCGAGCCGGAAGGTGCCCGTCCAGGTCAGGTACGACAGAACCGCGACAATGACGACGGGAACCAGCCAGACGACCAGTTCGATTTTGATGGAATTTGCCCAGTTTGGCCTGTAGGCGGCTTTTTCGTTGGAGGCCCTGTAGCGGATGGCGAACCCGATTGCCATGACCAGAACCGGAATCACGACAATCAGCATCAGCCCGAAAGCCGTGGCAATGAGAAGAGCTTCATCGCGAGCGACAGGGCCTTTTGGCTGAAAGACCACCATCTCGCTGCAACCGGCCAGGATGAATGCAGAAAAAAACAGGCTGAATGTCTTGAGCAAGGCGTACGAGTTATGTTTTTTCATGATAACCTTTCATCACGATGTTAAATCACGGCATGTTCCTGCATATCGAAAAATGCACTCGAATTACTCTTGACAAGAAGTTTGCTTGCTTTGTCATCCCCTTGCTTTGATCCAATATCTGGCGTTGTCTATACTGCGAATGCCATTACTGGAGTAATAATGAAATTCGTTACTACTGCAATATGTGCCATTGCGAACCAAATTGGTGTATCTTGACGTAAAGTAACAAAAAGAAATGGAACGACTCTTTCGATGAGGCTGGGGCTCGGTGAATTCTTCCACACTTTAACTTATGTCATTTGATTCATCGCAAGAGAAAGAAGGGGATTTTGATGCACCAGCTCTTTGCCTATATACAGTTGACAAAGCCACGCATTACGATTCTGGTCATCATGACCACCGTTGCCGGGTACCTGTTTGCCGGAGGCACGACCGTGCTGGATCCGCGGCTGTTTTACCTTGTCGCAGGATCGGTGTCAGCCTGTTCCGGATCCGCCGTATTGAATCAGTACCTTGAGCGGGACTTCGACGCCAGAATGGAGCATACCCGCGACAGGCCGATACCGGTAGGGCTTGTGCAGCCAGTTCAAGCCCTGAACTTGGGCATCGTTCTTGTGCTCTCAGGCGTCACCATCGCCGCCATGAAAGTAAATCTGTTGAGCGCCTTCCTGATTCTGCTGACTGCTTTTATCTATATCGTCATCTACACGCCGATGAAAAGGGTAAGCTGGTTAAGCACGAGCCTCGGCGCGGTTTCCGGCGCTTTGCCACCGGTCACCGGATGGGCTGCTGCTACGGGAACAATCGGCCTTGGGGCATGGATACTGTTTTTCATTTTGTTCCTGTGGCAACATCCCCATTTTTACGCTGTAGCCTGGATGTATCGTGACGATTACAGGATCGGTGGATTCAAAATACTCTCGGCAATCGATGCGAATGGAGACAGAATATTCAAACACATTCTCGTTTATACGCTGCTCTTTGTGCTAGCTTCTTTTCTTCCATACCTTTTCGGTTTGTCAGGTTTACAGTATGGCGTCGGTTCGTTACTCCTTGGAATCATTCCACTTATGTTCAGCGCGCAGCTGTTTGTTTCGCGTTCCGACAGAGATACCCGCAGGGTTTTCAGAGCGACCCTTGCCTACCTGCCGATGCTTTTAACGCTGATCGTGCTGGGCAGATTTTTTTAGCTCGCAGCAAAGAAATGGCTGATCGAAGCTCGCCGGTCCCGCGTCCATAGCGATACAAATAGCAAGGGCGCTTCCACACACCGTCGCTGGGCGTGGAAGCGCCCTGACGCATCAAGATTCGAATTCTCGGGCGGTCACAAAATCTTGTCGCCCATCCAGGTGCCCATCTTCCACTGCCAGTGCGGCACCTTGCCGCCCATCGCGAAATAGGAGGTTTTGAAGCCGACCTTCAGTTCGTAGTAGAGCCTGCCCATCTTCAGAATTTCGATGTCGCCGCCGTACCAGACGTTCGAGTGAATGTAAAAGGCTTTGTCGTCACCCATGTCGCCGTAACAGATCACCTCCGGGCTGTACAGCTCGCTGTCGGCCTCCTCGTCCGAGAGTGCGCCGAGATCGCGAGCCAGTTGCCGCGCGACGATGTAGGACTGGTGATGGCCGATGGAGCCGAGCTTCGGCACCGTGCAGGCCGCGGCGTCACCGGCGGCATAGACTTCAGGATAGTCCGGATTTTTCAACTGCTTGTTGGTGATGACGAACCCCTTTTCGTCGCAGATCGGCAGCCCTTTCAGAAATTCGTGCGGTACCCAGTCAGGGAAGATGATCTTCAGCTCGGCCTCGATGGACTCACCGTTGGCGAACTCGATGCCATCCTTGCCGATCTGTTTGATGTCTTCGAGGTTGTTCTTGTAGCCGAAGCCCATACCGCCCGCGATTTCAAGCAACTGCCCAACGATTTTCTCGCCCGCGTCTTCGGCGATCAAGCCGGCAGGAGTGAAGATCGTCACCTTCTCAGGTCCGCCCATTTCATGATGCTTCATCCACGAAGCGAGCGAGAGCGCCATTTCGACCGGAGGCCCCTCGCAGGCAGCTTTGGCCATCGGCACGAAGTCGAGCTTGCCCTTGGTGCCCTGATGGAATTGCGCTGAGCCGATCGCGATCGGGCCGCCTTTGTACCCGCCCTCATGCAGGTAACGCCGGAGCTTGTTACCGTAAAATCCATCGGTTACGGTGTGGCCATGCTCGGCAAAACCCTCGATCTTGTCAAATGCAAGCCGGTTACCGAGAGCGATGACCAGATAGTCGTACGTGAGTACATCGGTGGTTGCGCCAGGCCGTTCGGTCGGCTGGATAGTCACCTTTTTGCTCTCGACATCGATGTCCAGAACCTCGGCCTGGATGAAGCGGGTTTCGTCTTTGTCGAGCACCGGCGCCAGCGGCAGTTGCATGCTGCTATCCGGATTTTTGTTTTCGAGGACTTCAATCGGGATGTTGGGGATGAAAAGCAGATAAGACTTTTTGTCGACGACGGTTATCGTGGCATCCTCCGGTTTTACATGATCGCGAATGTGGCGAGCGACCTGCAATCCGGCAAAATTGCCACCAAGAATTAATACATGCGGTTTGGTTTTCATGGCAACGATCCTCCTAGTCTTTGTTTATGAAGTAAATGCTTACTTTTTATATAGTTAACTTAACAGGTCATCATAATCTCAAGTCATCTTTTACGTTCAAAAAACTGTTAAGACAGATCTTTCAAATGCTCCCGGAAAAGCACGATTCCTGATAACGGTTCAATCCATACCATGACAATCGATTCTTTTGACTGGAATGATCTTTCGAACAAAATCCGGAAAGCTGGCGGTATTCTCAAAGCCCTCCGGAAAAGATGCAGGCTTTGAGCAAGAGTCCGGCATGGGTTTCAGCTTCTTTCAGGAGTGATAGACTTCAGCCTCGTTTTCACTCGACGCGTTCAGGATACCTTGTGCTTTTTCGGCCTCTTCCTGGGTCCCATGGGCGATGACAAGGAACTTGTTGGCTTTCACTGCTGTCTCGTATTTCACGATGCTGTCTTTGGGAATGCCGATGCTGAACAATGCCGCGCCAATCGCGCTGAATCCACCGACCAACACTGCGCCTCCGAGGGCGTTGATGATCCAGCTTACAAGGGGGCCGAAAACAATCACATGCCCTATGCCGGGAATGACAAGAAAAGCTGATCCGAAAAGCAAGCCGAAAAGCCCGCCCCAGAACGCCCCCAGCTTTCCCCAAACCTTCACTCTTTCTCCGGTATTGTAAAACCCTACAGCATGTTCCTCCGTGTGGTAATCCTTACCGATAATCGAGAGCTTCTTCATGTCGAAGCCCGACTTCTCCAGTTCTCTGATTGCACCCTCAGCGGCTTCATGAGAACCGTAAATTCCTACAGTGACATTTTGCGCGTCCATGATGGTATTGAGTTTATGGTGAATGAAAAACAACTACTCCGAGCAAGAACAGCTAAGCTTCTTTTTTTAAAAGAGTTAATCGATTTCAATAGAGTTGCCCGTCATTAAAAAAAGACGAGTTGCGTTAAAATTGCGCTATTTTAGGAAGCGTAAACCATCACAAAACCGGGTTTTTTGTATCTCACGCATTCAGCAAAAAAAGAATAAATCCCGATGCCAGATTTATTTGATTCTTGCCATCTCCTTGGCTTTTTCGTCATGCTGCCAGCTTCAGTCGAAGGTGACGTACATCGTGGCATTACCATGAAGTGGTTGAGCGTGGGCTTGTAGCGATTCATTGACTCTGTTTGGTTTGTAATTGAAAGGTATAATTATTCAGAATTTTTGTTAAAATATTTAAGTAATTTTGATGTATAGAGTGATAATAGTTTTGATAAAGTTCATGATCCAAAAAAAACAGGTTTGCCTGCCCGGTGGGGAGTCGCATCATCAAAATTGACGGTAAAAGCCTCATGGGGATACTTTTACCGTCTCGTGTCGTTACAAAAAAAGAGCCGGTTGACGCCGGTAACCAAACTTGAGATGTATTGAACTAAATGAATCTGCATACAAAAACCTGGGTATAGCGGTTGTCTGTGGCGATAGATACAGCGTAGGACTTTTTTTCGTGGCCGGACAATCTGGCCCGGATCACTCCGCCGGAGATGTTTCTGCGGGTCGATGGCGGCAGCTCCGGAAAACCGATTTACGAAGGGATGCAACTGAGCTACACGCTCTATCCCTTCATGATGATTCCGGTGCGGTGGACGACTGAAATCATGACGGTTTCGAAGCCCGGTTTTTTCGCGAAATCGAGGGTGGCACGGAGGTGACCGACATCGTGGAGTACGCTTTGCCGCTCGATCTGCTCGGCGAGGTGTTCGAGTCCCGGCGGTGCAAGGTGGCGGAGATTCTGGGGGCTTTTTGATGGTCTCGGGATGATGTCACTTTGATTCGGTATCGGGGTCGAAATTGGTAGCAAGAAGAAATTGGGCTGAAGCCCGGAGTTTTTTTTGCGGAATGGCTATCCCCGGACTGAAGTCCGGGGCAACATGAATGTAAGAAAATTGAATGTCCGTTGTCCCGACAGTTGTCGGGACTTCTGAAAACGGGAGCTTGAAAGTCCAGGGCAATTGAACTCGAATGTTAGATCGAATGTCCAGAGGGTTAAAACCCTCTGGAATGTAAGATGGCAGTGCAATTTGGAGGAGTGAAGTTGTTTCTCTGAGAATGTAAAACTCTGGAACAATTGCCCCGGACTTTAGTCTGGGGTTTATGGGTAAGACATAAAAAAAGGCAAGACTAGAACAGAGGTCTGGATCTGAGAATTTTGAGGATGATCAAGTATAGGTTTTGGTTCCGATACAATTATCGGAATTCGCACTCTTTGAGGTGCAAAGAGAAGGTTTTCTTGTTCATCCCCCGGAACTTGGCAAAGTGGTTTTTGGCCAGTCCACCAAACCCTTCCATACCGTTAATGTTGTTGCGGCCTTTGGCGAATTCATTCTTGCTATGATCGATGCGAAAGTGCTTGTCGTAGCCCACATCAACTAGGCCGTCATAGTTCGAAAGGCCATAGGAGTAGAGAATGCTGTCACAGGTCACTTTGCCTCATATGTTTGTTTTTTGACGTTACTTTAGCGCAATCCGGCACGATCTGGGCGTACACTTTGCAGTGCCGTTTGACGAGGCCAAAAACGATGGTTTTGCCATAAGTGCCACGGCTACGCTGGCCGCGAAACCGTCGAGCGCCGAAGAAGGATTCGTCAACTTCGATTTCGCCAGACAAGGGTGATTGATGCTCGCAATGTTCGGCAATCCGTTCTCGAATGGCCTTGAGGTACTGATTCACGGTATTGCGGTTCAGGCCGCTGAGGAACGCGATCTGAGTGGCCTCCAAATAAACGGCAAAAGAGCGAACCAGCAGCCTGAATTTGGCCTCTGAAATTTTTGAACGGTTTACGTACCGGTTATTTGTTGACATAACAGTAGGTTAGAAAGGTTTCTAGCCTTCTGTTCTTGTCATGACACATAAAAAATCCTGCCGCTAATGGCTACTCGACGCGTCGTTGACCTTCGTATTGTTTGGCACGGAGAGGAGGGCAGTTCTCGCGGACTGAACTGGCAGTTGCTGAAGTGGATCTGGAGGGCTATAGCCTTTATCTATATTCTTAATTGTTATACAAGTATATACAAAAACAAATGAAATAATGCTTTTATGCTCTACCAGTAAAGTAGAGGTTATTGGTTTGAATCCAATATTAGTAACCCGCATTTAGGCAAATTTTCTGCTGAAACAGGCGAAGCGAATAGTTGTAGTTTTTTTAGGCTGAGTGCAGTTTTCTTGTCGCTTGCCTAAAACCAAAAAAGCCTCCGAACATCGGAGGCTTTTTATCTGTGGAGCGGGAAACGAGACTCGAACTCGCGACCCCAACCTTGGCAAGGTTGTGCTCTACCAGCTGAGCTATTCCCGCTTGAGAGGCCTAATTATAGGGAAAATTCTTTTTGTGTGCAACAGGGAGGTGAATTTTTTGCCAGTGCCCATTTAGTTATATCAAGTAATTGGCTAATGGCTGTTTAGTCGTGTTCTGTGACGGTTGCCGGGCGGGGCTGAGCGTGGTATTGAAGTCGAGGGGGATAGAAGTAAAAAAGCCTCCGGTATTCGGAGGCTTTTTATCTGTGGAGCGGGAAACGAGACTCGAACTCGCGACCCCAACCTTGGCAAGGTTGTGCTCTACCAGCTGAGCTATTCCCGCATCTGGTTAAGTGTGCTTAATGTAGGAAAAAGTCCAATTTCGTGCAACAGGGTTGTGAAGAATTTTTGTCTTGCAAGATTCTCGTTCTTCTGTTGTCGGCTGATTCCGGGCAGCCGCAAGGGCTGCCCCTACAAGCATGAATTGCCGTGATTCAGTTTTACAGCTTCAGCTCATCCATGATGGTGCCCATATCCTTGTCACCCCGTCCCGAGAGGTTGACGACGATGATCGACTCTTTCGGCATTTCGGCGGCTCGTTTCATGGCGTAGTGCACGGCGTGGGCCGATTCGAGGGCGCAGATGATGCCTTCGGTTTTAGCCAATGCGTCGAGTGCTGCAAGAGCTTCTTTGTCCGTTGTTGATGTGTAGCTGACCAGCCCAAGCCTCTGCAGGTAGCAATGCTCCGGGCCGACGCCTGGGTAGTCCAGACCGGCGGAGATCGAGTGCGCCTCCTGTACCTGGCCGTGCTCATCCTGCAACAGCTTCATCATGGCACCGTGCAGCACGCCGATTTCGCCTTTCGTCAGCGATGCGGCATGTCTGCTGTCGAGTCCTTCGCCAGCGGCTTCTACACCGATCAGCTCGACCTCTTTCGCATCCGGAAGAAATTCGTAGAACATGCCGATGGCGTTGCTGCCACCGCCGACGCAGGCCACAATTGTATCGGGCAGACGCCCAGCCTGTTCGATCACCTGCCGTCGGGTTTCACGGCCGATGACCGCCTGGAAGTCGCGCACCATCATCGGATACGGGTGCATGCCGACTACCGAGCCGATGATGTAGAAGGTCTCTTCGGGATTGTTCATCCAGTCTCTGATCGCTTCGCTGGTGGCGTCTTTGAGGGTTCTGGTGCCAGCTGTGACCGGACGGACATCGGCACCGAGCAGCTTCATCCGCGCCACGTTGGGAGCCTGGCGGCGAATATCCTCTTCGCCCATGTAGACGATGCAGTCGAGGTCGAACAGTGCGCAGACGGTTGCCGTGGCTACGCCGTGTTGGCCCGCACCGGTTTCGGCGATGACGCGCTTCTTGCCCATCCGCTTGGCGAGCAGCACTTGGCCGAGCGCGTTGTTGATTTTGTGCGCTCCGGTATGGCAGAGGTCTTCGCGCTTCAGCCAGATCTGGGCGCCGCCCTGCTGCTCGCTGAGGCGTGAGGCGTAATAGAGCGGGGTCGGGCGGCCGACGTAGTCGCGGAGCAAGCCTTCGAGCGTGCTGCGGAACTCCAGATCTTCCTTGGCTTTGAGGTACTCTTGTTCGAGATCGGCGGCGTTTTTGACCAGCGTTTCGGGAATGAATTTGCCTCCAAACGTGCCAAAATGGCCGAATTCGTCGGGTGCGTTGTAGGTGACCTTCTGCGTCATAGATGCGTAGCGAAGAGTTTTGATGATCGTTCTCTGATTGCGGCGCTGCCGCAGATAACGATGCTTGAATAGGTTGATGCTTTGAAACGTGCTCTTAATATAGAAAGCTTTGCCTCATATATCCATACAGCAAGATGTTCAGCCCGGTTTCCGGCCTCTGATAAAGGCCAAAGGTTTCCTATATTCCGTTTCTGTTCGATGAGTTTTAATCCCTGCTCGTAAATCCAGGAAGATTCGCCCGTGAAACTTGCCAGATCACTGAAACTTCTGATGCTGTTATTGGTCGTCCAGGCGGCTGACGGTCTTACGCCACTGCGTGCGGACGAGCCAGAGCGGAAGCCGGGGGATATCGACTCGACGGTGGTCTATACGGCGCGTGACTCGCTGTCGTATAACTTCGACCAGCGCACCATCGAGCTGTTCGGCAAGGCGAAAGTCGAGTACAAGGACATTCGCATCGAAGGTCCCACCATTACGGTCGAGCAATCGAAGAGCACTGCGTACACCAGCGCGTCGAGTGCTGCGTCTGGCCAGCCTCGTGAACTTCCGAAGTTTACCGACAAGGACGGCTCGTTTAACGCTGAGACGATGTCGTACAACTATAAAACCCGCTATGGTTCGGCATCGGCGGTGACCTCGAACGAGGAACTCGGCATTTTTTCCGGCAAGCAGATCGAACGGATGCCCTCCGGCGAACTGCATATTGAGGACGGCACGTACACCACCTGCGACCTCGAAGAGCCACACTACTGGTTCTGGGGCAAGCACATGACGATTATTCCGGGCGACAGGCTCATCTCCCGCCCGTTCGTCATGTACATCCATCCGGAAATTTTCAACAAACGGCTGCCGGTGATCCCGATCATTCCGCTGCCCTACATGTCGGTGCCGATTTCCAACAAACGCGCTTCAGGCTTCCTCTTCCCGAGAGTTGGGCGCAGCTCCGGGCAGGGTCTGTACCTGTCGA
>Ga0272443_10003776_pt1 | contig 17399 bp, 13 predicted proteins | sample SSMAcet12_FD_193581 | JGI IMG/M metagenome (GOLD analysis project Ga0272443, IMG submission 193581) | Marine sediment archaeal communities from Little Sippewissett salt marsh, Falmouth, MA, United States - SSM-Acet-12 | ecosystem: Environmental > Aquatic > Marine > Wetlands > Sediment ... | reverse complement strand
CTTGGCGGTGTGTCGGGCAGCTGGAACGGGACGACCGACACGTACACGGCGGTCTACAGCGTCGCGGACGGGGATGTAGACGAGGATGCTGTAGCGATCGACGTGATCGGTGCGCAGGACCTCGCTGGGAATCCGATGGCGGACTACACGCCGGAGAGCGAGTTCGAGATCGATACGCTGAACCCGTCGGCAGATGTGGTGACGAGCGATCCGCTGATCAGCGACGCCGACACCGGGGCGGGGAAGACGTTCACTGTAGAAGTCACGTTCTCCGAGGACATGACGACCGACGGGTCGGCCGATCCGTCGCTGACGTTCGCCCCGACGGTCGGATCGACACTGAGCGGTGCGTCGGGCAGCTGGAACGGGACGACCGACGTGTACACGGTGACCTACGATGTCGCCGACGCCGACGTGGATGAGAACTCCGTCACGATTGACGTAACTGGCGCAGCGGACGCAAACGGCAATGGCCAACAGAACCTTGTGCCGCAGCACGAGTTCGAGATCGACACGCGAAACCCGTGGATCTCGTCGATTACGTCGAAGACGCCGGATGGTTTCTACCGCGCCGGAGCGGCGATCGACATCACGATGACCTTCTCGGAGGCGGTGACGCTGGTGGGAGCTCACGTGTCACTTCGAATAGAGGTCGACTCGGGTGCGCCCGAGATGCCGCTGACCCCGCCGGCGGGCGTCGCGTCCACAAGCGGAACGTACATGGTGTCGGCCGGGGAGAACAGCTGCGATCTGAACGTTCAAGAGTTCGTCATCATGGGCATGATCGAAGACTCGGCGGGCAACGACCTGGATATGAACAAGACGGTGGAGGCCGTGGGCACCAGCAACCTCGCGGACAACAAGGACATCACCGTCGACACGACCGATCCGGTGATCTTTGGACTCGACCTGCCGGCCACGGAGCAGCCGGTGGACGGGGACTGCACGATCGAGATCGACTACGCAGCGACGATCACCGACAACTGCTGCATCAGCGAGGGAATCGGAGCATCGAATGTCACCGTAACGGTCGAGTTCGTAGGTGGACCGGGGACCGCGACACTGGTCGCGCCGCCGGCGACGCTCAGGAACGTGGCCATCGACGAGGTCGAGATCGAGGGGAGCTTCACGGTGAGCGACCTGAGCGGCGGCGACGTGGACGTGCGGGTGCGCATTGACTGCCTCGACTGCGCGGCGAACCGCCCGGCGGAGGTGTCGGACACGGTGACGATCGGCGACCGCAGCGAGCCGACGTACACCTGGATCCGGGGGCTCGCCACTGGACCGCAGTCGATGGACGACGACTGCTCGCTGACGTTCCCGATCAACCTGCTGGTGGAGGACAACTGCTGCTTGACCGCGTCAAACGTGACGGTGACGGTCAGCGATCCGACGGACGTTACCGTAGCACACACGCTGACGAAGACGCCGGAGGGATCGAAGGCGGTGCGGATCGAAGGCGATGTGACGCTGTCGGCGCTGACGGACGGCACGGCGACGGTGCAAGTGAACGTGAGCGCGACCGACTGCAATGGGAACGGTGCGTCGACGAGCGACTCGGTGACGACGGTGGACGAGGCGCCACCGACGATCAGCGGGTTCGCGGTGGCGCCGGACGACGGGCTGGTCAACGGGGACTGCGAAGAGGTCGTCGCGGTCTATGCCGTGGTCCGCGACAACTGCTGCCTCGATGCGGGAACCGTGATCGTGACCCCGAGCGTCGTCAACGCATCGTTGAAGGACAACCACATCACGGCAAGGCAGGACGCCCAGAATCAGGTGACGGTCTCGGGGACCATCGTGGTGTACTCGCTGACCGGGTGTCCGGCAACGTTGGAGATCGAGATCGACGCGACCGACTGCGGCGGGAATCAGAACGTCTGGACCGAGATTGCGACGGTCGAGGACGATATCGTCCCGGTGATCCGTGACCTACGCGTCGACAAGCACGTGGTGCTGGACGCGTGCTGCGAGGGGATCGTGACGTTCGATGGGACCGTGGAGGACAACTGCTGCGTGCTGCCGAACGGGATCACGATCGAGGTGACTCATCCGACAGGGAATGCCGTCATCGAGTTTTCGCAGGCGGCCGACGTGGCGTTTCAGCAGGTGACCGCACATCGAGTCGACTTCTCCGGTGAGGTTCACGTGCGGTGTCTCGCAGACTGTCCGGCGATCGCCGGGGTCACGGTGAACGCGGACGACTGCTGCGGCAACGGCGCGGTGGAGGTGTCGTCGACGGCGGATCCTGCCGATCCGAACGAGACCGGGCACGTGGTGGACGAGACGGAGCCGGTCCCGCGGGACGACCCGCGGCAGGACGTAGTGATGGACGAGCGCGCGGCGATCGACCCGCTGGTGGAGGTGCGGTTGGACGGGTTCGGCATGTACCGACTTGTGCTGCGCGAGGACACGCCGGTACGGATCGATGTGTTGGCGAACGACGCAGACAACTGCAGCTGCGAGGACTGTGCGCACCCGTTCGATCCGTGCGGCGGCTGCGAGGTCTGCCGGGGCTGCTGTGCGGTCCAGTACGTGCACGAGATCGTCGAGCCGCCGGCGCACGGGACGACCGCGATCGAGGACGCGGCGGGCGACTGCAGCGGCGGGAGCGCGATCCGGTTCTCGCCCAGCCACGGCTATACCGGTCCGGACCGGTTCACGTATCGGACGCGGGACGCCTGTGGGAACGTGTCGAGTGAGGTCGCGACGGTGTACATCGAGGTGATCGGTCGGACGGCGATGGAGGACGTCTACCTGACGGTGTGCGCCGACGGCTCGGAGACGTTTGAGCTGACTGGGAGCGACCTGTGGATCGAGAGCAGCGATCCGGAGCGGATTCCGTTCGAATTCGAGGTTGTCAGTGCACCGGCGCACGGCGTGCTCAGCGGCGATGTGGAGGACATCACGTACACCGCTCAGGGGACGACGACCGAAGCGCTGGGAACGGCGACCATCGAGCTAACCTACACTCCGGCGGGCGGCTTCATCGGTCATGACGGCGCAACGATTCGCTTCGCCGACCCGTTCGGCGGACACACCGACGCATGGGTGGACGTCGAGGTGATGGCGTGCGTTGCACCAGCGGATGGGACGATCCCGATCCTGCTTCCGGCAGGAAGGGTCCTGTCGATCATCGTGCCGCCGACGTTCGGGACGGGAGTGGAGCCAGTGACGCTGGTCACCGCGGGCGGGACTCCCGTCTCTGGGTCGGTGAGCGCGACGTGGGACGACACGGTGGGACGATTCGTGCTGACGATAGACGGAGAGGCGCTCGTTCCGGGGATGTACATCCTCACGATCCCGCTTGGCAACGGGGAGACAGTGGAGTTGACGATCGAGGTCGCGGCGGGTGGGGCGGAATGAGGTTTCGCGACCTGTGGCTGGTGGGACTGTCCGCACTACTCGTCCTGCTAGGAGTGGGGAGCGCAGCCGGGAACGTGCCGCCAACGATGGAAGACCAGTACGTGACGACGGTGGAGAATACGCCGGTAACGTTCGATCTGCGGGCGCAGGACGAGGACATCGATCCGACCGATCCCGAAGGGCACCCGCTGCGGTTCGTACTGCTCGATGGACCGAACCACGGGATCTTGATCGGCGATCTGGGGGAGGTTCGGTACGAGGGGCCTCACGACGCGGTGGTGGAGCTGACATACGTGCCGGCGGCGGGGTTCGTCGGGACCGACGTGGCGACGATCGCGGCATACGATCCGTTCGACGAGACGGCGTCGGGAACGGTGACGATCCAGATCGACGTGACCGCGCGTCGGGCGGCAGGGATTTTGTCCGGGAACTGGACGATGCGCGCGACGTGGGAATCGCAGTCGGGATCGTTCACGGCATTTTCGATGCAGCTGACGGAGGTGTACCGGATCGGGGCGCTGACGATGAAGGGCGTGGCGCAGGTGCGCAAGGCGCTGGTCGGCGGGGTCAAGCAGATCGTGTTCGATGCGCTGCGGTTCGACGGGGACCTCAAGATCGGCACCGTGTCGCTCGCATCGACGCTGTCGTTCGATCCTAATGCACCGAGCACGGCCGAGCTGTTCGATTCCTGGCGGACGACGGTGGGGTTCGCGGTGCAGGGGGTGAGCTTCCGGCACACGTTCTACCTGACGCGACCGGTGACGTCGTCATACCAGACGCTGTACGCACAGGCGAGCGCCGGCGGATTGAGCTTCACGTGGACATCGCGGTTCGACGTGAACGACGCGTGTGGGTTCGAGTTCTCGCGCAACGACACGGTGATCCGGTGGAGCCGGTGCGAGTTGGACCTGCTGGCGACGTTTGCGGTGACGTGTGACGGGTTCGAGCAGGTGCGGTTGAGCTTCACGGATCTGCCGATCTCGCAGTATCTGCCGGGCCTGGCGCTTGGCGCAGGACTGACGTTTACAGCCGATGCGAAGACGTTGACGATGGGGCTGTCATGGCGGCCGATGGCGCTGGGGTGCCTCCGATTGTACGGCCAGCTGAACGTCGGTGGAACGAGAGACGCGGAACTGGAGGGGTTCACGATCTACGGCGTGCGAATGGAGTGCGACATCGGCGGAGTGAAGCTGGTATCGGCGACGTCGCTCGACCCGGTGAAGAACTCGAGCGTGACGGGGCAGACGGACTACTTCGAGGTGCTGCGGGCGTCGGGGAGGCTTACGGGGTGCTGCGGTGTGGCGGGGAGCTGGGGGCTGGCGACGTACTTCTACAAGGACTCGACGCAGCTGTTCGATTGGGGAATGACGACGGGTGCGTTCGATCTGGCGTTGGACGAGCATCTGAGCGCGAACGTCGGATTGGTGATGCGTTCGGGGGAACTCGGCGACCCGAGGGTCGAGCTGTCGTTCGGGTGGACCGTGCGCTGGTAGCGAGCGTCTTGCCTGCGATAAGCCGTGGCCGGAAAGCGCCGAGAGCAGGTCACCTTCCGCTGCGGGATGACCAAGCGGAGCGCGGGTGAGAACGCCCAAGGGGACGATTCCTCCCGTGATTGGAGCCGTAGCGGGCACGGGCCTGGAAATGATCGCGTGGCCTTCTCCGCCGACAGAAGCTGAAGCGCGAACGGGAGCGACGGGTCGGCACACGATCTCAACATGGCGGGACGAGCGACGGCGGCTCGGGAAGGGCGTCCCCCTGCCTGTAGTGAGCGACGCCCTCGTCCGTTGCGACGAAGAGGTCGGTGGCGAGGCCGACGAACAGCCCGTGAGCGGCGATTCCCGGCCGTGCGTCGAGCCGTGCCGCGAGGTCAGCGGGTTCCTCGATCAGGCCGAAGTCACAATCCAGGATGTAATTTCGCTGATCGGTGAGGAACGGATCCGAGCCGCCGCGCCGCAGGACGTGGGCGCCGAGTCGCTCAAGCGCCACTGACTCGACCGTCCATGCGAACGGGATGACCTCGACGGGAAGAGCGAATCGGGTGCCGAGACGGGGCGACAGCTTGGAGCTGTCGATGACGATGATCTCCCGGGCGCTGGCGACCGCGACGACCTTCTCGCGCAGGAGGGCGCCTCCACCGCCCTTGATCAGATTCAGCCACGGATCGACCTCGTCGGCGCCGTCGATGGTGATGTCGATCGACGGGTTTGCGTCGAGCGTCGTCAGCGGAACCCCCAGCCGTTCCGCGCGCCGGGCGACCTCCTCGGAGCACGGAACGCAGAGGACGTCCGCGAGCTTCCCGGAACGCAGGCGCTCGCCGATCCGTTCGATGGCGAACGCGGCGGTCGTACCGTGACCGAGACCGACGACCGTTCCGCTGTCCACTAACTCAACCGCGCGCCACGCGGCCCGGCGCTTCAGTTCGCTGAGATCGAAGGCTCCGCTTTGGCCTGACATGGGACTACAGCAGCGTCTGCTCCGATTCCGGGTCGAACACGTGGAGCGTATCGAGGTTGAGCTTGAGATGGATCTGCGAATCGACCTCGACCCGGCGGTGCGGATCGAGGCTCGCGACGACCTGCGCCTCATCGAGAGTCCCGTAAACGAGCAGCGAGTGGCCGAGTTGCTCGGTGACAGTGACGGTCAGCGTGATTGCGTTCTCGGTGTCGGGGGCGGGGCCGTCGAGGTCCTCCGGACGGACCCCGAGGACCACCTGCGAAGGCAGCGGCGTCCGCGATCGCGTCTCGGGCAGGACGATGCGGAAGCCGGAACCGGTGAGCACCGTTCGCCCGTCGCTCTCGTTCGTCGCCTGCGCCGGCAGGAAGTTCATCGCGGGACTGCCGATGAACCCCGCGACGAACTGGTTGTTCGGCTCGTCGTAGGTCGTCTGCGGCGGAGCGTACTGCTGGACGACTCCGTCCTTCATCACGGCGATCCGGTCGCCGAGCGTCATCGCTTCGACCTGGTCGTGGGTGACGTAGATCGTCGTTGTTCGCAGCGTGTGATGTAGCTGCTCGAGCTCGGTCCGCATCTGGACGCGCAGCTTCGCATCGAGGTTTGACAGCGGCTCGTCGAACAGGAACACCTTGGGATTGCGGACGATCGCGCGGCCGACGGCGACCCGCTGCCGCTGCCCGCCGGAGAGCTCGCGAGGCTTGCTCTTGAGCTTGTCGGTGATCCCTAGAAGGTCGGCCGCCTCGTGGACGCGTTTGCGGATCTGCGCCTTCGGTGTCTTGCGCAGCTTCAGTCCGAACGCCATGTTGCTAAACACGTCCATGTGGGGATATAGCGCATAATTCTGAAAAACCATTGCGATGTCTCGGTCCTTCGGAGGGACGCGGTTGACGACGCGTTCTCCGATCTTGACCTCTCCTACGGTGATCTCCTCGAGCCCGGCGACCATGCGGAGTGTAGTCGTCTTGCCGCACCCGGAGGGGCCGACAAGGACCGTGAACTTCCCGTCCTCGATCTCCATCGTCAGTTCCTTCACCGCGGTGAAGTCCCCGAATCGCTTCGTAACGTTCGTCAGTGTGACTTCGGCCATTCTTCGTCCTCCATGTCGCCCAGGGGATCTGCGTGCAGCTCACGTCCGGACCCCGTGAGGATACCGCGAACCCGTGCAGGGATGCAATCCCGTAGCCCTGGGCAGTCCCCACTCCCAGACAGCGCAAGCGTCGCCCGGGAGAGCCTGGAGCCGGCCAAGGTGACGTGGGTTACGGGCCGGCCGGGGACCCGGCCGGCCCATGTCGATCTCATGCCTCCGCCCTTGTCTTCGTCGGGCGTGGGCCGACTCTGTCTTGCATTGGAGCTTGGATGGATCCGGTGAAACGGGCGGGCATTTCGTCGCGAACGGACGAAGCAACAGCCCAGCCGCGCGCGGCGGTCCGTTGCCTACCAACGTTTGTGAGCCTAGATCAGAGGTTCAGTGCGTCGAGGATCACTCGAACGATTAGCAAAACCCAGCCGACGATAATCCCGATCCAGATGATCCGCCGCGCGAAGTCGAGCAGCCCGAACAGCAGCAGGATGAGCGTGATGAAGGCGAGGTAGCCGATCGGCTTCTCCAGATCGGTCGAGACCCTGTCGTTCGTGATCAAGTTGAGGACGTACAGAACCCCTTGCCCCAGGTACGTCGCGGCGGAGTCGATGTAGGTGAGCGCCTGATTGACAGCGGACTCGGCGGCCTTCTGCACCGGCTCCGAAACGATCGGTTGTGCGTTCTGGCCCCCCGCAATCAGCGGGACCAGGCAGATCATGGCGGTCAACATGTAGATGGCAGCATGCTTTCTTGAGTTCACGGACCCTCCTTTCGATGGCCGCATCACTGTACCACGGTGTGGGGCACGAAGGAAAGCGGCGACTGTCCGTGACGGATGTCGCGCTTGACCTCCTTCTGAGGGGAACCCATGTCCCCGCTCCGATGGGGCGCGCGGCTATGTCTTGGCGGAGGGCTCCATGTTTGGGTGGGATTGCCTGTCGCGGAGGGCACGAAGGGCCGGGATGAGCATCAGGGCGGTGACGAGGGCGGCGAGTCCGTCGGCGATCGGGAACGACGCCCAGACGCCGGGGAGGTCCATGAAGCGTGGCAGGACGACGATCAGCGGTGTCAGCAGGATCACCTGTCGGAGCAACGCGAGGACCATTGCGGGCAGCGGCCGTCCGAGAGCCTGATACATCCCCGCCGCAATGACTTGGACCCCGACGGTCGGAAAGGCGATGACGACGACGCGAGTCGCCGGGACGCCCATCGTGATCAATGCGGTGTCGTCGGTGAAGATGCGCAACAGGAAGGCGGGAGCCGCGACCAGAATCACCGTCGTCGCGAACGACATGATCGTCGTCACAAGAGCCGAGAGGCGGACGGCGTGCCTTGCTCGGTCGAGCTGACCCGCCCCGTAATTAAATCCAACGACCGGCATCAGCCCCTGTACGATGCCGAACATCGGAAGGACGAGGAACATGATCATCCGGTTGATGACCCCGAACGAGGCGATCGCGATGTCCCCTCCGTACGCGGCGAGGGTGTTGTTAAGAATGATCGTCGTGAAGCTTCCCGCGGCGTTGCGGAGCCCGGATCCGATCCCGACCGCGAACGATTCCCAAACGATCCCCCGATCGAGTCGCAAATCGGCCATACGGGTCCGAAGGCTGCTGCGGCCCCGGACGAAGTAGTAGACGAGGTAGACGACGGTGGTCAGCTGAGCGAGGACCGTCGCGAGTGCGGCGCCACGGATTCCCATGTGGAAGCCATAGATGAACAGCGGATCAAGGACGATGTTTAGCAGACCGGCGATGATCATCGTTCCCATCGCGACGCGGGCATTCCCCTCGGCACGGACGACGGCGTTCGTCGCCATCGCGAACAGGAAGAACGGCGTCCCGAAGAGGATGACCCGCAGGTAGTCCTGCCCGTACGGGAGGATCGTCTCGGTCGCTCCGAATAGGCGCAGCAGCGGGTCGATGTAGAGGCTGCCGAGGATGGCGATCGTCGCGCTCGACAGGATCACGAGGGTGAAGAGGTTCCCGAGCGCTCGCTGCGCGCGTTTCGGCTCGCCGGCGCCGAGGCTGCGTGAGACGATCGACGCAGCGCCGATGCCGAAGGTCTGCGCGAGCGCCATCACGAGGATTTGGACCGGGAACGAGATCGCGATGCCGGCGATGGCGAGGGAGCCGACGCCTCGCCCGACGAAGATCGTGTCGGTGAGGTTGTAGAACGCCTGAACGATAAGCCCGACCATTGCCGGCGCGGACATCCGGACGAGCAGACGTCCGATCCGCTCCGAACCGAGCTGCGAGCTGTGATTCATGGTCCGGCGCCCTCCTTGCGCGGGCGTACCGTCCGCACAAGGTCGTTCGGCCGGCCCGTTCGCCACGATCGGACGATGGTACTCGACCGCTCGGTTCGGTGGAAGGCGCTATCCGTCCGACTCGGGGCTGCCGAGCGCGTTGGGGTCGAACAGCTCTGGCGCGACCGGCTCGTCGCCGATTTCGAGGATCTCGGAGATTGTCTCGCGGCCGACGAGAAACAGGTTGACGATTCTCTGTCGGACGACGTAGAGGTCGTCTTCGCCGCGCGTTTCGTAGGTCTCGTAGAAAACCTCGTAGAACGCAAGCCCGCTCAATGCGTACAGGATCACCGACACCGGGCGAAGCGACTCGGGATCGACGACGATCGTCGCTGCCTGGAACGCCACGTTGAAATCCACGGCCTCCAGGTCGACCTCGAGAAGCGGCCGCCCGTCGCTCCCGATGATTGAGCGACGGTCGGAGACGGTGTAATCGTCGAGGAAGCGGATTCCGCTCGTTTGCGCGACGGCGGCGTCACCGAACACCTCGGCGGTGGCCGAGGTCTTGATCGGGAAGTCGAGATCCGGCCCGAAAAAGTAGGTGGCGTCGGGCGTGCTGAGGTAGATCTGCCCGGCCAGCTCCTCGGGCAACAAGAACTCGATCCGGGCGGATTCGCCGCCGACGGAATCGGCGAACCGGATCCGGATCTCGGCGTCCCGTTCCTCATCCGGCGTGACGGCACGAATTCGGATGCGAAGGGTCGTGACGTCTTCGCCGAAGAACCTTGCGTCATCGAGCGCGGCGAGCAGGTCGTCGTCTCCCGGTGTTGTCTGGCCGCAGGTCGCGGCGCCCGCGGCGAAGAGGGTTCCGAGGAGGACGAGCAAGATGGCGGTCTTCATGATCTCTCCTTTCCTTGTGCGGTGGCTAGGTGCTCTTGAGCGCGTCGACGATTCGCTGCCGCGAGCCCTTCCACGCCGGGATCAATGCGCTCGCCAACGTCGCGAGAATCGCGGTGGCAAACGGCACAACGGCCGTGGAGGGAGACAACGCGAGGCGAAGCGACTGCGGGATGGGGGCGCCCGGAGGAGTCCATTCGACCCCAAGGGCGTTGAAGATCGTGGCGAAGAAGGAGCCCACCGCGACTCCGAGCACGGCACCGATCAGTCCGAGGAGGATCCCTTCGAGCAGGAACGTTCGGAACACGCGACCGCGCGACGTCCCGAATGCGCGGAGCGTGCCGACCTCGCGCGTGCGCTCCAAGAACGAGAGCGTCAGCACCTCGACGACTGAGAAGAAGACGAGGGCGAACACGGCGATCCCGGCCAGCCCGCTGAACGCGGCGTAGAACGAGCGTAGCGATTCGTAACTTGTATTGAGTTCCTCCCACGTTCGCGTGACGAGCGGGATCCCGGCGTCGTCGAGGCGGGCCTGAAGGTCCGCGGCGAACTCCGCCGCCCCGTCGAGATCCTCCAGACCGATCAGGATCCGTTCGACGCCGTCCGTCTTGAGCAAGCGTTGGACGAACGCGATCGGAAACAGCCCCAGCTGCGCCTCGAGATCCTCGAGGCTGTACCGCAGCGTTCCGATCACGTCGACCGTGGCTGCGTTGAAGTTGCCCGATACCGTCCCGGTAGCGATGTTGATCCGGTCGCCCGGCCCCACGCCCAGTTTCTCGGCCAGACGGGCGCCGAGGATCGTCTGCCTCGACGCGTCCTCGGGGAGCGGATCTCCGGTGGTGACGATGCATTCGTAGTCCTCGACGCAGTTGCAGGGGACGACGCCGCGTCCGATCACAAGCGTGCTGCCGCGTTCGTCTCCGATCAAACCGGCGAAACTAAGCTCCCAGGAGGCGCCGATGACGCCGGATTGAGACGCGATCAGGCCGACCGTTCGCTCGCGGAGGTCCGGCGGGATGAGGGCCTCGTATCCGTCGGCCGTGTTCTCGAACAGACGCTCGTCGGCGACCTGAACTGCCCCGGTCCCGCAGGCGAGCGACCGTTTGGTGGAGTTCAGCGCTTCCCCGATGAACCCGAGGAGGAACAGGAAGACCGAGGTGCCAACCACGATCACCGCCAGACTGAACGCCGTTCGACGACGGTTCCGGAAGACGTTGCGCAGCGCGATCCTGAACTGCATCCCGACCTCCTACTCCACCCTGAGAGCGTCGACGACCCGAAGCCTCGCTGCCTGCAACGCCGGGTAGAGCGCGCTCAGCAACGTGGCGATCAGACTTACGAGGAACGGTAGCAGGACGGTCGGCGCCCCGATCCGCGTCGCCAGGACACTGGGTTCGACCGTCCCCGGCGGAAGCCACTCGATTCCGAGCGCGTTGAACCCGAGACTGAGCAGGATCCCGCCGAGGATGCCGCTCAGGCTGCCGAGGACGGCGAGCCACGCGCTTTCCGAGAAGAACAGCCGGAACACCTCTGCGCGCGTTGTGCCGAGCGCCCGCAACGTCCCGATCTCGCGGGTTCGCTCGAGGAAGGCGAGCGTGAGCACCTGGAGAATGATGAAGAAGACGAGAACCGAGATGGCGAGAGAGAGGAAGCCGAACAACAGGTCGAAGTACGATGACAGTTGCTGATAGATCGGGCTGAGCTCCTCCCAGGTTCTCACCTCGAGGGGGATCCCCGAGTCGATGAGGCCGGCGACGAGTCGCTCGGCCGCCGGATCGGTCGCGTCGATCCGATCGAGCCTGACGATCACTCGATCGACCCCGTTTGTGTTGAGCAACAGCTGGCCGAACGGCAACGGGATGAGCAGGACCTGCGATTCGACCTGCTCGCTGGAGAAGCCGTAGATCCCAGCGATCACGAACGGACTTGCGTTGTACGCGCCATCCACGGTGGTCAGCGTGACGGTGACAGCATCGCCGACGGCGAGAGACAGGCGATCGGCGAGCGTCCGGCCGATCAGGACGGCAGCCACGTCGTCTTGGCGCAGTGCGCGGCCGTCGACGACGTACTCGCCGAAGTCGAGGAGATCATTCTCCGGCTCTACCGCTCGGACTCGGACGACTTGCGTCTGCACCCCGGACGCGGCCAATCCGGGAAACTCGAGCTGGACCGTGCTGCGGACGTACGACGGTTCGCCCCGAAGCAGACGATCCACGACCTGCACGTGGTCCGGGGACAAGAGGTACTCGTATCCTTCGGCGGCGTCGTCGAACAGCAGCGGCGAGGCGATCTGGAGGTTGCCGTACTCCGCGACGCTCACGTCACGGATCTGATCCCGCGCGTTGTCGAGGAAAGCCAGCACGAACAACGAAATCGCCGTTCCGAACGCGATGATCGCGAGCGAAAGGAGTGTGCGGCGTCGGTTGCGCCAGAGGCTGCGAAGCGGGATCCACCACCACACCTCAGTCGTCCTCCCTGAGTCCGCCGTCGTGAATGCGGATGTGCCGCTCGCCGTAGTCGGATACTGCCGGATCGTGGGTCACGATGAGGAACGTCACGCAGTGCTCCTCATTCAGACCGCGCATCAGTTCCATGACCGATCCGCCGGTCTCGGAGTCGAGGTTGGCCGTCGGCTCGTCGGCGAGCACGATCTTCGGCCGAGTGATCAATGCCCGGGCGATCGCGACGCGCTGGCGCTGGCCACCCGAAAGCTCGTTCGGCCGGCGCCGGACGAGATCTGCCAGCCCGACCTCGGCGAGCAATTCCGAGACGCGGCTCCGGCGCTGTGCCTTGTCGATTCTCTGGAGCAGGAGAGGGTACTCGACGTTCTCCGCGGCGCTGAGGACCGGGATGAGGTTGAAGGATTGAAAGATCAACCCAATCCTCGACTTCCGCAGTGCGGCGAGCTGCCCTTCGGTCTTCGTGCTCGTCGGCTGCCCCTCGATCAGGACCTCACCGGACGTCGGGCGATCGATGGCAGAGATCAGATTAAGGAAGGTCGTCTTCCCGCTGCCCGAAGGTCCGTTGATCACGACGAAGTCGCCCTGCCGCGCGACGAAGTCGACCTCGCGGAGGGCGTAGACCGTCTCCGTCCCCATCCGGTACGTTCGAGTCAGCTGACGGGTCTCAAGGAACCGCTCGCCGTGCAGATGGCAGAACTGGCTTTCGCTTTGCATCGCTCCTCCTCCGGGTAACACAGTTTAGGCATTTGTGCTCGCGTAGCCAACGTGGATACTCGAGGGGCGTGAGCGCGCTCTGAAGGAGCGCGGGGGATTGTGTGTGGGAAGGGGTGTCGCATGTCGGACAAGCTGGCCGTAATCCTTACAAGTGGCGATCCGCGCGTCCTCGAGATGGCGCTGATGTACGCGCGTAACGCGAGCCGGAAGGGATGGATGGCGGAGACGAAGCTGTTCTTGTTCGGCCCCGCGGAGACGCAGATCGCGACCGATCCGGCCCTGCGCGAGGCGATCGGGACGATGATCGAGGAAGGAACGACGCCCGTCGCGTGCAAGTCCTGCTCGGACAAGTACTCGGTCAGCGATCTGCTTCGGGCGCTTGGCTGCAAGGTGGAGTACATCGGGGAGCCGATCTCGCATGCAATTCGGGACGGGTACGTCCCGATGGTCTGGTGAGGAGACGACGATGAAGAGGATCAAGACCGACCGGCGGATCTACTGCTTCTCGGAGAAGATGGAACCCGCCGCGCACGCGTCGCCGGGTGAGACGCTCGTCTTCGAGACGCAAGACGCGTTCGACGGCCAGGTGGAGAGTCCGGACGACGTGTTGGCGGAGCTCGACTTCGATCGGATCAACCCGGCGACCGGCCCCGTCTTCGTCGACGGCGCCGAACCGGGGGACACGCTGGCCGTCCGTGTGGTGTCGATCGAGACGGCCGATCGCGGGGCGATCGTCACCGGGCCGGGCCTCGGCGTTCTCGGGGCGGAGATCGAACAGCACGCAACGCGGATCCTGCCTGTAGTGGCCGGCGTCGTGGCCTTCGACGATCTGAGGCTGCCGGCTCGGCCGATGATCGGCGTCCTCGGGGTTGCGCCGAGGGATGGGAGCTTCCCGACCGGCACGGCGCACCGGCACGGCGGGAACATGGACACGAAGGAGATCGCCGTAGGGTGTACGGTGTACCTCCCCGTCGGCCAGCCTGGCGCGCTCCTGGCGCTCGGTGACGTCCACGCCGTGCAGGGAGACGGCGAGGTCTGCGTTTCCGCCTGCGAGGTCTCCGCGCGGGTGACGGTCGAGATCGAGCGGATCGCAGGGCGGTGCCCCGAGTGGCCGGTGCTCTGCATCGGCGGGGCGATGTACATCCTCGTCTCGCTTCCGACGATCGAGGAGGCGCTCGAGGAGGTGACGCGTCAGGCCGTGAAGACGCTCGAGGTCGCCCGCGGACTATCCCGGCCGGACGCGGTGATGCTGGCAAGTCTCGCGGTCGACGTCGGAATCAGTCAGCTGGTCGATCCGAACAAGACGGTGAAGGCGAGAATCCCGCTCTCGGTGTTGGGCAGGCCGGTGGAGGAGTTGCTGTGACTGCGTTCGCAGTAGGTACGAAGTGCGTCTTGAGGAACGAATTCGGATCCGATGGGAAAGGGGTTGAGATCGAGTGATTGCCATTCGTGGGGGCACGGTGCTGACGGCGACGGCGACGATCGAAGACGGCGTCGTGCTTGTCGAGGACGGGAGGATCGTCGGGGTCGGGTCGGGCGTGGAGGTGCCGGCGGACGCGAACGTGATTGACGCGTGCGGGCAGGTCGTCATGCCGGGAATGATCGACGCGCACTGCCACACCGGAGTGTTCGGGGACGGCGTCGGGTGGATCCATTCCGACGGCAACGAGATGACCGATCCGATCACCCCCCATCTGCGTGCGATCGACGCGGTGCATCCCGAGGACATCGCGTTCAAGGACCTTCGCGAGGCGGGCGTTACCACGATCAACACCGGCCCGGGAAGTGGGAACCTGATCGGGGGGCAAACGGCGGCGATCAAGACGTCCGGCCGCACGATCGACGACATGCTGGTGGCGTACCCGGTGGGGATGAAGATGGCGTTGGGCGAGAACCCGAAGCGGGTGTACGGCGAGCAGAAGAAGACGCCGTCGACGCGGATGGGGAACGCGGCGATCCTCAGAGAGTGGCTGACGAAGGCCCAGGGCTACCTTGAGAAAGCGGTTCGGCACGAGAAGAAGCTGTCCGACTTCCGTGCCGGCGTCGAGGGCGCGACCGATCCGGAGCCGTTCGAGGTCGATCTGAAACTCGAGGCGCTCGCGCAGGTCCTGCGCCGAGACATCCCGGCGCACATCCACGCACACCGCGCCGACGATATCATGACGGCGGTTCGGATCGCCGAGGAGTTCGAGCTTGACCTGGTCCTCATCCATGCGACGGAGGGGTACAAGGTTGCTGACATCCTCGCCAAGAAGATGATCCCGTGCGTCCCGGGACCGATCCTCTTCTCTCGCAGCAAGGTCGAGCTACGCGAGATGACCCCGAGAAACGCTGGGATTCTTGCCAACGCCGGGGTGAAAGTGGCGATCCAGACCGATCAGATGTCGGCTGTCCGGTACCTGCGCCTCGACGCGGCGATCGCCGTGAACGAGGGGATGTCCGAGGAAGATGCGCTGCGCGCGATCACCCTGACCCCGGCCGAGATCCTCGGCATCGATCACCGCGTTGGCAGCCTCGAGGTGGGGAAGGACGCCGACATCGTCCTGCTGTCCGCGCATCCGCTCGACGTAGCGCACGGCCGCGTCCTGCGGGTCCTGATCGCAGGAGAGACGGTCTTCGCGAGGCAGTAGCGGCGATTCGCGAGGAGGAGAGGAGGCATCCATGGAGTATCGACGGCTCGGACGGACGGGCATCCTCGTTTCGCGCCTTTGCTTCGGGACGATGTCGTTTGGCGACATTGCGGACGAGGGGACGTCCGGCGTGATGTACCGGCGGTGCCGCGAGGCAGGGATCAACTTCTTCGACTGCGCCAATGTCTACTCCGCCGGGCGAGCGGAGGAGATCCTCGGACGGCTGATCGCCGGGGAACGCGATCGGGTCGTCCTGACGTCGAAGGTTGGCTTCTCGACGGGGCCCGAACCGAACGACCGGGGCCTGTCGCGGCGGAACATCCTCGGCTCGATCGAGGCGAGCCTTCGGCGGCTCGGCACCGACCGGCTCGAGGTTCTGTTCGTGCACACGTTCGACCCGGAGGTGCCGATGGAGGAGACGCTGCGCGCCCTCGACCTCCTCGTCCGGGCGGGAAAAGTCCTCCACGTCGGGGCGAGCAACTGGGCGGCGTGGCAGATCGCGACGGCGCTGGGAATCTCCGCGCTGCACGACCTGGCCGCCTTCGCATGCGTTCAGCCGATGTACAATCTCGCCAAGCGACAGGCGGAGGTGGAGATCCTGCCGCTCGCTCGTGCCGAGGGGCTCGGCGTCATCACGTACAGCCCGCTCGGCGGCGGCTTGCTGAGCGGCAAGTACGGCGTCGGCGTGCGGCCCGATCGCGGACGCCTCGTGGAGAACGAGATGTACCGGACACGCTACGGCGTCGAGTCCTACTACGAGACGGCCGGGCGATTCGCCGCCTACGCCGCGGAGCGGGGCGTGCATCCAGTGACGTTCGCCATCGCGTGGGTCGCGCGGCATCCCGCGGTGACCGCGCCGATCATCGGCGCTCGCAACCCGGATCAGCTCGAGCCGTCCCTCGCCGCCGCCGGCTTCGTCATGGACGACGAGGTCTACTCGGACGTGAGCGACCTCTCGCCGACCCCGCCGCCGCCGACCGATCGCACCGAGGAGCGGATAGGGCTCTCGTACAAAGGAAGCGAGGAGAAGTACAGGTAGCACGCGGTCGCGGAGCGGGCCAAGGAGGCGTTGTGAGCGTCGTCATCTTGGATTTCGGATCGCAATACACAAGGCTCATCGCGCGGCGGATTCGGGAGCTGAGCGCTCGCTCGGTCATTCTGCCAGGAACGGCATCGATCGAGCGAATCCGCGAGGAGTCCCCGACCGCGATCGTCCTCTCCGGCGGCCCGAAGTCCGTGTTCGACGACGACGCACCGCGGCCGGACGATACGGTCTATGGGCTCGGTGTCCCGATCTTCGGCATCTGCTACGGGATGCAGCTGCTCGCGGAGCGGCACGGCGGTCTGTCCGTCGACACCGGTGCAAGGTCGTACGGTGCCGACCGCCTGGAGCGACACGACGGGCCGCTGTTCGACGGGCTATGCGGCGACCTGACAGTCTGGATGAGCCACGGGACGGCGATCGCGAAGCTTCCGGAAGGCTGGGAGAGCGTCGCGGCGACGCCGGCGAACCCGAATGCCGCCATCGCCTCTCCCGACGGGCGCGT
>Ga0272443_10003775_pt1 | contig 17402 bp, 14 predicted proteins | sample SSMAcet12_FD_193581 | JGI IMG/M metagenome (GOLD analysis project Ga0272443, IMG submission 193581) | Marine sediment archaeal communities from Little Sippewissett salt marsh, Falmouth, MA, United States - SSM-Acet-12 | ecosystem: Environmental > Aquatic > Marine > Wetlands > Sediment ... | reverse complement strand
CGCTTTACCTCGGGAGGGAGTCAGCCGAGGCTGCAGTGTATTCAGGCGGAAAGGTGGTTGCCATAAGGCATCTGGGAATGTTTGAAGCCGCCGGGGAAAGACAAAACGGCGGAGTTTCTGAAAAACAGCTTGAAGCAATATCTTCAGGGATTCGGAGGATGCTGATGCTTTTGCCGGAAAGTGGAAATTCAGACACGCCTTCGAAAATAATTATCATGGATGACCATGGCTTTGCAAACACCGATAAGGATTATCTTAAATCCTTTTTTCCTGATTCCTTTGAGGTGTCTGAGCCCGTCTTCTCTGTTGGCGCTCCAGTTAAATGCAGCGGTTCTTCATTGCCCTGCAATGCTGCGGTTGTTCTCGCTGAATACGCAGGGCGTCCGGGTGAGATTCCCGTAAACTTTATTCGCTCACGCATGGCGCCCCGTAAAACCTTCCGGCTGCGAAAAGCCTTTGTCAAAATTGCTTCACTGGCTGCCGTGCTGATTCTGGCCGTGATTTCGGGCATGGCCGACCTTCGCAGCAGGAAAGCCGAGGTTGCAAATATCAGGGCCGGCATCGATTCTATTTCAACTGAATTCAATATGGCGAAAAGCGTTCTGGATTATACCTCTTCGATGAGGGGGTGGAGGGGAGAAAAGATAGTTTTTCTCGAATGCTTGAGGGAGATAACACTTGCCTTTCCCGTCGAAGGCAGGATTTGGGTGACGAGCATGGCAATCAGGGATGATATGCGTGGGCTTGTATCCGGAAAAGCGGTTGACAGCAAAACTGTCCTGGAACTACTTGAAAAGCTTAAGAGGAACAAGGCTTTTTCAGGAGAGAACCTGCTGTATATCAGGCATGCGGGAGGGGATGCTGAAGACGTGGTTTACGCTGTCAGTTTTCTTTTCAGGGGAGACCCGGTGATGGATAAAACTCCTCGGGGGAATAATCAATGATGCTTACGAAAAGAGAGCAGAAGATAGGAGTGGTTACCGTTGCTGTAATTATTATATTGGCCTTGGACCGTTTCCTTTTGACTCCTTACCTTGAGACCAGGGAGAGGCTTGATTCTGAAAAGCAGAAGCTGATTGCCGAACTCAGGAAATCCCGGGCTGTTCTGGCAGAGTGGAAAGAGATGCCTCCTTTATGGGAGGAGATTCCGGACGGAGAAACGGAAACCGGCGCCGCCGGACGGGAAGGAGATGCCTTGAGCGCCATAAGAAGCTGGTCGGAAGAAAGCAGGATGACCTTGTCTCTCCTGAAGCCTGAAGGGAAGGAGAAGAAAGGGAAGCTTGCAGAGAATATTTTCCAGGTGGTAGGAACCGGAACGATGAGCAGTGTAAGCATGTTTTTGTGGAAGGTGGAAAACGCCAGCCGCCCGTCCCTTAAGATAAAGGATATGCAGCTTGCGGCGCGCAAAGAGGGAGTTGATGATTTGACCCTCCAGGTAAGAATAGGGGAACTGAACATGGAATCTTTACTCTTGCCCGAACTCTCAAAACCGGGGGAGGATGCAAAAAAATGATAAAGCTGTTAACCCTTTCGCTGTTTTTATTTTCAGTTTTTACTGCCTGTTCGCAGGATGTTTCTTCCCGTTCCTATGAGAGGTATAAAATTCTTGCCGAGCGCAATATTTACGTGAAAGACCGTATGCCTCAGCCTGAACTGTCACGGGTTCCGAGGCCCATATTGAGGGAGGCTTCCGTTCCCGTTTACAGGAGAACCCTCACGGGGATAGTTAATTACGGCTCTGAATATACTGCTTTCTTTGAGGATTCCTCACGCAAAACGTACCGGGTCGGGAAAGGCGATTCGGTTTTAAATAAAGTTATTGAAGAGATAACTCTTGATTATGTGGAGTACACGGAAAATGGTAAAAGCAGCCTTGTAAAGATAGGGGAAAGCATAGTAAGTATTTCTGCTTCCGGGAAAGAAAATCCTGTTAACGCTGACTTATCCGGCGCCGGTAATCCTCCTGAAGTTGCAGTTGTTGCTCCTTCAGGGGATAAACAGGATGAACAGCCTGGCGGCGATACTCTTCTCGAGCGGATGAGGCGGCGCCGCGAGGAAGAATTGAAGTAAATATTTGCGAAGGCCCGGCCTTCGCGAAGGGGAGATAACGAAATGTCAAGATTAATGTCCAGAAACAAGTTTGCAGTCTGCGGTTTTTTCTTTTTTCTTTGTGCGGCATGCTTTATTTCTCCTGCCTGCGCAGGGGAACCTGAGTCCGGGCTGAACGGGGAACATGCGGGGCCGGATGGCGGTGAAATTTCCGCTGATATGCCTGTTGTGGAAACCACGCTCGGTATTCAAATCCCGGTAGAAAGACAGCCGGTTTCAATGGATGAAACGTTACAGGACGTGTCCGAAGGAAAAACCCTGCGCCTTAATTTCAGGGATGCTCCGCTCGATTCAATACTGGAATATCTCTCGGAGGTAGCAGGGCTCGCTGTTGTCAGGGAAACTTCCGTAGAGGGAAGGATTACCGTAATGAGCCGCCAGCCTCTTACCGTTTCGGAAGCGGTAATACTTCTTAATGTCGCCCTGAAGGAGAAAGGATATGCAGCCATAACCATGGGCCGCACGCTTAAGATTGTACCGCTTGCCGATGCAAAAAAAAGGAGCATACCCGTTCGCTCCGGAAATAATCCAGCGGAGATAGAGCCTACCGATATGGTTGTAACCCAGATTATCCCGGTAAGGTATTTAAATGCAACACAGCTTAAACAGGACATAACGCCCCTTCTTCCCGCTTATGCGGAAATTGCCGCGAACGTGAGCAGCAATGCTCTCATCCTTACCGATACGGAAGCCAACATACGCCGTATTGTCGAGATTGTCCGGGCGCTCGATACTGCTGTTTCCGCTGTTGCCGAAATCCGCGTTTTTCAGCTTCAATATGCCAATGCGACTAATACCGCAAAGCTTATCAACGAGATGTTCAAGGCCGAACAGCCGTCAGCCCAGACTGCCCAGCAGTCCCGTATCCAGCAGGCAGCGGCCCGATTTTTCGGGAGGGGAGACAGGACAAGGGCTGCCGCGGGTGGAAGCGCTGCAGAAGGCCAGCCTAATATCAAGGTTAACGCGGCTTCTGATGACAGGACCAATACCCTCGTGGTCAGCGGTCCTCCTGATGTTCTTGAGGTGGTGGAAAAGGTTGTTAAGGAGCTGGATGCCAACCCGGTGGAAGAGCAGGCAGTTTTTGTTTACAGCCTGAAGAATGCAAAGGCAAAGAATCTTGAAACGGTTCTCAACAATCTTTTCAGGACGACTACAACCGGAACTGCAGCCGCGAGGACACAGAGGACGACGAGGACTGCATCGAGGGTTCCGGCAACGGCGCTGCAGGCAGCAAGCAGTCTTGCAGGCGAGGTTTATGTCGTTGCCGATGAAGATACCAATGCCCTTATGGTTATGACCGCATCGAAGAATTTTGAGCGGGTGGAGGAGATTATTGCCGACCTTGACCGTCCGGTGCCGCAGGTACTGATAAAGGTTTTGATAGCCGAGGTTACACACGATAATACCCTCGACCTCGGTACGGAATTTTCCCTCTTGAATCTTACTTCCGACGGCAGCAGAAAGATTTTCAGCAATTTCAGCGTTGCCGACCAGGCTGCCGGCCTGGGCATAAAACTCGTGGAAGAAGATATGTCTGTGGCTATTGCGGCCCTGCAAAAAGTGGGCAAGCTCGACGTTCTTTCGCGGCCATACATACTTGGAAGCGATAACCAGCCTGCCCAGATTACCGTGGGGCAGAAGGTGCCTTTTATTACAAACTCCCGCATGACTGATACCGGGCAGACCATAAATACAATCCAGTACCAGGATATAGGCATTATACTTAACGTTACTCCCCATATTAACCCTGCAGGACTGGTGATTCTTGACGTGACTCCCGAGATTTCAGCTTTAACAGGTACCACGGTGCCCATTTCCGAAACCGTTAATGCCCCTGTCTTCGCAAAACGTTCGGCTACAAGCCGGGTGGCCATTCAGGACGGCCAGACCATCGTTATAGGAGGTTTGATGGAGGACAGGAAAACCGATGATATAAAGAAGGTGCCTCTTCTCGGAGATATTCCCCTTCTCGGATATTTATTCAGGAGAACCAATACACAGAACACGAAAACCGAGCTTTTGATTTTTCTTACTCCCCATGTGGCAGCCCAGCCTGATATGCTGACGGGCATATCTGCCGGGGAACTGCAGGGAACAGTCATTATCCCGAAAGCAGTAGAACCCGGCGCTTTTGAAAGGTACCTTGAGGAGATGGATAGAAGCGGCCCGAAATAAACCGGGGATAAACCTGCTCCCCTGTTATTCTGTTATTTGGCGTCTCCCCAGTCGGGGATATCCATGAGTTCTCCGCCCCGCAGGGCCGATTTATGGGCTACCGCACCCATTGCCATGTACCTGGCGGATTCCCAGACGTTTATCTCCGGAACCCTTCCCTTCTCTACTGCGTCAATAAATTCGTGCACCAGGAAGGGATGCGAACCGTAGTGGCCCTTGGGAGTGAAGTCCATGTTTTCCACCTCGTTTTCCGAAAGAAAATGGTTTTCCGCAAGCATGAATCCTTTCTGGACTTCCCTTGGCAGCGGGTCGCGCATCTCTTCGGGCCCAGGCTGTTCTTTCCCGTGTTCAGGCACAAAGTCTTCCGGCTTGTCATATTCCCTTTTTGTCCAGAGCCATTCCCTGTCGCGCCACGTGCCGCATGTTCCGTATACGTTTATCTCGTAGCCGTGGCCGGTTATTTCCCTGTACTCGCGCGAGGTAATGGTGGCGCCGTTGCTCATGTGAAAAAACGCGGTTGTATTTACAAAGGCTGAATCCTTGCCGTGCGGGTCGTATCCTGTTGCCGGAAGGCCGAGGGCAGATACCTTTAAGGCATGGGCGTTCATGATGGAGCAGGGGCCCGAAACGGAATGCGTTGGATAATGCATGGGGCCGCCCTTTATTCCCTTTGATATATATTTTTCACGGACAGTCCTTGTCCATTCATTTCCTGCCTGGCTTGCCTTGCGCAGTTCGGCTATCTTGCGCAGGTTGCATCCCCATGCTCCGCTGTAGTCGTGGCTGTATTCGCATTCCGCGCTTATAAAATTTCCGAATGCCCCCTCTTTTCTTTTGCGCCTCAAGAACATCATTTCGGGATGGTAATAAGATGTTTCCATGAGCATATACTGATTTCCTGTTTCTTCCACGGTCCTTACCAGCCTGTCGCACCAGTCAAGTATTTCATCGCTGTCGGGGACGCTTATGATAGGTACGGCCGACATGACGTGCTTGCCCGATTTCATTGCCTGTATGCATTGCGGGGCATGGAGCCACGGCTGGGTCATTACCACGATTGCGTCAAGGTCGGCCCTGCATATATCGTCAAGCGTGAAATATGCGTCTTTCGGGTTGAATTTCTTCTTCATGAAAGGGTCTTCTGCGATTTTTTTGACCCTTTCCGGTTCCCTGTCGCAGTAAGCTATGCGGGATACCGAAGGATGAGCCTTGAAACTGTCTGCGAAATTTGTTCCGAATGAACCGAGCCCTACAAGACCTATGCTTATTCCCATGATTTTCTCCTCAGTGTTTTAGGTGTAAACGAGTAAGATTATTCCTGTTTTATCCCCAAGATTATAACACCCTGGGCGCCGATGTCAAATGCTCAATAATTTTTGATTGGGGGCCGGATATCATTCCTCTCTTCTCCCCGCCGGTGGAGGTAATTGCAGGCATTGCAGCTCTCGAGCAATAATAATGGCTTCCCTGTATGAATTAAGTCCACCTGGCATCTGTACCTTAACCGGAAACTGTTATTTTCTTTGACGCGCCGCAGGCATCGCTGTATAATGAAACGAAAACCGGGGCCATGTATGTCTCTGTCCCCTGTTAAGGAGGGAAAATGTACAGGTTCAACGACGGAAGGGACTGGTTTTTCGAAAAGAGGTTCGGCTTGTTCGTACACTGGGGCATCTATTCGGTAAACGGATGGGGGGAACAGGAGCTTTACAGGATGAACCGCATGGGAAGGTCCGTCTCAAGGGAAGAGTACGCTTCTCTTGCGGGAAAGTTCAACCCCGTGAAATTCAACCCCGATGAATGGCTGGATACCGCGGAAGAGGCAGGCATGGAGTATATATGTTTTACTTCCAAGCACCATGACGGTTTCTGCATGTGGGATACAAAGGAAACTGACTTTAATATTATCAATACTCCATACGGGAAAGATGTCCTTGCCATGCTTGCCCGGGCATGCAGTAAAAGGGATTTCCCCCTGTGCATATATTATTCCGTTCCAGATATGTACTGCAGGTATTTCCCGAACAGGGGAAAGGGGTACGACTGGAAGACGCCTCGTCCCGGGGACGAGCCGGACGAAAAGAAGTATGTCGAATTCGTCAAGGCGCAGGTCAGGGAACTCTGTTCCAATTACGGCAAAATAAGAGGTTTCTGGTGGGACGGGGGCAGCCACCACGGTATGTACGACGAGTCCGTCAACAAGCTTGTCCGTTCTCTCCAGCCCGGCATTATTCTCGACAACAGGGGGTTTGACAACAAGGGGGATTTTGATACTCCCGAGAGAAAAGCTCTTTCAAAGTCTCCCCTGAAATATTACTTGAAGCCGACCGAGCACTGCAATTCCATGGGAGAAGAGAGCTGGGGGTACAGGAAGAATGAGGATTATTATTCGCTCGGATACCTTACCAGGAGCATGATTGAGGACTTTGCCATGGGAGGAAATTACCTTCTCAATGTGGGACCCAAGCCTGACGGGACTTTCCCTGACCAGTCTGCCGCTCTTCTTAAAAGCATAGGGCCCTGGTACAGGAGTGTAAAAGAGTCTTTCCTCGGCACCGAACCTGCTGCCGGCCTCACGGACAACGCCAACGTTATTCTCACAAAAAAGGGAAACACCCTTTATGTCCACATGCTCAAGGCAGACTCTTCAGGAATTGTCCTGAATCCCATGGATACACTGCCTGAGAGGGCAACGGTGCTTAACACCGGAGAAAGGCTTGAGGCGGCCCTGGATTTGATGCCATGGGCATCCCTGAATAGCGGGAAAGAGTACCTTCATATCTGGAATATACCCGTGGACAAGCTTGCAAACGAAGCAATAGTAATCAAGCTCGAGTTCGACAGGCTGCCCGTGAAAAAATAGCCGGATACTTCTGCGCTATTTTGTCTTTGGCAGGTAAACGGTTTCTTTTAGAGCTTCCCTTGCAACCCTGAGGACGTTTTCGCCCAGTATTTTCCTTATGTCTGAATCCGAGTATCCTCTCTGGACGAGCCCAACGGTATAAAGGGGGAAGTTTGTCCATGCGACCTCGGGTTCGGTTTTCTTGAAGGTTTCCAGGGTTTCGGCAGGGAACTCTTTTTCCCTGTGAAGTTTTTCCCAGATGGGTTTCTTGCGCGGTATCGCCGGGAAATTTTCCTTATCCTCCTTTTTCAGCTTGCAGCTGTACCCCCTGTCGGTGGCTATTGCCACGTAATCCGGGCCGAATTTTTTGCCTACGTAATCTATGTGGTTTAGAAAATCCTGTATGCCGCCCCTGCCGCCGAGGAATTTCTGCAGGTTGCATATACCTATGAACCCGCCGGTGTCTGCAAGCGCTTTTATTATTTCATCGTTCTTGGAACGGTAATGGTTATGGTTTAGTTCATGGCAGACTGAGTGGCTCGCCACAACGGGTTTTGAAGAAATTCTTGCAGCGTCAAGACAGGTTTGCCATCCGGTATGGGCCACGTCGACTATTATCCCGATTCTGTTCATCTCCTTTATAACAAGGGCGCCGAAATCGCTGAGGCCGCCGTTTGCAGGTTCTCCGCAGCCGTCGCCCATCATGTTTCTCCTGTTGTATGTCAGGTGCATCATCCTTATGCCCATCATGAAAAAAAGCTTCAGGAGATGGAGTTCTTCCTCGGCCGATTCCCACCTCTGCATCAGGGGAACGCCGTTTGATATGAAATAGAGGCAGTGCTTATTTTCTTTTTTCGCCCTGACTATGTCTTCGGGGGTGACTGCCTTGAAAACGAAATCTTTTTTCATGTCCGTAATCAGGGTAAACCTTGCGAGCCTTTCGAGAATACAAAGGGGGTCCTGGGTTTCCTCCCCGGCACACTGGAACGAGCATGTTATGCCTGTCTGGTCGTAGGCCTGCCTGTACTGGTCCCAGAGGTCCTGGTCAAGGATACAGTTTACGGGGCGCCTTTCCTGGAAATACTTGGCTATCTCCCATGCCGAAGAGTTGTTATCTACCATTTTTCGCACTTCTGCCGCCGGTACTGTTTCTGCCGAGGGGGTGAAGCCGTAGGGCTCGCATACGATGGACTCCGCATGGAGCTTGAGGCCGTAGTCCAGGTCCCTTTCAGTCGGCTTCAATGCCGCCAGCGCGGCGTCCCATTGCTCCTGGTTCACCATGACTTTTTTCATTTTCCTTTCTCTCCTTTACCCTTCTTCAGTTAAGAGTTAATGGTTCATAGTTAAAAATTCGCAGTCTGCGTGTAATTGCAGGGGGTTATTATTTCTCTTTTCTCCCTTTTGCGCAACTTTGACTTTTTCATTTTTTTCGTTTATGCTATTTGTCAATTTACTGCAGCACATTATTGTAACATATTTCTTGGTTAAGGGGGATTAAATGGCAAAGGTGAAGAATATCAGGGAGCGTCCCTGGATGGACTCTTCTAATACGGTGGAAAGGCGCGTGGAGGATTTGCTGAGCGTGATGACTCTCGAGGAAAAGGTCGCCCAGATGGGGGCTTCCTACTTCGGGGATTTTGTCGAATCGGAAGAACAGGGTTTCGACCCCAACCTTGACGACGGCCAGGCCGGCGGGGCCAAAAAGGCTGGAAACAGCTATAATTTCAATCCTGAAAAAATGGGGAAGGCAATAGAACAACTCGGGTACGGACTCCTGCAGAATTATATATGGCATTATTTTGACGACCCGAGGGTCAACTCGGAACTTTACGTGGACCTTATAAACAAGGCGCAGAAATATATCATTGAGAATACTCGGCTGGGTATACCTGCGATTATAACCAGCGAAGCCGTTCACGGCCACTGGGCTCCGGATTCCACGGTTTTTCCACATTCGATAGCAGTCGCAAGTTCCTGGGACCCTTCACTGGTGCACGGGATGGCTGAAATAGCTGGAAAGGAGGCGCGGGCGGCAGGCGTATCCCAGGTTTTTTCACCTGTTCTCGAGCTTGCAAGGGAACCGAGATGGAGCAGGATGCAGGAGACCTACGGCGAGGACCCGTACCTCGTGGAGAAGATGGCGGTTGCATTCATAAAGGGCATGCAGGGGGAGGGTCCGTTTGTCGATGACGAGCATTGCGCTGCCACTGCAAAACACTTTGCGGGCCATGGAAGCCCCGAAGGCGGGATTAACCGCGCGCCCATGAATGCCGGAAGGCGCGAGATGAAGATGATGCATCTTCGTCCTTTTGAAGCGGCTGTCAAGAAAGCAGGGGTTCTTTCAGTAATGCCTGCATACCATAGCATAGACGGAGTGCCGATGATGTGCCACCGTGAATATATAACCGGGGTGTTGAGGCAGGAGTGGGGTTTCCGCGGTTATACTTATTCAGACTGGGGCGGAGTAGGCTGGCTGAAGACAAGGCATTTTGTCGCGGCCACGTTTGACGATGCCGCAAAAATGGCGCTTGAGGCCGGTATTGATGTTGACGCCCCGGTTTTGTCTTACGGGGTGAACCTTGTCAGAATGGTAAGGGAAGGCAGAATCCCGATGGCCCTGGTAGATGCATCCGTGAGAAGAATCCTTGCCCTCAAGTTCATCCTGAGGCTTTTTGAAAAACCTTACGGCGATGCGGCAAAGGCGAAGAAAGTCAGGAACTGTAAAAAACACAGGGATTTTGCAAGAAAGGTTGCGCAGGAGTCGATTGTGCTTCTCAAAAACGAAAAACATACCCTTCCGATAGGGAAAAACGTCAAGTCCATAGCCGTTATAGGCCCGAATGCGGACGAGGTTCAGCTCGGCGATTACAGCGGCAAGAAATTTAACCTGATAACGCCCTTTGAGGCGATAAAGAAAAGGGCGCCGAAAGGCGTGAGCGTCGGCTATGCTAAAGGCTGCGGCCTCTGGGGCCTTGACAGGAGAGGGTTTGGCGAGGCCGTTTCCCTCGCCGAAAAATCGGACATTGCCATACTTGTGATGGGTGAATCGAAGGATATATGCAACGAGGGAAAGGATACCCATGACATTCGTCTTCCGGGCGTTCAGCAGGAGCTGGCGGCCGAGATAGCCGCCCTGGGCAAGCCCGTGGTTCTTGTACTTGTAAACGGAAGGCACCTGGCTCTTGAGCAGGTTGTTGAAAAAACTGACGCAATTATTGAAACGTGGTTTGCGGGAGAAGAGCAGGGCGAGGCGATAGCGGATATCCTCTGGGGGGATGTGAACCCGGGAGGGAAGCTGCCCGTCAGCCTTCCGAGGACAGTCGGACATCTGCCCTCTTTTTATAACCATGTGCCTTCTGCAAGGGCCAATAATATGCCCGGCACCTGCGAGGAACCGGGAAGGGATTACATCTTCAGCCCGAGGACCCCGCTTTTCGGGTTCGGTTTCGGTCTCAGCTATACTACGTTCAGGTATTCATCCCTGAAGGTTACACCCGGGAAGATAGGTCCTGCCGGAGAGGTCAATGTTTCTGTGAAGGTTAAAAATACCGGCAAGAGAGAGGGGGCCGAGGTTGTTCAGCTTTACGTGAACGATGTTTACAGCAGCATCGAGACCCCGGTAAAACAGCTTAAGGGTTTTGAAAAGGTCTGGCTGAAGCCGGGGCAGGAGCGCAAGGTTGAGTTCAAACTCGGACCTGCTGAGCTTTCGTTTGTCGATATCAACATGGAGTGGGTTGTCGAGCCCGGAAAATTCGAGGTGTTAGTCGGAGGGCTGAAAAGTTCCTTCAAAGTTGAATAAGCAAATCTGCGCCTCAAGGTATTAAGGAACGCGAATGTTTAACCGGTTTAAACCCCGGGGTGAGCGGCAACATTGCTCTTGAAGTTATTTTCTTTATGTATAACGCCTGATGGAACAACTGCTTTTACCCCCGTTCAGTTTTCCGACTCGTCGAGGTCTTCATCGTAAACAAGGTCTTCTATATCTGCCGTGACGATTTCGTCGGAGTTGCAGGCGGGGCAGGTTTCACTGTCCGGGTCACCGTCGCAGTTCAGGCAGAAAACTTCGCCGCAGGAAAGGCATTTCATCAAGACGTCTCCACATTTATCGCACAGATAATCTCTTCCGTACATCGCAACTCCTTCCCCCTTTTATCAGGGCGCTTTTTCATCGACTCCCGGACGGGGTATGGTTGTATTTTAAAAATCTCCCTTTCTGCCTGTCACGGCGAGAAGAGAAGATTGCAGTTTTAACAGGGCATCTTATCCCATGGGTTTATTTTATATTAAAATAACCAAAAAAAATGTTGTTTGTCAAGAGTTGGCTTTTTTATCTTGTTTGAAACGGGCAGGATATTTCCCGTCAGGGCTTTTCCGGAAGTTCTGCCTCAGGTGTTTCCGGAAGTTCCTCGACGGTTTTGAGCTTCGATTGTATCTGCCTTGTTCTTCTTCCGACCAGGTTGTCTATCTCCGTGCTTGCCTGCTTGATTTTATTCTGGGCTTTTTCAAGGACTTCCCCGAAGGTGCTAAACTCCTTTTTAACTGAGGCGAGAATTTTCCAGACTTCGCTTGTTCTCTTCTGAATCGCAAGGGTGCGGAAGCCCATGTGCAGGCTATTGAGAAAAGCCGCCAGGGTTGTCGGTCCCGCTATGATTATCTTGTAATCGCGCTGAAGTATTTCAATCAGGCTTGTCTGTCTTACGACTTCGGCGTAGAGTCCTTCGACGGGAAGGAAGAGAATTCCGAAGTCTGTTGTGTCTGGAGGGTTGATATATTTTTCGCTTATATCCCTTGCACATTTCTTTATGGTATTTTCCACTTCCCTCGATGCTTTTCTGACTATTTCGGCGTCGCCGGTTTCATAGGCGTCGAGAAGCTGGTGGTAAACCTCTATGGGGAATTTAGAATCTATGGGAAGGTACACGGGCTGCTCAGATTTTTCTCCGGGAAGTTTCACGGCATATTCGACATTTTCACGGGAACCTTCCTTTGTGCTGACATTGGAAGCGTATTGTTCGGGAGAAAGTATGTTTTCAAGGATATTTTTAAGTTGTATCTCCCCGAGGATGCCCCGCGTTTTAACATTTGACAGCACCTTTTTGAGGTCTCCTACGCCTGTGGCGAGGTTTTTCATCTCGCCGAGCCCCTCGTGGACCTGTTTTAACCTTTCGCTTACCTGGTTGAAAGATTCGCTGAGCCTTTTTTCGAGCGTTGACTGTAGTTTTTCGTCAACCGTGGCGCGCATCTCTTCAAGTTTCCTGGTGTTTTCATCCTGGAGCGTTTTTAAACGCTGCTCCACCGTATCCCGTATTTTTTCCGTTCGTTCTTCACTGCTCTTTATAAGGCTTGCAAGCTGAGAAGAGAAGGATTCAAACTGGTTTCTCTGGCTTCCTGAAAGTTCGGAGATTATTCTTGTCAGGGTTTCGCTCAGGTACTTGAATGAGCCGCTGAGCTCCTCCCTCGTTTCTCTCGAACTTTTCTGTATCTCTTCCCGGTTCCTGGAAAATTCGTCCCGTATAAGGGGTCCCGTTTTCTCCATGCTCTTTTCGACTGCGTCAATTTTTGACTCGACGCCGCCGTTCTGTCTGCCGCTCTTTTTGAATATGAGCACGAAAATTCCTATTGCGAGCATGGCAAGAATCGCCGGCAGGAGAATTGGAGGTTCCATTTTTATAAAGCTCCTTCCCGAGGGCTGTTCAATTTCTCAATGCGTTTACCTTGTTTGCTGTAACAATATACAACATATTCCGTGGCATGTCAATATTGGCCGGGAGACGGGCTGCTTTTCCCGGGAATATTGACAGGGGGGCAAAAAAAGTTTAAATTAAATATGCGCTCAAAGAGCCGGCGATATGGGAAAAACAAAAAATACCAGGGGGGGGAACAGGATGAAAGCAGTGTACCTTACGGGGAAAAAAAAGATAGAGATAAGGGATGTTGCAAAGCCTGCCATAAAAAATGATACGGATGTTCTCGTGAAGGTCAGAAGCGTGGGGATATGCGGTTCCGATATACACTATTACCTTGAAGGGAAGATTGGCGTCCAGGTCGTGGAAAAAGAGATAATTCTCGGCCACGAAGCAGTGGGCGAAGTTTTAGACGCAGGCAGTTCGGTAAAGGGAGTCAGGAAAGGCCAGGGGGTGGCCATCGAACCGGGCATAAACTGCGGCTGCTGTGAACAGTGCGCCAGGGGCAAGCCGAATCTGTGTCCGCATGTCCGCTTCCTCGGGACTCCTCCCGTAGACGGGGCACTTGCAGAATATGTCGTAATGCCTGAGGCCAACCTTTTTCCGCTTCCAGAAGGAATGAGCGATAACGAGGGGCTTCTTTCGGAACCTCTGGCAATAGGCCTCTACGGAGTTAAGCTGGGAGGCATGTCCCTGGGCGACGATGTCGCCATAACAGGCGCAGGCCCGATAGGTCTTTCTGTTTTATTCTCGGTTAAACTGGCCGGCGCCGGCAGGATTTTCGTCAGCGACCTTCTGTCCCCGCGGCTCGAAATGGCAAGAAGGCTCGGAGCCGGCAGGGTAGTCCTTGCCTCCGAGGAGAATATCTCCGATGTCGTAAGGGAAGAGACGGGAGGAAGGGGCGTTGACATAGGATACGAAGCGGCGGGAAAGGGCGAGACGTTCAGGCAGAGTACCGAGGTGGCAAGGATAGGAGGAAAGTCTGTTATATACGGTATCTCGGCTGATGACAGGATAGAGTTCGAAGGTTCCGTTGTAAGAAGAAAGGAACTCCAGATTATCAACGTGCGCAGGTCGGCCCATATGACCGGACTTGCACTTGAACTGATAGGAAAGAGGGAGCTTCCTTTCGGTGACCTGGTAACCCATGTGTTTAAGCTGGAAGATGTTGAAGAAGCCCTCAATGTTGTTGCTGAATATAGAGACGGCGTGGTAAAAGCAGTCGTACAGATGTAGTGACGGAAGATGTATATCCGGTTCGGGGGATGGGAGTAAAAATGGATTTCAAGGTTTTTACAGCCGCTTTTGCGGCTATTTTGCTTGCAGAACTTGCCGATAAAACCCAGCTTATAGGCCTCAGCCTTTCCGCGAAATCGGGGAGGCCTTTTTCTGTGTGGGCGGGGTCAGTCGCAGCCTACATGGTGGTTACCCTTGTCACAGTTATTGCCGGGACCATGCTGGGCAAATACCTCAATCCTTACCTGGTGAGGTATACGGGCGCAATTTTATTTGTTTTAATAGGCGTTTTGATGTTTCTGGGGAAGATATAAAAGGGGAAAAATAAGATGCTGAAAATAGACTTGACGGGCATGGCGGGAATAGTTACGGGGGGAGCGTCGGGGATAGGGAAGGCTATATCCGCCAGGCTTGTCCGGGCGGGGGCAAGAGTTGTGATTGCCGATGTAAATGAAAAAGAGGGGATTAAAGCTGAAAATGAATTGAATAAGGATATCCCTTCAGAAAAGGGGCCCCGCGCGGAATTCATAAGGGTTGACGTTTCCCTTAAAGCAAGCGTGGAAGCAATGGCGGATAAAGCGGCGGAAAAATACAGGAAAATAGATTTTCTCGTAAATAATGCGGGCATCCTTATTCCCCGCCTTCTTGTCGACCCTGCCGGCAGGGAAGAGATTACGGAAGAGATTTTTGACAGGATGGTAGCCATTAACCAGAAAGGTTCTCTTTTCTGCGCCCAGGCAGTTGCAAGGAAGATGATTAAGGAACGCGTTAAAGGCGTTATAATAAACGTCTCCTCGGAGAGCGGATTGGAAGGCTCTCAAGGCCAAAGCGTCTACGCTTCCACAAAGGCGGCCCAGTATTCTTTCACGCGAAGCTGGGCCAAGGAACTCGGCGTGAACGGCATCAGGGTTGTCGGCGTAGCTCCCGGTATTCTTGAGACTACGGGCCTGCGTACCGGCGAGTACGAGAGGGCCCTTGCCTACACGAGGGGAATAACGGTTGAAAAGCTGAGGGAATCCTACGAAAAGGTTTCCATCCCTCTGGGAAGGGTAGGCCGCCTTGAAGAGGTGGCAAATACCGTCTGTTTTCTCATTTCCGGCTATGCTTCCTATATCACGGGGACGGTTGTCAACATTTCGGGAGGCAAGTCCCGCGCGTAACCTTTCACTCTCCCGCAATCTTTACCGGCAGGATGTTGCCGGCTTTGTCCCTTACCTTTACGGCCTCTATCCCGAAATGTATTTCCTCCGGATTTTTTTTGATTGCGAACGAGATTCTGACAGGTTCTCCGTGCCAGCTGCCCGCAAGCGCAAGCATGTTTTTTCCCGACGTTTTATGCCTTACCGATTCTGGCAGAACCCTGTGGAGGCGGAGAAGGCTTGACGGGTAATGAATTTCCATTTGAAGAGAATTGAAGCCGGCCGTGTTTTTAAACGGCGTCAGGGTAAGGGTTACCATGCCGCCATCCATGGCAACCGACTTCATTATTTCCCCTTCAATGCGAACCAGCACCTCGCAGTCTTTCTTTATATTATCGCACAAGGCATGAAATCGGACCATGTATTCTCCGGCCGGTGCGGCTTCCCTTTTTTTCAGAAACATGGTGGTTTCTCTATCGTGATAGGTTAATTCCTTTTTTGAAAAAGATGCTTCTATAAACGCAGGTATTTCATAAAAACTCAATTTTACCGGAGCCTTGAGGCCCCCGTAATATTTTACCGCCACGGGTATCCCGGTATTCTCATCCATTTCAAGCTCTTTATCAAACCCGAGGATGAAATCCTTTTCCGCCGGAACTTTTTTCCACAGCCATGCCAGTGTCGTATCCCGGGATACCTGGAAAGCAACCCTGTTTGAATTGCCTGCCGCGGGTGCCGACCCCGTGCCCTTAAACCCGGTGCATACCGCTTTTTCCATCTCGCCGGTAAAAACTTCTTTATCCACTTCGCATTCCGCGGTTGCACCTCTCTTGTATGTATTATATCCCCTTTGGGGGGAAGGGTTTCCGTAATCCGACTGTACGTAAAGCAGGAGGTTGTCCGACGCCGTGGGTTCGTCTGTCTGCGGGCCGGTCCGGGCGTGAGGGGGAACCGCCCTGGCTGCATCGATTTTCGCAGAGGAGCCGCCTGCCTGTCTTTCTCTTAACATCCTCAGCCGTTCCGCCCTGTCGGGAGAGACCCTTCTTTCAGCAAGCCTTTCTGCCGGTGTCAGGCCGGACGCTTCGGGAGTTGATGCGGTTTCGCTCTCTGCGCCTGTTTCATCTAAGGCTTCTTCCTCCCTTTCTCCTGCCGCGGTTATCCTTCCCCGGACGGTTCGGATTTGTATCTTTTGACCGTCAGGACTGCTTACGTTTACATCCGAGAGGGAAAGCATGGATGAGCCGCTTCCTGTTACCGTGAAAGTTATGTAGGCAAGGGTTCCGCTGCCTGAGGTTCCCTTGAGGTTGGGGTCGAATCCGCCGGCCTGAACCCTGCCGGGGGTATCCATGTTGCTCAAAAGGTTGAAATCCTGTATGAGTTCGCCTTTCCTTACCTCGGCGCACTGAAGGATTTCTTTATTATAATGGAGTGTAAACTGGTATCCCGAAAAATCTTCGCCTATGGAAACATCCACTGGTATCGTGACGGAACCTTGCGTGGAAACAATGCTGGCAGAGCCGGCTCTTATCGTGTTGGCGCTTTCCAAAACATATGTAGGAAAGAATACGGCAGTTATAAGGGAAATAAGGAGAAAGGTTTTTCTGTCCATTGTGCGCAAAACGGATTATCCTCACGGCTGTTTTTTTTCTAAAAGTTCATGCCATCTTTCAAAGTCATTGCCGTAATCAGTTCCCGTTATTTTTTGCAGGGTACGGCTCAGGTTCCTTTCCATGTGAGCATTGATGTATATATACGGGTGGTTGTTGGCGGCCAGCAGCGAAAGGTAACCCGAAGCGCCTTCCCCGATAAGAGCAAGGGCTTTTGAGGCCTCTTTGCCCGGAGTTGTCCACATTCCGTAGCCGTTGTACCTGCACCATACGGGCAGGTTGTCGTCCAGGAGTCTCATGAGGAAGGGAGCGGCTTTATCTGCCTCTTCGCCTATCATGCCCAGTTTGAATGCCGCTTCTGCGCGTTCCGAAGCATAAACAGAAAATGTCTTGTCCACGAGAGCTTTTACCTGCCCGGGCATAAAAGGAACATCCGGGTCTTCTACGGGTTCCGAACCGGCCGGGAGGGGGCGGAAAAATGTTAATGCCGCCGAGAAGAAAAAAAGAATAATAAAAACCCTGTTTTTATCCATACAAGAATTTTACCACCTTTTGTCTTTCATGTAAAGATAAAAATTTGCCGGTAAAAAAGCTTCCCTTTTCCGGATTT
>Ga0272443_10003774_pt1 | contig 17405 bp, 17 predicted proteins | sample SSMAcet12_FD_193581 | JGI IMG/M metagenome (GOLD analysis project Ga0272443, IMG submission 193581) | Marine sediment archaeal communities from Little Sippewissett salt marsh, Falmouth, MA, United States - SSM-Acet-12 | ecosystem: Environmental > Aquatic > Marine > Wetlands > Sediment ... | reverse complement strand
TCAGGACCTGCCTGAGACCATGTTTTATTCTTCCTGTAATCCCGCTTCTTTGTGCTCTGACCTTAAAGATTTTTCTTCTGCTTATAAAATCCGTATCGGCCGCAGGGTTACTGCCCAAGAACTTCCATTTTTTCTGGATGAAGCGGAAATGGTTTATCAGCATTTTTCCCGGGCCTGGGAATACAGCTTTGTCCAAATATGACTTTTTTTGAACAGATCTTTGCCTGGCGCAGTGTAGGACCTAAGCAGTGGCTTATGGTCTTGGCCGGGGTTTTATTTATTTTTTGTGCCTGGAAACGGAGAGCTCTGCGCAGGGGGTATGATCTGTGTGACCGGGGATTTTATTTTATTCCGGAATTGCCAGTAGAAACTGTCCGGTCTCTGCAGCAGGGGCTTTTTTTAAATAAGGCCATACTGGAAGCAGCTTCTCCTGTGATGAAGGGAGAAGACGATGATATTTTTTGGACTATTTTTAATACTGCTTATTCAGCCGGAAGCGGGAAAAAGCAGAAGATCTGCAATCATACTATTGTCTGCGCCCGGATGCAGGGTCAGGCTTTTCCTTCTGTCCAGGTGGTATCCCTTCCCTTTCTTGTTCAAAGCGGCATTTCTTTTTTGCCGAAGAGCAATGTTTTTGCCCGGCAGCCCGGTTTGGCACAAAAATATGCAGTCAGGGCCTTTGATCCTGAGCAGGCAAAAAAGCTGTTCAAGGGCCGGGTCTGTTCCTATCTGAAAAAGAATAAACGCGATTTCTGGTTTTGTCTTTACGGCGATATTTTTGTCTGCTGTTTTTTGACCTTGTCTGAACCGGACCGTTTTTCTCTGCTTCTGGAAGAGGCTGAAGATCTTTTGTTCAGACTTCTGCCTTAGTCTTTTCTCTTTCTTTTTTCCTGTTTTCAGAGTGGTATAATAAAAGTGAGAAACAATTAATCTGCACTTCTTGCGCCCCTTTCATCCGGGGCTTTCCATCCTTGCTAAAAGGGGCGTTTCGCTCTTTCTTTTAGGTTTATAAATTTGAGCTATGAGCCATGAGCTATGAGCCATGAGCTGACTTGAAAGGAGGTGAGAAAGTCATGTTGATCGATGCCCATCAAAGAAAAGAAATTTCGGTGATCGTAGCTAACAGGATCGGGATTCTGGCGGAAATGGCTGATCTTCTGGCAGACCACGGCATAAATATCGAAGCTGTTGCCGGTTATGCCATTGATCAGGAAGAAGCAAAGATCATGCTGGTGGTAGACGATGCTTTGCGTGCAGTAGATGCTTTGCGGAAAAGAGGCTATACTTCGATCAAAGAGCGTGAAGTGCTTCTTCTGGAAGTAGAGAACAAGCCCGGAGCGTTGAAGACTGTAGTAAAAGTTCTGGAGCAGGAAAATATCAATATCAGCCAGCTCTATGGTACTGCCGGAGAAAAAATCTGTCCGGAAAGGATAGTCTTGTCCACCAATGACGATACCAGGGCTCTGGTCTCGTTTAAAAAAGCGTTTAAGCTGAAAGTCTGATCTTAGAATTCATTTTTTAAGCCGGACAAAAAAAGGGGGGGTTTTTTTACCTGCCGTAAATATTGAACCGTTTCTCCATAATGATATAATATATATTTTAAAAGGGTTATAATAATTATATTAAAGGGGAGGTGTTTGTGAAAAATATTTTTCTGGCAGTTTGTTTTTTTCTGAGTTGTGCAGGTATGGTTCAGGCTGAGCAGACCGTTGAGGTTGAGGGCAGATACTGGTTTACTGATCTTGATGCTAAGGCTAAAGTCACTACCAGTGGTCTGTCAGGAACTGATATTAATTTAAAGAGCGATCTTGGTCTGAAAGATGAGGATATGCCTGATTTCCGTCTGACCTGGAATATCAATGAGAATAATTCTTTGCGGTTTGCCTATACCAGTGTCGAATATGACGGGGACAAAAATGTGACTAAGACTATTAATTTTGACGGAAAGACTTATACTGCCGGAGCTCGGGTTATCTCTGCTCTGGACCTGGATTATTACCGTTTGGGCTGGATCTGGGAATTTTTGAATGCTGCTGACGATAAGGTTGACATTGGACTGCTTACAGAGATCAAAGGCTTTTCAGTCAAAGCTAAATTAGACGCTCCCGGTCTTTCTATTTCCGAATCTGAAGATTTTGAGGGGGCTTTGCCTGCTCTTGGTCTGACCTGTGCGGTGGATGTTTATGACAATTTTGAAGTCAATGCCGAGATCTCAGGTATGACCGCAGGTTCTTACGGTTATCTTTACGATGCTGAAATAGGAGTAAAATGGGAACCGTATGAAAATTTTGCTATTGAAGGCGGATACAGGGTCCTGGAGATTAAAGGAGAAGATGATTCGGATTTTGCAAAAGTTAGCATAGACGGTCCTTATCTGGGCGCTTTGTTCAGCTTTTAACAGGTTTGATCGATCGGCGCAGCACTGTAATTCAAAGTGCTGCGTTTTTTTTGTCTTTGCGGCCCCAGATAAGACTTGGCAGAGCTTGAAACAGTGATAAAATAATTTTCAGAGAGGCCGCGGTTCATTTATTAATTTTAAAAAAGGATATCCCATGAAAGAGATTTTTGACCGTAGAAGCATACGCAAATACAAACCCGGTGAAATATCCGTGGAAAAACTGCGTTTTCTGGTTAAAGCCGGTATGTACGCTCCTTCGGCAGGCAATGAACAGCCCTGGGATTTTATCATCATCAATGAACGGGGAATTCTGGATAAAATACCTGAATTTCATCCTCACGCTCAGATGCTTAAACAAGCTCCGGCAGCCATACTGGTCTGCGCGGACATTACCAGAGAAAAACATAAAGACATGTGGATTCAGGATTGTTCTGCAGCCACGGAAAATATACTGATCGAGATCACTGCTCAGGGCCTGGGCGGGGTCTGGCTGGGAGTTTATCCCAGGGAAGAAAGAATAAAAGGCCTTAAAGAGCTGCTGGCCATACCGGCTCATGTAATACCTTTTTCTCTGATTGCGGTAGGATTTCCTGCGGAACGCAAACTGGCTGCCGACCGGTTTAATCCGCAGCGCCTGCACTTGAACAAGTGGTGATACTTAAAGGGCAAAACTCTTGACAGTGCATGCCAACTGTGATAGTGTTAATTTTTGAAATCAGCAGTCTTATGCAGAGAAAAAGTAAACAGGAAAAACAGGGAGGGGGCGTTCATCAGAACGCCTTTTTTATTTTCAGGGGAGGAAAATATGTTTGAAGTAAAAGTAAATGTCACTTTAAAAAAGACAGTGGTCGATCCCCAGGGTCTGACTGTAAAGCATGCCCTTGATTCTCTTGGTTATAAGGGCCTGGATGAGGTAAGAGTGGGGAAACTGGTGACCTTTAAGCTTGACCTTAACGACAAAGTTCAGGCGGAAAAACAGGTGGCTGAGATGTGCCAAAAACTTCTGGCCAATCCTATAATCGAAGATTATACCTATATTATCAGTGAGGCATAAATGAAAGTCGGAATCGTTGTTTTTCCCGGATCAAATTGTGATCATGACTGTTTTTACGTGTCTAAAGACGTATTCGGCCATGATACTGAATATATCTGGCATAGAGAGACTAAAGCAGACAAATTTGACTGTATCATTCTTCCCGGAGGTTTTTCTTATGGTGATTATCTGCGCTGCGGAGCAGTGGCCAGGTTTTCTCCTGTAATGAAGTCAGTTATAGATTTTGCCCGAAAGGGAGGCACAGTCATCGGTATCTGCAATGGATTTCAGATCCTTCTGGAATCAGGCCTTTTGCCCGGTGCCATGCTCAGGAACAATACAGTTCATTTTATCTGCAAATATGTCTATATACGCACGGGAAACAATTCTACCCGGTTTACCGGGCTCTGCCAAAAAGATCAGGTTTTAAAGATCCCTGTAGCTCATAATGAAGGTAATTACTATATAGATGATCAGGGGTATGAAAAACTTAAACAGAATAATCAGATCGTATTCCGTTATTCAGACCGGGAAGGTAATGTAAATGAAAAGACCAATATCAACGGGTCGCGCGATAACATAGCCGGTATTATAAATAAGCAGGGAAATGTTTTGGGCATGATGCCTCATCCGGAACGCAGCTCTGAACCGGAACTTTGTTCTGCTGACGGTGCTTTTATTTTCCGGTCGATGTTTCAGTGGATAGAGAGGAACAAAAAATGATCGAACCTAAAGTATATCAGGGATTAGGACTGACTGACCAGGAATATAAACAGATCGAAAAGATCCTGGGCCGGGAACCGTCTTTGACCGAACTGGCCATGTTTTCCGTAGAATGGTCAGAGCATTGCGGCTATTCTTCTTCTAAAAAATATCTGAAACTTCTGCCTAAAGAAGGTAAATACACCGGATTTGTGGGAGAAGATTCCGGAGGGATTGTGGTCGATGATCTGGCTGTGGTCTTTAAGATGGAAAGTCATAACCATCCTTCTCAGGTAGAGCCTAAACAGGGAGCTGCCACCGGAGTAGGGGGTATTATCCGTGATATTTTTACTGCCGGGGCCAGGCCTGTGGCTTCCCTTGATTCTCTTCGTTTCGGGCCTCTTTCCCAGCCTTATAACAAATATCTGTTAAAAGGAGTAGTGGACGGCATCCAGTTTTACGGCAATTGTCTGGGAGTGCCTACTGTGGGCGGAGAAATATATTTTGACGAATCTTATTCCGGTAATTGCCTGGTCAATGCCATGAATATCGGGGTAACTGATAAAAATAAACTGGCCCGGGCCCAGGCCGGAGGGATCGGCAATCCCATCATGTATGTGGGCGCAAGTACAGGACGTGACGGTATTGGCGGATGTTCTGTTTTGGCTTCTGCCGAGTTTTCCGAAGGAGAAGAAAAACGGCCTACTGTTCAGATCGGAGATCCTTTTATGGAAAAATGTCTGATCGAGGCTACTCTGGAGACATTGGATACCGGATATGTGATCGGGATCAAAGACATGGGCGCAGCCGGATTGACCTGCTCTATTTCAGAGATGGCCTTTGCCGGAGGAGTAGGTATGGATGTTGTTCTGGACAAAGTGCCGCTCAGGGAAAAAGGCATGAAACCCTGGGAAATAATGATGAGCGAGTCTCAGGAGAGAATGCTGGTCTGCGTGGAAAAGGGAAAAGAAGCTGAAATAAAAAAGATTTTCGATAAATGGGAACTGAATGCAGTAGTCATCGGTCATGTTACGGAAAAAAAGAACATTTTTATAAAGTATCAGGGAGAAATTATAGCAGATATACCGGCTGATTCTCTGACCTGCGGCAAGATTTTTGATCTGCCTTTTGAAGAGCCGGAGTACATAAAGGAAACCAGAAAATTAAATCTAAAAAAGATAAAAGAAGAAGGCGATTATGATCAGATCCTGCTTGAACTTCTGGCTGCGCCCAGTCTTGCTTCCAAGCACTGGGTCTATGAGCAGTATGATCATATGGTCCAGACCAATACCATGGTTCTGCCCGGATCAGATGCCGCAGTGATCAGACTGAAAGGTACTGACAAGGCTCTGGCAGCTACTACTGACTGTAATTCCCGCTATTGTTATCTTAATCCTTTTCTGGGATCTCAGATCTCAGTAGCTGAAGCAGCCAGAAATATTGTCTGTTCCGGAGGAGAACCGGCAGCAGTCACTGACTGTCTTAATTTCGGCAATCCCAATAAACCTGACCGCTACTGGCAGTTCAAGAATTGTATTGAAGGGATCATCGGTTCCTGTAAGGCTTTGTCTCTGCCTGTGATCAGCGGCAATGTTTCTTTTTATAATGAGAGCCCTGCAGGGGCGATCAATCCTACGCCTACCATCGGCATGGTGGGAGTAATACATGACAGGTCTCATGTGACTACTCAGACTTTTAAAGATCAGGGCGATGTCATTATTCTGCTGGGAGAGACAAAAGAGGAACTGGGCGGCAGTGAATATTTGAAAAAAGTCCACGGTAAAGTGGCAGGAGACGCTCCTGAACTTGATCTTGATCTGGAACAGCGGGTGCAGAAGACAGTGCTTAAAGCAATACAGCAGGGATTGGTAAAATCAGCTCATGATTGTTCCGAAGGAGGTTTGGCTGTGGCTCTGGCTGAAACCTGTATTTCCGACCGGGAAAATTTTCTGGGCGCAGAAATAGATCTGCCGGATATATCCTGCCGCAAAGATGCTTATCTTTTCGGGGAAACCCAGTCCCGGATAATAGTTTCCTGCTCTGAAGACAAGATCGAACCGATTAAAAATATTGCCGGGAAAAACAATGTGCCCTGTGCGGTTATCGGTAAGGTTACAGGAGACCGGCTGAAGATATCCCTGGAAAAAGAGAAATTGATCGATCTGTCCCTTTCTGAAATTCATGAACAATGGTATACAGGCCTGGAAACGGCTTTGAATTCCTGATCCTGTCTTTTGACCTATCTTTTTATAATTTTTTTGTATTGATATCCGGTGTATAATAAAATAAATTTTTAAAACCATAATGAAAACCACACCTAAATCACTACGTTTGCAGATAGCTTTGTTCGGCAGGACTAATGTAGGAAAATCAAGCTTTCTTAACATGGTCGCAGGTCAGGATGTGTCGATAATCTCTCATCATCCTGGAACAACTACTGATGTAGTGGAAAAATCAATGGAACTTCTCCCCATTGGACCCGTAGTATTTCTTGATACAGCAGGAATGGATGATCTTTCCGATCTGGGCCAGCTGCGTATTGAAAAAACAAAAAAAATATTTAACCGGGCAGACGTGGCAGTACTTATCCTGGAGCCTGAGGTGTGGACAGAATACGAACAAAAAGTAGCAGACTTGGCTAAAGAAAAAAAAAATACCCCTTATCATTGTGGTCAATAAAATCGATACAAGGGAATCTCCGGTTTCGTTTAAGGAAAAGGCAGCAGTTAATGTTTCGGCTTTTATGTTTTGTTCCAGTATCGATAAAGAAAAAAAAGATAGTTATATCAACAGATTTAAAGAAATTATTTTGTCAGTATGTCCGGAACGTCTGGTCCAGACTCCCCCTCTTTTAGGAGACCTTATGCCTGAAGGAGGACAGGCTGTATTTATTGTGCCTATTGATAAAGAAGCTCCTAAAGGAAGACTGATCCTGCCCCAGGTTCAGGCCATAAGGGATGTGCTGGATAATAATTCTGCAGTGACAGTAGTCAAAGAGGATGAATATCTGTCAGTTTTAAGCAGATTCAAAACCCTGCCAGATCTGGTGGTCTGTGATTCTCAGGTAGTGGATAAAATGGTTGCCGAAACCCCGGAAGAAGTAAAATGCACTACTTTTTCCATACTTTTTTCCCGCTACAAGGGAGATCTGACGGCGATGGTCAAAGGGGCCAAGGCCATTGATCTTTTGCAAGATAAGGATAAAGTCCTGATCTCTGAGGCCTGCAGTCATCATCCCATAGAAGATGATATCGGCAGGGTAAAAATACCGCGCTGGCTTAGAGACTATACTAAAAAAGAGCTGATCATTGAATCCTGTGCCGGCAGAGATTATCCCGATAATCTTTGTCAGTATAAACTGATCATTCACTGCGGAGGATGCATGATCACCAGAAAAGAAATGATCAACCGCATAGAACAGGCTCAAGCTGCAGGAATACCGGTCACAAATTACGGTGTGGCTATTTCCTTTCTGCAGGGTGTTTTAGAAAGAGTACTTACTCCTTTCCCCGATGCTTCACAGGTTCTGCAGTATAAACCATGATCCTGTGTCGAATTTTGCTGCTTTTGTCCGGACGGATCTTTACCTGAAATAAAAAAAGACAGCTATTTTTCTTATCAGTATTTTCTGAATTCGGATATAATAGAAAGAAAGGAGAAAGGGGAATAATGGAAAAATATGACATTGCTGTTATCGGCGGAGGTCCGGCCGGATGTTTTGCCGCTATCAGGGCCGGACAGAGAAGGAAAAAAGTAATTCTTGTTGAACGCAACCAGAAGCTGGGCCAGAAACTTCTGCTTACCGGCAAAGGCCGCTGTAACCTTACTAATACTGCTTCCATGGATGTGTTTATCGATAAGTTCGGTAAACAGGGTAAATTCCTTCGTTCTGCTTTTTATGATTTTTCCAATCAGGAATTGATGGGTTTTTTCCGGGCCAGAGGATTAAAGCTTAAAGAAGAACGTCAGGGCCGGGTTTTTCCCGAAACCGATAAAGCTTCTTCTGTGGTCAAGGTTCTGGAAAAAGCATTGCAAAAGAATCAGGTGGACTTGTGCCTGGACTGCCGCATTACCGGATTTACAGTGGCTAATAATTCCTTTAAACTGAAGCTTAACGGCGGTGAACATATTCAGGTCAGGAAACTGGTTCTGGCTACAGGAGGATCTTCTTATCATTCTACCGGGTCAAGCGGAGACGGTTATAAGCTGGCCAGGAAATTGGGCCATCATATTACGCCGCTTTTGCCCGGTCTGGTGCCGTTGCGCACAAAAGAAACCTGGGTCAAAGATCTTCAGGGGCTGACCTTGAAAAATATCAGTATTGTTTTTAAATGGGATAAAAAGAAAAAAATAAGTTCCGAAGTGGGAGAGCTGTTGTTCACTCATTTCGGGGTATCAGGGCCTCTGGTTCTTGACCTTTCGCATAAGGTCAGCCCGTTACTGGCTGAACATAAAGAAATAGCACTGAACATAGACCTTAAACCGGGATTAAACCCGGCTCAGACCGAAAGAAGGCTGCTGCGTGAGTTTGAACAGCACGGTTCCGGTAAAATAAAAAACATATTAAAAACAATGCTTCCTCAAAGCCTGATCGAGATCTTTCTTGATCTGGCTGAGATCGATCCTGACAAAGAGGTCAGCCAGATCTCCCGGGAAGAAAGAAAACGGATGTGCGACCTCTTAAAAAAATTTCCTCTGACAGTTTGCGGCACTTTACCCCTTGATCAGGCGATGGTCACCTCCGGAGGAATATCTTTGAAAGAGGTCAACCCCAGGACTATGGAATCCCGCCTTATCCCCGGTCTTTATTTTGCCGGCGAGATTATTGACGGATGTGCTTCCAGCGGAGGGTATAATCTGCAGCAGGCTTTTTCCACCGGTTTTCTGGCCGGAGAAAATGCTGCTTTTGAATTGAAAGCTTAACCTGTTCCGGCTGGCCCGGTTTGCCAGAGCAATAAAAATCTTAAAATTTCATCAGGATTTTTTTATGGAGATAAGCAGAGAAAACAAAATCAAGATTGAAAAAACAGCTGATCTGCTGAAAAAAAGCCGAAGTATTTTATTTATTACCGGAGCGGGAATCTCCGCTGATTCAGGCCTGCCCACTTACCGCGGCATCGGAGGTTTATATAACAATAAGAATACCGAGGAAGGTATACCCATAGAGATTGCTCTGGCCGGAGAAACTCTCTCTTCCCGTCCGGAGCTGACCTGGAAATATCTGGGTCAGATCGAAGAGCGCTGCCGCAAAGCAAAATTCAACCGGGCCCATGAGGTGATCGCGGAAATGGAAAAAAGTTTTCCCAGAGTCTGGGTCTTAACTCAGAATATCGACGGATTTCATCAGGCTGCAGGTTCCCGGAATGTGATCGATATTCACGGCAATATGTATGATCTGTACTGCACTGCTTGTTCCTGGCGCATTCAGCTTAAAGATTATTCGGAGATAGAAATACCACCCCGCTGCCCGGAATGCGGCAAGATCGCCAGGCCTGATGTGGTTTTTTTCGGGGAGATGCTGCCTTATGATAAAACTCAGCTGTTATACCGGGAATTGAGCAAAGGGTTTGACCTTTATGTTACGGTAGGTACTACCAGTGTTTTTCCTTACATCGCTAAACCGGTTTATGATGCTAAAAATTCGGGAAAACCCTGTATCGAGATCAATCCTGCTCAGACTTCGGTTTCCGAACTGGCTGATATTAAACTGACCTTAACCGCAGCTCAAGCTTTAGCCGCGATCTGGAGCGCGTATAAAAGCGATGAATAAAAATAATCCTTTACTGATAACCTGTGCCAAAGGTATCGGGCCTTTTCTGGCCTCGGAATTGAAAGTTCTGGGCTTTCCTGTACTTAAAAAAACTGCTGCCGGGATTGAAACAAAGGGAAGTTTTTCCGATACCATGCAGCTTAATCTTTATCTGCGTACTGCTCATCGGGTACTTTTTTTGCTGGAAAATTTTCAGGCCGAAGACAGTGAAGACCTTTACCGGGAAACAATAAAAATTCCCTGGGAAAAATATATACCTCAAGACGGATATGTTACAGTAGTTTCTTCCGTATTAAATCCTACTATCAGAGATTCCCGTTTTGCCAATGTCAGATGTAAAGACGCAATAGTGGACAGGATCCGTAAAAAAACCGGAGCCAGGCCTGATTCCGGTTCCCGCACAGATAAAGCTGTGATTTATCTTTATTGGAAAAACGAATCAGTTTCTGTATATCTGGATACTTCAGGTGTGCCTTTAGCCAGAAGAGGGTACCGCAAAATACCTATGTCTGCTCCCATGCAGGAGACTCTGGCTGCAGCAGTGGTCCTGGCTTCAGACTATCAGGGGGAAGGCAGTTTTATCAATCCCATGTGCGGTTCAGGCACGATTGCCATTGAAGCTGCTCTTATTGCCCTGCATAAAGCCCCCGGACTGCTGCGCAGTAATTTCGGGTTTAAACACATTCTGGGCTTTGAGCCTGAACTGTGGAAAGAAATGAGGATAAAAGCCAGGAATTCCGCGTTCAGATCTTTGCCGCAAAAGATCCTGGCCACTGATATCGATAAAAAAGCTGTTTCTGCTGCCGGAAAAAACGCCATGACCGCGGGAGTGGACCAGTTTATCGATTTCAAAGTCTGTGATTTCCGGCATACTGATATCCCTGAAGGCAAAGGAAAGATCATCTTGAATCCTCCTTATGGAGAGAGAATGGGAGAAAAAAAGAAACTGGAAAAGGTCTACAGATCAATCGGTGATTTTTTCAAACATGAATGTCAGGGTTATCAGGGCTATATTTTTACCGGAAATCCGGCCCTGGCTAAAAAAGTAGGATTAAAAGCATCAAAACGCATTCCTTTTTACAGCGGTCCGTTGGACTGCCGCCTTCTTGAATATGAACTCTACCCCGGGACAAAACGCTTCCCTGCTGCTTAAAAATCTGCATTGACTTCTTAGTAAAGCCTGCAAAAAAAATTTCAGTCAACAAAAAAAGCGACGCTGTTTTTATAAACTAAAAGGAGGAGTTATGTGTGGCAGAAAAAAAGTTCAAAACAGTTTTATGAAAAGGATTGTTTATCCGGGTGCGATTTACCATTTGACTCAGAGAGCTCCCGGCAAAGAACCTTTATTCCTGGAGGATGGCGATTATCTGCGTATGCTGGCTTTGCTGAAAGAAGCAGTAAAAAAATATAATCTGAATTTATTCAGCTTTTGTCTGATGTCCAATCACTTACATCTGCTGCTGAAGATCAATAAGCCTAATATTTCTTTAGCAGCAAAATATGTCTTTGAATGTTATGCTAAATATTTTAATTCTAAATATAAAAGGAAAGGACCAGTGTTTTGCCGACCCTTTCGGACCAGACTTTGTGCGGATGATAGTTATTTTTTGACAGTATCAGTATACATACATCTTAATCCCGTTAAAGCAGGGCTATCGGCAGATGTTTTTTCGTACAGGTGGTCTTCAGCAGATTTGTATTTTAAAGATAAGAAATATAAAACATTCGTTGAATATAAGACTGTTTTGAATATTTTAGCTGATGATTTAGCTGTTGCCAGAGAAGAATATAAAAAAATAGTTAATAAAGCTGATGGATACGAAGTAGACTCAGGTTTTTTTCTGAAGCCGCATAGTTTTATCCGAAAAATCAGGATCCATGCTACGGATTATTTGTTAAAAAGAAAGACCGCATGGAGTTTAGAGGAAGAAATAGCTAAGTTTAAAAAAATTAAAAGGTGTAAGCTAAAAGATAAGAAAGCCAAAAAATATTTAGTGGAACAATTATTTTCCAATGGATATAAAGTCAGTGAGATTGCGGAGCTATTGGAAGAAAGCGTTTGTAATATTTATAAATTTAGTTTAAAAAAATAGCGTCGCTGGTTTTTTAAACTAAAATTGGAAAGAGGTGGGGAGAGGTAAAGTGTTTGGGTAAAAAGCCAGGTCTTGTTATAATGTAATGTGGAGGTAAATATTGATGGCAGAGATATTTGTAAGTACTGATATAGAAGCGGACGGGCCCATACCGGGTGAGTTTTCCATGCTCAGTTTCGGGTCAGCTGCTTTTACTGCTGACAAAAAGCTGATCAGTACGTATTCGGCTAATCTTAAGACTTTGCCGGGAGCAGGCCAGGATCCGGAAACAATGAAATGGTGGAAGAAATTTCCTGAGTCCTGGGAAGTCTGCCGCAAAGATCAGCGGTCTCCGGAAGAAGTCATGCCTGAATATGTGCAGTGGCTTAAATCTTTGCCCGGCGAACCTGTATTTGTGGCTTATCCGGCTGTTTTTGATTTTTCCTATGTTTACTGGTATCTGATTAAATTTGCCGGAGAAAGCCCGTTTCTTTATTTTGCTCTGGACATAAAGTCTTATGCCATGGCAGTGTTGAAAAAAGATTTTCGTACTTTGACTAAAAGTGTTATGCCTCAGAGCTGGTTTGACTCACGCGAACCTACACATGTCGCGCTGGAAGATGCTCTGCAGCAGGGAGCGCTTTTCTGCAATATGCTTTCCGAAAATTTATCCCAGCAGCTTTGAATTTACAATCGCAGGAAAAGGACTGTTCAAATGAGAGAAGAAATAATCAAGGAATATCTGGAAAAAGCAAAAAAAAAGGATAAGAAAGCTCTGGCTAAACTGGCCAAAGAAATATACCCTTCGGTGTTCCGTTTTTTTTATTACCGGACCAGTACCAGAGAAGATGCTGAAGACCTTACCAGTGAAGTCTTTGTGCGCATCGTCCGTTCTCTTTACGGGCAAAAGGGCAATTTTTTGTCCTGGCTGTTTACTATTGCCCGCAATATTCTGGTAGATTATTACCGTAAAAAGGGCCGGTTAAAAGAAATTTCTCTGGAAAAAGTGGAGCCGTTTATCCCCGATACCTGGGAAAGAAGACCTACCGGGCTTTCTCCTGAAGACATCAAAGAAATGACTGCCATACTCACAGAAGAGCAGAAAACAGTGGTTTTATTGAAATTTGTTGAAGGCCTGAGCAATGACGATATCTCTCAGATCATGCATAAGTCAGTGGAAGCGGTAAAAGGGCTTCAGTTCAGGGCTCTTACCACTTTACGCAAGTTTTATAAAAAGAGGTTGGGTCCATGAGTAGATCTTTGCAGCAGATATTTGATCTGTGTCTGGAAAAGATCAGAGAGGGCAATGACCGGGAAAAGGTGATCAGCCAATATCCGGAATATGAACGGGAATTAAGAGAGCTTTTGTCTATTGTTGCAGGAATTGAAAAAAGCGTTAAACCTGATATTTTTGAACTGGCCCGGCAAAGATGTTTTGCCCGTATGGAAGCAGAGTTTGACCGAAGGCAGAGTTTAATCCCCGGATTTAGGCCGATTTTCAGGTTCCCGCAGATCTTGCTGCGTACGGCTGCAGTAACTGCGGTTGCAGTTGTTTTTATTTTCAGCCTGGTTAAGTTTTCTGCAGGCACTATTCCCGGAGACAGGTTTTATCCTCTAAAGATCCTGATTGAACGCATGCGCTGCTGTACTGCTTTTACTCCGGAGAAAAAAGCCTGGGCTTATTGCTGCTGTGCAGAGTGCCGGGCTGCGGAATTGGAAAAAGTTTTTGCCAGGACCGGACATCTTGATTTTGTTTTGGTCCAAAGAATACTGCAGAAGCAGTCTTTTGTCCTGGACGAGTTCAACCGGGCCGAAAAGACTGATCAGGATTATTTCCGGGAAAGAATAGTTGCTTCTTTTATGTCCCAGATCAAGACAATGGAAGGAGTTTTGCCGCAAGTTGCGGAAAAAGATAAACAGGCCTTGGTCGATTCGCTTTTTTTGAGCAGAAAACATTTATCGGCACTTAAGTAAAAGCTTTAACCCGCCTTTGGGATGTAAATTGTAAACCCCTGTCCTTCATACATAAACAAAAATGTTTAAAAAAGAGCATAACTATCCTGCTTAATCCCCGTCTAAACATTGCGGTGAATTAATTCGTTCTTTGTCACGGAGAGTATCCCCTCATACAGCATTAAATGCATCTTAGTAGAGGATTTGCTTCAAGTTCAGCATCTCAAGCATTTTAAAACAGGTTCTGCATCTTGAAAGAGGGGATTCCTCCTTGTTGTATTGTGAGTTTCTCTAACACAACAGTTTCCCTGGGTTTTAAACCCCCAACCCCCTTTTATTCGCCAAACAGCATCTCCATGAGATACTGACCACCACGCCCGGGGCGACTGTTGTTGTATTTTCCTGCCTGACTCTTTCATATCTTTTTAAAATAAGGTATAATTAAAACAATGGATGATGCGTTGATTTTTCTGATTGAAGAAGGCAGTAAATGGGTGATTACCCAAAGGAATAAGTATCTCCCTCAAGCTGTGCCGCTTTCTTCTCAGGAAAAAGAAAAACTTCATAAATGGTTTGATCCGGCAGTAATTAATGCTGCCAAAATTGTTCAGGTTCCGGTTATAGAAAAGCCTCTTTTTTATGACCGGGCTCAGACCATGGAATTGTATAATCTTCCTGATCTGACTCAGATGGACAGTCTGGTATTCGGAGAAGTTATAGCAGTATCACAAAAATACAAACCGTCACCGGACAGTACTGCCTGGCATGGACTTTTGTTCAAGAGCCTGGTCCGGGTGACTTTGTTCCGGCTTTTAAAAGCGCGCAAATTGATAGATTTTTATGTTAATGAGTGGATGAAAAACGGATTTAATTTTGATATGATATCTCTGGAAGTGGTGGCCGAAGAACTGCAGCGCCGTTTTGAAGGTTATCCTGATATAGTTTTTTCAGTGGAAGAAGAGCTGAAAGAATATATCAAAGATCTTTACCGTAATCAGTAAAGCCTGTCTTTAAATCCGGAAGATGATCATAGCCCGCTGAGAGCGGGTATTTTTTTCAGGCAAAATAGGCGTCACAGATATAGCGGCGCATCATACGGTGGGTATTGAAATAATAGGCGATTTTGCTGATGGAATTTTCGATCATCCAGACCCAGGTGTCGCGCTGTTTGTAATAAAGAGGCAGGATATTGTATTCCAGTTTGCCGTAAAGGTCGTGTTTTTCCCGTTTGAATATCTCTTCGGCAGACAGCTGTTCGTCCGGTTCAGGGCCGATAGCCCATCCGGTAACTCCTTCGATCCTTCCCTCCAGCCACCATCCGTCCAGAACGGAAAAATTTATGACTCCGTTTAAGGCTGCTTTCATGCCGCTGGTGCCGGAAGCTTCCATCGGCTTCTGCGGAGTATTCAGCCAGACATCGACACCGGAAACCATTTTTTTGGCTACTTCCATATTATAATTTTCCAGGTATACAATTTTGATGTCATTTTTTAATTGAGAGATGTAGCTGTGTATCTCTTCGATCATCTGTTTGCCTGGTTCGTCCTGAGGATGGGCCTTGCCGGCAAATACGATCTGAAAGGGATAGTTTTTATTTATGCTTTTTAAACGGTGCAGGTCGGTGAACAGCAGAGAGTGCCGTTTATAGGCGGTAGCCCTGCGGGCAAACCCGATAGTTAGAATGTCCGGGGAAAAATCTTTATTTTTGACCTGATTGACATACTTGATCAGTTCTTTTTTAGCTGTGACCCTGGCTTCCCAGGTCTCGTCATTGGGGATCCTTTCTGCCCGCACCAGTATGTCCGGTTCATTGGCCCAGCCCGGAAAGTATTTATCATACAGATTTTTAAAAGCAGGATGGGACCAGGTATAAGGATGGACACCGTTAGTGATTGCTCTGATCTCATATCCGGGGAACATTTTTTGCGTGGTTTCTCTGTGTTTTTTAGCTACTCCGTTGACAAAATCGCAGAGATTAAGGGCCAGCATAGTCATGTTGAATTCATCTTTTCCGGCAAATTCTTTCATTTTTTCTTCCGGGATCAGGGGAGGCAGGATTTTGTTGATCATCTCGTAAGGGAATTTGTCATGACCGGCTTTAACCGGGGTATGAGTAGTGAATACACAGGATTTATGGACTTTTTCCACATCCAGGTCATTGTTTTTCAGCAGCTCCAGAGTGAGAAAAGAAGCATGCCCTTCATTAAGATGATATTTCAGTATTTTAACTCCTAAGGCGTTGAGCATGCGCAAGCCGCCGATACCCAGAACGATTTCCTGTTTGATGCGTATTTCTTTGTTACCGCTGTATAAAGAAGCAGTGATCTCGCGGTCTTCAGGATAATTCTCTTCTACGTCAGTATCCAAAAACAGCACCGGCACTGTTCCTCCCCGTGTGCTTTCCAGTTTGTAAAGCCAGGCTTTTACTTTAACTGTTCTTTTTTCGATCTCTATTTCCACTTTTTCATTAAGCAGGTGAAAATATTTTTGCGGCTGCCATTCATCAGGATGTTCAATCTGTCTTCCTTCAGAAGTCAGTTCCTGACGGAAATAGCCTTTTTTCCAGACCAGAGTTACGGCAATAAAAGGGATATTCAGGTCAGCGCAGGATTTAACAGTGTCTCCGGCCAATATTCCCAATCCTCCGCTGTAAGTGGAAAATTCAGGCTCAAACCCCATTTCCATGGAAAAATAAGCTACTTTTTTGCCTTCAAAAATGTTATTGTGGTTTGATGATCTGGGCATAATCACTCCCGGAAAAAATATTTTGATGACAATCTCTCTTCAGAATTAATTATAGCAAAAAAACAGGATGTTTATATAGTAAACTTTTATTCCTCAAGTAAAGGCATTAAACGCGGCAGATGATCCGGCCGCAGGATCAGGAAAACATTCTTTACAACTGATAAAGGATTGAATAAGATAAAAATAGGATTAATCGACTAAAAAATAAGAAGGAGGATAAAATGAGCGGGTTATTAAATCAGATCATGATCGCCGGAAACAGCCTCAGGTCCTGGCTTATCGCTGCAATCGTATTTTCAGCAGCAATTGTGATCATCAAGGTTTTTCGCCATCTGGTCTTAAACCGGTTAAAGCAAAAGGCCGGAGAAACCGCCACTTCTTTTGATGATTTTATTTTAAAAATAGCGGACAAGATCGCATCGCCTTTTTTGTATTTTCTGTCCGGTTACGGGGCCTTGAAACTGTTGAGATTATCCGAATTTTCCGACCGGTCTCTTAATATGCTGGGTTTGGCAGTGATAGTTTTTTCTGCCACCAGACTGGCTCTGGAAATTTTCGGTTATGGATTTTTTTTGTACTGGAAAAAGCAGGGCAAAGACCTGTCTGAGGACAGAAGCCTGGAAGGGATCTTGAAAGTCATAAAATTTGTGGTCTGGTCTTTTGCCTTGATCTTTTTTCTTGATAATCTTGGGTTTAAGATTTCTACGGTAATCGCCGGTCTGGGAATCGTAG
>Ga0272443_10003773_pt1 | contig 17406 bp, 17 predicted proteins | sample SSMAcet12_FD_193581 | JGI IMG/M metagenome (GOLD analysis project Ga0272443, IMG submission 193581) | Marine sediment archaeal communities from Little Sippewissett salt marsh, Falmouth, MA, United States - SSM-Acet-12 | ecosystem: Environmental > Aquatic > Marine > Wetlands > Sediment ... | reverse complement strand
CCTCTTTAACGAAAACATTATAGAACAAAATCAAGCGCTTCTCAAGCCGCACCTGCCGGGAATCGCCCGCCGTGCACCGCAGCCCCTTGCCTGCCGGCGCCCGCTTCATCAAAAATGGTAGACCAGCCGAAGGTTGAAGCGCTCACCCTCGGGCCGGTTCTCGGCGCTGGTCTCGAAATAGGAGTTGAAGAACAGGTGTGCGTCCGGGGTAATGTGCCACAGCAGCCCGGGGCCGATGCCGAATACCTGCTCCCGGCGGTCGTCGAGGTCGTCGCCGTCGGCCTGGGTGTCGGTCACCTGCTTGAGGTAGTAGCCGTTGATGCCCAGCCGCAGGTGCTTGGGCCAGACTTCGAAGGCGGTGGAAAAGTTGGCGTGCACGGCCTGGCCCGCCTGGGTGTCGTCGACGTCGCCGAATCCCCGGTTGGGATCGTTGTTCTTGGCGTTCCAGAGGTAGTGCAGGCGGGTGGAGACGGTCCAGCGCGGGGTGAGAAACAGGGTGCCGGCCCAGTAAGGATTGAAGGAGAAGAAATTGCTGCCGGGGTTGAGCTCGCGGTCGTCGTCGTATTTGCCGGTGGGAAAGATCAGCTGGAATTCCACCCGGTGCATGAAGACCGGGCCCTTGGCACCCATGACGGGGTCCCACTGCAGAAACGGGCCGACCAGCAGGTCCCCGAAGCCCGTGCCGTTGTCTTCGGGAAAGGGGCCGTCGATATCGTAATCGACATTCAGGCCGACCACGGGAACGATGACATCCAGGCCCCACTTGCCGCCGAAGAGCACCGCCCGGTCCGACTGGTAGATGAGCTGCGTCAGGCTGACCCAGACATCCAGGTCCTCGTTGGCCTCACGGGGCAGCAGGCGGTCGCCGTCCTGATCGGTGAACCGATCGGAGGAAAAGTACTGGACGTACTGCGTCAGATAAACGCCCGGGCCCGCCGGGGGGCCGCCGTCCAGGAAACTGGTGAAGCCCAGGTTGACCGAGGGCAGGTCATAGGCCCCCGCGCCGGCCGCCCAAAGGATCGCCGCCGCCGCCAGCCCCACCGATAAAAGCTTGCGAATTCCCATCGTCAAAAACTCCTTTCCCGAAATGGTTGAAGCGGTTAGGTAGCAAAGTCGGCCTATCGGCGCCAGCGCCGGCAAGCCGGGTGAAGTTGCGCCGGCACTACTTCGCGGTCGCCAGCAGGCGGCCGAATTCCCGTGCCTTTTGGATGGCGCCGGGGTCCTTTTGCAGTGCGCCGGCCTGGGGCGGGGTGAAGGGAAACAGGCAGGCCGCAAAGCCGCAGCCGAGCATGTCGGCCGGGGTTTTCCACTGACGCTCGAGCAGCTTCAGGTTGTCTTCCAGCGGCCCGCCGCCGGTGGCCATCAGCGCCAGAGTCTTGCCGCCGAGCTGCGTTCGGATGGTCCCGCGGTCGGTGAACTTGGAAAGCGAGTACATCCGGTCGACAAAGATCTTGATCTGGGCCGTATAGCTCCACCAGTAGATCGGAGTCGCCAGGACAATCACGTCGTAGCGCGGCAGGGTGGCCACCGCCTCGGCCACTTGGTCGCCGAGGGTGCAGACAAAGCTCTCGGACTGCTGGCATTTTTGACAGCCGGTGCAGCCCGGTTTTTTGAATTCAAGCCGAACGGCGTCGATCTCGACCACCTCGGCCCCCTGCTCCCGCGCGGCGGCCATGGCCACGGCGGCAACCGCGCGGGTGTTGCCATGGGAGCGGGGGCTTCCCTGAACGAACACGATTTTGGGGGGCATGGCGGGTATCCTGGGCTGCGGCGGCCCGTCGGCGGCGCAACCGTTTTGGGGACGGTCACCCATCCCGGTGGACCGTCTCCGGTGCAAAGGCCGGCAGACAGACGGCGATGTACTCGGCGCCTTCGGGGTTGGGGGTACTGTAGCGCACCCACTGCCCGGCGGGCACGACCACCGCCTGGCCGGCCGAAATGTCCAGGCTGCCGTCAGTGGTTTCCACCCGCAGCATCCCGCTTAACACCAGCGTGTATTCGCTGAACTCCGGCCGCTGGCCCGGCTCCTGCCAGCCGCCGGCGCTTTGCATGCGCGCGATGCTGACCGCGCTGCAACCGGTGTTCACCCGCCCGACATACTCCTCGATCCGTTTGGAATCGCTGCCCGCGGCCGGGATGATGGCGGGTCTGTCAATTTTGGTGATCATAGCGGTCTCTTGAAGGGTGCGAGGATCGGTCCGCCTCTTCGCCGGTCATTTGGGCGCGGCCCGTTTCAGCCGCACGAAAAGATGCCGGCCCAGCATGGCGAGGCATTCCGGGTCGAGATAGACCTCGGCGCGGCGCTCGTAAAGCAGGCTGCAGGCGGCGGGGAATTCATCGTCGGCGTCGTTGAAGAGCAGACAAAGAGGGACCCGCGGGAGCGCATCGAACTGCAGCGCCAGGTCGTAGCGCGCGCCGATGTCGGGCAAACGCCCGCCCAGGGCCGCGCCGGCCGCCGCCAGGGCGGCGGCGCGGCCGCTGAAGGCGGCGGCGATGGCGCCCTCGACCTCATTGGCGAAGTAGACCGTCAACGGGCCGGAATCCTTCAGCCCCCGATAGGAAACCAGGTCCCTGGCCGTCGGCGGCAGGTCGGGGCAGCGCAGCAGATATTTGAGCAGCACCACGCAGACGTCGAAGCCGGGGACTTCCCCGGCAGGGTCGTAAACGCCGCCCGGCGAAACGCGATAAAGCGCCCCCAGCAGCGGGACGCGAACCTCCCCACCATCGGCTTCCACCCCTAAACGGGCGTTCAGCGCTGCTGGGTCCATTCGGCTCAGCTGATCGCGGTATTGGCTGCAGGTGATCTCAAAAACGGAAGTTTCAGACGCCATCACCCAGGTTCCTCAGCAGCGTTGCGGCTGGGGCTGGCTTCCCCTCCCCCCGGCAGTCGGGCCGCGGGATGCAAGCCAGCGGAGCAGTTGCGCGGGCGCCGCCGGCTGGGAGGCGCCCCCGCCGGGGTCACAGAGCACAAGCCAAAGCTACTCGGCGCCCCCGCCGCCGCTGACGGCAAACCCCTGGGGCTGCAGCCCGGTGGAGGAGGGGGTCCCGGCAATCTTGGCCAGGTAGGCCGGCCCGAGCTTTTCGATGTGGGCCCGGACGCTGTCGAAGTAGTTGAAATGCAGCTGCTCGTCGTCGATGATGGTTTCAAACACCTTCATGCTGATGCTGTCGCCGTTTTCCCGGCAGACCAGCAGAAACTGGTTGTAGGTCACGATGGTGTCGTCTTCCAGGTCCATATCGAAGGGGAAGATCGCCTCGACATCCTGCCCGCGCTCCACCGGACCGGACTTTTCGCTGGTGGGCTCCCCCCCCAGTTCCTTGATGCGCTCGGCGAAAGCCTCGGCGTGGCGCATCTCGTCGATGGCGATGAGCTTCATCTTGGCGGCCATTTCACCGTAGTCCATGTCGTCCAGATTGTAATGCTGGTTCATGTACTGGTGAATGGCCTGCAACTCCATCGCGCGGGCGCGGTTGAGGACCTCGATGACATTTTCCCTGCGTTTCTGGGCTTCTGCCTGTGGCATGCGGCACCTCCTGGTATTCGGGTTGGTTGGTTGGCGTGCGCCGGCATGAAGGCTCTATCGGCCCGGGGTTTTGAAAACACCCCTCGTTAGACCGGGCGGCAATACCGGCGGATCCGAGTCTAAATTTTCACCACCGGGTAATCAAGCCTTTTTTGGGAAGGTGGGCATTATGCGGCCAAATGATTCGGCTGCGGGCGCTATAATGCAAAGAAAAATCGTCAGCTCGGGGTAGACGGGGGAGCGAAACTCTGGAATTTTTGGAATTCAATTGAACCCTTGCAGCGCTCCCATTCTGATGGCCCTGGTGCTGAAGCGGTTTGCCGCCCCCGCCAGCAGCGGGTGCGGCATTTGAAAAATCGCGCCCGACACCGTATGATACCTCATTGGCCCGGTTAAAGCCACGTTCGTGGGGCGGTCTCGCGCCCGACCACCCGTGACGCCCAATCAGTGGAGAAGGGAGAACCCCATGAAGGCACCCAAACGTTTTGCCCTGTTCGCGGCCCTGGCCCTGATCCCGGCACTGGTTTTGGCAATGCCGGCAAGCGCCGCCCAGGCCGGCGGCACGCTGAAAATCGGCTGCCAGCCGACCAACTTGCTGGACCCCCACTTCGCGGCCAATATTACCGACATCCTGGTGGCCGAGCAGGGGTACCACCACCTGACCTTCATTGACGCCCAGAACAATGCGGTGCCCGACCTGGCCACCCGCTGGGAAACCTCCGACGGCAAGGTCTGGACTTTTTTCCTGCAGCCCGGCATCACCTTCAGCAACGGCCAGCCGGTGACCGCCAAGGACGTGGTTTTCTCCTACAACCGCCTGCGGGACCCCAAGGTCGGTGCCCCCACCGTCAAGCTCTACGAGAACGTCACCGCGGTGGATGCGCTGGATGACCTCACGGTGCGCTTCACCCTGAAGCACCCCAACCACGAGTTCGCCTCGGATGTCGGCGACTACCACGCCTGCGTGATCCCCGAGGGGACCCGGGACCCCGGCAAGACCCGCATCGGCAGCGACCCCTACATGATCGCGTCCTTCTTTCCCGAAGACCGCCTGGTGATGGTCAAAAACCCCCACTTCAAGGCGGACGACGGGGCCGGCGACCCCTTGCCCCACCTGGATGAGATCCACTTCATCTTCTCCCCGGACATCGGCGGCCAGGTGGAAGCCCTGCGCGGCGGGGAGCTTGATTTCGTCGGCGGCCTGACCACCGAGTTTGCCGAGGTGATCGAAAAAGACCTCAACACCAAGCTGCTGACCAATGATTCCAACATGCACTGGACAATCCACATGCGCTCGGACAAGGGCCATCTGGCCGCGGATCCGCGCATCCGCCAGGCGTTCAAGCTGGCCACCGACCACCAGGCGCTGATCAATGCCGTGCGCCCGGGCCTGGCCGCGGTGGGCAACGGCTTCAGCCCGGTGGGGCCGGCCTACGGCGCCTACCACCTGGCCCAGGCGCCGGTGCCCGATCCGGCCAAAGCCAAGCAGCTGCTGGCCGATGCCGGCTACGCCGAGGGGCTGCGGATCACCCTGGTGGCCCAGAACCAGCTGGACGTGATCCCCATCGCCACGGTCTGGAAAGAGCAGCTGGCCCAGGTGGGGGTGACCGCCGACATTCAGGTGGTGCCCACCGACGTCTACTACAGCGACGGCGAGAGCGGCTGGCTGAACTGCGACTTCGGCATCACCGACTGGGGTTCGCGCGCCACCCCGGTGACCTACTTCAAGCTGGCCTACATGAGTGACGCCCCCTGGAACGGCAGCCACTGGCAGGACGCGGAGTTTGACGAGCTGGCGCACCAGGTGGACCGCGAGCTGGACCCGGCCAAACGGGCCGAGCTCTACCATAAGCTGCAGCAGATCCTGATTGACCGCGGCCCGGTGATCGTGCCGTACTTCGAAAAGGCGGTGGTCGGCGTCTCCGCCCGCCTGGAGGAGGTGGCGCTGGCCTCCGACTGGGCCCGCACCCGCTTCTGGCGCGGCTACTTCGCCCCGTAAGGGCATTCCGACCGCCGGCGGCCCCCGCCCGAGGTCCTCAGGCTGACCGACGTCCGCAAGGACTACAGCCTCAAGAGCGGCTTTTTCCAGCTGGGACCGCGCCCCAAAAAAATGCGGGCCGTGGACGGCGTGTCACTGGATCTGAAAAAGGGGTTCACCCTGGGGGTCGTCGGTGAGAGCGGCTGCGGCAAGACCAGGTGCTCTTCGGGCATGTGTTGCGCAACCCCTTGCTGCCGACGGTGACGGTGGTGGCCATCGGTATCGGCTGGCTGATCGGCGGTCTAATCATCACCGAATCGCTCTTCAGCTACCCGGGGCTCGGGCGGCTGCTGCTCTTCGCCATCCAGCGCCGCGACCTGCCGCTGATCCAGGCCACGACCCTTTTGCTGGTGGGCATTTTCATCCTCTCCAACCTGGTGGCCGACATCCTCTACGCCTACCTAAACCCGAGAATCCGCTACACCTGAGGATCGTTTTGGGCGATCCGGACGGGGGGCTGCGGTGCGCAAAAAATCGGACCTGCCGCTCAAGGTCTGCCCGGTCTGCGGGCGCCCGTTTGCCTGGCGGCGGAAATGGCGCAGCTGCTGGGCCGCGGTGCGCTATTGCTCGGAGCGCTGCCGCAAGGCGGCCCGCGCCATGCGCCGGCAGACGCGGGCCACATGAGGGCCGGCCGCAGGAGGTCACATGACCGCGGCAAGCCTTAAGCCGGGTGACGCCGCCGGGTGGGGGCCTTTCAACGCCGATGGGCGTCCAACAGCGCATTGATCCAGTCGAGGTCGAAGGCATCGGGGTCGAAATCCTCCCCGACCCATTCCGTGCTCTCCTCGTGTTCCGGGTGTTGCGGGTCCTTCAAGGACTCCAGCAGCGCGTAGTATCCCCACAGGCCGCCGACGTCCTCGGGCGGGCAGGCCCCCTTGCCCTTGATGCACACCGGCAGCGCGGTCTCGGCATCGACGGGCAGGATCTTCTCCAGGGTAATCTGGTGCATCCAGCCGTCCCCGAAATCGTACTCGTAGATCATCGCGTCTTTTTCATGCCGCAGAATTTGAGATAGCTTGACCTTGCGCTCGTCGCGAACCCCTTCCAGATCGAATTCGGGATCAGGGACCCCGTAGGCGGCACCGTAAGCCGTGAACTGATGCAGATGGCTGTCGCTCCACCCCATGACGGTTTGCAGGACATCATGCAATTCCGCCAGGGTCATGCCACTGTCAACCAGGAAACGACGCCATATCGGGGGTTTGGCACCTTTAAGGGCGACCTTCAGTTGATACGTTTTTTGGGGTTTCTTCGCCATGGATACATTCCTTTCGTGGGTGCCGGCCCCCCACACGCGCACAGCGCGGCACGGGACCCGGCAAAAAGGGTCGGCCAAAGGCCTCCCGGGGCGGGGGCCGCATGTTAAAATCAGCTTACAACGGATCCTGGGGTTCGGGCAACCGATCGCAATTGACAGCCGCCCGATTATGGGACATATATCGAAATTGACCGGGCGATGCACAGCCCGCCCATCCTGTCCAAAGGAGCAGCCCATGACGACGGTTCGCATTCTCTGCGACAACAGCATCGGTCGCCTGGATTTTTTGGGCGAACATGGCTTTGCGGCCTTGATCGAGCGCGAGCAGGGCCGTTTTCTGTTCGACACCGGCCAGGGCCTGACCCTGCCCCACAACGTCAAAGCGGCCGGGATCGATCTCCGGGACCTTCGGGCGGTGGTGCTCAGCCATGGGCACTACGATCACACCGGCGGGCTGCCCTGGGTCCTGCAGCACACCGGGTCGGTCAAAGTCGTGGCCCATCCGGCCCTCTTTGATCCCCACATGACCCGCCGCAGCGACGTTGCCGGCGGCAGCGGGCGTTTCATCGGGTGCCCGGCGACCCGGGCAGCGCTGGAGAGGGCGGGGGCCCGCTTCGAGTTCCACCCCGAGACCTGCGAGCTGGCGCCCGGCGTCTGGTTTGTCGCCGGCTACGCCCGCAACCCCGCCCAAACCCCCACCGACCCGCAGCTGGTGCTGCCCGGGGACAACGGCCCACAGCCCGACCCGATTGCCGAGGATGCCAGCCTGCTGCTGGAAACGGCCGCCGGGCCGGTGCTGATCCTGGGGTGCGCCCATGGCGGCGTGCTCAACATCCTCGACCACCTCGCCAGCCGGTTGGGGGTTTCCAGGCTGCACGCCGTCTTAGGCGGCACGCATCTCATGTTTTTCCCGCCCGAAAAGATCCAGGCGGTCATCCAGCGCCTGGAGGCCTGCGGGGTGGCCCAGGTGGGCGTCTCGCACTGCACCGGAAGGGATGCGGCCATGAGGCTGGCGCTGCACTTCGGCCCGCGCTTCAGCCACGCCGCCGCCGGCAGCGTCTTCGCCTTCTGAGACGGCGCGCCCTTCAGCCGGGAGGGCGGCCCGCAGCCGTCCCCGCTTGGCGTTTGAGCGCCCGGCGCCACGGCCGTCTTGATCTACCCGCTGCCCGTGGGCTTGCCCCAAAAAAACCTTGCAAATCCCAACGCAATCAGTCACAAAAACAGGGCGGCGCCGGGCATTCGATTTCTTCCGGACTTCCCCGCTGACCCACGCAATTTCACCTTCCCCCTTTTTGAGCGGTTCACGGTTTCCGCCCCCGGCGGCGGCTGATCTGTTTTAAACCGGATCTCTTTCAAGAACCCGGGGCAAAGCGGCCGGTGTCCGCGTCACAGACGCGCGATCCGCCCACGCGCCCCCACCAGCCGGGCCCCATCGCGGTCGACCGTCTTCCCGCGCGAACCGGTTTCCCGCCCGCGAGCCAAGCCGGGCGATGGGGGTGGGTCCCTTCGACAGGAGGCCACATGACGTCCGCCATTCCGATCGTTTGTCCGTACTGCGGGGTCGGCTGCAATATCGAGCTGAATCTCGACCAAAGCGGCAGGCCCTTCGAAAGCCGTGCCTCGGGGCGCAACCCCGAATTAAACGGCCGCTACCTTTGCGTCAAGGGCTTCACGGTGCACGAACTGCTGAACCACCCGGAGCGGCTGAAAACGCCCTTCCTGCGGAAGGCCGACCAGATGGTCCCGGTGTCCTGGGAGGCGGCGCTGGACGCCGCTTCCCGAGGCCTGAAGGCCGTCATCACCAAATACGGCCCTGAAAGCGTCGGCCTGCTCTGCAGCGGCAAAATCCTCAACGAGGAGGCCTATCTTTCGCAAAAGTTCCAGCGCACCGTGATCGGCAACAACCACATCGACAATTGCGCCCGGCTTTGCCACGGACCCTCCGAAGCGGCCCTGCGCCGTCAGCTGGGCTTCGGCGCGGTCAGCACCTTTCTCGAGGACTACGACGCCACCGAGACCGTGGTGGTCGTCGGCGCGCACACCACCTTCACCCACCCCGTCATCTGGATGCGCGTCAAAAAACGGGCCAAAAAGGGCCAGGTCAACCTGATTCTGGCCGACCCCCGGGAAACGGATCTGGTCAAAAACGCCGCCGTCCACCTGCGGGTCAAACCGGGCATGGACATTTTCTGGCTCGGGGCGCTGGCCAAGATCATTCTCGACAAGGGATGGCACGACCACGCCTTCTGCGAAAAAAACACCATCGGCTTCAAGGCCTTGTGCCAAAGCCTGGCGGACTTCGACATCGATGCCGCATGCGGGCGCGCCGGCGTGTCGCGCCAGGCGCTGGAAGCCGCGGCGGGATTGATTCACGACAAGAAAACGATCTTCATCTGGGGCATGGGCCTGACCCAGCACGCCCACGGAACGGACAACATCACCGCCTTGCTGAACCTGGCGCTGCTGACCGGCAACATCGGCAAACCCGGCTGCGGCCTCTCACCCCTGCGGGGTCAGAACAACGTGCAGGGCGCCGGCGACATGGGGGCGTTGCCCAATCTGTTGCCGGGCCACCTGGCGGTCGACGACGAGGCGGCCCGCATTCACATGGGCGCCATCTGGAATGCGGTCGTCCCCTCGCGGGGGGGCCTGGCGGCACCCGAAATGATCCACGCCATCGCCTCCCGCAAAATCCGGGCGCTCTACGTCATCGGCGAAAACCCGGCCCTTTCCGAACCCCAGGCCAATTTCGTGACCTGGATGCTGCATCAACTGGACCTCTTGATCGTCCAGGAAGTCTTCCCCAGTGAAACCGCCAAATACGCCGACATCATCCTCCCGGCGGCGGCCGTGGGAGAGAAGGACGGCACCTTCACCAACGCCGCCAGGCGGATTCAATATACCGCCAAAGGGGTCAGCCCCCCGGGGGATGCCCGGGCGGATTGGGAGATCCTGCAGGACCTGGCCAATGCCATGGGCGCCGACTGGCATTACGCCTCGAGCAGCGCCATCTGGGAGGAAATCCGCCAGGCAGCGCCGGTTTTCAGCGGCATCAGCCACGAGCGGCTGAAGCGCTCGAGGGGGATTTTCTGGCCCTGCTACGGGGAATCCCACCCGGGCACCCCGCGCCTCTACGAAGACGGCTTCGGGTTCCGCGACCGGCGGGCGCGCTTCATTCCGGTGGATCTGCCGGAGACCCTGATGAGGCCTACCGAAGATTACCCGCTGGTGCTGATCACGGGACGCCTGCTGGAGCATTTCAACACCGGCGAAATGTCGCGCCGGACGACCAAGCTTTCCAAACTGCGGCCGGCCGCCTACCTGGAGATGAATCCCCGGGATGCGGCGGCCGCCGGTTTATTGGAAAACGACGTCGTCCAAATGACCAGCCCTTACGGCACCGTGCGCCTGCCGCTCAAGTTGGACGACAGCCTGCAGCGGGGATACCTTTTTGCCCCGATTCATTTCAGCGAGCCCAATTTCAACTCCCTGATGAGCGCCGTGCCCATCGACCCCCATGCCCGGATGCCGGCCTTGAAGGTGATCCCCGTAAGGGTGGAGAAAGCCTGACTCCAGGCGGTTTCCAACCGCGGCGGGATGAAGCACACGGCCGACAGGCGCTTTTTTCACGTCGGCCAAATTGAAAGATTGACTTGCTTCCGAAACTTGGCTATGAATTAATTCGAGGTGCCTGAGAAGGCTTAAATGGGAACCCCGTGGGAATCGGGGACGGTCCCGCCGCTGTAATCGGGGACGACCGCTGCGAATGCCACTGCCCGGGCAAACCGGGTGGGAAGGTGCAGCCAGTAGGACGATCCGAAAGTCAGAAGACCTGCCTTGCATATACGTCACTGCCCCTGCGGCAAGACAGGGGAGACAGCGGCGGTCAAGGGTCAAGATAGCTGGGTGCAGCCCTTCGTGTTTTTTATCACGAAGGGCTTTTTTTGTTCCCCGATACCGGCGGGGACTCAGCGGGGAAAGGCGGCCGAGCTTCCGGGCAGAAGTGCCCGGCCTTACTCTCCGGGCCGGGTTTTCTCGGTCGCCTTTCCCTGGATCCCGTTTCCAGCAAGCGCCGTTTGTCTCCCGTTGAGGCTCCACAGCCCGCAGGCAAGTGCTGACGCGCAACCCCGAACACTGGAGGACGAAATGGCCAAGCTCTACACCACCGCCCACCACCCCTTGGGCAAATCCAACGAACCGGTCTACACCATCAGCGACGGGAAGTTCTACCGGACCGTTTTTCACCCTTCCGGGTGGTCGGCGCTGGCCGACTATGAACTGGGCCCGGACGGCAAACTCTACCGCACGGCCAGCCACCCGCTGGGCCCCGGCATGGCGGCGGCTTACGAATTCCGCAAAGGCTGCGGACTTTACCGCACGGCCGAACACCCCCAGGGCGGCAGCGATCTGCCCGAGTACGAGCTTTGCGACTGACCAGTTGAAGCGCTGCCCGGCTCAGCGTGGGGGTGCCCGTCCCAAGGGCCTGGGTACCGGCGCCCCCCCATGAACCGCCGCCCAAAAAAGAGGAATGCACAAAATCGGGCGAAACACTTGATCCGCCCCCCCCGGTCGGGATAAAGGAGAGTAACTTCTCCGCGAAGTCAGGACCGGTGGGGGCTTTTTTTTGGTCCCGGCAGCGGCCAAGCGCCTGAAACGACCCAACCCGCAACGCGATACTTGCAGAGAGGAAAAACCATGGTTTTCAACGGCAGGGCCTTCGATGAAATCGCGGTGGACGAGACTTTCGCCGATGCGCTGACGGTCACCGAAACCCACATCGTGCTGGCCGCCGGCATGTTCGGCGACTTCAACCCGTTGCATGTCAACCAGAGCTTCGGTGAAAATTCGCGCTTCGGCGGCCGGATTTTGCACGGCCCCTTTACCAGCGCCTTGATATCGGCCCCAGTGGGCGTCTTTTTCGCCGGCACGGCGGTCGCCTACCTGGAGCACGCCTGCCGCTTCAAACTGCCGGTCAGGGCGGGCGACACCCTGACCACCACCTGGACGGTCACCGAAAAGATCGACAAACCCAAAATCGACGGTGGGATCGCCGCCATGACGGCCGTCTGCCACAACCAGCGAAACGAGCTGGTCGCCGAGGCAGACGGCAAGATCATGCTGAAAAACCGCCGGGCAGTATAGCCATTCCCTGCCGTTTGGCGCTTGCGAAGGCGCACCGAAATGGTGTAAGCGCTTTCATCGGGGATATGCGCCCGACGGCGGCGTCCCGAGAGGAGCGGCCGGTTTTGCGGCCCAAATTTCGCCGCCCCGCCGCCGGGAGAAACCCCGCCGCTGCAAAAGACCCGGCGCCATAGGAGAAAAAACCATGCCCAAAGCATGCAATCTCAGCAAGGGGCAGATCGTCCAGATCAACGATCACCCCTACCAGGTGGTTCACATCGACGTCCAGACCCCGTCGGCGCGCGGCGCCAACACCCTCTACAAGGTCCGCCTGGCGGGGGTCACCAACGGCCAGAAGCTGGAGCAAACCTACAAGGGCAACGACTTCCTGGAGGAAATGGAGCTGGAGCGCCGTCCGTGCAGTTACCTTTACCGCGACGACGACTTTTTCACCTTCATGGACATGACAACCTACGAGCAGCACACCCTGACCGCGGAAAACCTGGAGGGCCAGATCCAGTGGCTGATCGAGGGCCTGGAGGGCATCACCGCCCTGCTGCTGGACGGCCGCCTGATCGCCATCGAACTGCCGGCGAGCCTGGACCTTGCCATTGTTGAAACCGCGCCCGCCATCAAGGGGGCTTCGGCCACCAACCGCAACAAGCCCGCCACCCTCTCCAATGGGGTCTCGGTGCTGGTGCCCGAATACCTGGCCGAAGGCGAAATGGTCCGGGTGAATACCCAGAGCGCAAAGTTCATGTCGCGGGCCAAAGGCTGACCCGCCCGATGGGGTGGGGGCCGCGCCGCGGCATGGGCATGAACCCGGCCTGTGGCCAGTCAATGCGACCGGCTTGGGGCTGGCCGAGGAGGTTCCCATGGCCAAAGCGGTGTTCGCCAGCCGGGAATCCGGCGAAAAGTTTCACCTGGAAATCCCCGGCCTGGATTACGTCCTGGAACTGCCGTATGTGCGCCTGGAGGGGGGCGGCGGCGGCGCGAAGATCGCGTCCCTCAACCTGATCGGTCAGATCCGTCTCAACCGCGACCTGGGCCGCCTGCTGGCCGAACGGGTGCGGACGGCATTTCCAGAGTTGGACGGCATCGCCATCCTGACGGCGGTGGAAAAAGCCCTGCAGCTCACCCAGGTGGTGGCCCAGGAGTTGGGCATCGACGCCGTGGCCGTGGCCTACAACCGCGTCAAGCCCCATATGGAGGCCGCCCGCCGGCCGATCATCCGGGTGAACATAGGGTCCATCACCTCGGGCGACAAATGCCTGGTGCTCTATGAACGCGACATCAACCTGCTGCTCGCCGCCCGCCGGGGGGTGATCCTGGTGGACGACGTGGTCAGCAGCGGCGGCACGGTCCTGGGAATGGGGGGCCTGCTGGCGGAAATCGCCCGCTTCAAGCACTTGGCGGCCCCGCCGCCGATCCTGGGCATCTTTTGCGTGGCCCGCGAAGGCCGCGACCTCCCGCCGCTGCCCGCGACGCTGACCAGCCTGGCCGCCCTGCCTCCGCCCGAGATCCAGTCGACTCCCTCCCCGGGAACGTGAGGCGGAGGCCGGGCAGCGGAAAAAGCCCTGGCCGCTGCACCCCACTGCCTTTCAAAAAACCGGCGCATGTCGTATTTTGGGGTTGTTTTGGATTCAAAATGGATTATGGTAGGAATTCCACCCTGCCGGTACCCGGCGGGGTGGTTTGTTTTCGGCCGGCAGGCCGCCGCGCCATCGGCCGAGGGCGTCGCTTGCGGCGGCGCCATCCAATTTGAAACCATCTGCAACACCGAGGAGAAAGAAAATGACCGAACGTTCAACGATTACCCTATACAGCGGCGGCCATCGCGGCGCCGAGGCGGAGTTTGGCCGGCAGGCCGAGAAGTGGGGCCTCAACGAGGTCACCTTCTCCTTTGAAGGCCACCAGGCCGAACGGGAACGGGGAGTGCGTCTGCTGGACTCCGATGAACTCAAAAAGGGCGACGTCAGCATGGAGATCGTATCCCTGCGGATGGGCCGTACCTATGCCCGTGCGGACAAAATCCGCAAGGTGATCCAGTCCATTTTCCACATGGTCAACAACGGCTTTCAGGTGATCACCATCGGCTGGCTGCAGCCCGACGGCACCGTCAAAGGCGGCACCGGCTGGGGCGCCGAGCTGGCCAAGCTCTTCAACCGCCCGCTGAGCGTCTATGACCAGGAGCGCAAGGCCTGGTTCAGCTGGCAGGACAACCGCTGGGTGCCCGACACACCGGTGATCAGCGGCACTTCCTTCGCAGGTACCGGCACCCGCAACCTGACCGACGACGGCCGAGAGGCCATCAGCGATCTTTTTCAACGCTCCTTCGGCCCGGCCGACGCGTGATGACCGCGGGGCGCGGCCGGCCGAAACGGCCACAAACGAAATAAAGCTCGATGACACCCGATCCCCCCGCACCCACCTGCCCGGTCTGCGGCGAACCGGTGAAGGCCGCCTGGAAGTTCTGCCCGGCCTGTGAAACACCGCTGGGCGGCCTGCTTTGCCCGGGCTGCCGCCAGCCGGTCAGGGACAACTGGAAGCGCTGTCCCGAGTGCGGCGCGCGTCTGGTCTGCCAAACCTGCGGCCGGCGCCTGCCGCCGGGCCAGGACACCTGCCCCGCCTGCCGGGACGGGGCCGCTGCAAGCCCGCCCGAAGCGCCGCCGGCAACCATCATCGAGCCGGTGACGGAGATCGCCCTGGTGTACGTCCACGGCGGCCGGTTTCAAATGGGCGACACCTTCGGCGACGGCGTCGAGAACGAAACACCCCTGCACGCCGTCCAACTGGGGCCTTTCTACATCGGCCGCACGCCGGTCACCCAGGCCCAGTGGCTGCGGGTGATGCCCGAAAACCCCAGCCGTTTTCGGGGCGACCGGCTCCCGGTGGAGCAGGTGACCTGGGAGGACGCGGCGGCCTTCATCGAGAAGCTCAGGGGCTTGACTCCGGGTGGCCGCCACCTGGATCTGCCCACCGAGGCCCAGTGGGAGTTTGCCGCCCGCAGCGGCGGCCGGGGTGAAAAATTCGCCGGTGGGCTCGCCGTCGAACAGGTGGCCTGGTACGAGGAGAACAGCGGGGGCGCCACCCACCCGGTGGGCGAAAAGGCCCCCAACGGCCTCGGGCTCCACGACATGAGCGGCAACGTCTGGGAGTGGTGCCGGGACGTTTTCCAGCACGAGGCCTACCGCCTGCACGCCCCGCAAAATCCGGTCGTCACGGGCAGGGGGGCGGACCGGGTGATCCGCGGCGGCAGCTGGAACTTGGACGCCTGGAGCGCCCGCTGCGCGCGCCGCAGCAGCTGCCCCGCCTATTTCTCCGGCCCCGCCGTGGGCTTCCGACTGGTCATCAATCCCCATGCGGCCGACACCGCGTGAGCAGGCGGGGGGCCCTTCGAAATGGCATCGAGCGTGGCCGGGGTAAGGTTCGCCGCACCGCAGCCGGTTGCAAGGTCCGGCGCAGCGCAGGGCTTGGGCCAAACCGTCATACTTGACAGGCAGAGATTTTTCGATTATTTAAACCATTAAAAAAACAAGTTCTTTTTACCCACCCCGCTTTTTCCTCATTAAAATCTCACGTTTCGTCGTCTTCGTTTGTTCCCTGATTTTTTTTTGAGCCGAAGAGGCTTGAGCACCCGAAAGGACTTGGCCGCGCCACCGGATCAAGCCTCCCTGCGACATACCAGGGGGAGCTTCACCCAACGAGCAGGAATCGTTTTTCAGCACATCCCCCAACGCAGTTCCGACCGGATGCCCCCGAGGCCGGCACCCTTCATCCCCGGAGCGGATTGGCCGCATTTCCGGGTCCAACGACCGTTGAAAGGAGATTCGCAATGATGGAAGCAGTCAAAACAGGTGATACGATCAGCGTAATTTACACCGGCAGACTCAAGGACGGCGAGGTTTTCGATTCCAACGCCACAGGCGGGGCACCGCTCAAATTTACCGTGGGTGCCGGCCAGCTCATTAAGGGGTTTGACCAGGCGGTGCTCGGCATGCTGCCGGGAGATAAAAAGACGGTGACCATTCCGCCCGCCGAGGGTTACGGAGAGCACCAGCAGGAACACATCGTCAGCCTGCCCAAGGCCAACGTGCCGGCAGAAATGAACCTTGAACTCGGCATGCAGGTGCAGCTCAGCAGCAGCACCGGGCACACCTTGCCCGCAGTAGTTGTGGAAATCGGCGACGACGCCGTCCGGTTGGACGCCAATCACCCCCTGGCCGGCAAAACCCTGGAGTTTGACATCGAGATCAAGGAAACCGGCCTGACGCCGGATCCCCATCAGGGTTGCGGCTGCGACACGGTCCAGGGCTGCGGGGAGGGTTGCAGCGGCTGCGATTAGGCGCATCTTTCTCCCGGAAAGCCCCGGGAGGGGTACCTCTGCCCGCCGGTGACCGGATACGGGGCCTATTCCCTGCGACCGCGGCCGTGTCGAGGGGACCGACAGGGCCGTGGTCATTTTCCACAATCCCGAAGGGCGTCGCTTGACACGCCACCATCGAGGAGATGGTCGACGCCCGGAAGCGGCTGATCGACCATCTGGGCATATCCCGGCTTTTCTGCATCGCCGGCGGCTCCATGGGCGGATTTCAGGTCCTGGAGCGGTCCCTGCGCTACCTACGACTAGGTAATTTTGAAGCGGAAGACATTCCGCTTGCATTTTGAAACCAGAGGATTTAGGTTACCGACCGCCGAGAACACCGGCAGGGCTTCCGCGAGGGCGATCACCGGCCCCGAACGGGGGGGCCCCGCCGGATTTTCCCGGCACGACAGCCAGACACCCCCAGGGGATCGTTAAGCGTCGTGCCCTAGACGAGCGTCCCGCAGGAATTCATTTGCGGCGGATATTCTCAACCGCGAACGGCTGCACGCCCGCACAGCAGGGGCGCGATTTTTTGCGAAACCGCTACCAAAGGAAAGCGAAGATGAACGAAGGGGACCCTACCAGTAGCCCTTACCACCCATCCGGGATGACCGGAAACCATTTGATTTTCTGGGGTCCAATCAACGGGGAACACCCTCGGAACGCCCGCTCTCTGCCGCCTATCAGGCGCTGATCCACGGCCGCTCCGGCGTTCTGTTCCCGGTTGAGGAACACAGAACGCCAAGGAGCCGCCATGAACGCCGCACTCCAGCTTGACATTCCGTATATCGATCCATTCGAGGCCGCCAGCCGCATCGACATCGAAAATCTGCGCGACCGGCACCCGTCCGACATCGCCGAGGCCCTTGAAGCCGCGGAGCTGCCGCCGCTTGAAATCGTCGAAACCCTCCTGAAGATCGGCAACCGCAGGGCCGTCGAGGTTTTTGCCCAGCTTTCGATCGAAATCCAGCGGGCCTGCCTCGAGGCCGGCAACACCCGGACCATGCTGCGCTTCATCGAAAACATGGAGCCCGACGACCGCGTGGACCTGCTCAAGGCCGTAGCCACAGATGTCAGCGAAACGATGATGCCGCTGATC
>Ga0272443_10003772_pt1 | contig 17408 bp, 15 predicted proteins | sample SSMAcet12_FD_193581 | JGI IMG/M metagenome (GOLD analysis project Ga0272443, IMG submission 193581) | Marine sediment archaeal communities from Little Sippewissett salt marsh, Falmouth, MA, United States - SSM-Acet-12 | ecosystem: Environmental > Aquatic > Marine > Wetlands > Sediment ... | reverse complement strand
CCCGTCGATTTCCTCGAGCGGGACGACACGGATACTATCCATTTCCACTACGTCATCGTCGATGTTATCGCCGAGTACAAAAGCGGCAACCTTCAACCCGGCGACGATGCCGCCGACGCCGCGTGGCTCAGATGGGAAGACCTCGAGGACATGCCCGTATCGGCCAACACGCTCAAAGTGCTCAAAACCCTTGGTTTCAATGCATAATCACCGTCACGGTTGACATAAAAGGACAAGTGTGATTAAAAGCTTGCAATAGCAAATATTGACGTACCGACAATCGCATCAATACGGGGTGGCGCGGTCGGCACCCGCTGATGCGATGATATATAGTTTAATTACCTTTCATGCTGAGCGAAGGGGCGTCTTCCGCTCCCCCGATCCGACAGCAGGTAATGGTAAAAGGAGACGAGGGCACGGTAGTACATCGCCTCATGCCGAAGAGGCGGTTTAATCCAATTACATCAGAGAGATCATACCATCTACGTACGTGGTGATCGTGTCGTCGGACAAAGGACCGTCTGCGAAGAGCGGAGACCATTATGATAGAAAGGAAGGTTCATCGTGGCATCGGATAATGGTAATCATCAGGAAAACGATATCTGTCTGGAAGTGTCCCACCTTTGGAAGATCTTCGGAGACAAGGCGGACGAGGTGCTCAACTCCGACCTTCAGTCCCTCCCCAAAGATGAGGTCCTGGAAAATACAGGGTGCGTGGTCGCGGTCCGGGATGTGTCCTTCTCCGTCAAGAGAGGTGAATTTTTCGTCATCATGGGACTGTCCGGCAGCGGCAAGTCGACACTGATTCGAATGCTTCTGCGCCTCATCCAATCCACGAGCGGCAGCATCAAAATCGACGGGGAGGATATTCTCCAGTTCACAAAGCAGCAACTCATGAATCTCCGCCGCCATACGACGAGTATGGTCTTCCAGTACTTCGGGCTTCTGCCTCACCGCACGGTCCTCGACAACGTGGCCTACGGCCTCAAGATACGCGGCGTATCAAAGGAGGAGCGGTACGCCACGGCGGAAAAGGCCATCGAAACGGTGGGGCTGAAGGGATGGGAACAGTACCTTCCCCGTGCTCTGAGCGGCGGCATGCAGCAGCGCGTGGGCATCGCACGCGCCCTTGCCACGGACCCGGAGATTCTCCTCATGGATGAGCCCTTCAGCGGCCTCGATCCCCTCATCCGTCGCGAGATGCAGGACGAACTCATCGATCTCCAGGAAAAGGTGCAGAAAACCATCATTTTCGTCACCCACGATCTCCACGAAGCGCTGAAACTCGGAGACCGTATCGTCATTATGCGTGATGGCGCCGTCGTTCAGATCGGCGCACCGGAAGACGTCATCACATCGCCCGCCGACGATTACGTCCGCGAATTCGTCCAGGATGCATCGCCGGCGAAGGTTCTCACGGCGGGCACCATTATGGATGAACCCGCCGTTCTACTCTACGAGTGGCAGGGACCGAAGGCGGCCCTGCACCTGATGAGTTCATCAAAGGAAGACTACGGCTTCATGGTGGGAAAAAATCGGCGTTTCCTCGGTCTGATCACCCTCAAACAGCTCAAGAGCCGCATCAATGACAAGACACTGTCCCTCAAGGACATCCTTGTGACCGATGTCGCCACGACAAGCCCCGACACGGTGCTTGAAGAACTCTTTCCACTTGCCGCCGAGGCAGATTACCCCATCGCCGTGGTGGACGAAAGCAATCGCTTCGCCGGCGAGATACAGATCAGCGCCATTTTCGAGAACATGATTCAAGACAAGGAGGAAGCGACCAATGAATAAATTTCCCACGTTTCTCACCATACCGCTGGCGGACTGGATCGATGCACTCGTCGATTGGCTCCTGTCCAACTTTGCCGACATTTTCGACGCCATCGGTCAATTTCTCCTGATCATGCTCCTCAATATTGAACGGTTCCTTCTCCTCCTGCCCTGGTGGCTCGTGGTCATCGTCGTCGCCGTGGCCAGCTACTGGATCATAAAAAGCTGGAAGATGGCCCTCGCCCTGCCCCTGCTTTTGATTCTCATCGGAACCTTCGGCTACTGGGAGCTGAGCATGATGACGCTGGCACTCACCATATCGGCGGTTATTGTCGCCCTGATCGTGGGCATTCCCATCGGCATTCTCATGGCTAAGAGCAATCTGGCAGAATCGATTATCCGTCCCATCCTGGATGCGATGCAGACCATGCCCAGTTTTGTCTACCTGATCCCGGCGCTCATGTTCTTCGGACTGGGAAAGGTTCCCGCCCTCATCGCCACATTGATCTACGCCGTCCCCCCCGTGATCCGGCTCACCAACGTCGGCATCCGGCAGGTCTCCCGGGAAGTCATCGAGGCGGCAAAGGCCTTCGGGGCCAGTCCGCGGCAGATACTCTTCGAGGTACAGGTCCCTCTCGCCGTACCGTCCATCATGGTGGGCATCAACCAGACGACGATGATGGCACTTGCCATGGTGGTCATCGCATCGATGATCGGCGCACGCGGTCTCGGGCTGGAAGTGCTTCTCGCCATCAACCGGATCGAGGTGGGCAGGGGCTTTGAGGCAGGTATCAGTATCGTCTTCCTCGCCATTATTATCGACAGACTGACCCATGCCCTGGGCGCGCGACAGGAAAAGCAGTTGACCGGCTCAGGTTCATAAGAACAGAAAGAGGGATCGCCGACACCATGGTCACCGGCGATCCCTCTTTTTTCTCGTGCGTCAGACGTTCCTCTCGTCCCGTCCCCTACAGGCGATAGACACGCTCCCCCGGTAAAACGGTAAAGCCGTTTTTCAGAAGAGCCTCGATTGCCTCGTCGGTCTTGTTGAAGCGGAAGATAATGAGTGCGTTCTCACCGCTCCGGTCGACGAAGGCATAGGAATATTCCACGTTCACACCACTTTTTCCCAGTATCTCCAGGATGCTGTGCAATCCACCCGGTCGGTCGGGCACCTCAACGACCACGACGGGCGATAGTTTCACGGTGAAACCTTCGGCGCTCAGGGCCTTTTCCGCCGCACTCGTATCATTGACGATAAGGCGCAGGATACCGAAATCCGCGGTGTCGGCAAGTGAGAGCGCCCGGATATTGATATCGGAATCTTTCAGAACACGGGTCACGTGTTCCAGTCCGCCCGGTTTATTTTCCAAAAAGATGGAGATTTGATCAACTTTCATAGAAGGCCTCCTCACTCATCGTTAGATATTTCTGTTGTCCACAACACGCTCGGCCTTGCCTTCGAACCGCTGGAGACTCTTCGGTTCGACCAGCTTGACATTCACTGAGATACCGATATAGTCCTTGATATCTCGCGCAATGCGCCGCTCCAGACTCTGGAGCGCGCGGATCTCATCGGAGAAGATCGTCTCGCTCACTTCCACGCGTACCTCAAGGGAATCGAGGTTTTCTTTCCGGTCCACAATGAGCTGGTAATGAGGCTCCAACCCCTCGATGGCGAGCAGGACGCTCTCGATCTGCGACGGGAAGACATTGACACCCCGGATGATGAGCATGTCATCGGTCCGTCCCGAAACACGCGCCATTCGCGTCAGTGTCCGTCCGCAGATGCAGGGTTCCCGCATGAGATGGGTCAGGTCGCGGGTACGGAAGCGAATGAGGGGAAAGGCCTCCTTCGTCAGGGTGGTGAAAACCAGTTCGCCCGTTTCTCCTTCCGGCACCACCTCACCCGTTTCCGGGTTGATCGTTTCGACAATAAAGTTGTCTTCAAAAACGTGGAGCCCGTTCCGGCCCTCGATACACTCCATGGCCACGCCGGGACCGATTATCTCCGACAGGCCGTAGATATCGAGCGCCGTGATGCCCAGACGCTTTTCGATCTCTTTGCGAATCTCGTCGCTCCAGGGCTCCGCACCGAGGATACCCACGCGCAACTTCAGAGAGCGGACATCGATGCCCATTTCTTCACCCTGTTCAGCAAGGTACAAGGCATAGGAGGGCGTGCAGCAGATGGCCGTCGGGCCGAAGTCCTGGAGGATCATCAACTGCTTTTTCGTGCTGCCGCCTGACATGGGCACCACGCTGGCGCCGAGTTTTTCGGCTCCGTAGTGGGCGCCGAGACCACCGGTGAAGAGGCCGTACCCGTAGGAGTTCTGGATCATGTCGTTTTTCGTCAGCCCCGCCGCGACAAGGGAACGCGCCATGAGCTCAGCCCAGGTTTCGATATCGCGCTTCGTATACCCCACGACAGTGGGCTTCCCCGTCGTGCCCGATGATGCGTGAAGACGGACGATACTGCTCATGGGAACGGAAAAGAGCCCGAATGGATAGTTGTCTCTCAAATCCTGCTTCGTGGTGAAGGGAAGGCGGCAAAGGTCGTCAAGGGTCCTGATATCGTCTGGGGTGACATCCTCCTCGTCGAAGGCGGTCTTGTAGAAGCCGACGGTGTGATAGACACGCTCCACTACCTGTTTCAGCCGTTTGAGTTGCAGTGCTTCCAGTGCTTCTCTCGGTAACGTTTCGAATTCCTCATTGAAAATCATCGGGTTTGCTCCTCTTTTTTTTCGTCTGTCTTGTTGTGACAAATTTTCAGTGAATATTCCAGCTTTTTTTCCGGCGGCACCGATGACGATTGACACCCCCCGGGCCCTCTGCTATATGAGTAGCGCTGCTTTGAACAGAGGAAACGTCACGTTGAGTGCGACGTTTTCTACCATTTTCCGCGGCCGCAACAGCAAAACCGGAAAGGACCTCCCGGAGAATGATAGCTCCGTCGCGAACGAACGATCCCCACCGGTGGCTTGTCTTCGCCATCATTTCCGCCGTCTATTTCTTCGTCTACTTTCACCGCGTTTCCACCTCGGTCATCGCCCAGGACCTTTTGATCGCTTTCCAGACGCACGCCACGGCCCTGGGTGTCATGTCATCCATGTATTTCTATGTCTACGCCCTGGAGCAACCCTTCGTGGGCTATCTCACCGACCGGTTGGGACCGCGCCGCGTCGTGGGTTTCTGGACCATCATCGCCGCCTGCGGGTGTATCGTTTTCGGCCTCGCCCCGTCGATGTTCTGGGCCGCCGTGGGCCGCGGTCTTGTCGGTTTCGGCGTGGGGGGCGTTTATGTTCCCGCCCTCAAGTCCTTTTCCATCTGGTTCCGCAAACGGGACTTCGCTACCCTGACGGGCCTCTTTCTTGCCGTGGGCAACCTGGGCGCCATCGTGGCCACGACACCGCTCGTCTGGATCAGCAAGTGCTGCGGCTGGCGGCAGGCATTCCTCATCATCGGTGGTATCAGTCTCGTCATCGCCGCGGCGACGCTCTTTTTGCTGCGTGACTACCCGCGCATGCTCTCCCGGGACGACGAAACGGCGCGCGATCAGACGGACGATACCGGCGAAAGCCGGAAAACCGTTATTTTCCGTGTGGTCACGTCCTTTTCCTTCTGGAGCTTTGCCATTATTCTCTTCGGCTCTATGGGAGCCTTCCTCACCCTGCAGGGCCTCTGGGCGTCACCCTTCCTCATGTCCGCCTACGGACTGGAACTCACCCAGGCGAGCAATCTCAATATGCTGATTCCCATCGGATTCGTTATTTTTTCGCCGCTGTGGGGGTGGCTGGGCAACCAGGTATTCCGCCGAAAGACCGATTTATTGATGACCCTCCTCGCCTTGATGATCCTCGTCTGGCTGGCGATCATCATGCCGGCGCACATGCTCGGCATCGGAGGGGTGTCAGCCGTCATGTTCGTATCGGGTGGTCTGGCCTGCGGCATTGCCACGACGGTATGGACACTCGTTCGTGAAACCACTCCACAGCACATTCTGGGCGCGGCCTCGGGTTTTCTCAATCCCTTTCCGTTCTTCGGCGTCGCCGTGTTTCAGGGTATCACGGGCGCCGTCCTTGACTGGGTGGGAATGCGGAACGGTATGTATCCACCCGTAGCGTTCCGATATGCCTTCGTGATCTGCCTCCTGGCGACGGTCATCTGCCTCATCTTCTCGCTCTTCGTGGCGCGTCACCTGTCACGGAAAGAACAGGAAACAGCATAATATCCCCCCGCCGCTCTTCACCGCTACATATTGGGCAGCGTCCTCAGGATGTCTTCCTGACCGATAACGCCGACGAGTTTGCCCTTGTCCACGACGGGGAGCGTATAGAACTTCTTTTCCACCATGATCGTCGCCGCATCCTCGATGCTTGTGTCGGGTGATACGGTCACGGGATCGGTGGTCATGGCGTCGGCGACGGTGGTGGCGGCGATTTTCTCGATTTCCCGTTCCACATGTTTCATAGACACCAGTGGCACATAACCATCGAGAACGGTAAAAAACGAGGGGAGGGAAAGCTTTTTCTGCTGCGTGATGAGATCGCTCTGGCAGAGGATCCCCCGGAGTTTGCCGTCGGCATCGACAACGGGAACGCCGTTGATATGCCTCTCGATGAGAAGCTTGACTGCATCCTTTATATCCGTTTCCGGTGATACGGTCACCACACCCGTCGTCATAACCTCTTTTACTGTCTGCATTACTTCCGCCCTCCGTTTAAAAAAGTACCTGTTGTCTTCCCTTTCATCCGGTACAGGCTGGCTGTTACACGGCATCCCACTGTCCGGCGGCGCGCAGGTCCGACACAACCTTTTTCGCCATATCCTTTAATATCATATAATCCGTCTTGGCCACGCGATTCAAGGGCAATGTACCCGTCTCCAAGATCACCACGTGGCTCGGACGGGAATAGGACGAGATATCCTGACAGGACGCGATCACATCCTCGGCCGTTACCGCCGTGTCTTCGGCAATCTCCACGAAAGCCATGATGGCTTCAGTCCAGATGGCGTGTTCCACACCGATGCAGGCCACGGCAGTCACGTCCCCCGTGAATTTATTCGCAATGTGGTTTTCCACATCTTCCGGGTAGACCTGGTAACCCTTGGGCTTGATCACCAGTTTCGATCGGCCCGCGAAATGGAGGCCGTCGTCACCATAAAAACCCAGATCGCCCGTGTAGCAGACACCCTCACGCGAAATGGTCTGGGCCGTCTTCTCGTCGTCATTCAGGTAGCCGAGGAAAACCTGCGGGCCGGAAAAACATATTTCCCCCACACGGCCGGGTTCCTTTTCTGCGCCCACCGTGCCGTCGGCCTTCATGGCCTCGCGGATACTGATGGGACAGAGCGGCATATCGTAACCGATGCCTTTGGCCAGGTCGTCGACGGAGGCCCTGGCATCGGTGTAGGTGCAGAAACCCGCCGTTTCCGTCAGCCCAAGTCCCGTCCCGATCTGCGGGGCCATGCGGGACATCTTCTCCAGAAATTCACGGGACACGGCTTGGCCGCCGTAGATGGCAAAGCGCAGGCTGGAAAGATCGTATGTCTCGTAAGAGGGCAGCCGCCACTCCATATTGAAAAGCGCCGGTATCTGGCCGAGCATGGTCACCCGGTGATCCTGGATCGCCGCCAAGCTCTTTTCCGGGTCGAAGATGTGGAGAATCACCGCAACGCCGCCGCCGTAAATGGTCGTGGCGAGCTGTTCCGTCACGCACCCCACATGGGAGGGCGGGAGATTGATGAGCATGCGGTCCTCCGTAGTCATGTCAAAACCAATGGCGAGACCGATGTTCTGAACGAGGACATTCTCATGACAGAGAAGGGCCGCCTTGGGCGATCCCGTCGAGCCCGTAGTGAAAATGATGAGGGCGGGATCGCGCTTCGTCACGGCTCGCCGTGCTTTTTTCACGGAACCGGTGAGAAGGCTCAGAAGAAAGACCTTCTTGATATCGCGGGCAAAGGCACCGATGCCCGTGGCACCCTCCATGATGAGGTCCTCTTCTTTCTGAAACTGAATCCAGTGCCTGATGGAAGGTGTCGTCGTCATGACATCGGCGATGATAGGCCGGAAATCCGCCACGGGTGTCTTGCCGAGGAAGAAGTAGGCCTTCGGCTGCATCTTCTCCATGCACACCTGGATCTCTTTCGTCTTGAGACGCAGGTCCAGCGGCGCGACGATGACGCCGATCCGGTAACAGGCGTACATGAGATAGACGTGTTCCTTGAGAAGCGGCAGCGAGGTGGCGACGATATCACCTTTTTTCAATCCCATTGAGAGAAGCTTCGCCGCAAAGGCTGAAACGGATGTATCGAACTTTTTCCAGGTAACCGTCTCTCCCGTATTGTACTCGATGATGGCGATCTCTTTCGGCTTACTCTTTGCGTAGGCGGCAACATAATCGGCCATGCAGGGGAGCAGCTCCCCGTATCGCCGGACACATTCCTCTTGCTGGTTGGCATTCATGCGACCCTCTCTGTCTTAACGGGACGAGAATCCTCGTTCCCCGGTAAATCCGATATTATTCCATGCGCATGTGAAACACCGCAGGAACCTCTCCGGCAGTCCGCGATGATCGTTTTCCCTCTTCATAAAAACAGGAATTGAAACGTATGGACTATAGAACCGCCTGTACGCGACTGTCAAGAAAAAGGAAAATTCGAGGGCCCCGCTCGCCGGTGACTAAGAATGAGACACATCGTTTCTATAAACAATAACGGCACACCAAACGTAACTGCTCATAAATATAGTGAATCTTGCACAGGCATCCACACCGTGTCTATCAATCTGTTGATAAGCTTGTTGATAGATATCGCAACCTCTTTAAATAAAGGGTAAATATCCTTATTGCACGTGTTTTACGCACTAAAATAATAGCGTGATATCAAGAAGATACCAGTTATTTCAACGACTATAAGCTTTTTCCAAAACCCTACAGAAAATGCCACACGTTATCAACAATCCTTTTCGGAGCGGTCCACTTTTGCACGATCCTTGCTAAAGCAAGTAACCGTGCCACGCCGCGTGGCGGCTTTCTTTTTTTCGCCGCCGGCGCCCGCACAACATCAGGAATGCTCGCACGACCCAGAAACAAATGACAATAACAAGAGTATGCCGACGGGAACCCGCCAATCATGTTTGACATGGTTCACCGTCCTGTGTAAAGTATCCGTATCCACAAAAGAACAATTGAGAAGATGGCACATAATCTGGTCAGATAATATATCCTTCACCGTCAGAACGGGACCACTTACCGAAGGCAGGCACCATAAATTGCACAGTACTTTCCGGGAGCGAGGAGGCAACACAATGAACTAAAAATTCGCCATAACCGTCTTCACGGAAATGCGGAAAGAAATAAACCTTAGGATACAGACGCACACGTCCCTGGTGACGGCAAAGATAGCCACCGCCGGGACCATGTTCGCCTTTCTCCTGAAAACGGCCCCCGTCGAATCGCACTCTAAGAATGTTCCCCGCACACGCGGGGATGAACCCGCCCTTCTATCCCCAACTTATAGGCGTAAAAAATGTTCCCCGCACACGCGGGGATGAACCGAAGGATGGACTGGTGTCCCTCATACGGGGATATTTATTGAAAAATGACGGCGTTCTTTAAGGCCGAGAATCCACCCGCCCATAAACATCACCAAACACCATGGTATCCGGCTCGGCGGTGATGGTTTTCATGATCTCCTCCGCCGACACCCATGCGTCCAGAGCGAAGGTCATCGATTCCTGACGGGAGTAGTTGAAGCGGTAGTCGCCGAGGCCTGCGAGGTACTCGCAGCATTCCCTCGTGGAGTCGAGGAATTCCGCGGCGAATTCGAAGGACACGGCGGGGCCGGGCCGGGTCATGCCCCTGAGGACGGCCCGCTCGAAGCCTTCCACATCGATTTTGATAAAAACGGGAACTCCGTATTCCGCCATGAGCAGATCCAGTGTTGTCACGGGCACGGTGACTGTCTCGCTCCAGTGGTGGGAGGAAAAGCGGCCGCTCGACTGGGTGCGCTCGATCCAGTCGGGGGAGAGCGTGGACAGGGTGTGTTCCTCGCCGACCATCAGGTCCGCCTCGCCTTCGCTGTCGCCGAGAGCCTTTGCCACAAGGGTGACGTCACGGTCACGGCCGAAGATGCGGCGTAACTGTCGCATGCAGGCATCCTGCGGCTCCACGGCGACGACGCGGGCACCGAGATCGCGGAATATTCGCGTCCGATTCCCCATGTTCGCTCCCACGTCGAAGCAGAGGTCACCCGCATCTATGAACTGCCCGTAAAAGCAGCGCATGGCCTGGGTTATTTCGTAGGTCTTCCGATGGAAGAGACATTCATAGATGTCGATGAAACGAAGAGAAAGAGATTTCCCCATAGCGGTCCCGTCGCTTTCCGAACCGTGTCGTCTTCGTCACGGTTCTCCATAAATTACCATCGATTTAACACAATAACCGCCATAATTAAACTATGAAATTCCCGCGGACCTGTGATAAGGAAGTGTGTCTGAAATGTCGTCTCGCAGGGAGAAACGATCTTTCGCGAACGGGGTTGAGTGAGAAGATACGATGAAGCGTTTCCTGTTAAAAGTAATGCCGGCGAACCGGCATATCTACAGTTTCTGCCGGGGCTACCTGGACCGGATGAACGGCGACAACAACGCCGATATCGAAACGAACGGCGAATTGGACCTGATGCGAAAGACCTTCGGGACCTTCACCACCGTCTTCGATGTGGGCGCCCACGTCGGTGAATGGACGGCTCTCGCCCTGTCCATCAATCCGCGCCTTGCCGTTCACTGCTTCGAGCCGAGCCGTCATACATTCGAACTTCTGAAACAAAAGGCGTTCCCCGACAGCGTCGTCCTGAACAACTGCGGGCTGAGCTCGTCGCGGGGTGATCGGCTCCTCTATCTCTTCGGTGAGGGCGCGGGGATCAACTCACTCTATCAGCGGCAGGGCCTGGAAGACGGATGGAACCTGGAAACACAGACAAAAACGGAGACGGTAACCCTGGACACCCTCGATCACTACTGCACGGAGAAGGGGATCGAACATATAGACTTTTTGAAGTGCGACGTGGAGGGCCATGAACTCGACGTCTTCCGGGGCGGGCAGTCCCTAATCGCCGAACAGCGGATCACGTATATTCAGTTTGAGTACGGGGGCTGCAACATCGACGCGCGGACCTTTCTCGCCGATTATTTCGCGTTCTTCGCCGCGGCCAGCTACTGCCTGTACAAGATATTTCCCGACCATCTCCGATTCATCCCCCGCTACGACCAGCGGTTGGACAACTTCCAATACCAGAACTGGCTCGTTGTGAGAGAGAACGCGGAGCTGCCGCCCGGCCTCGTCGTGGCGGAATAACCGGTCCGGAAGAGGAAGCATCCATGCGATATGTAAACCTTATCAAGAATATTGACAACTGGTGGACCTACCTGGGCCTGAAGTTCGGCCTGAAACCGGTCGATCCCGTGGTGTGGACGACGCGGACGGGCATCACCGTGATGACGCCCCTGCGCATGATGCAGACCTTCAAAGAAATATTCATGGACGAGTGCTACCTGGCGGGTATGGGGAGGCCTGTCCCGAAAGACGCCGTCGTCATCGACATCGGGGCAAACGTGGGATATTTTTCCCTTTTCGCCGCCCATCGCTTCGACAATCCCCGGATCATCGCCGTGGAGCCCATACCGGCGAACTTCGCACTCCTGGAAAAGCACCGGGACATTAACCCGTCTGTCCGGCTCACCTGCCTCCAAGCGGCAGTGGGCAGCGGCCGGGGAACGATGACTCTCTCCTTCAACGAATCGGACAGTTTCACAACGAGCGCCACTGTCTTCACCGAATATCACCCGGAGGATACGATGATCGAAGTGCCCTGTCTGAGTATTCCCGATCTCCTCACCGATTATGGGTTGTTACGGTGCGATCTCCTCAAGATGGACTGCGAGGGCGCGGAGTACGACATCCTCTACACGTGTCCCCGGGAGGTCTTTGCCCACATCGCCCAGATGGCGCTGGAAGTGCACCAGGGACCGCACGAGGGCGAGAATATCGACGCCCTCGATGCCTATCTGCAATCGCAGGGATACGAAACACGCCGGAAACCCGTCGGGATGTTGTGGGCATGGCAAAGATAGGTGACAAACGCCGCATTGCCGTTGTCATACCGAAATACGGCCTCGTTGGCGGCGCGGAACAGTTCGTGGCCGAAGTGACGGAACGTTGCGCCCGGAACCCCGTGTACGACATGCACGTCTTCGCCAACCGTTGGCAAGTGCTCTCGGACTCCGTCACCTTTCACAAGGTACCCATCATCACCTTCCCCAAGTTTCTGACGACGCTCAGTTTCGCCTACTTCGCCAACCGCCTGGCTGCGGCACAGCCCTTCGACCTTATCCATGCCCAGGACCGCATCTTCGACGCGGACCTCTTCACCATGCACGGTGTGCCCCACGCCTTTTGGATACGGCACATCCGGCGCAAATCAATGAGCCTCCACGACCGTGCCACGGTTTACGTGGAAAAACGCCTCATGGGAAATCCCCGGTGCCGCTGCTACATGCCCGTTTCGCACCTCGCCGCGGAAAAGGTGCTGGATGCTTACGATATCGACACCGAGACGGTCCGGGTTGTTCATCCCGGCATCGACAAGGAGCGCTTTCTCTCCGTGGACCGGGCGGCGTGCCGCGAGGACCTGTGCCGGCGCTTTGACATCGACCCGGGAGCACGGATCGTCCTTTTCGTCTCCATGAACTTCGAGATCAAGGGCCTTGACCGGATCATGCAGGCCGTCGCCGCCGCGCAAAAGCACGACCCGTCCCATCCCATAATGCTGGTCATCGCGGGAAAGGGGGACGAGCGGAAATACCGGCGTCTCGCCGCGGACAAGGGAATCGCCGATCGTGTCTTTTTCACGGGCGTCTGGAAAGATCGACTGGAACGTCTCTACGCGGCGGGGGACCTCTTCATGATGCTTTCCCGTTTCGACACTTTCGGCATAACCGTCCTCGAAGCCATGGCAGCGTCCCTGCCCGTCATCATCAGCACACATGTGGGTGCCCGGGACATGGTGACGAACGGTGTAAACGGGTTTGTCATCGGCGATGACGAGGATACCGAGACCGTTGCCGCGAAAATCGGTGAATCTCTGAGAGAGGAGACGTGGACTGCCATGGGCACGGCGGCACGTGAGACGGCGGCTAACCATAGCTGGGACACCGTGGCGGAAACGATAGAGGAGCTCTATCGGACATACATGAGACGTTGACGAGCACGGGAAATTAAAGAATAATGTTCGACGGAAAAATGCAAACAGGAAAAGACAAATCGAATCCGGATCTCTCCATCATCGTCGTTACCTACAACACGGCGACGCTCATCGAACGGTGCCTCGATTCCGTCCTCGCGGCGACGGGTATCGCCGCCGATATTCGCGTTGTGGACAACGCCTCCTCCGACGGGACCGCCGGCGTGGTGTGCCGCGCCTTTCCGTCGATCCCCTGTATTGAAAACGATGAAAACGTGGGCTTCGCCGCCGCGAACAATCAGGCCCTCCCGGACTGCACGGGCCGGTACATACTGTTTCTGAACCCCGACACGGAAGTGACGCCATCGTCCCTTGCGGCCATGGTCTCCTTCATGGATGGGCACCCGGCAGTGGGGCTCGCCGGGGCACGGATCGTTTATCCCGACGGCACGCCCCAGTGGTCCGTGTCGTACCACTACCCCAGCGAACGATATGCGCGGAAAGAACTCCTCGATCTCCCGGGAGAAATCGCATGCGTCCTGGGCGCTGCTATGATCGCTCGGCCTGACCTGGTTCGCGTACTGGGCGGATTCGATGACGATTTTTTCCTCTACGGGGAAGACCAGGACCTTTGCCTGCGGATCAGGCGGGCGGGTTTCGAGATCGGCGTTGTCGACGACGCCGTCGTCATACACCACGGCGGTCACAGCGAAAAGGACACCCAACCGGCGGATGTCTGGAAAAAGAAGGTGTACGCCGAGTACCTCTTTTATGAGAAACACTACCGGCCGGAGACGATCCGGCGCATCCGCCGGGCGGACATAATAAAGGCGGGATGGCGTTTGGCCACTCTGCGGCATTGTTCGTTTCTGGAAAAAGACAGGACGCGGGCGAAAGAAAAGCTTGAAAAATATCGCGTCATTTATCATGCTGTCAGGCATTATCACGGATCGGGATCGGAAGGATAACCATGGAACGGGCACCGTCTCAGTGCATTCTCTGCAACAGTACCCGCCGGACCCTGTTGTTTGAGCAGGACCGGTGGACCGTGTACAAGTGCGCCGAGTGTGGCCTCGGCGTCCTCGATCCCCGGCCGGACCCGGACGAACTGGACGAGCTCTACCGGCGCGAGTATTTCTCGAGCCACTACGACAAGGGCGTCGCCGTGGGATCGCCGGAAATGAAACGGCGCATCTCTCAGGAGGACCACCGGATCAAGTTCTTCCGCCCGCTGAAGAAGAGCGGCCGTATTCTCGATATCGGCTGCGGCCTGGGGTACTTCCTCTACGCCTGTCGCGCTGTCGGCTACCAGGTGGAGGGCATGGACGTCTCCGGCGATTCTGCCTCCTATGTGCGAGAGGAACTGGGCATACCCGTCACCACCGGCGTGATGGACGAGGTGGAATTTGACGAGGGATCCTTCGATATCATCACCATGTGGCACGCCCTGGAACACACGCCCGACCCCCGCGTCCATATGGAGAAGGCCTGGAAGTGGTTGAAAAGGGACGGGCTCTTTATCGTGGACGTTCCTAATCACGAGGGAACTGACGCGGTCAATATGTGGGACACGTGGACGGGATGGAGCCTGCCCTATCACCTCTACCACTTTACACCGGCAACGCTGACGGCGCTCCTGACGCTCTTTAGCTTTGAGCCCGTGCGGACGAAGGACTACCACTCGGAACACGTCAAGGAAAAGCTGAAGCGGATTCCCCTTGTGGGGCTCGTGGCCCGGCCCATCGCGAAATTCTATTCCGGGAACAGCGTCGCCGTGGCGGCGCGAAAAAAGGATTGAAGGATTCAGCAGATTCTCCATGGGAAAGACGAGACACATTGACACGCTGATTGAAAGCGGCACATTCCGTTTTGACACACTCACGGTGAGTGGCATAGACAATGCCACCGTATGTGATTTTCACTCGCCCGCCATCGCCGAGCAGGAAACGAATCTTTTTCACCGTGACGTGGCGGGCGGTGACGATTACTACGCCATGCTTCATGATTTCGTGGCCACGGGCATGATGGACCGGCTACCCGCGCCCGTCGTCCGCTTCGCCGACGGCGAGTACGCCTTCTATGACGGCGACTTACAGTGCAACGGCCTCTACCGGCAGGCGGAATCGGTGGACGCCATCAGGGAGGCTCTGGCCGTTCACATTGGAGCGCTGACTCGGCTTGCCGCGTCGGGCAAACTGGCGCCTCTTGTTTTCCCGGGAAACACGGAGCGAAAACGGCGCGGGCTCGCGTCCTTTTTCCGCCGGACGGACGGGTCCGAGGCGGCGGCCCGTTTCGTGGACCTCCTCCATGACAGCGGGATCGACCTGACACGGGATAACTACACCCCCTTCTACATCGTTTATGCTTACCTCACTTCGCGGGTATTCGCTACTCTCGTCGACGGGCGAAAGATCTGCATCATCGGCTCGGACTGCGACGACGATGCCTGCGGCGCGTGGTTCGCCCGGTACGGTAGTGCACCCGACATCACCTTCGTGGAAATCCCCCAGTCCTACATGGCGACACGCTGGCCGTCCATACGGGACACGATCCTGGATGCCGTCCCCACTGATACCGATCTCTGCCTGGTGGGAGCGGGCATCGGGTCACTCCTCGTGTGCGTCGATGCGGCTGACCGGTGCCGCGTCCCCGCCATCGACGCAGGCCATGTCCTGAACATGATGAACGGCCGGGAAGACAAATCGCAGGGTCCGCGCCTCTATACCGTACACAGCGATGCTGGCAATTGCGATGAACGATCCGCTTAGAATATACCGGCACCGGTGGCGGGCATGGCGGAACGAACGACGGATCGCGCGGGAACGGCGGTATTACGCCGACAGGTTCTCGACACTCGGGCTGTCACTGCCTGATGACGCAACCATCCGCGACGCGCTGGATCGCGCCGTGCCCGGGCGGCGGCCGAAACGGCGGGGCGACCTGTCCATTCTCGCCCTCTACCCCCACTACAACTGGGAGAACTACGCCCTCAAACCAGCACTGGAGAAATTCGGACGCGTTCGTCACTACGACTGGTGCGCCGAATTCGATCACCAGCGACCGGACTGGCACAAAGGCGTCCGGGCGCGGATGAACGAGGCCCTCGTCGATCGGGTGCGCACGTGGGTGAAAGATGACAAAACGGATGTCATATTCACTTACCTGACGGGCGCTCTGATCACCACGGAAACGGCGGCAGCTCTCCATTCACTCGCCATCCCCATGGTGAATCTCAGTCTGAACGACAAGGAATATTTCGTGGGGAGGATCGTCGACGGCCAGGCGATGGGGCTCCGGGACATCTGTCGTTCCTTTCATCTCTCATGGACGAGCACGGAAGACGCGCTCATCAAGTATCGCGTGGAAGGAGGAACCCCGATCTATCTGCCGGAGGGAGCAAATCCCGACATCCACCGCCCCTGCGACGTGGAGAGGATCTACGACGTCACCTTTGTGGGACAGCGCTATGGTAACCGGCCGGCGGTCATCGAGACAGTGCGCCGGGCCGGCATCGATATCCGTGCCTTCGGTCCGGGATGGCCCGCGGGTCCACTCCCGATGGAGGACATGGTGAGGCTTTATTCGCAAAGTAGAGTCAGCCTTGGCTTCGGCGGCGTGGCGAGCCACAAGGACACCTTCTGCCTGAAGGGACGCGACTTCGAGATTCCCATGAGCGGTGGTCTCTACCTCACCGAGCATCACCCGGAACTGGAAAAAGCGTACCGCCTCGGCGAAGAAATCGTTACCTACAAAAAAATGGACGATCTCATCGACACGATTCGCCACCTTCTCGCTCATCCCGACGAGGCGGAGCGCATCAGGCGCGCTGGCCACGCCCGTGCGCTCGCGGACCATACCTGGGAAATGCGCTTTGAAACAGTCTTCCACCTCCTCGGCGTCCTGAAAACGGGGGAAAGACAAAAGATGGCTTTTTGAAATTACCCGGACATTGGACTGACGGTGCCATCGAGGACAACACAAAACCCGTTACCGTTATCCCCGTCAGATAATATTATCTCGCCTTTATAATAATGCTTATCACCCCATATTTTCTAGATCTTCTCACGGTTGTCTTCAGGCAATTCCCCGAAAAGTTGGCTCTTCAAAAGGATGTTTTATATTTTCGCCATAACTGTACGTGTTTTTTGAAAACAAAATCGCTTTTTCTTAACATAAGTCAAGGTGATGCGCTGTCCTTTAGGGTAGATCAACTAGGAAGAACGATATTGCTTTATTAAGGAGGTGTCACATGTTTTGTTATCAATGTCAGGAAACGGCAAAAAACTCGGGCTGCAGCACGAAGGGTGTCTGCGGGAAGACGGAAGAGACGGCCAACCTTCAGGATCTGCTCATTTATGTCTTAAAGGGAATCTCGATCTATGGAG
>Ga0272443_10003771_pt1 | contig 17408 bp, 15 predicted proteins | sample SSMAcet12_FD_193581 | JGI IMG/M metagenome (GOLD analysis project Ga0272443, IMG submission 193581) | Marine sediment archaeal communities from Little Sippewissett salt marsh, Falmouth, MA, United States - SSM-Acet-12 | ecosystem: Environmental > Aquatic > Marine > Wetlands > Sediment ... | reverse complement strand
GTGAATGGTGAATGGTGATTGGTGAATGGTGATTGGTGATTGGTCGTCGCTGCGCGACGGGGATACCGGAGGCCGGATTTCACACCCCGTCCGTTCTTCACCTCCCCGCGCCGACAGGCGCCAACGCGTCACTCGTCACGTGTCACTCGTCACTGCGCCGAAGGCGCTCCCGTCACCCGCGCCGCAGGCGCAAAGGCGCTATCAATACCCGTAACTTTTCAGCATGCCTTTTTTCCTTCGCCAGTTCGGTCTGACTTTCACGAAGATTTCAAGGAATACCGGGCGATCGAGGAATTTTTCAATCTCTTCTCTTGATGCCTGTCCCAGTTTTTTCAGGGCACTTCCTTTTTTCCCTATCAGGATGTGCTTTTGGGTGTCACGTTCGACGACGACTGAGCAGCGGATCAGGTCTTTGCGTGTCGGGTCTTCTTCATGCTGCTCCTTGAACTCATCGATAACGACCTCTGTTGCGTAGGGAATCTCTTTGCCGTACTGCAGAAAGATTTTTTCTCGGATGATCTCGCTGACAAAAAAACGTTCAGGAGCCGTACTGAGAATGTCTTCAGGATAGAGCGGTTCGTCCATGGGGAGGAACGGCTGGAGTGCCTCAACAAGATCATCGACATGAGTGCCCTGCAGCGCCGACAGCGCCATCGCTTTTTCCGGCTTCAGCTCCTTGCGTATCATCGCAAGCGCTTCTTTCTGTTCCGCCTTCGAGAGCAGATCGCATTTGTTCAGGACAGCCACAACAGGCTTTTTCTCGCGGGTAAGCCAATCATGAAAGAGCTGTTTCGTGAATTCCCGGTCAAAGAGCGTCTCTTTTCTGACAGCAGGGATGAGCGCAACGACGACGTCAGCTTCTCTCAATGTTTCACGTGTCGTTTTCAGCATCGCTTCGTGAAGCATGTGCATAGGGTCGATCATGATCCCCGGAGTGTCGAGAAAAATTATCTGGCAATCTTCATTATGGTATATGCCCGTGATTTTTTTTCTTGTAGTTTGAGACTTAGGCGTTACTATGGAGAGCTTATGGTCAAGAAGGCGGTTAAGCAGGGTTGACTTTCCGGCATTCGGCGGGCCGATTATTGCGGCGTAACCGCATGAGAAATTATCATGGTCTGACATAGAATCTCTGTTTACTGAGCACAGCATCTTGTCTATGCTCATGATATGAAGGAACAGTTTTTGGTTGCCTCGAATGAGAAAAAAAACAGTGTTCCTGTCTGAACTCTCTATTTATGATTTAATACGGAATCAGGTGCAATGAATCAATATAACACGTTGGACGGATGGTTACTCGGTTTAATGTTTGGTTTGATATTTTTAGGGCTGATGGCTATCTACAGTGCAAGTAACGGTGTAGGATCTGTCGATCTTTTTTATAAGCAGCTTATGTGGTTTGGTATCGGACTGATCGTCATGGCGATGGTCTATTATCTTGATACGAATATCATTAAGGAGTATGTTGTCGTTTATTATATCATAGGGTTGATCTTTCTTGTTCTCGTGTTACTTTTCGGTACAAAAGTCGCTGGTGCAACCAGTTGGGTCAGGATCGGTTTTATCAGTATTCAGCCGTCAGAAATCGCAAAAGTCACGACCATTCTCATGCTGGCAAAGTACCTTGCCACTGACGATACCGATATCACATCTCCCCGTCATATTCTTATAGCCATCGCCATAGCTGTTGTGCCGGCAATGCTTGTTATGCTGCAGCCTGATATGGGCACAACTCTCACCTACCTTTCCTATCTCTTTCCGGTCATGATTATGGCAGGTTTCAATGCCTACTATCTCATGCTGTTCGGTGTTCCTGTTCTGCTCACTGTTATCGGTTTTTTCAATATTTATCTTCTTGTCATTTTCGCTCTCTCCAGCCTTGTCGTACTCTTTCTCATCAAGCGAAGACTCTATTTCTCACATTTTTTGGTGACAGCTCTCGGTTTAGCAGGAGGCTTATTTACTCTCAACTCCGCATCGAAAATTCTTCAGCCACACCAGATGAAACGTATACAAACATTTCTGGATCCGATGTCCGATCCTCTCGGTGCAGGCTACAACGCTCTCCAGGCAAAAATCGCTATCGGCTCAGGAGGATTTTTCGGCAAAGGGTTTCTGGAGGGGACCCAGACCCAGTTACGCTTTATACCCGCTCAGTGGACTGACTTTATTTTCTGTGTTATCGGTGAAGAGCTCGGCCTTCTCGGGGCGATCGTTCTGCTCAGCCTCTTTCTGGCGCTTTTGCTCAGATTGCTCTGGATGGTCAGTGTCATCAAAAATAAATTCGTCGAGCTAACCCTTGTCGGCTTCGTCTCGCTCCTCCTCGTCCATGTCATGATCAACATCGGCATGACCATCGGTCTTTTTCCCGTCATCGGCGTTCCACTCCCATTCCTCTCCTACGGAGGATCCTCACTCCTCGGCAACATGCTCATGGTAGCCCTCGCACTCAACTTCAACCGCAACAAACGCAATCTCGGGTATTGAAGAGGGGGGTAGGGAATGGTGATTGGTGAATAGTGATTGGTGATTGGTCGTCGCTGCGCGACGGGGAGACCGGAAGCCGGATTTCACGCCCCGTCGCTCTTCACTCCTCCGCGCCGACAGGCGCAAACGCGTCACTCGTCACGCGTCACTCGTCACTGCGCCGCAGGCGCTCCCTCCCGTCGAACACAAAAAAAGCGACTTTTTCAAGCCGCTTTTTTTTATCGTATGATGCATCACAACCAACCAAAGAACAGGTTTGCAGAATCAGGGTTTCTGCACAGCGTGGAGGGATTTATCGGATTTTGTAGACGAAACGTTTTCCGCCGGCACCGGCTGGAATGCGTTCGATTTCATCGTCGCCGAGACCGTATTTGTTGAACCAGAGGCTTACCGCTGTTCCTTTGGTGTTCAGCGCTTGAGCGATATCTTTTGGTTTGAATTCTTTGTCCGGGTTTGAACGCAGCAGTTCCTTGATAGCAATGCCGAGTTCTCCGCGGCCGTACTTGGTGAATCCGTCATCCTGCTTTTTCGTCGGAGCCTCGCTTGTTGTTTCGATTTTTGCCAGGTTCTTGTCGAGCTCGCGGATAATGTCTGACAGTTCAGATTCAAGTGGCTGAATTCGCTGCTGATATTCGTTTTGTATCGCAGCGATTTTTTCCTGTAATTCCTTTTTCTGTTCTACGAGATACTGAAAATGATCGATCTTCTGTATGAAGAGATCGTACTTGTCCGGAGTGGAAATATCTTTTTGCATGATAGCCATATTGTCGCTCTATAGGTTAATAAGTACTCTTTGTGTGATGAGTGTTTTACACGATATAATATAAAAGAAAGGTACCTGCTATACAATACGTTATATTCATTTTGCCGACGAGAAACCCGGTAAGTAAAATAAGTGTATGACATCGGTTTATTGTCGGTATACATATTTCGTCTTGAACGCTTTGTTATGGTTAAAAAAAGAGATCGTATAAAAACTATTTTTGCTGTTACTCTTGGCTGTAAACTCAATTACGCTGAAACATCGTCTATTCTCGAGCGTTTCGTGAAGTGTGGCTGGCGGATTGCATCGAAAGATGAACAGCCCGATGTTGTTGTTGTGCACACCTGTGCAGTCACAGGCCAGGCGGAGCAGAAGTCCCGTCAGCAGATACGGCGTATGATCAGAACATATCCGGCAAGTCGGATTGTCGTCATCGGGTGCTATGCTCAACTCTCTCCTGAACGTATAGAAAATATCGAAGGTGTCGATGTTATTCTTGGTTCAAAAGGGAAGTTTGACATCGAAAAGTATTGTGCCGCAGAAGAGACCGGGGTGTTCATCGATGTTGCGCCTGTTGCTTCGATAGCATCGCCTGTCCCTGCGCATTCGCTTATAGAAAACCGGGAGATGGGGCGTAGCCGTGCATTTTTAAAAATTCAGGATGGTTGCGACTACGGATGCGGCTACTGCGCAATTCCTCTTGCCCGGGGTCGTTCGCTTTCCATTGATCCGGATGTCGTGCTCGATGGGGCCCGTGCGCTTGCCGGAGCCGGGTATTGCGAGATTGTGCTGACCGGCGTCAATATCGCGGCCTACCGTTTCGGTGAACTCGATTTCGCAGGACTTCTTCGTCTCCTTGACCAGGTCGATGTGCAGCGCATAAGGGTCAGTTCGATAGAGCCGGACTGCCTTACCGACGAGCTGATCGATGTCGTTGCTTCCTCTCAAAGAATCATGCCCCATTTTCACCTCCCGCTTCAGGGTGGATCGGATGTCGTCCTGCGCTCCATGGCAAGGCGCTATACCACCGCATACTATCGTGACCGTCTTTTCCGGGCGGTCAGGCGTATTTCCGGCTGTGCCGTGGGCGCTGACGTGATGACCGGTTATCCTGGCGAAACCGGGGAGGATTTCCAGTCAGCATACGATTTCATTGCGTCGCTTCCCCTCGCCTATCTGCATATTTTCACCTGTTCAATCCGGCCTGGAACCGCACTGGCGCGACAGGTTCAGAGCGGCCTTCGTCAGCCTGTCGCTCACGATATTGTGCGTCATCGAAGTCGGCTTCTTCGTGAGCTTGGTGAACGCAAAAAGCGTGAATTTCTTGCCTCATGTGTCGGTCGTGAGGTCAATGTACTCATTGAGGAATGCTCTTGTGGAGAGGGTTCAGAGCTCTTTTGTTCAGGTTATACCCCGCACTATATACGTGTGCGGATAGCCATAGAGGGCTCTTTGTCCACAGATCCGCTCATTGGCAGGGAGCGACGGGTCAAGGTGCTGAACGTCAGCGGTGATTTGGATTTAGAAGGCATATTCGTAACTTGAAAATCTGTTTTGCCTTAGTACGTTCCAGCCGACAGAGCTCTCTTTTTGAGACGGCTGGCGGTTGTTGCAGTTTCACTAACCCGAAAACATATAGCATCAATGCCTATCAAATCCCGTATCCGGACCATTCCGGATTATCCGAAAAAGGGAATCATGTTCCGCGACATTACCACCCTCCTCAAGGACCCGGTAGGTTTCAGGCTCGTGATTGACCAGATTACCCAGCACTACCTGGAAAACGGCATCAATTTCGATATGATCATCGGTATGGAAGCCCGAGGATTCATTATCGGCGGTGCACTCTCCTACACGCTTGGCAAAGGGTTTGTCCCGATCAGAAAACCCGGCAAGCTGCCCGGCGAAACGGTCAATCAGGAATACCAGCTTGAGTACGGTACCGATAAGGTTGAGATGCATATCGACGCTCTCGAAAAAGGTACTCGCGTTCTGCTTGTCGACGATCTTCTTGCCACCGGAGGCACCGCTCTTGCCGGCGCAGCGCTCATAGAAAAAGTCGGCGGGGTTGTTGCAGATATGGCCTTCATCGTCAATCTTCCTGATATCGGCGGCCAGAAAAAGCTTGAGGAGAAAGGCTATAGCCTCTTCTCTCTCACTGAGTTCGAAGGAGACTGAGCCCTGAAATCACCTTGACAGGTGACCGTGAGCCTGACGCAGGAAAGGTTGTATCCGCTGCGTCAGGTTCAGCTGTTCAGCGCTTCGTTTCAAAGGAGCCGGCAGGGGATCCTGACGGCCCCGACAAGTAGTTCCGTTATTCTTTGTCTGTAATTTGTAAACAACTCATGTATGAAAAAATCCCTGCTCTACATGTTCTGTATGGCCGTGGTTGCTGTCGTCCTGATGGTGTCCGGCTTCAGCGGCGTGCTCTATGCCAGTGAAGCGGCAGAAGCTGTTCACGCCGTCGCTGCCGCAACGCACCACACCGCTGCTGCAGTGCATCATCTTCCTCCTGTATGGATGGTGATTCCGTTTGTCGTCCTGTTGCTGATGATCGCCACCGGTCCGTTGTTTTACCACCATTTCTGGGAACACAACTATTCGAAAGTCTCCGTTATTCTTGCTGCAATTGTTGCAGGCTTCTACGGCTTCTTTATGGACCACGGCACTCACGCCCTGCTCCATACCCTCGAAGAGTACATTTCGTTTATCGCATTGATCGCCTCGCTCTTTATCGCTTCCGGAGGCATTCTTATCAAAATCGAACAGCGTGGGCGTCCTGCCGTCAATGCTGTACTGCTCTTTGTCGGAGCTATTCTGGCCGACATCATTGGAACGACTGGTGCATCCATGCTTCTGATTCGTCCCTATCTGCGTATCAACGAAGGACGTCTCAAGCCGTTTCATGTGGTCTTCTTTATCTTTATCATCAGTAACGTCGGCGGCGGACTCACGCCGATCGGCGATCCTCCTCTCTTTCTCGGCTTCCTCAAAGGGGTCCCTTTCTTCTGGATTCTCAAAGAGATCTGGCCGATCTGGCTGGCAACCGTACTCGCTCTGATAGGTGTCTTCATGGTGCTTGACGCAAAAGCCGGTAAAGGAACTGTTCCTGAAGAACTCAAAGGCAAGACCGGAGGTGGCGTCAAGATTGTCGGATCAAGAAACTTCCTCTTCCTCATCGTCATTATTATTTCGGTCTTCCTCGATCCGGCCGTCATTGCAGGCTTCCCGAGCCTTCAGGACATGTTTCATGTCCCGTTCGGTATTCGTGAAGTGATCATGTTCGCCGTCGCTTTCATCGCCTATAAAGCCGCCGACCAGGACGCGCTCAAAGGCAACGAGTTCAACTTCGAGCCCATCAAAGAGGTCGCGTTTCTTTTTATCGGCATTTTCGCTACCATGATTCCCGCGCTGGAACTCATCGGCGCCTATGCCGCGTCTCACGCAGGGGATTTTTCAGTCACCCGGTTTTACTGGATGACCGGCGCGCTCTCCGGCGTGCTCGATAATGCACCGACCTATCTCAACTTCCTTGCCGGCTCAATGGGTAAGTTCGGTCTCGATATCGGCGCTATGTCTTCTGTCAAGGAGTTTTCTGAGGGTGTCGCATCTCCTATCGCAAATGATGTGCCATCCAATATCTATTTGCTTGCCATTTCCGTTGCAGCCGTGTTTTTTGGTGCCATGACCTATATTGGCAACGCTCCGAACTTCATGGTCAAAAACATTGCCGAGCAGGCTGACGCCGATGTGCCGGGCTTTGTCGAATATATCTACAAATATTCGATTCCGGTTCTGGTGCCGCTGTTTATCGTTATCTGGTTTGTCTTTTTTAACCACTAAGAGCCTGAATACATGAAAGGGTTTGTCAAAGCAATACAGGATGGTGAAACAGGAATGGTGTTCCGCAACTCACTCTTCCTGCCGTTTCACCTCGAAGTGCTGACCATATGGATCGGAAAGGAGATGTCGCTTCTTGCCGCACCCGACCTGATCACCGACATCTCGGAAGGCAACGGTCAGGTCGCGACGCGTGAAGGCGCAGCGTATACCAACCTGGTTTTTCGTAAAAGCGGTGATTTACGCAAAGAACTTGGCCATGAAAAAGGCCATATCGTGCTTCACGCAGCAGAGAAGGGAGAGGATATCTTTAAAGAGGAAAACCTGCATTACATCAAAGTCTGTTTTGCAAACAAACACCTGATAACCTTCGAACTGATCGAAGATCCTTTCTATCTGTAGCCGACACTCCTGCAGAATCAGTCACTGTTCAGAAACCCGGTTGAAGACCGGGTTTTTGTTTTTCCGTCTCACTTGGCTTCATTGGTTTGAAGGCTCTGGCTGACAGCATGCTTGAACTCCTTGGATATCTTGAATGTCGGGACATTTTTTGCCTCCACCGATACCTTTTCACCGGTTCTGGGGTTGCGTGCCAGCCGCTCATTTTTGTAGCGAATGTTGAACGAACCGAAGCCGCGGATTTCAATGCGCTTGCCTGCTTTGAGCGAGTCAATGATACTCTCGAAAAGACAGTCCACGACCGCTTCTGTTTCGTGTTTTGTCAACCCTGTTGTGTGTGAAATAGTGTTGACAAGATCTGCTTTTGTCGTTGTTTTGCTCATTGCGCTTAAGATCTAAATTTAAAGAACGTTACCCATTATTATTGTAACCACATTCGGACGGCAACAATTCCAAGAAAAACAGCAAACATTTTTCGAAGCACATCACCCGAAAGACCGTTGGCAAGTTTTGCCCCGAGAAGAGCGCCGAAAAACAGCCCCGCAGCTATCAGCAGGCCGAACCATATGTTGTCTGTTCCGATCTTTCCGGCGCGAAAATATTCAAGCACACCCAGAAGCCCCACAGGCAGGAGCAGTGCCACGAGTGATGTTGCATTGGCCGCGTGCTGTGTAAAACCCAGCGCCAGTACCAGAACAGGGACGATAATCACCCCGCCCCCGACACCAAACATTCCCGACAAAACCCCTGCAGCCAGGCCGGTGGCTATCATCAGCAGAAATTGCATTTTTTCTCCTCTCAGGTTGCAGCAGGGTTCGTGGCGACGGAGTCGATAATGCTGTCGATCTCTTCACCGCTCAACGCTTCTTTTTCAATCAGTTCCTCGGCAAGGGTCTGCAGGATTATCTTGTTCTCGCTGAGAATACGTTGGGCGTTTTCCATGCACTCCATAATGATATTGCGTACCTCGACGTCGATCTGCAGCGCTGTTTCTTCGCTGTACTCCCGCACGTGCGAGTAATCCTTGCCCAGAAAGACCTCCTTGTGCCCGTTACCGTAGTTGATCGGTCCAAGTTTGTCGCTCATGCCCCAGTTTCGTACCATTTTGCGTGCGATATCGGTCGCTTTTTCGATATCGTTAGCCGCTCCCGTACTGATTTCGTTGAATATCAGCTCTTCAGCGACCCTTCCGCCAAGCGCGTAGGTGATCATAGCGATCAGGTACTCTCTGTTGTGGGTGTAGCGGTCCTCCATCGGCAAATACGCCGTCTGGCCCAGCGAACGGCCTCTGGGAATGATCGTCACCTTGTGGATCGGATCCGAACCCTTTGTAAACCTGGCTACCAGCACATGGCCAGACTCGTGATAGGCTGTAATCTTCTTCTGTTCTTCGGAGATGTACATACTTCTTCGCTCCGGTCCCATCAGTATCTTGTCTCGCGCTTCATCGAAGTTGTCGCTGTTGATCTCCGTCTGCCCCTTGCGAGAGGCAAGCAGCGCCGATTCGTTGATCAGGTTGGCCAGGTCCGCGCCGGAAAATCCCGGAGTGCTCTGCGCAACCGCTTTCAGGTCAACGTCGTCAGTAAGCGGTGTTTTGCGCGAGTGAATTTTCAGAATAGCTTCACGTCCGCGAATATCGGGCTTGTCGATCGTAATCTGACGGTCGAAGCGGCCGGGCCTGAGGAGCGCCGTATCGAGCACATCCGGACGGTTGGTCGCAGCAATCAGGATCACATTATCTTTCGTGGTAAACCCGTCCATCTCCACCAGAAGCTGGTTCAGGGTCTGTTCACGCTCATCGTGGCCGCCGCCTACGCCTGCGCCTCTGCTGCGGCCAACAGCATCGATCTCATCGATAAACACGATGCACGGAGCATTTTTCTTGGCAGTTTCAAAAAGATCTCGAACCCTTGCTGCACCGACGCCTACGAACATTTCAACGAAATCCGCACCCGAAATAGAGAAAAACGGCACCTTCGCCTCGCCCGCAATCGCTTTGGCGAGAAGCGTTTTGCCCGTTCCCGGAGGGCCTAACAGCAACACGCCTTTTGGTATTTTGCCGCCGATTTTCTGGAACTTCTCCGGACTCATCAGGAACTCGACAGTTTCCTTCAGCTCCTCGATCGCTTCGTCCACGCCCGCCACATCTTCAAACTTGACACTGACATCGAAGTCGCTCATCAGCTTCGCCCGGCTCTTGCCGAACGAGAAGATGTTTTTCTGAGCTCCGCCATTCTGCATGTTCATGCGACGGAAAATAAAGAAATAGATAAAGGCGAAAATAATCCACGGCGCAAGCAGAATAAGAAAATTGTTCAGCTCATTGGTTCCATCGCGAACCGTAACCTCGATTCCGCTGTCAGCCAGTTTATCCACCTGGTCCATCGGGAAATCGGGAACCCTCACGGAAAAATTGTCTGTCATAACCGTCGAGCCATCAACCAGTTTCAGTCCCGACTGGCTTTTCATCTTCCCGATCAGAAGCGCAGAGCGGTCAGGAAATGTCTCCACAGTCACCATTGTCACGCTATTGGTTCCCAGTACCTTGCGGTATTCATTGTAGGTGATCTCAGGACCTGCATTGGAGCCGAAAAAACGTTGAAAAAGAAAAACAAACACAAGTCCCACCATCATATAGATCAGAACCTTCGGAATCCGCGGCCCGCCATCTCCATTTCCATCACCTCCTCCGCCAAACAATCCAAACTGCGAGTTTTCATCACCTTTCACAGGTTTAAACTTGTTGCGTATCTGATCCCTTTTCTTCTCTTGTTGAGCCATGTCGTCAATTTTCGTTCAGATCGTTAATAACTTGCTTTTTTAAAAGTAATTAAAACAAGAACCACAACGAAACCCAAAAAGTTTAGGCCTTAAGAAGGAAATAGGGGAGGGGGGAGGTGAATGGAGAATGGTTAAGAAGTGACCGGTGAATGGTGACCAGTGAAGAGTAAAGAGGGGAGACCGGAGGCGCTTGTGGCGCAGCTCGATACCCGTCACTGCCCGAAGGGCTACCAGCGCCGAAGGCGCATGTAGGGGCGAGGTGCCCTCGCACAGCAAAAGCGTTTCGCATCCGCGAAACGCACGGGTCAGCGCCAGAGACCCCTACATGAAGAGGGGAGCGCCTGTGGCGCAGTGAATGGTGAATAGTGAATCGTTATTCGTTACCAGTTAGCGCCTGCGGCGCAAACGCGTCACTCGTCACTCGTCACGCGTCACTGCGCCGAAGGCGCTTCCCATAACAAACAACACCCCTGCCGCTATGAATCCAACCGACTTTTTTTTAAATTCCAAGCCATTTATAAACCGCAGAAAACAGCAAATATTCAAGGTCTTATGCAAACAACGCTTGGCCCCAGGGTTAGAACCAGGTTCGCACCATCTCCAACAGGATATCTTCACGTCGGCGGCTTGCGCACAGCGCTGTATAATTATCTCTATGCAAAGAAAGTCGGAGGTGACTTCATTGTCAGGATCGAAGACACAGACCAGGCCAGAAAAGTCGAAGGTGCAGATCAGAGTTTGCTCAAAACACTTGAAGAATCAGGGATCGTTGCCGACGAAAGTATTCTTCACGGCGGAAATTTCGGTCCCTACATGCAGTCAGAGCGCCTTGACACCTATGCACAGTACTGCCGTCAGCTGCTCGATCAAAACAACGCCTATTACTGTTTCTCAACGGCAGAAGAGCTCGACGAAAACCGCAAGCTTCAGATGAAGCAGGGTATTCAGCCCAAATACAACCGCAAGTGGCTGCCTGAAACCATGGGCGGCAACATGCCTCAGAGTGAAATTCAGAAAAAACTTGATGAAGGAGCCCCTTACGTTATCCGTATGAAGGTTCCCGATTACATCTCCATCATGTTCGAAGATATCGTTCGCGGTCCGGTTGAATTCGATTCGGCCACTGTCGACGACCAGGTCCTCATGAAATCCGATGGTTTCCCGACCTATCACTTCGCCAGCGTCATCGACGACCATCTCATGGAAATCACCCATATTATCCGCGGTGAAGAGTGGCTTTCGTCCATGCCGAAACATCTTCTTCTCTATGAATTCTTCGGATGGGAAGCCCCCAGGTTCGCTCATCTGCCGCTGCTCCTCAATCCGGACCGCTCAAAACTCAGTAAGCGCCAGGGCGACGTTGCGGTTGAAGACTTCATCGCCAAAGGCTACAGCCCCGACGCCATTCTTAACTTCGTCGCCCTGCTCGGGTGGAACGAAGGCGAAGGCTCCGAACAGGAGATCTACTCCCTCGAAGAGCTCGTGCAGAAATTCTCGCTCGAACGCGTTGGTAAAGCGGGAGCCGTTTTCAATATCGACAAGCTTGACTGGATTGAAAAACAGTATATCAAAGCCCGTCCTGTCGACCAGATTATCCAGGCAATCAAGCCGCTTCTCCAGAAAGAACTCGCTGAAAAGTCGACCGACATGGATGTTGCGCGCATCAGCAGCGACGAATACCTGACACAGGTCATCGACCTCATGCGCGAACGCGTCAACTTCGAAAACGAGTTTATCACCTTCTCGAACTACTTCTACTTCGATCCCGAAACCTACGACGAAGCCGCAGTAGCAAAACGCTGGCAGGACGATACCAACGAGGTGCTGGCCGAATTCATCACCGAACTCGAAGCAAGCGATGATTTCAGTGCCGACAACATTGAAGCCATGCTTAAGGCATTCGTCGCACCAAAAGGCAAAAAACCCGCATTTCTCATACACCCGCTCAGGATCCTCAGCTCAGGCGTCGGCTTCGGCCCAAGCCTCTACCACATGCTCGAAGTCCTCGGCAAACAAACCGTCATCCGCCGCCTCAAAAAAGGCATCGAACGCGTAACAGTGTAAAAGAGTGTCGGAGGGGGGGAAGAGGTGATTGGGCCGACAGGCGCCAATCGCCCCGTCGCCCTTCACTCCTCCGCGCCGACAGAAAGAAGGGGACGTTCTTTCCTAAGTATACTACGAGAGGGACTGCAAGCTTAATGATCACGCCTGCATCGTTCAAGCATCTTGCTGACCCCTGATGTTGTGACTCCAAGCTGGCGAGCTGTTTCAGCCAGGGTCAGCCCGATCTTGTTGACAAGGTGTTTGGCCAGTTCCTGCCGCAACATGGGGAGGTTGTCGTTTCTGCTTCCGGAGCGGAGATGAGAAAGGCTGATATTGGCTTCGCTACAGTATTCTTCAATTGTCTTCAGCGCTTCCTCAAGCTTTTCATTATGCGGGAGCTGTCGTGCAACTTGCGCTTCAGCTTGCTGGCAGATCTTTCTGACAAACAGGTCACAGCCAAGAATCCGCTCATCAGACTCAATTTTTTTCCCTTGAGAGCGTAATGATTTCACTGCTGACCATCCCCCCTTCGACCGAACTAAACCTCCTCCGTTAAGTTCATTCGTCCGGTCATAAGGAAATTCTTCAGACATGAACTGGAAGTAAGCGCGCCGTGCAGCTTGTTCTGTATCACCAAAACTCGATAAGACATAGTTCCGCTCCAGCCAGTCGCTTTTTGTTCCGAAGGCAATCCTTCCATGACTGCACCAGGGGTAATGAATAAGCGTATCCAATGAGTCCGTCAGTCCGCCTCTCAAAGGGTTAAGGTTGATATAGGCGACCAGTTTATGAAAATATCGATCCTCCTCACAGATTATCGATTTATATCGGTTTTGAAAGACATGCCCGACGCGCTTATGCCGGGAGTTAAAAAACATGGCATAAGACGAGAGTAGCCGGCGCATAAACGTAGGCAACCCTTTAGCGCCGCTTTTAAGCAGCAGATGGACATGATTTGGCATCAGTGCGAAAGCGTAAATGGGCGTTCCTGTTTCCTTTGAAAGAAAGCCGATTTTTTTCAGCATCATTCTCCGATCATGGTCGTCATAAAAAATCAGGCTTTTTTCAATGCCTCTCATCATGACGTGGTGAAGGGTTCCTGGGCTATCGAGTCTCGCTCCTCTTGGCATGGAACATGGATTGATTGCTTGTCAGCAGGGTATACAGGGGACTGACAAAAGGATTTCTGGTGTATTGAAGAAGTAATTTATATCCGGCATTTATATCATCCAAATGAAAAAACAGGGTTTATTCCTGATGATTTATACGCAATGTGTTACAGTTTGTGATCGCCTTGACTTATTGTGTCACAGAATTTCGATCGTAACAGCTCGTCTTTGTTTTTAGTATACATGGGAAAGAACGTCCCCTCTTTTCTATCTTTTTGCGATTTTTTCTTTGCATTTGTTCTTGCAATCCCTATATTTGTCTCCACGTTTCAAGGACAGATAGCTCAGTTGGTAGAGCAAAGGACTGAAAATCCTTGTGTCGGGGGTTCGATTCCCTCTCTGTCCACCACGGTACTTGATGCGTTTGACACAGCGCTGACCACACGGAATTCTCATATCTTTCCCTTATCTTTCCAGCGATACAATCAACAACCCGGGTAACAGTGTTCTGACACGGTTGCATGCGGTTCCTTTACCTTCGCCGTTGCTGTATGAATATTTCCACGAAACTTGAGCAGGATATTTGGCACGACCTCCAAGACCCCGGATCCTACGAGTGGTGGTATTTCGATGCGGAAGATGAAGAGCGAGGTATTTCGCTGGTCTGCATCTGGTTCGCAGGCTTTGCCTTCTCGCCCTACTACATGCAGCACTACCTCGACTGGCAGAAAAAAGTCCGCAGTGACGCACCCAAAGCGCTCGACTACTCCGGATTCAGCTTTCAGCTCTACGAACAGGGAAAAGAGACCCTCAATTTTATCAAGGAAGGACCGGCCCCGCTTTTCGAAAGTTCAGGAATCGATATTTCCGTCACCTTCGAGAAGAACCGCTTTTACTACGACAAGGAGCAGAATGCCTACATGCTCGAGATCGATTTCGACTATCCGGCCCGTCGGCAGAAGGTCTCGGCCAGACTTCGTTTCTCGTCGCTCAAACGCTACTCCTACACCAAGCACGACAACAATAATAACGGCCATGTACCGCATCACGAGTGGCTGCTGACCGTTCCCAAAGCAGGCGTCAGCGGAACCATACGGCTTGACGATACCCTCAAAAAAACGACCCGCTCTATCGATGTGCACGCCCGGGGGTATCACGACCACAACCTTGGCGCTATGCCGGTGCATGAGTATATAGACAAATGGTACTGGGGAAGGGCCTATTCCTCCCGCTACGACCTTATCTATTACGTGATCTATTTCAGAAACAACGGCTACCGTCCGCTGGCCATATGCATGCTCCACGACAACGAACGTGAAGAATTTATCGTTCACGACGCTCTGGATGTCAAGGAATCTGCCTTCACCAAAGGGCTCTTCGCTCCGCTGCACAGCCGTTCGCTTGGTTTCACCAAGGGTGATCTTTCGATCGAGATTCAGCAGGAAAATGTGCTCGACACCGGTCCGTTTTATCTCAGGTTTGGTTCCCGCATCACCTTTCATCTCAACGGTGAGCATTCCGGCGAGTTGAAGGGAATTTCAGAATTTCTCAAGCCGGGACGCCTGCAATCGCGGATTCTTCGCTTTTTTACCCGCAGTCGGGTCTGGAGGGAAGGGGAGCGATCGGTTATGTACGACCGGTATAATTTTCTGAAAACCTATTTCAATTGGTTTAAACGCTAAAAAGTTTTAACTTCAAAATCTTATTTGCATAAAAAACCTGCAAAGCAAAACGCTCCGCAATCTCTCCGGAACGGGGTGGTTTCGCTGAACACAGGGCAGCGGAGAGACGCTGTCCCCCGAGGGGTGTGCTCTTGAATTCATAACATCAGTCATTAAAAAGGAGATAGATAGTAATGGCACAAACAGGTAACTTCAAAAGCCCCAAGAGGCTGGATTCACTTGAGGGTGGTGCTGGTTCTTCCTCCGGCGCTGTTGCTGCCGGGAAAGCCCGCGAAGACTCCATGTCCGGTCTTGATTTTGAACGCCGCAGTTTCCTTGGCAAAGTTGTCGGCGGTATCGGTGCGGTTGTTGCAGCAAGCACGCTGTACCCTGTCGTCAAGTACATCATTCCGCCCGCCGCAAAGGAAATGAAAGAAGTTGACGAACTGGTTGTCGGTAAAGCATCGGAAGTACCGGCCGATACCGGCAAGATTTTCCAGTTCAACAAGGATAAAGTCATTGTCATCAACAATGGCGGCAAACTGACCGCCTGCAGTGCCGTTTGTACTCATCTCGGTTGTCTCGTGCAGTGGAAAGAGGATGAGAACCTTATTTATTGTGCCTGCCACGGTGCACGTTACCAGCAGACAGGGGAGATTATTTCCGGTCCTCAGCCGCTTCCGTTGACACCCTTCAGTGTCAAAGTCGACGGTGACGATCTCGTCGTTTCAAAAGCTTAATATCTAAACACTACTTGAAAATTAAGGGAGTCAGGAAACATGGCTGAAGAAAACAATAAAAACGCTATGGCAGGCAAAGCCCCGGCAAAGCCGAAACCGGCAGCTCCAGGCAAGCCGGCCCCGGCAAAGCCTGCAGGAGCATCCGCCAAACCAAAACCGGCAGCATCTGTCGCCGGCGGTTCAAAATCCGGAGTGTACAAGCCTGAAGAAGTTCGTGCAGAAGCCAATCCGTTCAAGCACAGCAAAGAAAATGTTGTCGGAGCATGGGTGCAGCAGCGTTTCAGCGTTCTCAATCCGATTTTTGCTTACTTGAAGAAAAAAGAAGTACCGCAGCATCGTCTGTCGTTCTGGTACTATTTTGGTGGCCTCACCCTTTTCTTCTTCATCATCCAGATCATCACCGGTCTTCTTCTTTTGCTCTACTACAGACCGACCGAAGCAGAAGCATTCGCCCGCTTCGTCTACATTCAGACCGAAGTCCCTTACGGCTGGCTCATTCGCCAGGTCCACGCCTGGTCTGCCAACCTTATGGCGCTGATGGCCTTCATTCACATGTTCAGTACCTTCTTCATGAAGTCCTACCGTAAACCACGTGAACTCATGTGGGTCAGCGGCTTCATCCTGCTTGCGCTGACACTCGGTTTCGGGTTCACCGGTTACCTGCTTCCCTGGAACGAGCTTGCATTCTTCGCAACCCAGGTTGGTACCGAAGTTCCTAAAGTCATGCCCGGCGGCAACGTACTCGTCGAGATCCTTCGCGGCGGCGAAGAGGTTTCAGCTGAAACCCTGACCCGTATGTTCGCCATGCACGTCGTGCTGCTTCCAGGCCTTGTCATGCTTGTGCTTTCAGCACACCTCATGCTCGTCCAGGTCCTCGGCACCTCTGCCCCGATCGGCTACAAAGAAGCCGGCCTCATCAAAGGCTACGAGAAGTTCTTCCCGACCTTCCTTGCAAAAGACGCCATCGGCTGGATGATCGGTTTCGGTCTTCTTATCTATCTGGCAGTCATGTTCCCCTGGGAGATCGGCGTCAAGGCAGATCCGCTTGCCGCAGCACCGCAGGGCATCAAGCCTGAATGGTACTTCTGGGCACAGTTCCAGCTGCTCAAAGACTTCGCCTTCGACGGCGGCGAACTGCTCGCCATCATTCTCTTCACCATCGGTGCAATTGTCTGGATCCTCGTTCCGTTCATCGACAAAAAAGCATCACGCGAAGAAAGAAGCCCGATGTTCACCATCTTCGGTATCCTCGTTCTTGCATTCATGCTCATCGAAACCTACCGCGTCTATCTCGAATACGGCTGGTAAGAGCAAGCAAGCAAACATCGCACACTACAAAAGCCCGGTTACAAAGCCGGGCTTTTTTTATTTGGTGAATGGTGAATTCGTTACCCGTTATCCGTTATTCGTTACCAGTTTGCGCCGCCAGGCGCTTTCGCCCCGTCTCCCTTCACTCCTCCGCGCCGCAGGCGCCAACGCGTCACTCGTCACGTGTAACGCGTCACTGCGCCGCAGGCGCACCTCGTCACCGCGCCGAAGGCGCTCCCAGCGCCGCAGGCGCAAGCGCACGAAGCGCATGGACTTC
>Ga0272443_10003770_pt1 | contig 17409 bp, 15 predicted proteins | sample SSMAcet12_FD_193581 | JGI IMG/M metagenome (GOLD analysis project Ga0272443, IMG submission 193581) | Marine sediment archaeal communities from Little Sippewissett salt marsh, Falmouth, MA, United States - SSM-Acet-12 | ecosystem: Environmental > Aquatic > Marine > Wetlands > Sediment ... | reverse complement strand
CCGGAAAGGCTCGAAGTGCTCCGCGCCGCCGACGAGATCCTGATCGACGAGATCAAGGCCGCGGGTCTGTATCGCCAGATCTCCCAGGCGCTGGCCGTGCTGGTCCCGGTCTCGACCGTGGGCGTGATGGGCGATGAGCGCAGCTATGAGAGCGTGATCGCGCTGCGGGCCGTCGAGACGACCGACTTCATGACCGCCGACTTCTCGCACATCCCCTACGACGTGCTGAGCATCATCTCGACCCGCATCATCAATGAAGTCCGCGGCGTCAACCGTGTCGTCTACGACATCTCCAGCAAACCACCCGCCACCATCGAATGGGAATGACGCCGCGTCGCGCGTCGTGCGTGATGCGTATTGCGAATTGACGACGCGTTACGCGTAGGGGCAGACCACCGTGTCTGCCCAAAACCATCCGCACGCGTCACCCACCACAAATTCCCAAACCCGGGCAACCACAGTGGATTGCCCCTACAGGCAAACGCGGTCTTGTGCGACGGCCCGCCAAGGAATCTCAGTCGCCTCGATTGACGCGCACAACCGAAAAGCATACCATGCGTCGCAAGCAATTTGGATCCTGTGCACAAATCACCTAGATGGGGGTTGGCAAATAGCTCGAATGAACGAAAGAGGTTTCCTACTAGCGGTCATCCTGATTGGCCTGCCGATAGCCTGTCGCACCGCGTTCAACGGAACGAGCAAGGAGCCGGTGCGAGGCGTTCTACCCAACGCCGTCGTAGCCGAAACCCCTGAAGCCGCTGCCCCTGAGAAGACAGACCCGGTCATCGATATGGCGCATCTGCTGGGGCATATCCACCCGGCCACCGACGCCAACTTCTGCCAAGTACAAGTGCCCTACGCCAATCGCAAGGGCATGTACCTCCTGGACGAGGTCTACGAAGCGTTTCTGCGAATGCATGAGGCCGCTAAGGAGGATGGCGTTCGATTGGTCATCGTTTCCGCCACGCGCAGCTTCGACGCGCAGAAGCGGATCTGGGAGCGCAAGTGGACGGGCGCCCGCCTGGTGGACGGCCGGAACCTCGCCCAGACGGTCGCTGACCCAATCGCCCGAGCGCGGATCATCCTGAGATACTCCGCCATGCCGGGCACGTCGCGTCATCACTGGGGCACCGACATCGACCTCAACAGCGTCGAGCCTGACTATTTCAAATCACCGGCCGGCAAGAAGGTCTACGCATGGCTGGCCGCCAACGCTGGTGACTTTGGCTTCTGCCAGGTCTATACCCCCAAAGGAAGCGATCGCCCCCGGGGCTATGAGGAAGAACCCTGGCACTGGTCCTATCGCCCCGTGTCAGCACGCTACCTGAAGCAGTACGTGCAGAAGGTTACCTGCGCCGACATGCAAGGCTTCCAAGGCTCCGAGACAGCCACCCAGATCGACGTGATCGCCAACTACGTCCTGGCCATCAACCCGAAGTGCCTCCAGCGCAAAACCGATTAGGCCCCTCGTCGCGCGTCGTGCGTATCGCGTCGCGCGTCTCTGTAGGTCGTGCGTCCCCGCACGACTCCTCCTGACCCCCGTTCCCGTCGGTCGGATTTGGCGGCCCACGGCATTGTCCGCGTTCTGCCGCCGTGATATAATGGATCACGATTCGAGAACAGTTTTTTTGTTGCTGAGGCAATTATGGCATTCTCACGTATCACCATCGATCCGGCCAAAATGGCGGGTGTGCCCTGCATCCGGGATCTGCGCATGCCGGTCGCTACCGTGGTAGCCATGGTGGCCGAGGGCATGACCGAGGACGAGATTCTCCAGGCCCATCCCGACCTGGAGCGAGAAGACATCCGCGAGGCCCTCGAATACGATGCCCGCCTGCCCCAGGAAAACGTCCACACGGCGTAGCCATCTGCTTCCCGTCCAATACTCAATCGCAAATTATCAATAATCAATCCAAAGGTCCTCTGTCGTCCGTCATCCGTACTCTATCCTCCGGAATCCGGAATCCCCTTGTCCCCCGTCCGGTCCCAACCTACAATACCCCCTAGAAATGCGAGGCCCCGAGACAAAGGTGATGTAACCGTGCGCATGATGAAGAGATCACTGGCAGAGTCGCCCTGGAAACAGCGAATCGTCTTCTTTTTCGCGGGGGCGATCTTCGCCTTCGTATGTGGGGTTCTCTACCTGGCATGGATGGATATCGTTCCCTACGCGACCCATGACAGCCAGCCGGCATCGGTTAAGACGCTACGGGAGTTGGTGGGCTGGCTCCCATGGATGGCGTTTGTCACGGTGCTGGTCTTGCGATCGGTCAAGGGCCCGCGCATCCGCGTCGGCTTCTACTTCCTGGGCACGGCGACGCCAACGGTGATTTTCGTCGGGTGGATGGTGCTGGGCCCCTCCGTGGCCGATCTCGTTCACCGTCGGCCCTTCGATGCGGAGCTCTGGCGGAAGCAAGCGATTTCGGAACCTGACACCACGTGGCCCCCTCGGCTCTGCATGGTGAACCATCTTATCGCAAGCGGACGGCTGGAGGGCCTGAGCCATGGCGAGGTCCTCGAGCTTCTGGGGCCTCCCAGCCAGGGGCCGCCTCTAGCAGGTGCGACATACGGCTACTACCTCGGTCCGGAACGAGGCTTCATCCGGATCGACTCCGAATGGCTGCTGATTGCCTTCGGTGAAGACGGCAAGGTAAGTCACTATTGGCTAGCCCGAGATTGAAGAGCTGGCCCCACCGATCCGATCGCTGGTTTGGTAGGGTGTGCCGTGCACACCATCCCTCCGTCGTCTGTCCTCCGTCTTCCGTTGTCCGGAATCCCCTTGTCCCCCGCCCCGCCCCCGCCTACAATAATCCCATGAACGCGAGGCCTCGAGGCAAAGGTGCGTTGTGGGTAGGTAATCAGGCATCGAGATGATGATATACCGAATCCGGTGCAATTCGGAAGCGGTGTGCACGGCACACCCTACCTGACTACGAAAGGCGCTCCCGGCATTCCAACCCAACAATCAACCTTGGCATTGGCAATCAGAAGGAGACTGAAATGAAGTTGCTGAAGCTAGTTGTCATTCTCACCGGTGTCGTGTTCGCTAGAGATACAGCGTCGGCTCAAGTAACGTCTAACGTATTGTATCGAGTGTTTCTGATCAAGTATAAGAGCACCACTGGCACAGCATTCACGATCGATGTAGACGGCAGACAGTATCTCGTCACGGCAAGACACGTCGTCCCCGGAATAGGTGACCAAGACAAGATATCTATCTTCCATGAGAACAAATGGAAGCCAATGATGGTTAAGCCAATCCGCGTTACGCCAAAAGAAGTAGATATCATTGTGCTTATTCCACCCCAACAGCTATCTCCCACTCTCCAGATGGAGCCAACAATGGGTGGTCTTGTGATCGCTCAACCGGTGTACTTCCTGGGTTTCCCCTACAAGATGTATACTGACGTCGGGGATCTGATGCACGGATTTCCATTGCCGTTTGTAAAGGGTGGCATACTGTCGGCTCTTGACGCTAGAAAGGACAAAGGATATTCGATTCTATACGTTGATGGCTTGAACAATCCGGGATTCTCTGGCGGCCCCGTTGTGTTCAAAGATCTCAAATCAAAGGAAATGAGAGTCGCAGGAGTAATATCCTCCTACAAGAACCACCCTGACATAGTGGTAAATCGTAACCTCAAGACGGGGCTCACTGCTTTGAGCAATTCCGGCATCCTCATCGCATATGGCATCGCGCCAGCAGTAGAGGCTATTAAAGCGCGTCCAGAGGGTCCCGTAGTGAAACCTGCAACCGATGGCAGTGGCAAGAACACTGCTGATCAGAAGTAGTCTCGTAGGGTGGGGCTTGCCCCACCGATCGTCCTGATGGTCCAAAGACCAAGAGGTGACTGAATGAAGCACTATCAATCGACTATTGTCACAGTCAACGGGATTCTGCTGCTGTTCTTAGGTTGGCTGCTCTGGCTAGGGTATGGGTATCTGCCCGGGCAGTTGGATGGCCAGACGCAGAGCGACGTCATGCTGATGAAGTACCAGATCGTCTGCGCGCGTTTGACCTCCTACCTGACGGCGGGCTGCTTCGCCGTCATCGTGCTCGTCGATATCGTGCTGCTGCGGGCCTGTCTTTCCGCGAAGAAGGATGCGCCGTCGACAGCACCTTCCGATGCGTAAATGGCGGTGGGGCCAGCCCCGCCGTAGCGATACCGGGAAAGGATCGAACATGGGATGGTTCATCTTGGCGGCGGTGTACTTGCTCGTTGGTCTCGGTGTCTTCGCCTGGGGCATTCGTGGGCACGAGACCAGTCAGAAGAAACGTTCGGCCAGGACTCTGGCACTGTTTCCCGAATTGTGTCTGTTCTGGCCACTCGCGTTGATGGTGCAGATCAACCGCAAGGAGAAGGCAGACCAGAACGCTGACGAGGCGACTCAATAGGATGACAACCTGGCGCCTGTTGACTTTCTCCAGTTTTTCCGAGGTCGCTGTTGGGCCGATGCTGCGTCTGCGCTATAATGGTACGGCAGTGCGATTCGAGTCGGGTGGAAATACCCGGAAGACGCCGCGCGTCCCGATCGTGAGTTGGGTAGGTTTGGTTGGGTCAGACCTTTGTCCTATGGGTTTGGCCCCGGGAGGCACGCATGTTGGAGAACACGGACACACTCCTGGCGCTGGCCGAGATCACGGCCGCCTTTGCCGGCTTTGCCGCACTGGTGAGCGTCATCCGGAGAAGTTCCGACCAGCCGGCGGAGGCGGTTCACGACCTGTTGCGATTGCGGCTCATCAGTGGCACCAGTGTGGCCGGGGTGGCTGCCGCCCTTCTGCCGGTGGCCTTGGCCGGGTACAGCCTGAGCCCCGACCTGACCTACCGCCTGGCGGCCGTGATCTTCCTGATCCTCGACAACGGCATCATCATGTCATTCCTAGGAGCCTACAAGCCAGTACGTGGGACCTTTCCTCCCGACCGCCTGGCGGTGGCCCTGGTCGGTGGTCTGGAACTGATCGAACAGGTCAGCCTCGTCGCGGTCATCCTCGGCTTCAACTTCGGGAATACCGCGGCGCTCTACGTCACCGCCCTGATCGCCAACATCTGCCAGGCCGGCTTTATCTTCGTGCGTTTCGTGCGGTCGGTCTTCCGGCGCGAAACCGGAAGCGTCTCCGACTGACGGGCCATCGTACGCGGTCACCATCGTTCTCGGCGCGAATCATCAATCGTCAATCATCAACAATCAATCCCCAGGCGGCTCTTGCGGCGGGAAGTTGAGCCAGGCGTATTGGCCGTAGAGTTCGGTGGCCTTGCGGTCCCGGGCCTTGGCGGCTTCGACGTCGTCGTCGAACGTGCCGAGATGGTAGATCTTGCCCCGGTATCTGACTCGGGCGTACCACTTGTCGCCCTTCGGATAGACGCCTTTGAAGCGCGACTGGGCGTCGCAGCGCAGCCGGCTGTTGTGGATGTTCTCCGTCTGGGTGCAGATGCGCAGGTTGCAACGCCGATTGTCGAGCGTGTTGCCATTGATGTGGTCGACGACCATACCGCGGGGCGGATTCATGATCTGGCGGTGCATGAGAATGACACCCCCGCGGCGTCGGCTGCGTCTGGCGTAGGTCTTCCCGGCCTTCGTCGGACGTCCGGCGTGCCATTTGTACTGACTGAGCCATTTGTAGTCCTCGGCGTCGACGATGGCGTGCAGGCCGCGGGTCAGGGGGATGTAGCGGATCTGGTCGTTGGGAGGTTCGGGTGGCTCGACCCGGCGGGGTTTCGCACGGAAGTTGCGACAAGGCTCTCCCGGCGCCGGACGCCATTGGCCGGGCGTGTCCTCGTGGTTGGCGCACATCCCGGGGATCGGGAACCCCGACACCAGCGTCCGCATCCACAGCAGCGCACTGGACACGTAAAACACGCACTGACAGCAGCTTCGCTTCGGGTTGGCTACGCCGCCGGCCGGCTGCGGCCCTCGGGCCGCGGCATCGGCCCGCTCGGGCTTTGCCCCCTGCCTGGGGCGTGGGTCTCGCTTACTCATACGGCCTCCTCTCTTCGTCTCGCGTTCCGATCGCCCGGCCTGGCGCCGGCCTGACGGCTCGCATCCGGACGCCCAAGCGGGTTGTTCTTTACATATTGAACTCTACACCCTTCTATGTCAACAAAAAAAATAAAACTTTTTGTGCGGCACGGAACGAGGAACATCCAGACAGCGCAGGCTTGATTTCCCGGCGCGGTTGTGTGACAATCCTCCCTCATATGCGAACGTCGCGCCGGCACAATCGATGGTTCTGGCTATGCGTCCTGGCTCTCTCGCTTCCTGGCGGAGCGACCGGTCAGGAGGCGGCCCCTGCGCCGAGCTGGAAGGAAGCGGCCCGAGCCGATCTCAAGGCCTTTCCCGACCGGCTGAAAGATGACGCCAAGGCCACGTTCTTCAATCAGGACAACCTGGCGGCTCTGGCCTGGGCGGGCCTGGCCAGTGTGGCGATGAACAACGGCAACGCCGACGACGATATCGCCGACTACTATCACGAGCACCACGTCTTCACGGGCTTCAGCGACGAGGCCTTCAACATGATCGGCCAGCCGGCCATTCACTTTGGCGGAGCGGCGCTCTGGTATGCGCTCAGCGCCGATAAGCAGAACGAGCCAGGCAAGCAGAAGGCGTTGACGATGCTCTCGGCCCTGACGATCAACGGCGCCGTCACAGGCGGGCTCAAGATGATCCGGCAGAACGACCAGCCCGACGGTGAGGTCTGGGCCTGGCCCAGCGGCCATACCTCCAGCTCGTTCACCGTCGCTTCGGTGCTGCACGAATTCTACGGCCTGAAGGTCGGCCTGCCCGCCTACGCGGTGGCCGGTCTGGTGGGCTGGCGCATGATCGACGATGGGGACCACTGGGCCAGCGACGTGGTCTTCGGTGCGACGCTGGGCTGGGTCGTCGGGCATACGGTCGCCCGCCACCAGAGCCCCGAGATTGCCGGCTTCGAGGTCTCCCCCTACTACGGCCGGCGCGAGCGCCCCGCGCTGGGTGTCAACCTGACCCGCCGCTTCTAGTGGCCGTTGGCCGGCGCTAGGAGCCGCCGCCGTTGGCTTCCCATACATCGCGTCTGACAACCCACGGCCCCGGCTGGTAGGGCTCGACCTCGGCGTGTTCGGGGACCCAGAGCTTGTCTTTGCGCCACGCTTCCACGTGTCCGTCATAGAAGGCCAGGTTGGCGGATTCGTTGTGGCGATACATCGTCGGTCCGCCGCAGCCTGCCTGCTTGTATTCGTTGACCGTCCCCTCCTGGCCCAGGACGTCCCAGCCGGCGATGTAGTTGGCGCCGCTCCATTTGCTCCACCAGTCGTGTGCCTCGTTGAAGTGCAGCTTGCTTGCCGGCTGTTTGATGGTGGACATCTTGTAGCCCAGCACGTCCATGTCCATGGTCGCGGTCCAGGAAGGCGAGCCCACCGAGGGATAGAAGTCTTCGATGTTGTAGCCATAGCTGACGAGCGTCCCGGTCGTGGATCCGCTCTCGACGTCGTAGGCGTGGGCCCAGGCTTCCTGCCGGTCGCTGGGGCATTTGTACTTCTTGGGCGTCTGCACGATGGACTGATCGGGAGTGTCTTCGGCCCCCTCGTAGCCGATGTACGTGCGGAACTTGGCGTTGCCGGTCCAGAGAGTCGTGCCCTGCGCAGTCGTGATGCGGCACGGGACGGCCCAGTCGTCGTTGTTGGTGGCGTACAGGCCATTGGCCAGCGCCAGACTGTGCAGGTTGTTCGCACAGACCATCTTGCGCCCCTGGTCGCGGGCCAGGTTCAAGGCCGGCATGAGAATGGCCATCAAGACGGCGATAACGGCGATGACCACGAGCAATTCGATCAGTGTAAATGCGTGTCGTTTCATCGTCTGGTTCCCTGTGCTCGATCCGATCTTCATGACTTCGACAGACATGACCAGAGATCCTCTCGTGAGCCCCTTCTGCGGCGGCCCGGCAGGCCTTCCCTCTTATGATACCGATTTGTGGTATCCGAAATCAAGGGCCCGTCCGGCGCGGGCCCGAGTTTTCGGGCGACTTCCACGCCACCACGAAATCACCGCATCTCCCTGCGCCGTTCGGGCCATTGCCGCTTGACCCTTGCGTTGCGAGCGGTCTTCGGCGACAATGGCACGCCTGGACCAGTCAATCCCATCAACTCTGGAGGTGTAGGAATATGACGCGACTGACGACTCTCATGGTCTTGACGTACATCGCGGCCGCGGCGCAGGCGGCGCTACCCAAGGTGAATCTGCCCCTGCCGCAGTTGCGCAGCGACGTGCGGGTGACCGATCTGACCTGCGAGTACCGCACCGATCCGCTGGGTATCGACGTGACCGAGCCACGCCTAAGCTGGAAGCTTCAGTCGGCCTGGCGGGGTCAGCAGCAAACCGCCTATCAAATCCTGGTGGCCACCGACAAGGAACTGCTGGCCGACAACCGGGCCGATCTGTGGAACACGGGCAAGATCGCCTCCGATCAGTCGCTTTTCATTCGCTACGCGGGCCGGCCCCTGACCTCGCGCGTCACGTGCTACTGGAAGGTCCGCGTCTGGGATAAGGACGACAAGCCCAGTCCGTTCAGCACGGTGGCGACTTGGGAGATGGGCCTGCTCGACAGCGCGGACTGGCAAGGCAAGTGGCTCACGGCGCCGATCGACGAAGCCAAAGAAGTCCAACCGGCGCCGCTGTTCCGCAAGGGCTTCGTCCTATCGAAAGAACTCGAGCGGGCACGGGTCTATATCTGCGGCCTGGGTTTCTACGAACTGCGTCTAAACGGCGCGAAGGTGGGCGACCACGTACTCGATCCGGCCTTTACCCGCTACGACCGACGGGCGCTGTACGTCACTTACGATGTCACGGACCAGTTGCAGGAGGGTTTCAACGCCATGGGCGTGATCCTGGCCAACGGCTGGTACGACATGGGCACGCGGGCGGCCTGGGACTTCGATCAGGCGCCGTGGCGCGATCGCGCAACCCTGCGCTGCCAACTCGAACTGACATTCGCCGATGGCACCCAGCGCACGATTGCCAGCGACGGGACCTGGCGCGTGGCGCCGGGGCCACTCGTCTATCACAGCATTCGCAAAGGGCAGATCTACGACGCCCGCGCCGAGATTTCGGGCTGGGACAGCCCGGAGTATCGCGATGAAGATTGGGCCTTCGCCCAAGTCGGCGCCGGACCCAAGGGCATGGTGACAGCGCAGATGCAGGAGCCGATCAAAGTGACACAGACGCTGGAGCCGGTCAGCCTGACCGAGCCCAAACCGGGCGCCTACGTCTTCGACCTGGGCCAGAACATCGCGGGTTGGGTACGGATCAAGGTGGCCGGGCCGGCCGGCACCAAGGTCGCGCTGCGGTACGCCGAGCGACTGCACGACGACGGCACGATCGATCAGGAAGCGATCGCGGCCCACGTCAAGGAAAGTGATTTCCAGACCGATACCTACATCTTAAACGGCGCAGGCACCGAGACCTGGGAATCGCAGTTCGTCTATCATGGCTTCCAATACGTCGAAGTGACGGGGCTACCCGAAAAGCCCGACCTCGATATGCTCGCAGGTCGCGTGGTACACACCGCCTTCGCCCGGGCCGGCACGTTCGAATGCTCCAACGAACTGTTCAACAAGATTCAGCAAGCCACGCTCTGGGCCTACATCAGCAACTTCCACGGCTACCCCACCGATTGCCCCCATCGGGAGAAGAACGGCTGGACGGGCGACGCCCACCTGGCGGCCGAGACGGGCCTCTACAATTTCGCGTCGGCCGCCGCCTACACGAAATGGCTGACCGACCTGAAGGATGAGCAGAAGCCGACGGGCGAACTGCCCGGCATCGTCCCCACCGGGGGCTGGGGCTACCACTGGGGCAACGGTCCGGCCTGGGACAGTGCCTATGTCCTGATCCCATGGTATATGTACGAGTATGGCGGCGACGCCGGCATCCTGGCCCAGCACTACGAGCGATTCAAGCGTTACGTCGACTACCTGACCAGCAAGGCCGAGAACGGCATCGTCTCGATCGGCCTGAACGACTGGGTGCCCGCCAAGACCAAGACGCCTGCCAACGTCACTTCGACGGGTTACTACTACCGCGACACGCTGATCGTCGCCAAGACCGCCCGCCTGCTGGGCAAGACCGAGGACGCCCGCAAGTATAGCGATCTGGCGCTGCGCATCCGCGATGCCTTCAACCGCGAGTTCTTCGATGCCGACGCCGGGCTGTACCGCCCCACCACGCAGACGGCCATGAGCTGCGCTCTGTACCACGGACTCGTCCCGCCGGAGAGCTATCAGAAGGTGCTGAACAATCTCGTCGCGATGATCGAGAAGAACGACGGTCATCTCGACGCCGGCATTCTGGGCACCAAGTACCTCATCGACGCCCTGACCGCAGGCGGCCGCGCCGACGTGGTCTACACGATGGCCACCAAGACAACGTATCCGAGCTGGGGCCGCTGGATCGAACAGGGTGCGACCACGCTCTGGGAACAATGGGACGGCGGCGCGTCGCGCAATCACATCATGTTCGGGCACATCAGCGCCTGGTTTTACCAGGTCCTGGGCGGGATCAATATCGACCCGGACGCGGTCGGGTTCAAGCATATCGTTATCAAGCCGCAACTACTGGGTGACATCACGTGGGTCCGCGCCGAACATGAATCCATGTACGGCCCGATCAAGAGCCTGTGGGAAATCGCGGGCAGTACGTTTACACTTAAGGTCGCCATCCCAACCAATACAACCGCGACCATTTACGTCCCCAGTGACAAGCAGGAATTCGTCAACGAGGGTCCGGGCTATATCCACGCGGGCGACCACGTCCGCTTCGTGCGTCTGGAGGACGACTACGTCGTCTTCGAGGCCGATGCGGGCGCGTACGAGTTCACGTCGAAGCTGCCCCGCTAGGAACGCACATGGATCGGACTGAGGATTAGCGCGTAGGGCGTGCCCCGCACACCACTTCAGCAACCTGGAAAACGGTGGGCACGGCCCACCCTACGAGTACCGAGGAGGGATGGTGGATTCGCCCTCAAGCCCCTTTTCGCACTCCCAGGCCTCTCTTGTCGCGATCCGCGGTTCAGCGAAACAGACCAGACCATCGTTGCTTTGCTGTGACGTGCGTCTCTACGGGTTGGTCCTTTGTTGCGCTTTCAGCAACGAGCGTCGGCGCAGCCCCATAGCGGCCGCACCGATGCTGACCAGCAGCAGGCTCGTGGGTTCGGGAATCGGAACGACACTGATCTGAGCGACGCGATACCCCGAAGCGGTGAAGTCGGCGCCGGGAAAGGCGCTCAGTACGTTGCCAGCGGGAATGAAGCCGGCGTGAAGTCCTACCAGGCCGCCCTCGGTCAAGCCGGTGTCGCCCGTCATCTGCCCCAGCAGCCTCGACGCCGGCGGCGAATGGTGGTAGCATAGCCCTGGTGGCCCGATGAAGGCCGCGAGCTTGAACGATGACAAAGGAGGACCGCCATGAAGATTTTCCAGGTGCTGTGTTGCGTGATGCTGGTCGCGTCGTTGGCCTCGGGCCGGGAATACCATGTCGCCGTCGAGGGCAGCGACCAAGATGCGGGCTCTTCGGCTCAGCCGTTCCGGACGATTGCGAAAGCCGCTGAAGTGGCCCAGCCCGGTGACGTTGTCACGGTGCATGAAGGAACGTATCGCGAGCGCGTGACGCCGGCGCGGGGCGGCACGTCCGACACCGAACGGATCGTCTATCAGGCCGCGGCTGGCGCGAAGGTCGTGCTCAAGGGCTCCGAGGTTGTCAAGGGCTGGGAGAAGGTGCAAAACGACACCTGGAAGGTCACGATCCCGAACGACTTCTTCGGTGACTTCAATCCCTACAACGATCTGATTGCGGGCGACTGGTTCAACGGCAAGGGACGCGAGCACCACACCGGCGCCGTCTACCTGAACGGGCACTGGCTCACCGAGGCGGCTACGCTTGAAGATGCGCTCGCGCCCATCGGTGACGCTTCGTCGTCGTACGGGCCGGGAGGCGATCCGTATCTGCTGAACGTGGCCTGGCTGCAACCGGGCACCGAGTCCGGCGCTACCGCGCGCGTTGCGGCGGCAGGCTTTGCCAGCCAGCATGGCGTCCAGGCGGCAGCGTGCTCGGAGGGAGGCCAGTGCATCGGTTGGATCGAACACGGCGACTGGGTTCGATACGAGAACGTGGATTGCGGCGCGCGCACCGAGCAGATGGTAATTCGCGCCGCGTCGGTGACCGACGGCGGCACCATCGAGGTTCGCCTGGACGCGCCCGACGGCGAGCTGCTGGGTTCCTGCCGTGTCCCGCACACGGGCGGGTGGCAATCATGGTCGTCGTTCCGGGCGACGATCAAACCGGTCAGCGGCAGCAAGACAATCTGCCTGGTCTTCCGGGGCCGGGAAGCAGAGAAGGTATCGGGCCTGCGTCTCTGGTTCGCGAAGGTCGACGCCACGAACACAACGATCTGGGCGCAGTTCCAAGACATCAATCCCAACGAAAGCCAGGTCGAGATCAACGTGCGGCAGGCGGTGTTCTACCCTGCCCGGACGGGCATCAACTACCTCACCGTGCGCGGGTTGACGATGATGCACGCAGCAACGAACTGGGCGCCGCCGACCGCCGAGCAGGTCGGTCTGATCGGCACGAACTGGAGCAAGGGCTGGATCATCGAGGACTGTGACATCCGCTATTCGACCTGCGTCGGGATCACGCTGGGCAAGCACGGCGATGAATACGACAACACGTCGGCCGATACCGCCGAGGGCTACGTCAAGACGATCGAACGGGCCATCGACCGAGGCTGGTCGAAGGACAACATCGGCCACCACCTCGTGCGCAACAACGAAATCTCCCATTGCGAGCAGGCGGGCCTGGTGGGCAGTCTCGGTGCGATCTTCAGCACGATCAGCCGTAACGAGATCCACGACATTCATATCCGCCAACTCTTCACCGGCGCGGAGATGGCGGGGATCAAGATCCACGCCGCGATCGACACGGAGATCAGCGGCAACCACATCTACCGTACCTGCCGGGGCATCTGGCTGGACTGGATGAACCAGGGGTCACGCGTGACGCGCAACCTGTTGCACGACAACGACACGTGCGAGGACCTCTTCGTGGAGGTCAACCACGGGCCCTTCCTGGTCGACAACAACATCTTCCTTTCGCGCCGTTCGCTGCTGGATGTCTCGCAAGGCGGCGCCTATGTGCATAACCTCTTCGCCGGCGGCATCGTGCCGCATCCGGAGCTGAACCGCGAGACGCCCTACCACAAGGCCCACTCGGCCGAAGTGGCAGGGCTGCTGAAGATCACGGGTGGTGACGACCGCTTCTACAACAACGTCTTCGTCGGTCCGAGTGGCCTGACGGCCTACGACGACGCCGCGCGGCCGGTCCGTGCCGAGGGGAATCTCTACCTGGGCGGCGCGAGGCTCGGTGCGAGCGAGGCCAATTCGGTCGTACGCACGGCTCTCGACCCCAACATCCGAGTCACTCAAGAAGATACATCCGTGACACTGCACATTACGATCGATCCCTCCTGGCGACTGCCCAATACCGCGGTGGTGACAACGAAGCGTCTGGGCCTGGCCGCCGTTACGAAGGCGGCGTACGAAAACCCCGACGGCACACCGCTGACGATCGACACCGACTACTTCGGCAAGCAGCGCAACACGTCGGCACCCTGCCCCGGCCCCTTTGCCAAGCCGAGCGTAGGCAAACTCACGCTAAGAGTGTGGTGACCTGCCCTATATCCTGACCAACGAACCGAACCTCAACCTGGGAGACATCATGTTGCCCCGACACCTGCTATGCTTCGCGATTACAGCCCTCTGGACCAGTCTGCCCATCCCGGCGCGGGCCGAGGGACCTTTGACCTGCACGTCACCCGACGGGAAGAACGTCATTGCCCTGAAGCTCCTGGACGGGCGGCCGCTATACGATGTCACCTATGCGGGCCAGGCCGTGATTCGCAACGCGGCGCTGGGCCTGAACCTCGACAAAGAACCGTTCGGCGCGTTCGAGGTCATGGGCACGAAGACCGGATCGGTCAATACCACGTGGAAACCGGTCGTGGGCGAGCGCGAGACGGTGCGGGATCACTATCGTCATCTGCTGGTCGAGTTGCAGGAGCAGCAGTCGCCCCAGCGACAGCTCGGCATCGAGTTCCGTGCGTATGATGACGGCGTGGCCTTCCGTTACGTGTTGCCCAAACAACCGGCACTCGACGGCGCGACGGTGTCGAGCGAAGCGACCGAGTTTCGTTTCGCGAAGGATTTCGGGGCCTACCCGATCTCGTCGACCGAGGCGCATTACCAGGAAACAACGACACCGATCACTAGATGCGAGTCGGTGCTGATCCCGCTGACGATCGAACTGGGCGATGGCGCGATGGCGACGCTGATCGAGGCGTATGTGGCAAGCCAGCCTCCGTGTACGCTGAAGAAGAAGGCCGAGCGCACGCTGCGCCCGCACTTTCGCAAGGGCAAGCTGACGCTGGCCACGCCGGAAACGCTGACCTGGCGCGGTTTCATCCTGGCGCCGGACGTCGCGGGCCTGATCGAGCGGCGCTATCTCGTCGAGAATCTCAATCCGCCCTGCGCGATCGCCGATACGTCGTGGATCAAGCCGGGCAAGTTCATCGACCGCTCGGGCCCGATCGAAACGGAGAACATCAAGAAGAACATGGACTTCGCCGCCGAGCACAACATCCCTTACGTTCACATCGACTGGAGCTGGTACGGCACGGAACGCAAGTGGAGCCCCGAAGCGATCGCCCATTTCCAGGAGCACATGCCCGAGAGCACACGGAAGAAGCTCGAAGGCCAGGACTGGATCAAAAACACCTCGGGCAACCCCATGACCGTCGCCAGCGGGTACGTCCCCTACCTCCAATTCCGCACGCGGTTCTATGGATCGATCAGCTACATCGACATCGATATGCCCGAGGTCATCCGGTACGGCAAATCCAAAGGCGTCGGCCTCTCGCTCTATGTCAATGGAGGCACGCTGAAACCCTATGGCGATCACGACGTCGAGCTCGTATGGAAAACACTGTCGAGCTGGGGCGTTACCGCACTGAAGCCCGGGTTCGTCGCGTGCAACAGTCAGGAAGACATCCAGTGGCTGCGCCGGCTCGTGGCGCTGGCGGCCAAACATAAACTGGTCCTGAACATCCACGACGGGTACATCGCCGACGGGATGCGTCGCACGTATCCCAACCTGCTGACCCAGGAAGGCGGAGGCGGCCGCGAGACGAATCCGCCCGTAACCCACGAGCTGATGCTGCCCTTCACGCGTCATCTGATCGGCACCCACGACCATACGCCCACGCTCTACAGTGGCCAGGATGGGCGGACCAAGCTGTTCGAACTGGCTCAGCTCGTGGTCTACCACGGCGCGAGGCAGTCGATCCGCCGGGCCTATGGCAGCCGCCGGCAGTTCGGCCCGGAGATGGAGTTCCTCGAGAAGGTGCCTACCGTCTGGGACGACGTGGCGATTCTCAAGGCCGAGCCCGGTGATTGCGTCATCATCGCGCGGCGCAGCGGGCACCGGTGGTTCGTGGGCGGCATGAACGACGAGGACGCCCGCGAGGTGAAGCTGCCACTCGATTTCCTCGCCAAAGACACGCCCTACCGCGCCACAATCTTCAGCGACGTGCCCGGCTCGCGCGACGCCCGGCGGGCCGTGATCCAGGCCGGGTCCGCCAGCATTCTCGAGGTCTCGCTGGAACCGCGGGGCGGTCTGGCCATTATCCTCGAGCCGAGCGAGACCCCGTAGACGAGGGGACACACTCTCCGCGAAAACCATTGAAGTCCGGGCCGGGCCCCAGCCGAAATCAAGAGTAACCGGCCGGCGATCTGCGACTCTGGAGAAATTGAGAAAAACAGAACAATACCCGGCGCGGGAAGTTTTGCAAATGGCGGAGGAGATGCTACAATGCTCGGTTGGCGCGTGGGCTCCGAGCCCACCCTATGGAAACGGACCACAGTGTAGGTTTGAACGATGCAGAGCAACGACGACAACATGGATTATCGAATCGAACCGGCGACCCGTATCACCCGTCTGCCCCCGTACCTGTTCGGGCGACTCAACGCCCTGAAACTCGCCAAGCGCCAGCAAGGCGCCGATATCATCGACCTGGGCATGGGCAACCCTTCGGACCCGGCCCCGGATATCGTCATCGAGAAGCTCTGCGAGGCCGCTCAGGACCCGCGCAATCATCGCTACAGTGCCTCCAAGGGCATCAAAGGGCTCCGTCTGGAGATCGCCAAAAAATACGCCCGCAAATGGAACGTCGAGCTGGATTGGGAGAGCGAGGTCCTGGCCTGTATCGGCTCGAAAGAAGGTTTCAGCCACCTGTGCCTGGCCATGCTGGGCCCGGGCGACACCGCGATCGTCCCCGACCCGGCCTTCCCGATCCACAACTACGGCGTCGTCCTGGCCGGCGGCAACGTCATCACCGTCCCCCTGGGCAACGATCAAAAGTTCCTCGACACGATCGCGATGGTCTGCGAACACCTGTTCCCCAAGCCCAAGCTGCTGATCCTGAACTATCCGCACAACCCGACCGCCATGACGGTGGATGAAGGCTTCTTCGATACGGTCGTCGACCTGGCCAAGCGGTTCAAGTTCGCGGTCATCCACGACTTCGCTTACGGCGAAACCTGCTTCGACGGGTACCGCCCCCCGAGTTTCCTCTCGGCCAAGGGCGCCAAAGACGTCGGCGTCGAGTTCACGACCATGAGCAAGCCCTACAACATGGCGGGCTTCCGCGTCGGTTTCGTGGCCGGCAACCGGCAGATGATCGATTACCTGGCGACGATCAAGGGCTACTACGATTACGGCATCTTCCAGGCGATCCAGATCGCCGGCATTATCGCCATGCGGCACTGCGACGAAGTCATCACAGCCCAGAACGAAAAATACCGCATCCGGCGGGACGTGGTCTGCGAGGCCCTTCAGCGCCTGGGCTGGGACGTGGAGAAGCCCCGGGCCAGCATGTTCGTCTGGGCCCGCGCGGCCGAAGAGCACCTGCGGGGCAAGGGCACGATCGACTACGCGATGGACCTGATGGAGCACGCCGAGGTGGCCATCTCGCCCGGCGCCGCCTTCGGCGAGAACGGCGAGGGCTACTTCCGCATCGCCCTGGTCGAAAACGAGCAGCGCCTGCGCCAGGCGATTCGCAATATCAGCCGCTTCGTCCAGGAAAAGCCTATTCGCAAGGCCAAGAACCCCCAATAAGGCACCTTCGACCGGCGGCGTCAGCGATCGCGACGGCCCAAAGACCCCGGTAGAACGCCCGGCCCCCGGCACAGCCGCACTGGATCCGGCCTGGCGTGTCTGTGAAAATATCCTGGCGCGCTGCTTCTTGTTGCGTTAGTCTTTGTTCTCCAATAGTTTAGAGAACAAGGAGAAGGTCAATGGATGGGCACATTACCGAGAGGCAACTGAAGGCACTTC
>Ga0272443_10003765_pt1 | contig 17425 bp, 21 predicted proteins | sample SSMAcet12_FD_193581 | JGI IMG/M metagenome (GOLD analysis project Ga0272443, IMG submission 193581) | Marine sediment archaeal communities from Little Sippewissett salt marsh, Falmouth, MA, United States - SSM-Acet-12 | ecosystem: Environmental > Aquatic > Marine > Wetlands > Sediment ... | reverse complement strand
AGACTTTTCCTTAGAACATACATCATTTATAATAACTCCAAACAAACCCTTAAAAGAATATAATTCATTTAGATCAAGATTAAATCAATACGCTTTACTTAGCAAAAATTTTATTCTAATTGGACTTAACGAAGCATATGCTTCTTTAATGAATTGGCTTGATGAACCAAATCTTTCAAATGATAGATTTAATTGTTTTTGCACCTTTAATGGTGAAGCCAATTCTAGAATTTATTCAGGAAATGAATATACTGCAGGGATTAAAATTTATAATACAACTTTTTTAGAAAAGATAGGAAAAGTAAAATTCAAACGAAGTCGAATAGTCAGATTAATAATTTCTTCAAAAGGAAAAATACAAAAACTTAAAGATGAAAAAAACTACCGGGAAGTAGAAGAATTTAATTTAACTACATCTGTTGGAATATTTCCTTTTCTCTTCCCAGAACAATACAATAAAGAAATAGCTGAGAAAATAATGAAACAATTTACAATGGGAGAATATCATCCTTGGGAAGATGAAATGGGGAGAACATATCAAAAACCTTTCTTCTCAATAGGAACAAAAAATCTTTTAGATTCAATAAAAGATGGAAAAACTAGAGAAGCAATTGAAAACAATATGCGACCAAATAGCTATAAAATAGCAGTCGAAGAAGAAAATTATTAAAAAGAAAAAATGTAAACAGAAGAAGAATACACTAAATTAGAAAAGGAAAATTAAGGGAAAAGCTCATTAAAAAATAATCAAATGGAACTTGAATCAAATTTAAAACAATACGAAAAAATTACTTCATTAAAAGCTTTTCTAGTGGATGGTTCCTCAAGAATTTTATTCTATACTCTCCCAATAGGTTTATGGGAAATGTTTGGTGCGGGAATGGAAAATATTGAAGTCTTAAGATCAAGGGGAACTTCTGTTTTAGTTAATTTATTTGCAGGAAGAATTCATGGGAAGACAAGAGAGATTTTAAGTTACTGGACAAGTACTACTGAGAAAAGTAGCAGAAAAAGAAAATTTCTTGTTGAAGCAACTGCAGGATTAATTGTGGGAGGGGGAACTTATGCCGCAGTTTTGTTTTTGGTGTCCGGGGCCAGCCACGAAGAAGCACAGATGGCATTACCTTTTGGTTTATTATATAACACATTAAGTGGAAGACCTTGTGGATGGTTTATGGATAAATACAGAAAGTTTTGGAACACAACACCAGTTTATGAAAAAAATATTTTTTAAACCTAAACCTTCTCCCTAATTTCCTTCTTAATTTTTTCAATAAAATCTTTTAATTTAAAACTCTCTATCTTCTTATCTCCTTTTGAGCGAACAGCAATCATTTCTTCTTTTTCTTCTTTATCACCAATAACAATTATATACGGAACTCGCACCAATTCCGCGTCTTTGACTTTTGCCGGAATTGTTGTCTGCCTATAATCTGAACTAATTCTTAAATTAGGAATTGAATCTTTCAAAAGTTTTTCAACAATACCTGCATAGCCTTTGTTTCTATCAGTAAAACTCAAAACTCGAACCTGCTCTGGTGCAAACCACAATGGAAATCTCCCTCGATAATGTTCAATAATTATTCCAATAAATCTTTCAAGCGAACCATAAATCGCGCGATGCAACATCACAGGTCTCTTTCTTTTATTATCTTTATCAATATATTCTAAATCAAATCTTTCTGGCATTGAAAAATCCAACTGAATTGTGCCAAGCTGCCACTCGCGGTTCAAAGAGTCTTTAACATGAAAATCAATTTTAGGCCCATAAAAAGCACCATCACCTTTATTCAATTTAAATTTCATTTTCTTTTTCTTTAAAACATTTTCCAAAACTTTTTCAGCCTTGTCCCAAATTTTGTCGTCGCCGATTCTTTTTTTCGGCCGAGTAGATAACTCAACCCTATAAGTCAAACCAAATTTTAAATAAAAAAATCCAATCAAATCAATTAATTTATTAATTTCTTTTTCAAGTTGTGCTTCTGTACAAAAAACATGCGCATCATCCTGAATAAACTGAATAACTCTAAAAAGCCCAGCCAAAACTCCTGAAAGTTCCTGACGATGAACAATTCCAAATTCTGCAACCCTCAAAGGCAAATCCCGATAACTCTTCATAGAATTTTTATAAACAAGCATTCCTCCAGGACAATTCATTGGTTTCACTAAAAATTTCCGCTTTTCATATTCTGTTAAAAAATTATTTTCTTTGTATTTGTCCCAGTGGCCACTCACAAGCCAAATTTTTTTATCCATAATTTCAGGAGTAGAAATAATTTCATAATTATTTTTTCTCAAAACTTCTTTTGAAAAATTAATTAACTCGTCACGAATAATTAAACCATTATTATGCCAAAAAACCATGCCTGGCGCAACATCATTAAAACTAAACAAATCCATTTGCTTTCCAATAATTCTGTGGTCATTATCTTTCAATTTAGAAGTATCAAGTTTAGCTTTTGAAATCTCACGAAGAAGCTGCACAGCGTCGTACTTTTCTTCAACTTCACTACCTTTAAATTTAATCTCCCTTGACAATTCACTCAACGGATGCCCTTTCACTTTTAATTCAAATTCCTTGTAATAACCAAACGGAGCGCGAAGAACTTTAAATTCTTTAGACAAAATTTTCTCTGCTTCTTTCATAACTTCAACTGCCACATCAGGCAAGCTCAAATCTTTAGACAAATGAGCATAAGGATACAAAACAACATTCTTCACATTAACCTGTCCAACAACATCTTTAATATTCTTAACATAATCTTTAACAGAATCAACTGAATCCCCTTTCTCCACAGCAGTCAAAACAACCAAGCACTCTTTCATCTCGCCAACCTTTTCGTCTTCACTCAAATCTTCAATTTTCTTCAAAGCTTTTTTCAAAGCCTTAAACCGAATATAATCACAATGTAGCAATAAAATTTTCATGTTTCTTTTAAGAGAAAAGAGTTTAAAAAATTAATTAAAATCTTCTGGAGAAAAATCTTCTTTAATTGTGCCTGCATGCGTTTGTTCTAAGTAATCAATAAAAAGCGAAAACCTTGCACGATGATTTTGAGGAATATTGTTCAAGTCTTTTAATTCTCCAAGATGTTCTAAAAAAATTCCTGCATTTTCTGAATTAGCTTTTTCAACACGAGCATCCTTAGGAGACCTTCCAAAAAAAATTTCTTGATATGTATTAGAACCTTCAGCCCTTAATGACAAACAATCATTTGTTTCCTCTGAATTATTTGGATCACGAGGACAATATATATAACTAAAACAAATATCTCCGATAGTTTTTTCACCAACAACTTGCCCAAGATCTTTATCTTTTTCTCTGGCCATAAAAAAGCATAATCTCTCTGTTTTTAAATTTAACTAAAAAATTTATCTATTTGTTTCTCAGCTAATTTCCTCTTTTTCTGAAAGTCTTTTAAAAAAGAATTTAATTTTTTAATTGTATAATTTTTTAATTCCCCTGTTGTCATTTTTCCGCTTTTGTAATTCTCGTAGATTTGTTGTAATTTTTTATCATCTTCTTCTAAAAGCATTTTCAAATATTGGTAGCAAACATCAATATCAGGATTGCCTCCTTTTTTTCTGTGCTCTTCTAATGTCGCCTGCCCTCCTGAAAAAGCATATTTTTTAATTTTATTTTTAACTGAAGTTTCATTTTCCATAGGGTCAATAAAAGAGGTTGGGTCGCTCGCACTCATCTTTCCGCCTTTAAGTCCTGGCAAAAAATAATGATATGTCGACGATAATTGCAAAAATTTAGGATTTTTTATTCTCTGAGAAATGTCTCGCGCAAGACGCAAATGTGGATCTTGATCAAGTCCAACAGGAATAACAACAGGCACAATTCCCTCAAATTCTGGAAGCTGAGGATGAAGCATATCTGCTGCCTGCAAAAGTGCACTAACAATTTTTCCTGGTTCAATTGCCCCATAAACAGCCTTAAACTCATTAAATGTCGCGTGCCGCGCAAAAAGATTCTGCAATTTATAATAAACTCCTGCCTTTTTTCCATCACTGCTTCTATCTGACTGAAAATAAATTTCACAATTTTTCGGTTTCAAACCCAAAGCAAAATAACCTGGAATATAACTCTCAAGCGCAATTCTTCTTGATTCCTCCAAACTCTGGCCCCGCGCATTATATGCCTCAATATCTGCGACAGCAATATAAATTTTAGCCCCAAGATTTTGCCAGAAAACAAATTGCCTTGCAAGAATCATATGTCCAATATGAAACCGGCCCGTCGGCATAAGACCAGTCATCATCACAAAATTATTTTTCTTTTGCACAGCTTCTAAAATTCTCTGTATATCCCTATGTGCAAAAATAATTCTTCTTCTAAATAAAAACTCTTTTTTAAAAATTCCTCCAAGCTCTTTCATCGGCGTTACTCCAAATTTCTCAATCAATTTAGAATAATTAACATCTCCTTCAACTTCCCATGGATTAAACTTATCTTTCATCTTAAAAAAAACCTCTTAAATCTTTTAAATTTATCTAAAAACCACCAAATCTTTATAAATCTGCAAGCACTAAATTAATTATGAAAAAAATAGGGTTATTTGTCTTAACACTAGTAATTTTAACTTCAATGGCTTCAGCAGAAATAATAATCACCGAACAACCGCAAGCTATTTATAATTTAGGGGAAACAATTGACATTCCAGTTACAATAAAACCTCTAACAGATATTTCAAGCATATTTGAAATGAATTTAATTTGCAATGGAAATCAAATCAATTTTTATAAAAACGGCGTCGCACTTTCAACAGGCCAAGAAAAAAAAATAGAATCCTCACTAATTTTAACCAAAACAATGATACAAAACTTAAAAGGCAACTGTGTAATCAAAGCAATACTCAATTCAGAATATACCACGACAAATGAATTTACAATTTCAGATTATATTGGAATCAACGCAGAAATAGAAAAAACACAAATCTCTCCTGAAGAAAAAATAGAAATTAAGGGAGACGCAGAAAAAGAAAGCCAAAAAAAAGTCAATGGATTTCTACAAATAGATATTTATCCAAAAGATTCTTCTACAAACAACACACCAACAATCTCAAAACTTGAAACAATCAATAATGGATTTTTCAAAATAAATATTACAACATCTAAAAGCCTAGCATCAGGAGAATATAAAATAATTTTAAAAGCCTATGAAAAAGATGCAACAGCAGAAATAATAAATCAGGGAACAAAACAAATTTCTTTTTCTGTAAAACAAATTCCTGAAAATTTAGAAATTATAATTGAAAATCCTGAAGTAGAACCAGGAACACCTCTCAAAGCTAAAACAATTTTGCACGATCAAACAGGTAATAATATTGAATCCACTACAACAATAAGAATAAAAAATCAAAAAGATAAATTAATTGACAAATTTGAAATTCAAACAGGAGAAAATTTCGAGTTTCAAACAAAATACAACGACGAACCAATGGAATACAAAATAATTGCAAAAAATTCAGATGTAGAAAGTGAAAAAAATTTCCAAATAAAAGAAAAACAAGATATTAAAATACAAATAATAAATAAAACACTTACAATAAAAAACACAGGAAATATTGAATACTGCAACAAAACAGTTTTAGTTAAAATAGGAGAACAAAGTTTAAATATAAATCCATGCCTTGACGTTGACGAAGAAGAAAAATATACTTTATCTGCTCCTGATGGAGATTATGAAATTCAAATCTTTGCCGAAGAAATTGAACACACAGAAAATGTACTCTTAACAGGAAAATCAATAGACATAAAAAAAGCTTCTTCAGGCGTTGTGACATTGACACGATATCCTCTTGTCTGGATTTTTGTTATTGCAATATTAGGTTTTGTCGCTTTCAACATTTACAGAAAAGGTTTCAAAAGAAGTTTCGTAGGGTATATCCATCGAAAGAAAAAATCTCCAACAGAAACAAAAGAAATAAAAAAACCAATTGTAAAAGAAATCTTCAGCTCCAACAAAGCTGAACTCTGTCTCTCAATAAAAGGTGAAAAACAAAACTCGACAATAATTGGATTAAAAATTAAAAACCACAAAGATTTAAAAAATAATCCCGAAGGAGTAAGAGAAACAATCAGAAAAATTTCTAATTTAATTCAAGAAAATAAAACTTATATTTATGAAAATCTTGAAAATATGTTTATAATTTTCTCCCCCACAAAAACAAAAACATTCAAAAATGAAAAACCTGCCTTACAATTAGCACAAAAAATAAAAGAAATTTTAGATCACCACAATAAATTATTCAAACAAAAAATTGAATTTGGAATTTCAATTGAAACAGGAGCAATAATTGTAAAACCTGCAGGAGAAAAAATAGAATTTATGGGAATGGGGGATTTCATGACACAAATAAAAAAAATCTCATCTCTTTCAAAAGAAACAATTCTCCTAGGAGAACAAATAAAAGAAAAACTAGGAGCAAACATAAAAGTTGAAAAAAGAACAAAAGATAAATTAAATGTTTATATTTTAAGGGAAATAAAAAATAAAGAAGAAAATGAAAAGTTCATAAGAAAATTTCTCGACGGACTTGAGAAAAAAGATTAATCCAAAAAATTATTAACAATTGCTCTTTTAACTTCTGGGTGTTTTTCTTCTAATTCATCCAAAAATGAATATTTCTTTTTTGGTCTTATAAATTTTAAATGATTTAACTGTGCGTAGAGTAAAACTTCTTTATCTAAAAAAAGAACCAACGGTTTTATGAATTTGCCGTCGACAACTAAATTTTTTGTTTTTAATTTTTTATTTGCAAGATTATCAATAATATTCTCTGCTTCTACATCCATTGTATTTTCAAGTGCAATTTTATTTGACTTCTTAGGAAATTCAACAATTTCAACTGGAAACCGTGTAGCATAATAATTAATTACATCTCCTAAAACAACATTTCTAAAATTATTATTTCTTTTAAAAGAAATTATATTTCCTTTCTTGGCCATTGAAAATTTCCGCATACTATAAAGAACTTTTTTCCGAAACCATTTAATAAAACAATTTTTACAAATTTTTCTTTTATTTGTAAAAATATAAACCGGATTTATTTCACATTGCTTGCACATTTTATAATCTCCATTTTTCAAATTTCTCTCGCTCTTTTAAACTTCCTAATTTAGAGTAAGCCTTGACTAATTTTTTAACTTTTTCTTTTGTTATTTTTTTACAATTTCCAAAAACAATTGCGCTTGGCGCAGGAAAATCAGAAACAATTGCATTTTTTCCGCCAACTTCCTCGATAATTTTATTTTCAAATTCATTTCTTCCTAAAACAACCCAAAAATTATCAACAATAAAATGTCTTCCAATTCCTATAAATATGATTTCCTCTTCTTTCATTCCCCTTCCTAATAAATATTTTAATCTGGTCTTTAAACATTTTTCACAAAGTAAACACCCGCCTGCAGGTTCAGGATAATTTATTTTAAATTTTCTAGCAAGATCAATTTGTTTCTGTCTTCTTCTGCCACAAATTTCTAAATCACATAAAGGTCTTAAAACTCTTCCATTAATTCCTGCTTGTTTTTCAATTAAATCAATTTGCTTTTTTGTTTGCGACATCGGCCTTTGCCCAACAACTTCTCCACTAACAATAAAATTTATTTTTTTCTCATCGACAAATTCTTTAACTTTTTTAAACATAAAAATTTTGCAGTCGATACAAGGATTCATTCCGACTCCCCTTCCAAATTTTGCATCTCGAACAATACTTAAATATTCTTGCAAAAGTTTTCCTTTTGTGCAATCAAAAATTTTCAAATTAATTTTTTCTTTTTTCAAAAAATCCTTAACTTCTTTTTCATTATCTTTTATAAAAGGCAATTTAAAAAAAACAGTCAAAACATTATAGTTTTTCTCTTTCATAATTTTAATTGCAAGCCTACTATCAAGACCCCCAGAAAATAAAACAACACATTTTTCTTTCATGAAATAAACTCATAAGTAAACTTTAAAAATTATCTCCTTTTCTTTTTTTCCTTTATCTTCCTTTTAACAATCTTTTTTATCTTTAGTTTCTCATCCTTATCTTCTTGAACTTTTCCAGAAGATTCAGAAACTTTAGAAAAAATACTTTGAATTTTAAATCCAATTCTAAAAAACTTTAATAAAATTCCTACAAAAATTAAAATTGCACCAATAATCACTCCTCGAAGAAAAACTGCGTACGCCTTGCTGAAAAAAACATTCAAAAGACCTTCAGCTTTGTCTCCAAAAAATCCTGCAAATAAATCAAACTTTGAAAAAGGAATTGAAGCAATAATTAAAAGAACTGAAAGAAGTAAAAAGAAATTACTTTTTTTCTCTGAAAGTAAAAATCCCAAAACACAAAGTAATCCAAATATGATTAAAACATAATTAAACTTTGAATACCAATAAGACTGTGCCTTTGCACTTACTAAAAAGAAAGGAATTTTTTCTTGGCTAAAACAATTCCAAAAACTGCAATCATACTGAGAAAAATAAACATCTTCTATAAAAAGTTCGACACTTTTTTCAAAAATAAAATCTTGTCCCTGCAAAACAACACTACATGGCAAAGTCAAAGTTCGCTCTTCAAAACCAAAAACATAATAAGAAGAATTCTGGCAAAACGCAATCATTTCCAAATAATTTCTATCAACAATACTTTCAATACCAACCTCGCTTCTAAACGTATCATTGATAACTTCTTTTAATTCGACCTGAACATTATCATAATTCAGCGACCACGACATTGTGAAAAAAATAAGTCCTGCAAAGATAGAAACAAATAGTAAAACACTTACAACAACAAGTAGTCCACCTCGAATCACCCCCATTATTTACAAAAGAATCAAGGATTTATAAAACTGATGTTTAGATTTTCTCACATCCTTTCCAAAACTGCAATTCGTTTTTCAATCGGCGGATGCGTTGCACCCAAACCTTTCAAAGGATTAGAAATAAACAACGGCGCAACAACCTTGCTAACTTTTTTTTCTGGTTCTTTATTTTCCTGTTTAATTTTTTTTAGTGCACCAATCAAACCCCGAGGATAGCGCGTAAATTTTACAGCGCTAGCGTCAGCAACAAATTCGCGCTTTCTTGAAATTGACATTTGAACAAAAAATACAACAATCGGCGCAAGAATCGCAAGAGCAATTGCTACAATAAAATAAATTGCATTGCCTTTATCATTTGAACTTCTACCTCCCCCAAACCACAAGCTCCTTAAAAAAATCTGTGAAATAATTGAAACCATTCCTACAGCAACAGCAACCAACGTCATGTAACGAATATCATAACTTGCCACATGCCCAAGCTCGTGAGCCAAAACTCCCTCAAGTTCCCGTCGCTCCAATTTTTTCAGTGCGCCTTCTGTCACACAAATAACCGCGTGTTTCGGATCGCGGCCTGTTGCAAATGCATTAATATTTTCTGAATTCATAATATAAAGTTTTGGCATTGGAAGCCCTGAAGCAATAGTGAGTCCTTCAACTAAATTATAAAAATCTTTATGCTTTTCCCTAGACGCTTCCTTCGCACCAACACTCGCGACTGCAATCTTATCTGAATTATAATAACTAAACCAAACATAAAAAATAGAAAACAAACTTGCAATAATCATTATTATAAAAAAATATCCTGGATCAGTCGCAAGAGTTATTACATAACCTAAAACAATCACTACCGCAAAAATTCCAACCATCAAAAACAAACTCTTCCATTTATTTCTCTCAATTTGATCCCGAAAATCAATCTTCAATTTTTCCATGAAAAATAGAATAAGCCAGAGTTTTTAAGTTTTAAGAATTATTAAATTAGACTTCGCCACATTATTCAAATTTAACTTTCACAGCTTTTTTCTCAGCTTCAGCAATCTTAATATATTCTTTTTCCTTGAATCCGTAAAGACCAGCAAACATATTACCTGGAAACATTTTGACCATGTTATTATATGACAAAATTGTGTCATTGTAAAACTGGCGTGAGTAAGCGACTTTATCTTCTGTTGAAGTCAACTCATTTTGAAGTTGCAAGAAATTTGTGTTTGCTTTCAAATCAGGATAATTCTCTGCAATTGCAAAAAGTTTTCCTAAAAATCCCTCGAGTTTTTGGTCTGCTTTGACTTTCGACGGCAAATCTTTTGCAGCAACAAGCGCCTTTCGAGCATCAGTCACAGCTTTAATCGCTGCTTTTTCGTGCTTCATGTAACCTTTAACAGCCTCGACCAAATTCGGAATCAAATCCGCCCGCCTTTTCAACTGCACATCAATCTGACTCAGAGAATTATCAATCCTATTCGAAAGTCTTACAAATCGATTATAATAAGAAAAAAATACAATTGCCAAAATCACTACAACTGCAATAAGTATCCATAACCATAACATAAATCATAAAGAAAAAAAGAGTTTATAAATTATTGCTTAGGTTTAGAATGAATCACATATTCTGTTCCTCTTAACATTATAATTGTTAATTCTGAATCGCACCAGATAAAATTTGCTGGAGCGTCATTAGGAGAATCTGCAGCTATACACTCAATCTTATTCCCTATTTTAGGACTAAGATGAACCCTTTCATTTTCATCTTCTTCAACAAGAACAGGCCCATAATCTGTAACCACCCTATAATCTTCTTGAAGTTTTCCAATAGCGCCATCTAATCTTTCCGATTCATTTTGGCCATATAAAAAATCACATTCAAATAATGCCATCTCTTTAATTACAATTAAATGTTTTTAAAAATTGTTGTGATAAAAAAACAACTAATTAACTTTATATTTTTCATCAACTTCTTCAGCATCAAAGGGAGTTTGTTTTCTAAACAAATCACAAAAAACATCCCAAGGATTTCTAAACCCGCAAGCCTGCAAATCTCTTAAATCTTCTGGATCAAATTCCTTATCTAAACCAGAATATTCTGAATAATTTTTTAAATCCATTCTTTCTAAAAACAACTTAAATTTATAAACCTTTTTTTCTAAATTAGTTTATGGTAAAAGTAGACAAAGAAAAATGCATTGGGTGTGGGAGCTGTGCTTCTACTTGTTCTGAAGTTTTCAAAGTAGAAGAAGGAAAAGCGCATGTTGTTTCAGGAAAAGAATCTGCAGAAGACGAATGCGTGCAAAAAGCAATTGACGAATGCCCTGTCGATGCAATAAGCAAATAAAAAAGTTTTAAAAAGAAAATTAATTAAGAATTCATTTCTCTAGGAGAATACATTCCAGAATTTTCTAAACATCTTCCTTTACGCACAAGTCCATCTAAAATTCCTAAAACATATTTTGTATCTTTGTCTAAATCAACACTTAACTGTGAAACAGTCGCAGGTTCTGCTTTTAACAAATCAACAACTTTGCTCGAATAATAATCTTGTTCATCCATTTAATCTCCCTGTTCTTGAACAATCATTAAATCTTTTCTGTTTCTAGCCCTTAACAAAGCACCAAATGCACGATCCACCAAAGCAATCCCACAAAGTGAATTTTCTAATTTAATCCTTTCTCTTTTCCTATTAAGATGTGCCTTCAAAATATCTTCAAATTGATCAACTCTATGCCAAAAAGGAATTAATCCTATTGAAGGATAAGAATTATCTTGTAAAGATAAAACACCAAGAAAATTACTTGAGGCTCCATGATAATATGTAAAAATTCTTTCAGGATCTTTGCTTTCTTCTCTTTCTTGACTGTACAAATAAATTCCTCTATTTTCTCTTTGCCAAGGAATTAATTTTTCTGGCAAAGACAAATAATAATTTTTTGGTTCAGCATAATCAACAATTAAAAGTGCGACCCCCTCATTTCTTAAATTAATAAACCTTTGAATTCTTTCTATTGTTGGCAATTCAAATTTTTTTTCTTTGTCTTCAGGAAAAAACATTCTTGATTTTCTAGGGCCGATTGTATTAACATGTATAAAACAATTAGGAATAGTTTCATATCTTTCTCCAAAAAACTCTCTAAGATTAGTTTCTACAACTCCTTCCATGAATTAAAAAACAAAAATATCTTTTTAAAAATTATTGCACCATAACACAACGAAAAACTTTATTAACTTATTTTAATTTCTCATCTAATGGATGCAAAAGAGGAAAAAGTTGATTTTGTAAAGTGGTTCTCTGAACTTAATAAAAATTCAGGAAAATTCGCAGGCGGAAAAGGCGCGAACCTCGGCGAGATTTATAATCTTAAAGTTCCAGTGCCGCCAGGCTTTGTGGTAACTGCACAAGCTTATGATTATTTTATAGAAAAAGCAGGAATAAAAAAACAAATACAAGAACTTCTTGATGGCTTTGAATATGAAGATACAAAAGCATTAGATGAAGTAACAGAAAAAATAAGAAATTTAATAATAAAATCAGAAATGCCAAAAGAAATGCAAGAAGAGATTATCGAATCTTATGACACTCTCGGAGGAGATAATGAAACTTTTCAAAAAGGAACAGCGCACGACATTTTAAAAAATGCGCATGAGCCAATCTTCGTAGCTGTGAGAAGTTCTGCAACAGCTGAGGACTTAGCAGATGCAAGTTTCGCAGGCCAACAAGATTCTTTTCTTAATATAAAAGGAAACAATCAACTAATAACTTATATAAAAAAATGTTTTGCTTCACTCTTCACATCGCGAGCAACTTATTATCGAAACAAAAAAGGATTTGAACACTCAAAAGTAAGTTTAGCAGTTGTTGTTCAAAAAATGATTGACTCAACAAAATCAGGAGTAATGTTTTCAAAAGATCCCTCATACAAAAAAGACCACATAATTATTGAGGCTGTTTGGGGTTTAGGAGAAGGAATTGTTTCTGGAAAAATAACTCCAGACACATATTTAGTTTCTTCAGAATTAAAAATTTTAGATAAAAAAATTGCAAACAAAAAAATTGCTATTTCTCGGGATTCTGGTGGAGATAAATCAATAATTAAATTAAGAGAAGAAAAATCTTCTGCCCAAGTTTTAAAGGAGCACGAAATAATTAAACTAGCAACAATAGCAAAACAACTCGAAGAACACTATCAAAAACCCCAAGATATAGAATTTGCAACTGAAGGTGAAGAAATATTTATTGTTCAAACAAGACCAATAACAACAATGGAAGGAAGACAAGAAAGCAGAAAAGAAATAAATGGGGAAATTATTGTAGAAGGTTTAGCTGCTTCGCCAGGAATTGCTGTCGGAAAAATAAAAATAATCAATGAAATGAAAGATCTTGAAAAAATAAAAACTGGAGATGTGCTTGTCACGACAATGACAAACCCAGATATGGTCGTAGCCATGCAAAAATCTGCAGGAATAGTAACCGACGAGGGAGGAATGACAGCGCACGCAGCAATTGTTTCTCGGGAAATGGGAATCCCTGCAGTTGTCGGCACACAAGACGCAACAACAAAATTAAAAGAAGGGGAAATAATAACTGTCGACGGATATACTGGAAAAATTTACAAAGGTCGCGTAGCTGAAACACAACAAAAAGAAGTAAAACCTGTAATTACTCAAACAAAAACTAAAATAAAAGTTATTGTCGACTTACCTAGTTTTGCAAAACGTGCTTCAAAAACACAATTAAAAAAAGTTGGATTAACAAGAATTGAAGGCATCATTGCTGAATCAGGAAAACATCCAGAATATTTCTTAAAACAAAATAAAATAAATGAATATGAAGAAATAATCTACAAAGGAATAAAAGAAATTGCTCAATATTTCGAAGAAATGTGGGTGCGAACTTCAGACATTAGAACCGACGAATACCAAAATCTCGAGGGGGCACCACAAGAAGTTGAAGCAAACCCTATGCTTGGTTTTCATGGAATAAGATACAGTCTAAAAAATCCAGAAATTTTAAAAGCAGAATTAAAAGCACTAAACCGCGTCGCAAAAGAAAATAAAAAAATAGGAATTTTAATGCCACAGCTAATAATGATAAAAGAATTAAAAGAAGTAAAAAAAATATTAAAAGAAATAAATGCAGAAACCATCGACATCGGAATAATGATTGAAACTCCTGCAGCAGTCCAACTCATAAAAAATCTGTGTGAAGAAGGAATTAAATTTATTTCATTTGGAACAAACGACTTAACCCAATACATGCTTGCAATCGATAGAGGAAATGAAAGTGTACAATATCTATACAATGAAATGCATCCTGCAATACTCTACCAATTAGAATATGTAATTAGAGTTTGTAAAAAGTATAATGTTGAAACAAGCATATGTGGACAAGCAGGAAGCAACAAAGAAATGGTAAAATTTCTAGTTGAAAAAGGAATAAATAGTATAAGTGTAAATGCAGACAAGGCAGCAGAAATCGCAGACTATGTTGCAGAAATAGAAAAATCACTTACTGCGGGAACCGACGCTGAGCCGCGAAAATATAATCCTGAAAAATAGGGATGAATTAACTATTTAGGAACTCTTATTTTTATCAATCGGTATTTTTATAAATATAAAATGTTTTGTTAAAGCATGGTTGCAAAGAAAAAGGGGAAGCCAACAAAAAAGAAAAGTTCTGCAAAAAAAACTTCTGTGAAAAAGAAAGTTGCTAAACCAACTCCTGTGACAATTCACATGCCAAAACAACAAGAGCCAACAGTAAGCAAAATAATGATTGAAAATTTTGTTTCGCTCCAAAGAGTTTTAACAAACCTCTCAACAAAAATGGAAGAATTAACAAATCAAATTTCTAAATTATTGAATATTTTTGAAATCTCTGCAAAGTCTCTTGCTGAAAAAGAATTTGAAATAGAAAAAGAAAATAAAGATACCCTCGAGAAATTAAATAAACTTTTAGACCAAAATAAAATTCTTGCAAGAGGAGTAAGTTTAATGCATGAAAGAATGCCTCCAGAACAATTTCCACATCCTCAACCACAGATGCAACCCCCACAAAATATTATGCAAAAAAATACTTCTCCATTTCCTCCTCCTTTTCAACAACCAAAAATTTCATTTGGACAACCAAACAATCCAAAAAAAACATTAACTCAAGAAACACCAGAATCAAACAATTTAGGAGAACCTTCAATAATGTCTAAAAATCAACCCCAAATCCAAAATAATTTTCCAAAAATAGAAGAAATACAAAGCGAAAAAACTCCAAAATCAAATTTTCAAAATCCTCTGGAGTAAAATGAAAAACAAAATTCTAGAAAAAAATTATTTGACAAAGCTTGGAAAAACAAAAGACGAATTTAGAAAATATTTTCTTCTTCTTTTTACAAAAGAATTAATAAGACATTCAAAAGAAGAATTTTTTGATCTTGAACATACAATCAAAAGAAAAGAACACTACATAAAAAAACAAAAACCTATTCACAAGCCAACAGATTCTTTTACAAAAAAAGTAAATCAAGAATTTAAAAAAACAAAAGAAATAACACCCCCTCAAATTTTTCAAAGAAAGTTTCCAATTAAAAAAAGATTTTTTATCCCAGAACAACCGCTTCCTCCAAGACTACAATATATAAAGCCATACCCTACAAAATCAAAAATTAACCTAGGAAAAATTGAACCTCTTGCTCAAAATCAAAACATAAACATAATTGAATGTAATGGCCCAGAAGAAAAAATAATTGTTAAAGGAAGAGCTGGAACAAAAATAACAAACATATTTCTAAACAAAGAAGAAATAAATCAAATCTTATCAAATTTTTCAGAAGCTTCAAAAATCCCCCTCAGCGAAGGAATTTTTAAAATGGCCGTAGGAAAGTACATTGTTTCAGCAATTGTATCAGATGTAATTGGTTCAAAATTTATAATAAAAAAAATGAATCTACAAATGCCCCCGCCAATAAATTACAATTATAAATATTAAAATGAAAGATAAAATTACTCTAAAAAAATTAGAAAGATATTTTGAAATTTCAGAAACAGCATTAAAAAAAATAAAAAAAAATATTATTAAAAACAAAGAAAAACAAGCAAAAGAAATAATTGAAATGGTAGAAAATTATCTTTCAGATGCAAAATATTTTAAATCAAAAAAAGATTTTGTCAATGCCTTTGCCGCAATAAATTATGCACATGGATGGATAGATTCTGGAGTCCGCCTTGGAATTTTTAATGTCACCGACGACAAATTATTTACAATTAAATAAATTTCTATTTGTAATTTCATTAAAAATTTATCTTGGAAAAGAAAGAAGAGGATTAATCACATCATTAAGTAAACTTCTAAATGCTCTTTTTTCATTATTTGTTGCAAAATCCAAAGATAAGGCATAAATTTCTTGATTAATTTTTTCAATGCCTTTTAAAAAAATATGCCCAGAATATTTTCCCCCCTTATTAACTTCTTCACCTTCTTCATTTCTTTTAAAACTTCTCTCTCTAAATAATTTAAATTTTTTATCAAAGCTATCTTGTAATTTTTCAGGAACATAAACTACCAATTCAAGATTTTTCCCCAGATTATTAAATCTAAATGCATAATCAATAATTTCTATATAAGATGGATCATTTCTACTTCTATAAAATTCTTTATTTCCAAAACCTCTCTCTCGAAAATAAAAAGCAAATTTTCCTGCCAAACTTGTTCCTAAAACCATAAAAATACAAAATTTCAGACTTAAAAACAATTATGGTTCTGAACAATATAATACAAAAAGAGTAATTTTAAAAATTATCTTATCTTCAAACCATCATGGAAATTATAACTGAAAAAAACTTCGAAAAAGCAAGAAATCTAATAAAAAACACAAAAAACGAAATAATCTTCATGAGTGAAGATGATGAATTAAATAGAAAAATAATTGAAAAAGAAAAAATAAATATCCTTTTAATAAATCAAAAGAAAAGAAAAGATTATTCAAAACAAAGAAATTCTGGATTTAACCATGTCATGGCAAAAATAGCAAAAAAAAAGAATGTAATCATCGGAATAAACCTCGATGAAATAATCGAATCATGCGGAAAAGAAAAAGCAAAGATAATATCAAGGATAAAACAAAATATAAAATTATGCAACAAAAACAAAATTCAAATGACTTTTATCGGGAGACAAAAACAAAAAAACGATTTAAACTTTTTAGGACTAGTTTTAGGGATGTCAACTTGGATGACAAAAAAATTACAAATAAAATCCTTTAACTAAAAACCTTTAAAATGCCTTCCAACTTCTTATTAAAATGGATATAAATAAATTAACTGAATCATTGAGTCCTCATGAAAGGAAAATCCTTCCTTTTTTAGAAGAAAAAAACATCTCAGAAATATGTAAAAAATCAAACTTAGACAAAACTTCTGTTATGAGAGCATTAAGTTATTTAGAAAATAAAAAAATTTTAAAAGTTGAATTTGAAAAAAGAAAAATAATTGAAATTGGAGTAAATGGAGCATTATACAAAAAAAAAGGTCTACCCGAAAGAAGGTTAATAAATTTACTTGCTGAAAAAAGAATTATTAGTTTAAATGAAGCAAAAAAACAATCAAAACTTTCTAACGATGAATTTAAGGC
>Ga0272443_10003764_pt1 | contig 17426 bp, 25 predicted proteins | sample SSMAcet12_FD_193581 | JGI IMG/M metagenome (GOLD analysis project Ga0272443, IMG submission 193581) | Marine sediment archaeal communities from Little Sippewissett salt marsh, Falmouth, MA, United States - SSM-Acet-12 | ecosystem: Environmental > Aquatic > Marine > Wetlands > Sediment ... | reverse complement strand
TGCCATTAGTTTCAAGATTAAAAAGACAAAGGATAAGGCTATTAAATCTAGCAGGAAGATTAAACCATGGTCTGCCATTAAACATAAGTTCAAAAAGAAGGGTGAAGTTTATATTGAACAAAATCCATATCGTATAGATAGTAGTGGTGAGGTAAAGGAGATAACTAAACGTGGTAAAAGGTCTCAGATTTTAGGTTCTAAAAAGAAAGGGAGGAAAAAAAATGTTCGCTATTTCTAAACCTGTTTTTAAAGCGCAGTTCACTATGAGAGTTTTGTTGGAGGTTGGTCTGCTGTTGATTGTTTATTCACAGATTTATCCAACTCTTATAGAACCTTATTTGCAATCAGCTATAGACAATACAGACCCGATAAGTGCTTCCTTGCTTAGTTTGTTACCATTTGTGATTGCTGCTATAATAGTAATCGGTGTTATTAGTTTTAATATCATAGGAGGTAAAAGAATATGAGTAATGAAAAAATAATTGGAACAGCAATCGGAGCAGTGGTTGCGTTAAAGCTATTAGATACAGGTATGAAAGTTATTGATAAAGAACGAAAGAAGGTAAAGTTTGAAGGCAATCTGTTCAATAGTTCTAAAAATATTAAAAAATGGTATTGAAAGGAATATAATAATTATAGGATGAATGAGAGATGAAAATAATGTTTAGAAATAAAACTATTGACAAAATATTATTTTTTTTTAGAGTGGGTTATATATTTCCTTATTGCTCTGTCTCCGATTTTAATATTTGTTATTTTATAGATGATTATAATGGAGGTCTTATTATATGAGGCGTTTCAAAACACTAATAATAGTTACAATGATACTTATAAATGGACTGGTTGTTTTTATTCCTTTTACAGATAATGTTAAAGCAGATTATGAGAATTGGTGGGATACTGATTGGGATTGTTATGTTCCGTTAGCAATTAACAATAATTATATAGATGAGGATTTGTCTAATTTCCCAGTTCTTGTTGTTATAAATAGTACAATCGGAGCTAAATGTGATGGTGGTAACAGTATTCGTTTTATTCCTGATAGTAATAGCAGTATGGAATATCCATATCAGATAGATGAATGGAATGAAGGTGGCAATAGTTTTGTTTGGGTCAATATAACTCATGTTGAGAGTTCTTCATATAATACACAGTTTAATATGTATTATTCAAACTCAGGTGCAAGTGATAATTCAAGCACAGACACATGGGATAGTAATTATGTTTTTGTTGGACATATGAATACTTCGACAACTCAGACAAATGGATGTTATGATTCGTCTCCAAATTCAAATCATGGAACTTTTGTTGGTACTGTTCCAAATAGTATGGGAGGCATGGTTGGAACAGGACAGAGTTTTGATAATGATGGAGATTATATTACGCTTCCTAGTGGAACATTTACAGACCTAGCTGGAACATTTGAATGTTATATAAAGGCTAATGATACAGAAGAAACAGATTATCTTCATCAAGCATATCAAGATGACAGCAATCGTCATTGGACTATTCTTGATAGCGGTGGAACTTATTCTTTTGCTTATTATAAAGATGCTGGTTTTGAAGCTACATTTACTTCTGGCGATAGAGGAACAAATTATACATATGTAGCATCTGCTTTTCAAGAATATGATGCAGAGCTGTATGTTAATGATACAACTATCTTTTCTGGTCTTGCAATGCAACCTGCAGATTGGAGTTTTGCTGCTAGTACTCTTGCTGCTAAATATGATGGTAACAATGAATATAGTGGTATGCTGGATGAAGTAAGAATAAGTAATATACGCAGAGATAGAAATTGGACAAATGCTACATATAAAACTATTTACTATAATGATACGTTTATATCATTTGGAGCTGAAGAAACACTTAGTGGAAATAACAATCCAACAACAAGTGGAGAATCACCTGTTGATGATGCTACAGGTACGCCATATACTCCTGTGAATCTATATGTTGTTTTAACCGATAGCGATGGTGATACTATGAACGCTAGTTGGTGGAGTAACAGTAGTGGAACTTGGAAACAGTTTGGAGTTGGACATTCTAATGTTGCAAGTGCTACAAATATATCTACAGTTGGTACAAACTTTACATCTCCTCTTACAACATATACTTGGAGTATAAATGTGACAGATGGAGAAGGCGGATATAGAAACAGTACATATGTATTTACAACTATGGATTATAATCTTTCAATAAATATAACAGATACAAGTTTCAATGGTAGTAGAAATATTACTTGGGCCGGTGATGTTGGTACATCAGTGTGGTCTAATAGTAGCGGTTTTAAAGGTGAAACGCTTGATATAAACATAACAATACCGGGAGCAGATGATGCAGTAAACTATAGTGATATAAGAATATATGTAGATAATATAGATTCATCTTTAACTTCAGATTGTATAAATCTAACATTCAGTAGCGATAATATTACTTGGGCTGGTGATGATAACACAGTAAATGGAACACAATGCATATATGGTGGAGGATATATCTATATAAATTATTCACGTTGGTCTGATGAAAACGGTATGTACGGTTCAAATCCTTTTACAGATGAACAAGGATTGCCTAAAGGTTGGACAAACATATATATGCGAGCTAAACTAGATATACCTAACAACTTAGGTGATACTAGCTATTCAACTGGTTTTGATGATTGGAAAGCAGAACTTATGAAAACAACAAATACTGTTGGAGAAGCAAACAAATTCAATTGGATTGAAATATATCAAAATACAACAAATGCTATTGATAGGGTTGTATCACTTACAACAAGTGGTAATTATCTGTATGTGTCTGCTCATAGAAGTTATAATTTTACAATATTTGATATATCTGATAAATATAATATTGTTGAGAGAGGGTATTTTACAGTAGTTGGTAGCAAACCAAGAGAATGCAGTATATCTGATGATGGTAACTGGGCTTTTCTATCTACTGATGTTCCACCGGGTTCAGTTGGAGGCTCTCTAACTATAATAGATATATCTGATAAGGATAACCCTACACAAGAAGGAAATATAACATTTGGAGATGCACATATAGAAGGAGCATATTATGTTGATGATACTGATGTTTGTTATTTAGCTGATTATGATAATGATGTTTTACGTGCTATTGATGTAAGCGATAAGGCAAACCCTGTAGAGCTTGACAATATAGCTGCTGGAGACCAACCACATGCTGTATGGGCAAATGATACAATAGCTTGCATTGTTAACTATGGCGATGATGAACTACGTGTCTTTAATGTTGAAGACCCTGAAAATATAGTTCAAAAGGATGTAATAAGTAGTGGAAGTGGTAATCCTGCACAGGTAACAGTGCACGAAGGCAATAACCTTTGTTTCGTTGGGAATCTTGGAGGGAGTTGCAACATATTTGATATATCTGACCCAACTGATATATCGCAAGAAGCTAGCATAACAAGTGGGATAGTGCAATGTGTAGATGCGCTTCCTAGTAATAATGGTACACAACTTTTTGTCACATCAATAGCTTCAGGTAGCCCATATCTTGCAACTCATTATGTATATGATATAACAAGTCCAAGTAGCCCAGTTCTTAGCAATTCAATAACAGGCAGTAATGAAACTTTTTATGGACCTCAAGCTACTGGAACTGCATTAAGTGGTCGCTATTTCTATACATCTGCTTGGTATTCAAGTATAGCTGAAGGTGGGAGTGGAGATACTTTAACAGTATTCCAATTTGGTAGCACAACTGGGTTGACAACAACAGGAAAATATAGTTCTTTTGGTGGGGAAGTTACAACAAGTGGAACATATGATGATATAACAGTTACAACATCATCAGCTACTGGTGTTGAAGAAACAAACGCTACACTTAACGGTGTTTTGAATGATGATGGTGGAGAGGAATGCACAGTAAGATTTGAATATGGAACAACAACAAGCTATGGAACAAATACCTCTAATCAGACAAAAAGTCTTGGTGAAAGTTTTACAGATGGAATAAGTGGTTTATCAAAAGGACAGATATATCATTATCGTGCATATGCTAATAATTCTGAAAATGAGACAGTTGGTTCAGATGTTTCATTTTTGACTAAACCAGATAATCCAACTGGCATTTCCTGTACTACAAATAATGCTTCGTCAATAAATTTAACTTGGACAAAGGGAACAGGAGCTAACAATACATATATAGAAAGAAATACTATTCAAAATTGGGAACGTGGTAGTGGAACAATAGCATACAATGGAACAGGTATTAGTTATAATGATGATGATTTAGATGCAGGTCAACTATATTTTTATCAAGCTTGGAGTTATACAAAATGGGATTCATTACATCAGTTTAGTGATTTAAATATAAGTGATTATGAATTAACTAAACCAGAAGCTTGTACAAACCTTCAGATGGACTTTTTAAATACAACAACCGTGAATATAACTTGGACAAAGGGAACAGGAGCTAACAATACTCTAATAGTTATGAAACAAACAGGCCTTCCATCTAGCATATCAGATGGAACGGTTTTATACAATGGAACAGGTGAATATGTACATTATACAATAGTAATAGGTGAAAGTTATTATTTTAAATCATGGAGTTATGCAAACTGGACTTTTAACCCTCATTTATATTATTATAGTGAAAACACAACAACACTTGAAACTGGTGGATTATATGTTAATGTATTTGATGAGCAGACACTTGAGGCTCTTACTTTTGATATAAAGGTATCAAATGAAGATGGCTCTGATGTTTATGAGAATAACGATTGTACAAATACTCTATCTATAGATGTAGACCTTTGCCCACTTGGAGAAGATATACAGATAATAATTGATGCTGATGGATATTATCAGCGTGTATATACTATGGACCTTTATGCAGATATATTGAATGTACTATATGCATATTTACCTGTTGAGGAAACAAATGGAACAGGAGGAGGAAGTGGGGCAGGTGGTGGTGGTTCTGGCGGTGGTGGTGGAACAGGTGATAATTGTGTTATAAGAAGTTTCATTGACTCAGCAACAGTGACAGACCCAGATACAAATAAAATAATAGATTTGACATATGTTATGGATGACCTTCAAACAGTTGAAATATATAATAAATCATTGTATCCTGATACATATAGTCTACAAACATATATAGATTCGATAACAGTTAGTAATCCAGATATGGACCAAGAGATTGCACTTACAAAAACACTTGATGAGCTGAATTATGTAGAATTGTATAATCGGTCTCTTTACCCAGATACAATAACAACAAAAACATTTACAGATTCTAAAACAGTCACAGACCATACAAAAAACATAGTTGTTAATCTTACAAATGAATTAGACGATATGATAAGCGTAGAGCTATATAATAAATCACTCTATGTGACATATGGTGGATGGATACAAATACCAAATGATAAATTTTCATATAACACAACAAATACTACAATAAGTAATTTGGCTCTTGATAAAAACTCTACAATGGTTAGAGTGAACTATTATTATCTTGATTATACTGCTGAGAGTGGAGGATGGATGTTTATTCCGAGTAGTTATATAACATACAATACAACAAATGTAACTATAAACGAATCAATAGTGGATAGCAACACACAGATAATAAGGGTAAACTATAACTATCTTGATTATTCAGCAGAGACAGGCGGATGGATACAAGTACCAAACGATAAAATAACATTTAATTCGACAAGTGTAACAATTCTATCAACAGCTATGGATGAAAATACAGTAATGGCTAGAGTAAATTATTATTATGAAGATTGTGGAATGGTAGATGTAAGCTTTTTGTATAACCTAAGAGTAGTGGAAACAATAACAACAGACTATACAAGTTATGACAAAAGCGTAGAAGGGGCATTGATGACAATAAAGAAATATATAAACACAACAGGAGTTTATACCTCTGTTACATCTTTATATACAGATGCAAATGGATATATCAATGTTTATTTGATACCGGGGGATGATTACAAGGTATTTATAACTAAGACTGGTTATAATGAAACAATAAGCAGTTATCTTCCAAATCCGCCAAATCAATATGGACAGACAGCAGAGAAAGTATTCAGACTTGTAAAAATAGCAGAAGAATTCCCTGATACTTGGATAGAAGATGTCCATACAAATATAACATGGAGTTACTATCCAATAAGCACACTTCATAGAAATACTTTCAACTTTTGGTATAATATAACAAGTAGCGATTGTCAGCTACAATGGTACAGATTGGAAGTTTATTTTTATAACAGCACTCTGTATTCATGGGTTTTGTTAGATGAACAAAATGAATCAAATGCTTGTGGAGGTAATTTAAACTATTCAATACCAAATATTACAGGAAAATATGCATTCAAATGTTTCTATAAAAAAATAGGATATGACGAATATGAAATAGGTGAGATAGGTTCGATAATACAGTTTTATTCATTGATAAAACAAGGACTTGAAAGTGTACCTGATTATGCTTGGTTTTTGATAACTATAATTGTAATGTTAGTTGGAATTGGTTTTTTCACATATTACTTTGGAGTGAATGTTCTAACTGGATATATTGGTCTGGGTATAATGGCTTTGATGCTTTTATTTAAAGATTTCACAATAAATGTTGGTGATACATCATTTCCCGGATGGGTAATATGGACAATAACATTCTTACTATATACAGCAGGGTGGTTTTTATGGTCAAGATTATGAGAAAGATAAGAAAAAATAAATCAGCAGGTGTTGCAACCTATGCATTGATAATGTTCGGGATGATTTTTATGCTGTACCTGTTTGGTTTTTCTAGTGTGTGGTCATCATATGCATCAGATAGTAGTTTAGAGACGACAAGTAGCAGAGCGGTTGGAGTGGATATTCTTTCAACACTTATGAGCGTTCTTTCAGATAATATGGTATTATTAGGTGGTGTTGTTGCTACTGGTGCTGCTGCTTTTTTTGCAAGATGGATATTTGGAGGAGAGGCCGTAGCTACTATACTTACATATGCTGTACCTATTTTGTTGCTAGTTGCAATGAATATATTTATCTTCCCTCTAAATGACTTGGCTGGAACTTTGGTATTCATAGATGCAACAGGTTTTGTTATAACGGTATTTTTGTTTGGATTTTTTAACCTGTTTTTTATACTAGCTGTTCTAGAATTTATAAGGGGGAATATCTAGATGATAAGTTCATTAGTTATGCAAATTTTCATGTTGATAGATATAAACTGGAGTGAGTATACAGACCCAATATATACACTTTTTATGGGAAATGAAACAATAGAAGGAGTAATGGGAAATAATACTTTGTTGCTAGCTGCTTTTATATTTATGATTTTTTTGATATTAACATTGATGTTTGGCCTTGGAATGTTAGTTGGTTCTGTTATATTGATACCAGCATCATTCGCAATATTTGATTTTGCACCACATGCAAGAATAATATTTGCCATATTGGCTGGGTTGATATTTGGACTAGCATTACATAAACTTGTTAGGAGATAACGTATGGTTTTTTACCAAGAAGAATTACCACCAATATTTGAATGCATAATAAAAAAGATAGAAGAAAATGATGGTAAGATAACTACAAACGAATTTAAATCTATGTTGTATTCGCTTAGGATAGAAAAAAACGACATAAAGGATATTAAGAAATGGTTGAAAAAAAGCGGATACATAGTTGTTAATCGTGAATATCAGAAGGAAACAATACAACTTGTTAAAGAAGATTTTGAACCACCGCAAGTGTAAGTATTATTATCTTCTAGTCTACCTTTTAAATAGTTTACAAAGTATTATTATATTTGTCGACTGGGTTTTAGCTCGGCTTTGCCTTTGACCCAAGCTAAAAAAAGTGCAGAAGCAAAGTTAAAAGGAGGTTTAATAAGATGTTTAGCGAGACAAATAGAAGTTTTAAAGCGCAAGTTGTAAAACAGTTTATTGGCGTGATGGTCGTAATCATAATCGGTGTAGCTGTTGTGTTACCTGTAATACAAAATGTTACAGATTCCGCAGGGCTTACTGGAATCACTGGAACAATAGTTTCATATCTATCAACTTTCGTAGCTATAGCTTTACTCCTAGTAGTTACTGGGTTGTTCTAAAGCATATTGCTTGCGAAAGAATGTGATACCATCTCTGACAAAAGGTGGTATCACCAATAACTTTTTTTTAATGGTTTAACAGAACATTTTATAAATATGACTAACAATACATAGTTGAGATATTATGATAGATGGAATATTAGCATTCTGGTTGTTGATTTTTGTAATATTTTTGATAGTTCATCTAATAGCTGATAGTTCCACTTGGGGCATGATAGGTGGATTATGGTTAATGTTGCTTGGCCTTGCTATTGTTGTAACTGGTGTTCAAATACAGTCTGGTGTTGATATTAGTGATACATCAATTACCAATGTGTATAGCGATTGGGTTTTGCCTTTTAGCACATATGCTTATGTTTGGGGTGTTACAATAATTGGCGTAAGCATGTATATGTTTTTTGCTAATGCTATGAAAAGAACAACTTAGATAAAAGTTTTAAATAGTATATATTACATATAGCTTTTAATGCAAGAACCATATATCCCCCCTTCTAAAAAAAATAAAACCATCGAAGATTATATCCAAGAATCGAGGATGTATGGCGATATTCCAAGAGACCAGTTTGGCCACCAGTTCAAGCTTTTGTTTCATCCACAAGCAGCACCAAAGACACAGATGGATTTATTGCCACCTGATGCGCTTCTTGGGCTTATAAAAGATAGCAGAACGCTTCATTATTTCCAGCAGGAGGAATTTCTTTTAAATCGTTTCTTTGATATGGGTCAGCGTTCAAAAGGAATAATGGAACTTTTTGAAAGCCTTTTTTATCCGTGGTGGCAAAGTCTACGAATGACTGGTGCATTAGGCGGAACTGAAAGATGGCTACAGAGTTTCCTTGAACCTACAGCAGTTCCATACGAAGGATTTAGCTTTTTAGAAAAACGCCAAGCTAAGAAAATGGCAAAAAATCGTGGCAGCTTTGGAATAGGTGGCGCATTGGATTATATGAAAAGCAGAGGCGGAGATTTTGAGGATAAAACCTATATTTAATAATTTTTTTAGGAGAGAATTAAATGGGTAAACTCGATGATATGATAAAAGATTTTGAGGATGAACAAGTTAAAGCTGAAAAAATAGAACAGATGAAAAAAATTGTTGAACAAAATAAACCAAAACCTGTCATAAATGAAGATACGACTTTTACACCAAAGGATAGAGCTATGCACGTTGAAGGTGTATTACAAAGATTCAAAGATAAAAATCTTTCATTGCGTAGAAAGGAAAAAAAGATGATGCGTGATATGGAATATGATAATACCAAGTCGACACAGGGTATAATTATTGGTCTTGCTGTTGTTGGTCTTGTTTTTGTTATGCTTTCAAGGGATTTTTTGGGTGAGGAAGCTTATTTTGCTGTTGTTGTTCTTGTTGGAGCTGTTATGTTTTTGCCTATTGGCATGATTATGGGCTGGATTGTTTTTGACCCTGTTATGCGATGTAAGATATTTCGTAAGGTTTCAAAGACTAACTATGGTATTGTTAATTTTGTTGGTAAAGGTAAACGTATGGTCAGCAAGATTAAGAATTTTGATTATGGTCTAATTTGGCAGGGAGACCTATGTTGGGTTCTTACAAGAGATAAGGTTTATCAAATTACAAAAGATGGGAATGCTGCTAATGATGGTTTTGTTATTGACCCTGATAGCGTAGTTACTCTTGTTGATACTGTTCCTGTTGTTTTTGTTGATATGGATAGCATGGAGCCGCTTTCTATTGTTCAAAAAGATAGAGTTCCTGTTTACCCATCGGAGATAGGTCCTGCTTGTAAATCTTGGATGGATATTCAAAAACAAAAGGCTCTTTCACACAGAAAGCAGACTGATTATTTGATGCTTGCTGCAGTTGTTGGCGGAATAGGTGCTTTAGTTATTAGTTTGCTGTTGCTTGGAAAGGTTGAGGAGATGGCTGAATCTCTTGAGACTATAAAACAATCTCTTGCGCAAACACCACCTTGATTAGTCTACATTTTATATAGTTATTAAACTATTATTCTTTTTGTGGTTAGTTATGAAAAGAAAAAATAGTAATTTGTTACTTCTAGGTATATTTATTGGAATGCTGGTCTTTGCCTTTGTAACGCCTGCGAATGCTGCGACTACGACTTTTACTTATGAAAAGTTCGGCTCACCTGATGCGAATACTGTAAATCCGTATAGTAATACTGGTGAATTGCCATATACATATGCCGAACATGGTTGGAGTGGTGGAACTGCAGCAGTTGATGCTAATTCTCGTTTTTATGTAAATACAAGCGATAGTGGAGTTGATGGTAGTGCTAACTTTACTTTTAATACTAGCACAAATTATGATTATTTTGAGTTCAGGTTTATGTATCTGAATACTTGGAGTTTACATCAGAATCATAGTGCTATTGATTTTGTAGTTGCTGGTACAACTGGCACTATTTGCACAATAAAAGTTACTGGTGCTAATACATCTATTGATACTAAAAATAGAGTTAAGGTCCTAGATTATAACGATGTAGAGGTCGCTAATGAAACAATTGAGAAAGATAAATGGTATACTGTTCGTATAAACCCTGATTATGATGCTTGGGATTTGAATGCTTTCATATCTGTTTATGATATAACTGGTGCAACATATGTGGTTGCTGCCACTACTGAAGTAGGTCTTGGCGGTAATAGTGATATGTCTAAATTTTATATGGAAGATGCAGGTACGGAATCAGTATGTATAAATGTTGATAATCTTTTACTTGCAACTACAACGCTATCAGTGGGGGAATCAACTACTAATTATCTAACGGAATACATATTCCCAATATTATTCGCACTTGCATTGCTTGTAGCTGTGATTGGATTTGCTCTTGCTGGGGCAGATGTAAAAAGCCTGATAACCGTAGTTATTCTTGGAATAGTCGGTATTGTAGCACTTATGATAATATCCGCATTGTGAAGTTAAAGACAATGGAGGAATATTCCTATGGTAAAAAAAACATTGTATAGAATTAAATATAAGCAGGTTGGAGATACAACTGTCCATATAGATAAGATGCTTACTGCAAAGAAACCCGGTTGGAGAAAAAGCAAGAATGGTAACTGGTATTTTGAGAATCGTAAGAACCGTTCTGATAAAGAGGGGAGCAGAATTTAAATGGGTTTTATAGGAGATATTAAAGCTAGCTATGCAAAACGATATGAATCTAGAATGAACAAGAAAAAAGATAAAATGGTTGGTAAAAAAGCAGAGATAGGAGCAATGAAAAGAGATTTTGATGCATATGCTGAAAAAAGACACGAATATGAAAAAGGTAGACAAAATTTAGCTGAAGCGAAGCAGTCTCTTGCAGATGAAAGAGCAATTACTAGAAAAAAAGAATATAAAGCTTTGGAAGCTAAATATGGTAGAAGTTTTGCAGCAGGTAGAAAAATAAAAGGAGCAGCAAGAGAAGCTCTAGGTTTTGGTGGGCAGTTAGCTATTGAAGGTGCTAAGAGTTATGGACAAGCAAAAAGTAGATTACAGAAGGCTGGTAAAAGTAGAAAAAAAATAACAAAGGTTAAATTGAGAAGCACACCTTTACAATCTGGTTTTGAATCACCATTTGGAGTAGGGGCACCAAGCTTGAGTGGAACGATAAGACACGGAGACTGGTCTGGTGGAAAAAACATTATGACAACAGATTTTTTTGGAAATCCTTATGAGAAAGAAGAAAAAAATTATTTAGGTAAATCGGAAGAAAAAGAATGGAATATGGATATATTTGGTTCAAGGAATGGTTACAAGCATGATTATCAATATTTAAGTGAGAAAAAAGAGAACACAGGAATGTTTGGTTCATCAAACAAAAGTTATGTGGACTTCTATGGTGAAACAAAAAAGAAAAAGAATCAAAAGTTTTTTTAGGTGAAAAATATGGGTAAACTAATAAGAGGAAAAAGAGACAAGACTGGCCCTTATAAAGATAGTTATGCATTTAAATCTGGTCTAGGTGGTCGTGGAGCTAGATGTTATGAAGGAACAAAAATCAAAGGTAAAGAAGTCAGACCAATGGATTTAGATGTTGATGATGCTGGTAAACTTATTGATAAGAACTATAAAAAGATAGATTTTAGTAAAGATATAAAGTGGTAGAATGAAAAAGAAAATAAGTTTTATGGATTCAAAATCAGACATATGGAATACAAGTTTTAACCTTAAACTTATGAAAGATAGCGATAGAGACGGGAAATACGACTGGATAGACTGTAAACCATATGATAAAACAAAACAAGAAAGAATCAGGCTTATTTGTAATGAGTGCGGTCATACATTTACTAGAAGTATAGGTCGCAATACATATGAAGTAAGATGCCCTAAATGTGGCGGGTATGATACTGAACCTGCTTAATTGGTTTTGATATTATGAAAAAAGGAAAGAATAAGAAAAGGTTCAAACTAAAGATTGCTAAAATACCGAAAGATGAAGATATTGAAAAAATAAAGAGAGAATTAAAAAAACGCTACAAAGACATTGATGTTGACAGCGAAATAGACAGTTAAGCGCAGTTTAAAGCCCGTAGAAGCAAAAACTATTCAGCTCTGCATAAATTTCCTTTGTAAATATCTTTTTAGCTCATAGAGCTCGTTATAGTATGTTTTGAAAAGTTTTGTATTGGATTTAGATAGTTTTTCCAATGCTTCTTCATATAAATCAAAATTTGCTTTAACTTCGTCTTTTTCATCCTCTTGTAATTGTAGATACCACATCTTAAAGCTTTTCATATTTGCCTGTCTATAAATCCAATAGAAACAAGCGAATATTAAAATTCCAAAGAGCAGACCAACTGCGAAACCCATAGCACCTGCACCTTCTATCAGGTTATCCACCTGAGATTGAGTTAAAAATTCATAGCTTACCATATCTATTTCTCCTTTATCTTTCTACTATATGAATTAGTGTAGTCTTTTAAATTTTTCTCAAACCATTTCAGCCAGACATCACGTTCCCTGTCTAAACTTTCCTCAAAGGTCATTTTACGGAAACCGGGTTTCATCATACTATATATCGCTTTAGCCGAGAAATATTCTTCACCCAGTTCTATTTCTATTACACAGTTTTCTTCGCCATTGTCAAATGTTAATGGGTTTATGCCATCTATCTTGAACCCGAATATCTTTTTTTTAGCGAATTCTTCTAGATTTCCCATTATAAGTTGTGCACCGGGATTGTTAGCTGCTTTAGCTAATAGGCTTGCAACCATTCCTTTTGTTGTTTTGCTATCATTTAGTTTTTGTACACCCTCAATTATTTTGTATCTTGTTTCACCATAATACCTTATCAGGTCTCCAACGCAAAGGCTTTTGTTTTTACCTGATATTTTATCAAGGTTATATTCTATTATCATATAACACACCTTATGATATTACAGCATTCTCGATATTTTGATAACCCATCGTTTTTAAGAGATTTACTATCTTGTTGTATTCTTCTTCTATTTTTTGTTCAAATTCTAGATAGCTTTGGTTGTATTCCTTTTTGAGTTGTTCTTTGGCTGTTTCATTTGATATGTTTTCAAAACTTGTGAAATTGAATTTTGGCAAATCTCCAATATATTTAAACATACGTACATCGTCTCCTTCTACTACTTGGATTACTATAGATGCAGTAAGTATTCCATCTTCCGATAGGTCTCTAACTCTTGATACAAATGCTCTGGTGTTTATCTTATCAGGTATGTTCTTCAGCTTGTTAAAAAATCCTTCTTCTTTTTCATATACAATTAACATTTTTTATTTCTCCTATATGTTACTCAAACCGAGTAAGTCGTATGCTCTTAATATTAGTCTAAAAAGTTTATGTACTTTTTTTGTTTCTTCTATTTTTATTTTAGGTATGCTTATATCATCTAGCCAAGGCTCAAATTCCTTAAATTCTTCAAGTAGTGGTTTTGCTTTTTCACCACTGCCCTCAAGTTTGGCTAACAGGTGGCAAGCTACAACTATCATTTCTGATAAAAAAGCATTGAACACTTCTTCATCGGTTGTTATCTTTGCATATTTTGTCAAAAGGTTGCTATAAATATCAGTTATATCCTTAACTCGCAGTATTAACATCTCAAGATAAAGATTTGTTTCGGCTGCCTGTTTGAACTCAGTCAATCTTTAACCCCTCGTATAAAGCTAGCAATTTAGAAATTACATCATCGTAGCTGTGCTCTTTTTTATCTCTTAATTCAAAATTTCTTTTTAATACGAATATTTTCTCGAATGAGGTTTTGGATATTCTTATTGTAGTAAATTTTTCCTCGCCACCTGTCATACAAAAAATATATATCTTATATTATGTATATAACATTTATGCCTTTTTATCCTAAAAAAACAAAACGTAAAACTTTTAAAACTGGGCCTATGGATTTAGTTGTAATGCTTATCGTAATAATTTGTTTTATATTTGCTTTTTTCTTCGATAGCTTTACTGCTTTAAAAAATGAAACAGGAGAAATAATGCATAGTGAAAAATATTGGAGAGAAACAGGTGATTCACGTATACCTAGAATAAATGCTTTTATTATAATTGGTGGTCTGATTATGACCTATGAAATGTTTTTGTTAACGCTTGAGGGAAAAAAGCGGGGGCGGTATCTACCTTGGGATTTATATTATGGCCTTTTTGTATATATGGTAAAAAGTAAAATTAGAGAGGGTATTAATTTAACAAAAGAATATTTTGATGAGAGAAAAAGAAATGTTAAATAGTATTTAACGCATACTATGTAGTTATGCCACGAAATACCAGAGGAATAAAACTTCAATGCGGACATTGTGGTTATGCTTGGTTTTATACAGGTGATAGGGATGTTACATCTTGCCCTAATTGTGGTTGGAGAGTAAGAGTTAGGCCAGCGCAAAAAATATCTACACCTGCAGGTGATGCACTTCTTACGGATAGGAAAAGAGATAGATTAATATGATGTATGACCTTGGGTTTGCAGTTGCTAGTGTATTGTTATTGTTGACTTTATATTTCTCAAGCGTAGAGGATATGAAGTATCATCGTATTAGTAAAAAATATGTTATAGCTGTTTTTTTAATTGTTATGATTTATAATAATATCGCTGGTAGTAGCGTTGAAGCTACTGTTAGTTTTTTGATGACACTTGGTATCTTTGGAGCTATAACTGCTTTGAGCCGTGGTGGTTTTGGTTTTGGTGATACTATTGTTTTGGGGGCTCTTGGTTGGTATATAGGTAGTTTGATTCATTTGCAGTATTTCTTTTTGACTTTGGCGTTTAGTATGCTTATACTTGGTGGTTATTTTGTTGTTAAAAACCATAAAAACAATCATAAAAAATGGAATTTGTTTTTTAATAATAAAGAGTTTGTAAAGGTGAAAAATTTAAAAGTTGGTATGATTCTCTGCGAGGATTATTTTATGAAAGGATTGACTGAAAAAGAGATTGAAGATTTGCAGAAAAAAAATGACCCTGATAATGGCATTTGTGTTAAGCAAGCATATCCTTTTATACCTGTTATTTTTCTCAGTTTTTTGGTTTATGTCATTATGATTTTTGCTGAAGTTTATTAGTATTGCCTTCGCCTATATACTACTTGGTATGGTGGTCTCCTTCGTCTTTTATTTCGTATTAACCCTATGATTCCAAACAATCCAAGTATTCCTAATACTGAATATATTATTGTTATTGTTCCACCACCTTGTCCTGTTACAATCATTGATATTCCTCGTTCTGTTTTAAAATTGTATGTGTAGTTGATATGGTTTCCTTCTCCGTCTGATGCGTTTATTCTCCAGTAGTATCTAGTGCTGTTTTCTGTTGCTTGAACATATTGTTTGTATATTGTACTGTTGTGAATGTTGTTGTCTGTTCCTAGTTGTGTTGTTGTGTTTTCTTGGCTGTTGCCTATGTACCATGTTACGTTCATTTCTTCTCCAGTTATATGTTCTATTGTTAGATATAGAGTTGATTGCCGTGGAACATTACTGCTTTTGTTGCTTGGATAAATATTTGAAATGACTATATACTTTACAGTTGTATTGGTGAATATTCCATTATAGTTACTGCTTACTGTTTTCCAGCCTGTCAGAGTAATATTAGTAAATATTCCATTGAAGTTACTGCTTACTGTTTTCCAATTGCTTGCATTGGTGAAAACACCGTTAAAAGTATTGGATAATATTTGCCACGTATAAGCTGTAGAATTTGTGAACACTCCGTTATAGGTATCACTGACTATATTCCAACTTGTAATGTTACTAAATACCCCGTTGTATGTATCGCTAATGGTAAACCAACCTGTACTATTGGTGAATATTCCGTTGTAGGTATCACTGACTGTATTCCAAAAAGTGGAGTTACTGAATACTCCGTTAAAGTTGTCACTGACTGTCTTCCAAGTACTAGCATTAGTAAAAAGTCCATTGTAATTATCGTTTATAACACGCCATGATGTGTTATTTGTAAATATACCGTTGTAAGTATCACTGACTGTATACCAAGCAGTAGTATTGGTAAATATGCCGTTATAAGTATCACCAATAGTAAACCAGTTTGTACTATTTGTAAACACTCCGTTATAGGTATCTGATATTGTTTGCCATGTGTAAACTGTGGCATTAGTGAACAGACCATTATAGTTACTGCTTACTGTTCTCCAAGCAGTCTGATTTGTAAAGATACCATTATAATTATTGCTTGTTATCTGCCAATTAGTAGAGTTAGTAAATATCCCATTGTATGTATCTGAAACTACTTCCCAAACGGTATTATTGCTGAATACGCCATTATATGTTTCATCTATTGTGTACCAACTTGTAATGTTACTAAATACCCCGTTGTATGTATCGCTAATGGTAAACCAACCTGTACTATTGGTGAATATTCCGTTGTAGGTATCACTGACTGTATTCCAAAAAGTGGAGTTACTGAATACTCCGTTAAAGTTGTCACTGACTGTCTTCCAAGTACTAGCATTAGTAAAAAGTCCATTGTAATTATCGTTTATAACACGCCATGATGTGTTATTTGTAAATATACCGTTGTAAGTATCACTGACTGTATACCAAGCAGTAGTATTGGTAAATATGCCGTTATAAGTATCACCAATAGTAAACCAGTTTGTACTATTTGTAAACACTCCGTTATAGGTATCTGATATTGTTTGCCATGTGTAAACTGTGGCATTAGTAAACAGACCATTATAGTTACTGCTTACTGTTCTCCAAGCAGTCTGATTTGTAAAGATACCATTATAATTATTGCTTGTTATCTGCCAATTAGTAGAGTTAGTAAATATCCCATTATAGGTATGACTAACTGTATTCCATTGTGTAGAATTAGTAAAAATACCATTATATGTGTCAGAAACAATA
>Ga0272443_10003762_pt1 | contig 17429 bp, 13 predicted proteins | sample SSMAcet12_FD_193581 | JGI IMG/M metagenome (GOLD analysis project Ga0272443, IMG submission 193581) | Marine sediment archaeal communities from Little Sippewissett salt marsh, Falmouth, MA, United States - SSM-Acet-12 | ecosystem: Environmental > Aquatic > Marine > Wetlands > Sediment ... | reverse complement strand
TGTTATAGAGCAATTGAAGGCAAAAGTCTAGTTTTTTTATATATGCCACTATAACGGCATGTTACGAGACTCCTGCATGCATTTCCGATAGTCTTGGAAAATTGTTTTTGTACGTGCGAAATGTAAGGTTTAAGCAGGAAATAAAGGGTCTGAAAATCACTTTAATATAATGATTATAGTGCGTTAATTTGGTGCGACCCCGAATACACCACCACCTGATCGTGGGGATCGATATCGCCAAGGACAAGCACCACGCCTTCTTCGGTACCGCCAAGGGGCAGGCACTGTGGCGCCGTCTTATCTTCACCAACGATCTGACAGGCTTCAGGCGTCTGATCGAACAGGTCGACATCCTCAAAGCGCGGCACGCCCTGGACCAGTTAGTTTTTGGCATGGAACCCACCGGCAACTACCACAAGCCGTTGATCCACTGGCTAACTGAACAAGGCTATCTGGTCGTGTTCGTCGCCGGAAAAGCCGTCAAGGACAACCGCGAGTTGCTCGACGGGCGCTGGGATAAGAACGATACCAAGGACAGCGCTAATATTGCCGATTTGATCAGCCAGGGAAAATGCCTGTTCTATGAAAATCCGGATGCCGACATCTTGGCCCTGCGCAATCTGCTGTCCATCCGTCGGCACCTGAAAAAGGAGATCCACCGGCTACGTATGCGCATCCGCAACGGCCTGTTGGCCAAGTATTTTCCTGAGATGGACCGCCTATGGGGATCGTGCATTACCGAAAACCTGGCCATCGTACGATGGTATCTGGACCCGCGCAAGATTGCCGCAACGGACTTCGACGTTTTTGTCCGCCATGTCACGACGACCGACCGGGGCGTACGCCAGTTGCGCCGGCTCCGGAAGATCCACGACGCCGCCGCGTGTTCCATCGGTGTTCCGGTGGACGCTGCAGCCGAGCATGAAGGCAAGATCCTGGTTGACCGGTTCAAGGCCGTCGCGGAGGAGCTTGAGGCGGTCATGGAGCAAATCGAATCCATCTGCCGGGAAATGCCGTCTTACCGGATTTTGCTGACCATCCCTGGATTTGGTCCGTATATCACGCCGCTGGTATTATCCGCTTTGGCCAACCCGTTGCGGTTTAAAAGCCGCAAGCAGGTGATCCGCCTGGCCGGCCTGGATCTCAACGCCAGCCGTAGCGGCAAGACAAGCAAGCAGCAGGTGCCGGTGATCTCTAAAAAGGGCGATGCCGAGTTGCGCTACGGTTTGTATCAGGCCGCTCTGATCGCCTCCTACCACAACGATGCTTTCCGCCGGTTATACAACCGCATGCTGGAAGGTCGCCAGGGAGAGCGAGGAATCAAAACCAAGGCCCGCGTCAAGATTGCTGCAAAAATGCTGGTGATAGCCTGGACAATGCTGAAAAAGAGCGAACCGTTCAATCCAAACCATCTTATGGCAGAGCCCGTTCATCTCCGTGGAAACATCGATTTCGGGAGGGACAATCCGGAGCCTGCCATTCCCATGGCAAGGGCATCGAACGTGTAACGCCTATTTGTACCAATTCGGCGAGAGAGCCCTTTTAAGAGCGTCAAGGCGAAACAACCTCTGGAGGGACAATCAAGGGCCTCTCTTCCGAACTTGAGAATCTGGATTAGGAATGATCGGTGGGTCCGCCTGTTCGGATCATGCCGGATAAACGTAACGATCAGATCGAAAGTTCGCCGAAGGAAGAGAAGATCTCGCCAATACTTTTGTCAAAATCAACAGGAGGAGTGTTTATTTTGAACGTGACTGTTTGTAACCACTTGTTTTTTCGATTAAATTTTTTATATTGACATAAGGATTATAGAATGTCCCCCACTCCCCACGATTGTCTTTAGGGGAGCGGTAATTGACGATACCAGCGATTCCGCACATGATTTAATTCCCGCCATTTGCCGAAGATGAATCAAGCAACTTCCGGCATGCCAATCGATCGGTCTTGCCATTGGTGTTTTTTGGGAGAGCTCTGACGGGTATGAAAACGGATGGAGTCTTTTGTTTGGGAATGAATTGGGAGCACGTTTCCAGAAACAGCGACGCATCCATCGATTTGTCCTTGTACACAATCAATGCTCTCAGCTGTTTGCCTAGCATCTCGTCGGCTATGCCGAAAACGGCTGCCTCCACGAGCAGATCCGTTTCCAACAGCAGATCCTCGACCTCCTGGATGCTGATTCGATGGCCGCCGACTTTTATCAGATCGTCTTTTCGCCCGGTGAGAAACAGGAAGCCGTCTTCATCGACATATCCCATATCACCGGTCCGATACCCGTGAGGCCCCAACACCTTCGCACTAGTTGCACTGTCTTTCCAATAACCAGCCATTACATTCGGCCCGGACGCATTCAATTCTCCGATTTGGCCGGTTTTTACCTCTCGGTCGTTTTGGTCAAGTATAGCGATACGAACGTTGGCAATGGGCTTTCCGATGGAGTCGATCTTGTCTTCAAAACGATCGGGATCCAGGTAGGTAAACCGGGCCCCGCCCTCGGTGGCGCCGTACATGATGAAAATTTGCGTGTGGTCGGGCAACGTCTTTTTGAGCTTACGTTTCAACGCCCGGGCCATGTGGCCTCCTGCCTGGGCACAAAACCGCAAATTCGTAAGCTTGTCGCGATACTCGTTCAGCGGAGAACGATGCAGCAAAAAGGCATAGGTGGAAGGGACACCGGAAAATCCGGTCACCTTCTCTTCCACCATCTGCTTGAGAACCGTCGCCGGATATGCAAAGCGGTTGTTGATCACAATGGTCGCGCCGGCAGCCATATGGGTGTTGAGCAGCGACTTCCCCATGACGTAAAAAAACGGCAAAACGACCATATGGATGTCTTTTTCGGACAATCGTTGGTATTCACAGATGGCCAGGGTGTTGGCCACCAGGTTGGCGTGAGACAGCATGGCTCCTTTGGGGGTGCCGGTGGAGCCCGACGTATAGATAATACTCCCCAAGTCGTTTGGGATAACTTGGGGGTTGGTTGGTTGTTGGTTTGATTGGTTTGTCGTTTGTTGTGGGTTGTAGGTTGCTTGTTGAAAAGTGAGAACAGACCGATTCTGAACTTCCCAGTTTAATTTCGGGTTGTGGAGAATCAGGGTATTGAGGGTAGGAACGTCCAGATGGGAAGCCTGCAGGAGTCGTTCGAAACGCCGGGATGAAATCAGGACCGCGGGTTCGATTTCGGCCAACAGCGGGTTCAGGCCATCGGGCTTGAGACCGGTGCTCAACGGTACGGCGACGGCACCGGCTTTGAGAATGCCGTAATACGCGATCACATATTCACAGCTGTTTTCCATCAGGATGACCACCCGGTCACCCTTTGTTACACCGTACCCGATCATAAAAGAGGCCAGGTTGGCGGCAGCAGTGTTGATTTCCCCATAGGTGGCACGACTCTCCTCATGGATGACGGCCACCTTGTCTGGGAAACGTGCGGCAGATTGTTCTAAAAAATGATGGATTAACATTGATTATTTTTCACCGCAGAGGCGCAGAGTTCGCAAAGGTTTGTTTTTGGCCTAAAGCCAAATGAAAGTTTTTCTGCATGGATGATCTTTTTTCCCGAAGGGAAACATTCATCGACCTCCACGTTTTCTGCGACTCGAGCGAAGCGGGCGATGAGTTGATTTTACCCGATCTTCTGCTCTAAAAATTGGGCGATGTTATCAATAGAATCCAGGTTTTCCGGTATCAGCTCCTCATCCTCCACCTGGATCTCATAGGTTTCTTCGAGGAAGGTGACCAGCTCCAATACGCCGGTCGAATCAATGATGCCTTCATCCAAAAACGAGGTATCGTCCTTCAGACCGTCGGCGCTGCCGAATAAAAAGTTTTCTACAATGAATTCCCTGACTTTCTCTTTTCTATCTTCCATTCATCCAATCCTTTTTCTATTTTTCACCGTAGAGGCGCAGAGGGCACAGAGATTGATTTGCAAAAAAAATCACCGACCACCCGCAGAGCGGGTGGTTTGATGAAGCCCCCTCGAAGGGGGCTAAGACCTAAACCCATGAACGCCGAACATCGAACGTCCAACATCGAACTTCGAACAAGGCAGTCTATCGTTTTTATAACGATTAAAACCTATTTTACAGACCGCACCGATGACCGGTGCCTCTTTTGACAGATTGACGGAGCGAAGCGACCTCCGCATTCGACGTTGGACGTTCGATGTTCATTGTTCGACGTTCAAATAACCATTTGCGGGTTGAATGTCTCGCCGAACCGGTCCGAACCTCTTCGAGTCGCTCGGGCTTAGCCCGAGGTTTAATTTACTGCAATTACAAGAATGATTTGTTTCCTTTCCCCGGCAGGGGACTTTAAACAACCTCTGCGTTCTCTGCGACTCGAGCGAAGTCCCGCTTTACGGGATAAACTGGGCGAGATATTATTTAATCTCAGGAACTTCAACGATCAACTGCGCCGGCAGATGCAGGTAGCGCGTCGTGGCTCGTTTGGTATCGATATCGGCATACACCCGCTCGACTTGATCCTCGGTCAACCCCAACTCCCCCGCGACATCGGCAGAAGGAACCCCATTGTTCTTGCCGTACAGGCACAAATCCATCTGATCGTAGGGCAGTGAAAAGAAAAATTCATCCTGGCCTTGCGCCAGCGAGTAGGTGTCCGTAGTCGGCGGCCGGTTGATGATATCGTCCGGCAGGCCCAGATGCGCGGCCAACCGATAGACTTGGGTTTTGTAAAGGTGGGCGATGGGCTTGACATCCGCCGCGCCGTCGCCCAGCTTGACGAAAAAGCCCTGGTCGTATTCCAGGCGATTGGGTGTGCCTGCCACGGCATAGTGATTGCAGTCCGCATAGAAATATTCCATCATTTTGCGGACGCGCTGCTTGAAATTCGTGGCGGCAACGATGGCCAGATAGGCATCCAGCGGTAGTCTCTTTTTCAATTGCGTCCCATCGGGATTTTGCGCCACGATGGAAAACAGGCTGAACCCCTTTCCTTCCATTGCGCTTTGAATCACGATTTTGGATTTCCAGCCATCTCCATATTCGGGAATGACCTGCCGCACGGCATCGTCGTATCGCCGGTAAAACCCAACAGCCTCGAGAATGCTCGTGATGTCTTCGTGCTGGTAGGTGACGCCGCAGCTTTCGGCGACGCTGCGGCTCAAATCCAAGGTATCCGGGGATGAATCCCGCTCAGGCATCAAAAGGGCCTGCACCCGCTTGGGACCGACCGCCCTGGCCGCCAGCGCCACCGTGACGCTGCTGTCTATGCCTCCGGACAGGGCCACCACCAACCCTCTGCGTTTCAGGCGCGAGGAGAGAGTTTTTCTGATTTCCTCTGAGATGCGTTCGACTTCTTTTTCGGCGTCTATATCGAGAACGTTTCGGCTGAATTTCTTTTTTTGGGTCATGGATTTGGTTACCTCTTTATAAATTTTTTCTCGCCCCCTTCGTTCGAGTTCAAAGAGGCGCGGAGGGATTTGATTTCCAGAGACCGAAATCAAACGATAAGGGATTTAAGCCGTTTAGGCTCTTTTCGGGCGCAGCCCTCAAAAAAATGACATCTCTGCGTTCTCTGCGTCTCTGCGGTGAGAAAAATGGGATTCAGGCCGTCATCCGTTCACTGATTTCCCAGAGTCGTTTCCCTGCTTCTTCGTCATAAGATGCCGGTGACGATTCAATCGGTTTTTTTTCGAAAAAGTATTTGCCGCTCACCCCTGCCACTTCCGGCGATGTGGCCATATACAAGATGGTCTCGGCGGCTTTTTCAGGGCCGATGAGGTTCCTGGCCAGAATGTGGGCGGTTACATGTTTGGCCCAACTGATCCAACCATTGTTTCGACAAAAATTGGTGATCACCCCTCCCGGTGCCATGGCATTGGCGACCACGCCGCTCCCTTCCAGTCGCCTGGCAAGCTCATAGGTAAAAAGCAAGTTGGCCAGCTTGGACTGGTTGTAGGCTTCTTTGCCAACGTAGTGTTTTTCGTTTTGCAGGTCATCGAAGTCCAGCACGGCGCCACCATGGGCACCGGAAGAGATATTGACAATGCGCGCATGCTTTGCAGCCTGCAATCGGTCGAGCAGCAGTTGGGTCAACAAAAAATAGGCCAGATGATTTAAGGCAAAGGTCATCTCATAGCCATCGACGGTCGTCAGCCGCTGCAGAATTTTTGCCCCGGCGTTATTGACCAGAATGTCCAGACGGTCATACCAACGCTTGAATTCTTCCGCCAACCGACGAACATCCTTTTGGGAAGAGAGATCGGCGATCAGGTAGGATATGTCAGGGTTGCCGGTTCGTTTACGGATGAGTCGGCAGACCCGATCCGTTTTTTGCTGGTCCCGGCCCACTATAACCGTTGTGAAACCTCCGGCCGCCAGGCCTTGTGCGGTGGCTTTGCCAATCCCGGATGTCGCGCCGGTGACAAGGCATATTTTCTTACCCATTGATTGGTTCATGACTTTTTCTGAATTTGACAGGATTTACAGGATTGAATGGATGTTTGCCACGGACACACTCGGACGAACACGGACAATTTTTTCAGGTAGCCTTCGACTGGAAAACCAACCAAATAAATTGAACCAATCCAACAAACCTAACGAATTTTTCTCTTTGATCTTTGCCCTTTCCGAACTTCCGATCTTCCCAGCTTCGGCGCTTCGCACCTCGCTCCAACCCTTCGCTCCCCGCCCCTCGTTCCCACCTTCCACCGAGGATTTGCTTTCCCCTGTGCTCTCTGTGTCCTCTGTGGTGAATCATTTTTTGTCCGTGTAAGTCTGTGTGCGTCTGTGGCCAATTTTTTCTGCCACGGACACACACGAACAGACACAGACAAGGGTTAGGTCAGCCTTCGGCTGAAAAATAGATTCACCGCCCACTTCGTTCGATGCGTTCCGATCTTCCTAAAGCCTTCAGCCTAACCCCCTATAGCCTGCATTTATAAAAGAAATGCCCCATACCGCATCAACAGATACTTCCCGAGAGCTTTCAGGTCCGTTCCCCACTCCTTCTCTCCAATAACAGTCGCCTCTTCATTTCGCTGCATACGTCCGGTTTTGTAATCATAAGAAACCATCGCAACCTTGCTTTCATCGAAAATTCCGCCGCCATGGACCGCGCAGCTCTTGATGTATTGATGGGTTGGGCTTTCAGGTGCGTCGGGGTCGTGGAACCGAATCCCGGAGTTGGCGTACAGCAGGTACTTGGCGCTATGGTAGTCCAGAGCCACCGGATCGGTTGAGGCGAGCATAGCTCTTGTTCTGGCCACCGGCGGTTCGATGCGATCGGCAAGCCCGATCCAATCGGCCGTAACCAGATGCAAGTCCGCCTTACGAATGGTATTTAGAAAAACAGCAATTTGAGCACCGATCATACCCGGTTGGGGTCCCGGCGCCCACTTATTGAAGGGAAATGAGTGGAAGTTATAGTAATCTTTGGTCAACTTACCGTCGTTGAAGGGATCCGGCCCTCCGCTCAGATCCGAAACGCCCAGGTAGTTTTTGATCAGGCTGGTCATACCGCAGTAGGTGCTGTGGTGATTGAGGGCTGCAAAATTGATGAATTTCAACCGTTCGTTGTCGTATTCGCCGTCCACCCATATCCCATTTTTATAGTCGACCACCGTCCCCCGGTCTGTTTTGAAAATCGGGTAGGTCATGATAGTCTCTCGGAAATCAGCACCGGGAGCCCCATTGCCGAAGGCAAGTTTGGGAACGCCGCCAGTTCCATCGCAATACACATAGCCGGTACCGTTCTCCGGAGAATAAACCCGCTTGGACCCATATTTGACGTTGATCCAATGAACAGTCGAGTATCGATCACCGAATTCGGATTTCAGACGCTGCGTCAGTTCGTTGTAATTCTGAACATCTGAAATAGACCGATTGCGTTCAAAGGAATGATTCCAGCCGGCTGATCGCCAGGGATGGCTTCCTCGGTGGCAATTTTCAGCCACAACGAATTCACCAGTAAAACCACCGGGCCGGTCCATAATCGATTTGATAAACGTATAAAGGGCTCCCATGTTGGGAGCCCCCTGGTTCCACCACTGCACATTGGGCTTGATGACAACGATGTCGTTATCTTGGATAAGAGTTTCAATTCCTCCCATGAGAGAGAGGACTTTTTGCATGTTATCAATCGGTGTGCCGTTTATGGATCGGTATATAGAAACCTTAGTGTCATTCGATTGAGGTTTTACCAATGGCGTCGCCATGGCCGGCAGGCTCTTTAACAAGGATAGGCCGGGAACAATTCCCAGAATTTTTATCAATTCTCGTCTTGTTATCATCTTGTAATCGTTTAACGATTTAGGTTCTTAGGCTTTAGGCTAAAGCCGTTTAGGTCGAAATGCATTTCCATCTTTTTTGCTTTTTTTCTCGCACTTCGTTCGAGTGGCAGAGGGCGTGTTGTTTGTTGTGGGTTGTGGGCCGCTGGTTGCTATCCTTCAACCTACCACCTTCAACCCACCACCTGCTTTTTTCTTTGATCTCAGCGACTCTGCAATTGACTGTCTCTCGTTTTTCACCTATCCCCTCTTTTGCCTTTTCCTTATCGGCCTCAACCCCTTAACAAACTGATCGTAGGAATAGGCATTTGTTAGAGGTATTGTCGCTTTTGCAATCGGCTCACCTTCCGGACACCCCCAGAATGTGTGAGCGGGAACATTTCTCGTCAATACAGTACCACCTTTGATAACTGCACCTTCACCAATATGAACACCAGGCAAAATAAGACAATGAGGGCCCACAAAAACATCCTTTTCAATCACTACCTCTTTGTATGCCTTATCATTTCTTCTTCCTCCCCAATATAAGTGAGATATAATAGTAGATCGCAGACCGATCGAGCAGTTATCACTAATCGTCACTCCCTCAGGGTGAATTTCATCAATATAGACAAACTGGCTGATCCATACATTATTTCCGATATTTGCCCCTCGTAGTTTTTGAATCTCTGGTCTAACTCTATATCCACCAGGAGCAAAGTAAGCCAATTTTTGAAGAATTCTTGAAAAGAAGCTATTCATAGGGGGCTCTCTACAATCGAATTATTGTAATGGAAGCAATTTCTTAGAAATGGAATAGATAGTTGGAGAAATAAATCGCGAAAAAAAGTAAATAGAACCAGCGAATATAAAACTACATAGTATGGAGATCGCAGGGTGAAGTGGCAGCAAGTCCATCTCTGTCAAAAAGGGTCTTAAAATGTACAAAATAATCGGGCCATGGATTAGATACATGATATATGATTCTCGGCTGATATTTTGGAATATGTTAATATGGAACCGTGGAGAAAATTCAATAAGTAAATGCGAAAAATAGAAAAGTGGTAAAAAAACACCAAAAGCAGTTAACAGGTCATTGAAAAAATTACCATAAGGAAAATATCGAGTAAGTGCCCAAGATAGAATATAAAAACAAGCTCCAATAAAAACAAATTTTAATGTTTTTAAACTGTCAACCCAACAATGACCTCGCCATGTTGAATAGCCAACAATCATGCCGATGGAAAACTCGATAACAAAAAAGAATGGCAATGCTGACTGATGTTTTACTGGATATCCTAGAAAAATGCATAACACAATTGATCCATAGGTAATTAAAAGTGAAATCGCTATAAAAACCGGTCGACTGGATTGTCTGAATAGTTTAATTAATATTGGGAAAAGAAGATATAACCCTAAAATTACTGGCATAAACCACAAGGTAGGATTGAAATAAGAACCATCAGGATAGAAATTTCTCAAAAAAGTGATATAGGCAAAAAGAGTACCCAATCCAAAACGATTTTTAAGGCTATCGTTAAAAATTGGATACAATAATCTATACAATAAATACGTCAGCAGGATAACGAGAAAATAAGGAAGAATTACTTTTGTAATCTTATTGGTTGCCCACCATGTCCATTTTAAATTGTTACGATGAATACTGTTAAAATAGGATAAGGAGAGACCAGTCCCACTCAGAATAAAAAACAGGTGAACAACTGTTCCTTCAATGCCGCAGATCATATTATTCAATTGAGAAAAAAAATTGGAGTCTGAATATGGCATAAATAACAGCCAATGGTGCATGACTACTGAAAGTACTGCAATCCCACGGAGAATGTCCATCCATATCAGCCTTCCCGTAGTCTCAGTTTTCTTCTGATTGAATGGAGGAGGTTGTCCACAAATGTCCCTTGATTTATTCCTTGAATTTTGCACGCATACGACCATAGCGGCCACTGTCCGCGATTTTTTTAGATCCGGCCTCAATTGCCATGATCACAGCAACGCTGCTGTCTGTGGCAGCGTTGAGAATTTTTACAAGTAAAACAATTTGTCATTTTGTTCAGTATGTCACTATAATTAAATACAATATTTTCATGAAAGAATTTTTTTGCATTGATTGAGAAGCTACCCGCTGGCTGGCTAAAAAATCTCACCAGCCCACGGCCGAGGCTGCAACCTTTTATTATCGAGGTATTTTAGGAAAGACATCAATGCCGGCGTTCGGCTATCCTGGACTGAGTAACGAACCTTGTCTTTATTCGAGTCGACTACCACGATAGCTACCATGGCAGGGGGCAAGCGTTCATTTAGAATTCATAAAAAGCATCTTACGTAAATCTTGAAGGGCGGGGGGACGGATAATTAAAATAGTAAAAGTATAAGTAATAGTTCCCATAGTTGTACAGATAATTAGCACTATCATGGATGAAAAACCAACTTTTTCTAAAAATAATCTACAACCTATTAAGACAAGCCCCATAAATACACTAGAACCGAAATACGGCCTCAACGATTTGAAAAATTTATTAACTGAAAGATTAATCAATCTAAATGGTATAGCAAAACTGGGATATGCAATTAATAATGATGAAATAGCATATGCGGATGCGACACCAATAACACCCCAATTTAATCCTACAATAAAACTTAATATAATGATAGTGTTTGATATAAGGTTCCAATAAAACAACAAATCGGTACGCCCTTTTGTTGTATAAATAATTCCTGTTACAGCTGAAATTGAAAACAAGGTTCCCGCAGGAGAAAGAATCATAATAAGAGGGATGCTGGCCTCCCATTTTTGACCTAATATAACATTAACAAATGGTCCAGCCAATACACAAATTCCTATCATAAGAGGGAATGTGATCAAAGAGATGGAATTGCAAGCACGAATAAACTGATTACAGAGGATATTGTTTTCATCTTGTTTTTTTGAAAATGCCGGTAACAAAACTCTGCGAAGAGAACCGGATATAGAGCTTATAGGGTATCGAAAGAGTCTATAGGCTAAATCATAATACCCTAAAGAAACGCTTCCCAAAAAGCGACCAATAATAAAATTATCACTATTTTGGACAAAATAACGCAAGATCTGATCGAGAGTTAAAAATGAACTAAATCTTCTAATACTGTTAATCTCTGACCATTTAAAAAATAATTTGGGTCTCCATTTTGAAAATATAAAAGAAAGGATCGTATTTACAAACGACCTGGCCATATTCCCGAAAACAAGCGCCCAAACTTTCCATCCTGCAAACGCTAACGAAATAGCTACTAATCCATATATTATGCTTCCAAATAATTCCACTCCTACGATTGTGCGAAAGCGCATTTGACGATTAAGAAGAGCAAGCGGAACCGCATCGAAGGAAGTTATAAGAAAAATAAAACCCATAACTCCTATGATTTGTGAGACCCTGGGCTCCCGATATAACCAACTTATTACTGGACTGAAAAAAAATAATCCAAAGAAAATGAGTAAACCCATTAAGCCATTAAAAATGAATACACTACTCAACAATTCATCTGAAATTTCCTTTTTTTGAATAAGCGCTGTTCTTGTCCCGAGAGTCTTAAATACATCCAAGAAATTCATCACAACAAGAGCCATTGCCAACAAGCCAAAATCATTTGGTGATAAAAGTCTTGCAAGAATTATTGAAACGATAAATTTTATTAATTGTCCGGCTAAGTTCCCTACACTAGTCCATCTTGCTCCAGAAAAAACAGAGTTTTTATAATATTTCACTTTGATTTCGCTTGTTCAGAATTTGAGTCCTAAAATTAGATTTTCAGAGTAAATTGACGTAAATCTGTAAAAAACAGAGATAAATTGCCCATTATACGCATAAATCTTCATAAATACCTGTAATCGTTGAAAATATGCCTAGATTTTTTCATGTCGATATTGTATGTGATATTCGTACCTTACGGGAATCGATCTTATGCCGAAGAATAGTATCGACAACGTCCGCACCAAACCTGTCGGGTTCGCTCCGATTCTGGCGCAATATTTCGATAAATACGACATCGTGGATATTGTCGATGAGCACGTGCCAACCGATCCTTGGCGAAAAGTCCTTAGCCATGGCCAGGCCTGCATCGCCATGATTATCGGTATTTTGTTCCAGGTCATGCAGTTGTACCGGATTTGCCAGTTTGCCCGAGAAAGCACCGTTCTCGATGTCCTGCTTCCGGGGATTCAACCTCAAGAGTATTTCGATGACCGCCTGGCCGATACCCTGGACGCGTTATACGATTTCGGTCTCGATAATCTGGAGACCATGATTACCGGCACACCTCTGGTTACCTGTTCGACAGCTCATAGAATTCGGTAATGCTGGGGAGAAAAATGAAGCCAGCCGGAAATTAGCAAAATCCGTTTTTCAAAGAGCGAAATCCAAGATTTCACTTTGTCTTTTTTTACTTTAATCATTTTTTACGGACATAGGATATCCTCCTTTTAGGAGGAGTATATGCCATGCGCTGTCTGTCAAGATAGATGTCGCATCACTTGTGAAGATGGGTTTAAATGGACACTTAAAAATCAGTGAAAAAAAATACAACGGTTGGTGGGTAGTTCCACCAGTTTTTGGATGGATAGTCCAATTAGATGTACAGCCAAACGATCTAAACCCATGATAAAAATATGAATGCAAAGTTTAGTGATGTACTTTCTTATCGAATTGAACCTGATATGACTTTAATATTATCGATATTATCGAGGATTTAATCATCAAACCAGCCAGAGTGGGAACTGCGGAACTTTATTAAAATGAAATGAAAAAAATACAAAATATATCTTATAGGAATTGATATCCTCGAAATAGAAAATGAAATCCAAAAAGGAATAGGTTTAATACTAAAAATTTTTTCAGGTGGATTCTTAAGTCTTAGATGAGTTGGTTTGTTCATGACAAAGGCCTTTTTTTGGAATAGCCGTTCATAATTCACTAATTTTTTTATTGGTATTTCCATTGACATCACAATTTCTAACCAAGATAAGGGGAAATAAGTCCGATTATTTCCATATCCCTGAAGGAGGGTTACAGGATGCTCCTTACTTACTTTAGATTTGATTAATTCCTGAAGGTGAATGACAAGACTATAGATCCCTCGATATATTATAAAATCAATTGGAATTGGGAATTCATAAGTCCATTCATGATCAATAATATACCAAGTATTATGATTAACTAATATATTCGACGGGATACAGTCAATCGGTCCAAAAAGGAGGCAATTAACTGGTTTTTTAAATTCATTGTAACTGATGCCAAATTCTTCTATGAATCTTTCTGGCCTGCATTCTTTTGAGGGCAAATTAGATATAAAAGAAATGTATTTATGAATTATAGATATTCCAAAATTTCGATTATCAATGTTAATATCATCAATTATTAATTGTTCGACTGTTGGGTATTCTATGTAAGGATAATAGATACAATTATCTCTAAGTGTACCGCTTATTACTGTGGCCTTATCACCAAAAAAATGCCTTGATATTTTTTCCTTCTTAATAACGTCTTGTAAAAAATCATATGCATCCTCAGTTGCTGCACTTTTAATAAATAACTTCTTATTATTTTGTTCAGATATGTTATGCGTTAGTCTAAATTGAGGTTTTCTCTCACTTTTCATAAGTGCACATGTAATAACCAGATTATCTATTAATATGTCAAATGCAATGTCATGTAGTAATCAGCGTTTTTCAAGATAGATGTCGTTTTGTTTAGAAAAAACTTTTCTAATTCGATGGCGGTTCCCGGGCGGGTGACATGCAGATGATGGACGAAGCCGCTCCGCGGTAGCTCACCCTTCTGACCTCCGGTAGCCTCCTCAACAATGTTAACTGAGATTTTAATACGTCACCCCAGCTGATGAGTGCCGGGGTGACGAACGGTGGTCCTTTCGGATATAAATAATCTTACTGCAGGATTGAAGTTCTATTTACAAATATGAAATATCAATGAGCCGAAAATATTCTTAAGTTAGAAGGTGTAGCAATAGGAATGATCCCATCAATAAATTCATACGTTCCTCTATCCACACAATCATCGGCTCCTATTATATTGCCAATAATATCTACCTGACCAGTTTTTAGTATAGTGCTATTTCCTGCATCTGTTGGCCCCGATAGAGTAAAATTATAATTTTTCCCATCTACGCACGGATCGCCCCCTTTTTGCACATGGGTTTCGGATACACCACTTCCCGACTCGTAATAATTATAATCGTGCGTCATTGATTCGATGTCATCAAAAGCATTGTCTGTATGTACATTATAAGTAATATTATTGTGCATTTCTCCTGTCATTCCCAAACCACGCTCATGCACGTTGTAATAAGTACCGTAGAATGTATTATTGTAAATTTTGATATTGTTTATATCTGATCTTGTGCTATTCTGGTGAATACCACAAGTCGATACATTAGATGTGCCAATGACAGTGGAGGAAAAAATATTCCCATAAACTTCAAAGTTATTGTACGTAAAAGTGCCATTTGCACCACCATTAAAAAAAAGCTGTTGTCCTTCCCAGCGAAATTCATTATACCTAATAACGGTTCCGGTGTGTGTTCCTGTTGTACAAGTGCCCGCGACAATCGCATCACCGTGATCTCCAGATCCATCAGCAGCAGTTCTTTCAAAATAATTATACTCATATATATTTGGCCCGCCTGAATCGATCGATATGCCATCACCGAAGTTCAATAATTTGCAGTATCTGACTGTTATATAGGTATTATCGGTGCCCCCGCATGTCCCCTTAATGCACTTATTCTCACCGGTAGTATCGCCCGACATATCTATATAAGCGTTTTCAATAGTAATATAATTGAGTTCTGCGGAACCATCTAGCTGTATTGCTTTTGAAGAACCTGGTGTGCCCATAATCTTAAAGCCCCATGCAGTGGCCAGTCCGCTAGTTGGTACATGGTTTCCTGTCCAATAGTAGTATCCTGTTGTAAATAATTGAGTAGCAGTAAAGTTAGCCTGACCATCGCCAAAATTACTATTCCAACCGGTATCAGTACCGTGATCGCTTTCAGTTGCTTTTTTAATATAGATTAACGTTTTACCACTTTCAGAATCATTATACGTATAGGCCCCATAAGAGCCATCCCCAATATAATAAGTGTCACCACGAACAAGGGTTTCTGGGAGAGAATCTAGTGCATTATTCCATGCTGTTCCGTCACCTGTTCCTCCATCAAGGATATAATGATTTGCAGCCATTACATTAGTTGAGCAAATAAAAAATAGTAGCAAAAAAGCCTGTACAGCCACTCCTATACTAGCATTTATGCTATTCTGACCATTTTCATTAGTTTTTTGTTTTGAAATATCCATTTTAAACTCCTTTGTCCTACAACTATATTTGAATTTCCATCGGTTTTCTATCTGAGCTTGAATATACGCAGTTTCTGTGCCTAAAATATTTTCCGTTCTTTAGCTTGAATCCAAATACGAATAAAAGTAATACATTGAGGAATTACTATGTATTATCATTTCTATATATTACAATGATAACATTGATAGATCAAACTCAAGAGTCGCCCGAATAAAAATGCCCATTCAAATTAATGAATGCCATCTACCCTATATAAAAAAGTATACAAAAAAAAATCCGTAATATTTAAGTATACATGTTCATGGAGTGTGTCACCATCTACAACCGGGTTAAATAAGTAACTTTTAGTTCTATCTTTTGATGTTGCCCTCCCTACGAGTTCTTTGATAATGCTAAAAGTTGCCAAAGCAATTTTTATGCCATAATAGATTTTCTCCTATAAGGTATTTTTCAATGCACCAATATTTATACTATTCTTGAACAATTCAACCAATCCGGACCAACGACAAGTTATTTATAATTTCAATCCATGATGAGCAATTAACGTAACTATTTGACAAGGGGAGGCAATATTTCCATTGTTGCCAAACCACTGATCAGCGCCGGCAGATTCGGGATCTTAATCAGCGAGCGAAAGCTTCGTAGCACATCAGTGTCGGGGAGAGAAATTGAGCCAATCGGAAATCGGGAAAATTTGTTTTTCAAAGAGCGAAATCCAAGATAAGAATGCTTTATTGCCTTATTTTTTTGTATATGCTTGATCGTAATAATATATGACGGATTTGTTGATTTCTTAAATATTTTATTACTTCTTTATCAGATGTCTGTCTTATTTTTTTGAGATAGCCAGAACAGAATCCTGTAAATAACCCAATTGCTCTGATAAAATCTCTTTTTAGAAGCACTCTTTTAAAAAATTTACCAAATATAAAAATTGGATGATAACCAATAATATAACTCCCCAAACCATTTTTAAAGCCATCTCTCCAGGCTCCATCTGCTGAACCAGTTGCCTTTAACTGCACGATTTTAATGTCACCAAAGGTTCTCGTATTCCAACCAAGCATATTTGCTTTCACTTCGTCAACTGTATCCCAACCAGGTGACATGATGAGTGGATTAATATCTTCCCAACAATTTTTACGGTAAATTTTAGTGGCACCGCGAACATGAAATATAGGGTCTCCCTGAGATTCAATTTTCAAGTAACCCTTTTCAGTATAACAGACAGTTCCGCCTCCAATTCCTAATTTTTTATCTTCTAGAAAGTATCCCAGACATTTTTTAAAATAATCTGGCGCAAATGCGAGATCGCCGTCTAATTTTACAAGAAAATCCCATTTTGAGTCACCAATTGCAGCAAATCCATCATAGAAAGCTTCCATAACGCCCCCGCCGGGCTTACGATATCCGCGATTTTCTCGTTTTAAAATTTTCATCCAGGCGTGCTTCTTTGAAAACGATTCTATAATATTGTAAGTATTGTCTGTTGAACCATCATCGACGACTATCCACTTATCAGGCAAAACAGTTTGATTTATCATTGATGAAATTGTTCTTTTTATCCGTTCGCCTTCATTTCTAACGGGTGTAATTACTATATATGAATATTTCTCAATATATTCACTTTCAGGTTTATGGGTTTTCACTATTTCAACTACCTCATTGTTTATTTAAATATAGGGTTAGCTTATTATAGTTTTTGTAAGCGTTCACGGGGTAATTTGATCGTTTATTTTGAATCGCAACCCTTTGAAAATACAGCATAAACAGAATAACTCGCAACTATCTGAAATAATTAAAAATAAATCTAGATTTTTATTTTT
>Ga0272443_10003761_pt1 | contig 17440 bp, 23 predicted proteins | sample SSMAcet12_FD_193581 | JGI IMG/M metagenome (GOLD analysis project Ga0272443, IMG submission 193581) | Marine sediment archaeal communities from Little Sippewissett salt marsh, Falmouth, MA, United States - SSM-Acet-12 | ecosystem: Environmental > Aquatic > Marine > Wetlands > Sediment ... | reverse complement strand
AGAGAAGAGTTTTTTAACTGTTTTAATTTTGAGATATTAGACACTAAATTTGCAGGAGATAAGTATAAAAGAAAAAACTTTTTTTAAGGATGCTGAGTTACAGCTTAAATTGCTCTGGCAGGGAGGTTCTTTTCTGATATAATAATGCCCTTGAATTCAAACATTTAAATTAACAGAATGGGAAGACAATTATGAATAAACACAAATTTAAGATTCAACCTAGAGATCTCGAGAAAAAAGCAAAAAGAGTTAGAGCAGAGGGCTTAGTCCCAGCTAATGTTTTTGGTAATGACAAAGATTCGCAAACTGTTCAGTTTGATGCTCACGATTTTTTAATGCTGTTAAAAGATGTTAATGAAACCAGCGTTATTTATCTTCAACTAGGCAAAAAAGAGATTCCAGTTCTTATTGAAGAGATTCAACGTCATCCTGCTTCTGACGATTTTATTCATGTAAGCTTTAGAGCTGTTAACTTGAAAGAGAAGATTCAGACAGAGATTCCTATCGAGTTGGTTGGTAAGTTTGAACTGGCTGAGGCTGTGTTAGTGACTGTTAGGGATGAGGTTGAAGTCGAAGCTTTACCAACTGATTTGCCAGAAAAATTTGTTTTAGATATTTCCGGATTAAATGAAGTAGGTCAGTCTTTAACTTTAGCAGATTTAGATGTTGATAAGGATAAAGTTGAAATTATGGTTGGAGAAGAAGGCTTGGAAGCTCCTGTAGTTTTGGTTCAAGAGGTTAAGGAAGAAGTAGAGGAAGAGGAGACTCCTGAGACTGAGATTATTGGTGAAGGAGAGGAAGAAGGCAAAGAAGGGGCTGATGAAGATATGCCTGCAGAAGAAGGATCAAAAGAGGAGAATGAAGGTAAAGAAGAATAAGTTTAAAAATTAGAAAAAATTAGTTTTTCCAACCGACCCAATTAGGGTCGGTTTTTTTTGCTTGTTGAATAAGCTGATTAAATTTATCAGTGTTCTGATTAAGTTTAAGTTCTAAAATTGCAGTATTAATTAGAAGATCTCGATGAGTTGGATTTTTTTGTAAATTTTCTTTATGTTTTTTTAAAAAATATTTAGCTTGATCTTGAGCTAAGTAAAAGTCTGTTTTTTGTTCATTTTTTACTTGGTCAAAATTAATGCTTTCGGAAATCTGCGAGTTTAGTTGTTGTTGAGCGGTTTGATAGTTTTCCAGTTGGTTTTGCTGAATAAAGAGCCCAGCCACAAGAAGTCCTTGCAATAGGATCAAAACATAAAAGATTGAAATTAAGCTGAATTTACTAATTCTAGCAAAAAGAACTTGAAAAATAAAAATAGCATTAGTAATAACTAGGCGAATTACAAGCCAACAGTACTTAAGAAAATTCATATCTCTTAGAGTTGTTGCGAAATAAGGAATAGATTAATTAGTGATAGATTCTGATGCAATTTAACAATTTCTCGATGACGATAGTAGCTTGTCATACTTGAGGAAGAGAAAATTGTTAAATTGCGCAGAAGATGCTCTTAGTGACTATTTCCTTATTTTACAACAACTCTATTATATTAGCATAAGTTGCAATAGAGGAGAGGCGTTTAGTTTTGTGGCCAGGAGCTGGTGATTAAAAGTCTTTCCTTCACCAGTTTTTTCTCAGCCAAAACCTGCCACAATTTTTCTGTAATAAACGGCATAAATGGATGAAAAAGTTTTAAGAAAGTAGTTAGACCTTTAATGATTTTTTTGGTTGAAAGTTGGTCTTGTTTATTAAGCTCAATACACTCATCGCAAAACCAGTGCCAGAATTCGTTGTAAAGAGTCTCAGCAGTTAACCCAATCTTCATCTTGTTCATTTGCCTGGTTATCTCGGTAGTAATTTGCTCTAGTTTTTGTTCAAACTCGACATCTTTAGGTTTTTCTCCAGGCTCTTTTAGAGATTCTTCGCTTAGGTTCATGATGATAAAACGGGTGGCGTTCCAAATTTTATTAGAAAGGTTGCGCGCTGCTTTAAAATCTGGATGACCGATTGATTTGTCCAAGCCGGCGGATGAACGGATCAGCAATGCCATTCTAAGCGCGTCAGTGCCGTATTTTTCCGTGATTTCTAACGGATTGATAACATTGCCTTTGCTTTTACTCATCTTAGCGCCTTTGTCGTCTCTAATCAGTCCGTGCAAGTAAATCTGTTCAAAAGGAAGTTTTCCAGTAACAAACTTGCCCATCATCAGCATTCTCATGACCCAAAACATTAAAATGTCATAAGCAGTTTCCATGACTTGAGTAGGGTAGAAGCGGTCAAAGTCGCCTGGTTGGTTGTTCTTTAAAGTGACCACAGGCCATTGGCTAGAGGAAAACCAAGTATCAAAAGTATCGGTTTCTTGAATAAAGCCTTCTCCAGGGTCCTCAGTGCTAATGACGTAGTCTGCTTCGATTGGGGCACTTAAGCTTTGCAAGCCATTTTTAATATTTTCTAAAGAATCGTCTTTTAATAATTCATTAAGTTTTCCACTAAGTTTATCCCCATGTGAATTAATGTAATTAATTTGCAAATTTGGGGTTTCATCAGTGTTATACCAGACTGGCATGCGAATGCCCCAAACAATTTGGCGGCTAATATTCCAATCTTCTAAAATTTCCAACCAGTGGCGAAGAATTTTTTTATGACCAGCTCCATGAACTTTTAGCTGCCCATTATCTAGAGCATCAATCACAGGCTCGACTAATGATTTAACTTTGATGTAAAACTGGGGTAGAGGTAAAGGCTCGATAGGTTGTCCACAACGGTAGCAGACACTGATTTTATTTTGGTAATTGTCATCGGTTTTAACTAGAAGACCTTTTTTATCCAAATCTTCAACAACTTGAGGACGAGCGATATGAGCTTTTAAGCCTTGATACTTGCCGCAGATTTCAGTTAAACGACCTTCGTAATCAATAGCTTTAGCTGGTTGAAGTGGGATTTCTTTTTGATGTTTTTGCCAGAATTCAAAATCATTAAAATCATGATAAGGTGTGATTTTTACTACGCCGGTGCCAAACTCTGGATCAACAAACTCATCGGCGATTACCGGAAGTTGGTAGGTTTGAAAAACACCCTGAACTTTAATAGTTTTGCCAATGTATTCTTGATAACGCTCGTCATCTGGATTTACAGCTAGAGCAATATCAGCAAATTTAGTTTCTGGGCGAGTAGTTGCAATGGTTAAAGGTCCATATTTAATATAAAAAAGTTGTGTTTTCTGTTCTTGGTGGTTTACTTCAAGATTGCTAAAACCAGTCCCACATTTGGTACAGTAGTTAACTAAACGGTTTTCTCGATATAAAAGCCCTTCATGGTCTAGTTTTTTAAAAGTTTCGATTACAGAGTCAACAATGTCTTTATCTAAAGTGAATTTAAAGCGCGACCAGTCTGCGCTAGCGCCAAGTTTTTTAATTTGATTAACAGCTGTATCAGAGTTTTCTTGAACATAATCCCAGATTTTTTGAAAAAGAGTTTCACGATCAAAATTAAACCGAGACTGACCCTTTTTTCTTAGTTTTTTTTCAAAAACAAACTGAGTTTCAATTCCGGCGTGATCTGTCCCAGGAATCCAAACTGTATCGTCTCCCAACATGCGGTGATAGCGAATCAGAGCGTCCTCAACTGAAACAAACATGGCGTGGCCGATGTGCAGAGGATCATTAGCATTAGGCGGAGGCATAATAATGGAAAAAGATTTGTCTGTGGTTGGTTCTCCAGTGTCTGGGTTAAAGCAATTATTTTTCTCCCAAAGAGAGTAGATTTCGGCCTCGTGTTGCAGGTAGTCGTAGCGTTTAGAAATTGGAGCAGGAGTTTGGTCTTGCTGTTCTTTAGAGCTTTTTTTAGCTGGGTTTGTTGCTGATTGATCTGAATTTTTCGATTGCATACCGCCCGATTTTATCATGAGGAGGAGGAGAGGATAAGGGGCGGCGAGAGGAATGACGAGGGAAATGAGATTTTTGAAAAAGGAGATTTTAGGATGATTCCCTTGGTAATTTTTCAGATTTTGAGCTTTTTGTAGAATGAGATTTAAATAAAAAATTTAAGGAATATTTATAAGTTTTTAGGAATTTAGAAAGTAGGAAAAGTGAAACAAAGTGGTTTTGTTGGCTTTTTTACAGTTTTTAAAAAGATAAGGACAGCGAAAAGGAAGAATAGAAATATTGACTTTTTGTATTTTTTTATACGGTAACCTTGAGGTTGTCTTTTATTATTCGTCGTTTGAGACTTCTAATTTATTAATAGAATCTGCAACAACCTTAAGGCATTCTGTTGCAACTAGTTTTATATAATTAGGAGCCATTTCTCTTTCTATGTCATCAAAAACTCTCGTTCTTTGTTGTAACTCTAGACCAGCCTCCTTTGAGAGCTTAAAGTTAAGAACAGCTCCTGGTTGTCCATCATCTGATTCAAGAGTGAGATAAATTTCAGCAACTTGTTTCTCTTTATTATATCCGATTCTTAAAAGAAGTTTTTCTTTAGGTGTTTCACTATCTGTTGAATCTCTTTTTTGTAATTTTTCCCTTGTTCGAAAATCGCGTCCGAATAGCCAATGCAACAAGTTAAATAAAGAACTACCTGTTTTTTTTGCAGATTCTGGGTAAAAGAGAAGGTGTTGCCACCCAGCTTCACCTTGATGAATATTGTCCTTAATTTCAAAAAGATTCTGATTTTCAGTATCAAAAAGAGCCCCTATTGTATTTAATAAGGTTTCTATCCTTTGATTTGTAATTTCATTACTTCTCTGGAGATTTTCTGCAGCACTTATTAAGGGTTGAAAACGAAGCCATAGATATTCTTTTTCTCCTTTTATTATCGTTCTCTCTATATAAAAAGTCATACTTCTTTTTGTAATTATTTGTTTTATTTTCTTTATTTTAACAAAATTTAGGTAGAAGTCCACTCTTTGCATGATTTTTTTATTTTCCTGCGACTAATAAATTGCCAGTCAGTAAATAGACAGCTGTTTTATAACTGTTGTCTTTTTTTTCGTTAACTAATTTTATTTATGTCAAAATATCAAATTAAAAGTAATAAATTATCTGCGAAGCAAAAGCTAGAGCAGAGGCAAGAAATATTTGCTACTGAAAAATTTTCAGCTTTATTTAATGTAGCTGAATTGCCAGTTGAAAAAGTATCTGCAAAAAACTGTGAAAATTTAATCGGCAGCGTGGAAATTCCTGTAGGAATTGCAGGTGACGTTGATCTACAGTTTTCGCAAAAAGAAAAGCAAACATATCGAGTTTTATTGGCCACAACAGAAGGGGCCTTGATTGCCAGTACCGCTAGAGGTTTGAAAGCAATTAATCAAGCAGGTGGAGCGCAGGTTTTTGTGAAGAAAATCGGCATGAGTCGAGCGCCAGTTTTTGAGTTAGAGTCTGGTAAAGCAGCTAGGAAATTTGAGCAGTGGCTGAAAGAGAATTTTGCAGAAATTAAAGAAATCACAGAAAAAACCAGCAACCATTTAGAACTATTAGAAGTTAAAACTTGGATCAGAGGAAAATACGTTTTTGCGCGGTTCGTGTTTGATACGCAGCAGGCGATGGGGATGAATATGGTGACAATTGCTTTGCGACAGTTGTGGCAGGAAAAACTAAAAGATTATCCAAAAATAAAACTAATTTCTCTTTCTAGTAATGTTTGTGTGGATAAGAAACCTTCGGGGATAAATCGATTGTTGGGAAGAGGATACCAGGCTCAGGCTGAGGTTGTCTTGACCACAGAATTGGTAAGAAAAGTTTTAAAGATTGAACCAGAAAATTTGGCAAAAATTCACAAAATTAAAAACCTAATTGGTTCTAATGTGGCTGAATCTCTAGCGCAAAACATGCATCAAGCTAATGTGTTAGCAGCGATGTTTTTAGCTACGGGACAAGATGTGGCTCATGTGGTTGAAGCAGCGCAGGGAGCGACAACGATTGAATTGCAAGCTGATGAAAAGATATATGCAGCGGTTAATTTACCCAATTTAAATTTAGGAACAGTTGGAGGAGGAACTTATTTACCAGCTTTTAAACAAGCTAGAGAATTAATGAATGAAAATTTAACACCTGAGGAATTAGCCGGAATAATGGCAGCGACTTGTTTAGCTGCAGAGTTATCAGGCTTAGCTGCCTTGGCAACGCACTCTTTAGCTTCTGCTCATCAAAAATTAGGGCGAGAGCAGAAATCGGAGGAAAAATGTTAATCAAAAAGAAAGTGGGCATAGTAAGCTATGGAGCTTATTTGCCTCAATTAACTATTTTTTTAGCAGAAATTGAAAAGGCACAAGCCAAGGAAGTTGGTTCTGTAAGCGCTTCTTTAAAAGTTAAACAAAAAACAGTGCCGGATTTTGATGAAGACTCAGCTACGATAGCGGTCGAAGCAGCTGGTCAGGCACTAGGTCGAGGCGGTGATAAAAAAAAGATTAGCAGTTTGTTTATTGGCAGCGAAAGTCATCCGTATGCGGTCAAACCAACAGGCACGATGGTGGCTCAAGCATTAGGTTTAAGCGAGAATTTATCAACAGCAGATTTGCAGTTTGCTTGTAAAGCTGGAACTCAGGCTTTGCAGATTGTGGCCAGTTTTGTTTTAAGTGGATTTGGCGAGCAAGGACTAGCAATAGGGGCGGATACAGCTCAGGCAGAGCCAGGCGATGCTTTGGAGTTTACCGCCTCTGCTGGGGGCGCAGCTTTTGTTTTAGGTAAAACTAAATTATTAGCAAAAATGTTGGCCACCTATTCTGTGGCAGCTGATATTCCAGACTTTTGGCGCAGAGTAGGGGAAAGCTATCCGCAGCATGCGGGAAGGTTTACTGCTGAGCCGGCTTATTTTAAACAAGTTTTCCTAGCCACGCGTAATTTATTAACAGAAACAAAATTAAAACCTCAAGAAATAGATTTTTGCATTTTTCATACTCCAAATGGGAAATTTCCCAGAAGAGCTGCTAAAAAACTAGGTTTTACTCAAGAACAATTGGCACCAAGTTTAATTGTTGAGCAAATTGGTAATACCTATGCCGGCGCCGCCATGTTAGCGTTGGCTGCGGTGTTGGATCAAGCTCAACCAGGTCAAAAAATTTTGCTCACTTCGTATGGCTCGGGCGCCGGCGCTGATAGTTTCCTTTTTGAAACAACAAATTTATTAGCTCGAAAAAGAAAAAAATGGACAAATTTTGTTCGCGAACAAATAGCAAAATTAGAAAAAATCGATTATCAGCAATATCAGGCTTTGATGAAGGCGCGCCATCATTAGAGTTGTTGGAGAACAACTCTATATAAAATTACGCAATAATTATGAAAATTAAAATAGCAGGACATTACACTACGAAAATAGGTGAACTTTGGGATCAAGGGTTAGAAGACCTTTTGGCAGAAGCTGTTCACGGTTCTTTAAAAAATGCTCAATTAGCAGCTGAGCAAATCGAGGCGGTTTTTGTTGCGAGCAAAGCTCCTGGAGAATTTAACCATCAATTGCATTTAAATGCTTTGGTGAGTCAAATGTTTGTTCATTACCCTCCAGCAATTAGAGTTGAAGGAGCTTGTACTGCTGGAGGATTGGCTTTGGTAGCAGCGGAGCAGGCTTTAGCAGCTAAACGGTATAAAACTGTGATGGTCATTGGTGCGGAGAAAATGACTGATCAAAATGCCTTAAAAACCACGGAGATTCTGTCTTTAGCAGCAGATCAAAATCAAGAAGCAGGCTCAAGTTTTCCAGGTTTATATGCGTTGTTGGCACAGGCTCATATGCAAAAATATGGCACTACGCGAGAACAGCTGTCAGCTGTAGCGGTAAAAAATCATCACCAGGCCATGAAGAATCCTCAAGCCCATTTTCATCGGGAGTTTACTCTGGAACAAGTAAGTCAAAGTAGTTTGGTGGCTGATCCGTTGCGGCTTTTGGATTGTTCGACTATCTCTGATGGGGCGTCAGCCGTTATTCTGAGTACAGATTCTTCTGGCGTGGAAAAATGGCGCCAAAAGCCGCAAATCCTTGGCTATGGTCACGCTCAAGATAGTTTGTCCTTGGCTGGGAGAGAGAGTTTAACAGCTTTAAAAGCTACTCAAAAAGCAGGCAAGCAAGCTTATCAGCAAGCAAAAGTTAAACCTAAAGAGATTCAAATTGCTGAAGTTCATGATTGTTTTACTATTGCGGAAATTATGGCGATTGAAGACTTGGGGTGGTTTGAAAAGGGGGAGGGGGGAGAGGCAACTCTGGCAGGAAAAACTGCCGAGGATGGGCAAGTGGCGGTGAATTTATCAGGCGGTTTGAAGGCTTTCGGGCATCCGATTGGAACAACAGGGATTAAGCAGGTGGCTTTTTTGGCCGAACAATTAGAGCAGGGGAATTATGAGCTGGCTTTAGCTCATAATGTGGGTGGGTCGGGAGCGACGGCTGTAGTGCATGTCTTAGCTAAAAATTAAAATCTAAAATAAAAAAAATGAAAAATTTACCAGCAAAATATTGGCGGAGAAATCAACAATGGTCTTCTTGGATTGGGCAGGAGGGAACAGTTGTGACGGCTACTTATGTTAGAATTCCGGCTGAGGAGTATAAACTGCAGGCTCCTTACAGTTTTGCTTTGGTTGATTTTGGCTCAAGTTTAGGAAAAAAAGAGTTGATGGGTTGTGGTCACGAAAGATTAAAATCTGGAGATAAAGTGAAAATTGTTTGGCGTAGAGTCCCCCATGATGATCAAAAAAGCGTGATTGATTATCGATTAAAACTTAAAAAAATTTAAAATCTTAGCAAGAATAAAGTAATTTGCATGATTTTATATAAATTTTGCGACTAATTATACGTATATCAAGACATAGATACAACAGTTTTTTATCATTACTATTACATCTTAAATAATTTTTTATTAGAATTAAAATTTATGAAAAAAGTGACAGCTTCTGCTCCGGGAAAATTAATGCTGATGGGGGAGCATAGTGTGGTTTATGGTCATCCATGCATTGTCACGGCAGTGGATCAGCGTTTAAAAGTAACAGTTACTCGTAATGGTGAAGATATTTTTTATTTGGAAGCTCCTAATTTAGATTTGACTACTTATTCTAAAACTATTGATGATTTGGGGAAAAAGCCTTTACCCAAATCAGTCCGTTTTATTGAGACTTTATATAAGAATTTTTTGCAGAAACATCCTCAAGATACAAGTATTCATGTTACAACTAATAGTGAGTTCTCTAGCTATGTTGGTTTTGGTTCTAGCAGTGCGGTGACTGTGGCTTTTGCTAAGGCTTTGACTGAAATGTACGGTATTCATTTAACTAAAAAAGAGTTATTTGATCTTTGCTATGAAACAGTGATTGAAGTTCAAGGTGTTGGTTCTGGTTTTGATCTGGCTGCAGCTATTTGGGGAGGCACTATTTATTATGTCACCCCAGCAAAAGAAATAGAGGAACTTGATTTTTCATCAGCAAGTCTAATTGTTGGGTACACTGGGATTAAAGCTGATACCCCTACCCTCGTCAGAATGGTAAGAGGTTTAAAGCAAGAAAATCCAGGAAAAATTAATCAAATTTTTAATAAAATTTCTGTTTTAGTTGAGCAGGGTAGAGAAGCGATCAAGGATCACGAATGGGCAAAATTAGGCGAGTTGATGAATAAGAATCAGGATTTGTTAAGAAAAATACAAGTTAGCACCAAAGAGTTAGAAGATTTAATCGGTTCTGCTAATAAAGCTGGGGCTTTAGGAGCTAAGTTGTCTGGAGCTGGAGGAGGGGACTGTATGCTTGCTTTAGTAGATAAAGATAATCAAGAACAAATTAAACAAGCTATTAATCAGAGTGGAGAGGTTATTTCTGTGGGGCTGCACGCTCAGGGAGTAATGCTTCATTAATAATCTAAAAAAAATAAAAATCATTAAACAAAAAAAAGAAAGTTATTTATGGCAAAATTAAAAAAATGTACTGTTAAATCTCCGGCAAATATTGCTTTTATTAAGTATTGGGGCAAGACTGATCCTAAAACGCGAATTCCAGCCAACAACTCAATTTCTATGTGTATTTCAGAGTTGTTTAGTTTGTGTTCTGTAGAGTTTCAACAGGGTTTAAAATAGGATGATATTAAATTTGTTGGAGAAAAAGTTGTTACGGAAAGAGAATTAAACAGAATTATAAAAGTTTTAGATCGTGTTAGAGAAAAAGCGGGAATTTCTTGTGGAGCAAAAATTGTGACTAAGAACAATTTTCCTAAAGCTACTGGCATTGCTTCTTCAGCCTCAGGTTTATCTTCTGTGACAATGGCGGCTTTAGGTTCAGCTGGAATTGAGCTTGAAGAAAAAGAATTATCTATGATTGCTCGTTTAGCCTCTGGTACAGCTTGTCGCTCTATTCCGGATGGTTTTGTAGAATGGGTTGTTAAGGATGATGATGGAAAGTCATATTCTCAGACAATTCATCCGGTGGATTATTGGGACATTTGCGATGTAACCGCTATTGTGACAAAAAAAATGAAGAAAATTAGTTCAACTAAAGGGCATTCACTGGCGAATACTAGCCCTTTTTATCATCAGCGTCTTGAGGCAATGCATAAAAAAGTTGCTGATTTAAAACAGGCTTTAAAAGACAAGGATTTTACAAAATTTGGCACGATTTTGGAGCATGAGGCTTTAAATATGCATGCTATTTGTATTACCAGCACACCACCGATTTTATACTGGGAGGGGCCAACAATGACTTTAATGAAGAAAATTACAGAGTGGCGTGAAGACGATGGCTTAGAAGTTTATTATACTATTGATGCTGGGCCGACTGTTCATGCTATTTGTCAGGGAAAGGATGCTGAGGAAGTAGCGAAACGCATGGCAGAGATTAAAGGAGTTGATCGAGTGGCAATAAATAAGCCTGCTGTTGGTGCTAGATTTGTTGATAATCATTTGTTTTAAGTCTAGCTTGAGATAAAATAAGGTTCTTATGATTAATCTTCATGATCAAGTTACTTTAGTTAATGATGCTGACGAAGTTGTTGGGCAGGAGGATAAAATTGAGGCTCACCGTGGCGCTGGTCAACTTCATCGAGCCATTAGTGTGTTTCTTTTTAATTCTTTAGGCCAGTTGTTAATTCAGCAGCGCAGTGCTAAAAAAATTGTGGCTGCTAATTTATGGGCTAATACAGCTTGTGGCAATGTTAGACCCAATGAGAGTTATGAAGATTGTGCTTATAGACGCTTAAGAGAAGAATTGGGAATAAAAAAAGTTAAACTCCAAAAAATAGATAAGTTTCAATATTCAGTGCCTTTTTCTAATGGGTTTAGTGAAAGAGAAATTGATACTGTTTTTGTTGGTCCATATGATGGGGAAGTAGAGCCGGATCTAGATCAAGTTCAAGATTATAAGTGGATTAAATTCAAAGACTTATTTACTTTAAAAGACCAAAAAAATTTTGCTCCATGGGTAGCTAAATTATTTGAACAAGAATCTATTGTTAATCAATTACAAAAATTTTTACAAAATGTCAGATAAACAAGCTAACTCTCAAATTCCTCAACACATTGCTATTATTATGGATGGCAATCGCCGTTGGGCGCGACAGAACAAACTGCAGGTTTTTAAAGGTCATGAAAAGGTGGCCAAGGAAAATATTAAGGACTTGGTTGAAGAGTGTTTGCGTCAAGGAGTGAAGTATTTGACCTTGTGGGCGTTTTCTACGGAAAATTGGAATCGGTCTAAGGAAGAAGTCGAAGCTATTTTAAGGATTTTACGCAAAGCTTTACAAACCGATTTGGAAGAGATTAATGCTAAAGGCGTTAAATATCAAGTGATTGGGGATTTATCCCGTTTCCCTAAAGATATTCAAGAAACATTAAAAGAATGGCAAGAGCAGACTATTGATAATGAAAAAGTGACAGTCACCTTTGCTTTGAATTATGGTGGTCGCGATGAGCTATTAAGATCAATGAGGAAAATGGTTCAGGAATTATCAGTAGCGGGGCATGATCTGTCAAAGCCAGCTGTTTTAGAAGAATTAATTACCAAAGAAAAATTTGAGCAGTTTTTAGACACGGCTGACATGCCAGATCCAGATATGGTCATTCGGCCAGGAGGAGAGGAAAGGCTCTCAGGGTTTATGTTGTGGCAATTAGAATACGCAGAGTTGTTTTTTACTGATATTTTGATGCCAGATTTTAACAGCGAACAATTAAATAAATTTATTGAAAAATTTCAGCAAAGAAAAAGACGGTTTGGAAAATAAGAGCTATTAAAAAAAGGTTCTAATACTCATCCCAGCTTGGTCCGCCAGGGGTTCCCACTAAACTTGAAGGAAGAGTAAAGTTAAGTAACGAATCCATTCCAGTAAACTCAGAGATGATGCGCATAATAATAAAAGACCCTAGAGCTACAACGAGCCCAATCGCTGCATAAGTCATTGTTCCTTTGGCACTTTTTGCTCCTTCTGAGCTGCCAAGAATCATATATTTCAGAGCCCCTACTATCATCATAATAAAACCCGCAATGCCAATGCCTGTTAAGATGATTGAGAGAACATTAGCTAATAGACAGACTATGCCTTGAATCGTGGCAACATCCTGTTCAGGTCCAGCTACACAATATCCATCTTGCTGAATGTCAGCCCATTCGCGAGTCTGAGCTTGAATTAACGCTGGGAAAATGAGTTGATAAAATTTTTGTAAAAATAAGAGTATTTTCATGGCTCTTATTATAGCATTAAAAATTAATGATAAACATGAAAATCGAGGTTTTTAACCGTTTGTTTTTTACTAAAAAGGCCTCCTTTTTAGGAGGCCTTTCTTAAAAATTTAGCTTATTAAAGTTTGCTTAATTTGATTCGTTAATTGTTCCCATGGTGTCAAAAACAGAATTTAATCCATTTTCAAAACCTAAGAAACTTAAGATCAACTGTAAAATCGCATATGAAGCAGCTAAAATAATTAAACCAATTACTGCTGCTGTGATTTTATTACGGGCTGATTCTGTTTTACTTTTATCTCCACCTGACGTAATCCATTCAACTCCACCCCAAATTAAATACACAAACACTAATAGAGCAGCGATAACCATTACCACTCTTAAAAGAGAGCTAATAAGGGTTCCAATGTCAGTGGCAAAACCTGTTTCTGGAGGAGTAACATCTCCTAATTGAGCAGCAGCCAAGCTAACTTGAGTTAGAGCAGCACCGATACCGGAAAAGGCTCCAACTGCGAATTTTTTGAGTTTTTTCATAAGACTCCTTATATTAATAATTTTTTGCTAATTTTTAATTTTTTTATTTATTTTAATATTATATCAAGAAAAATGCTTGTTGGTCAAAGACATTTATCTAACTCTTTTAGTTTAATCAATAAAATGAATAGCTTCAATGCCTAAAAAATCCTGAATAGCACGGAAAATGGCAACTGTAGCACTTAAAACTAAAACTCCGATTATTGCTTGAGTAATTTTATTTCTAGCTTTTTCAGTTTTACCACTATCCCCACCTGACGTAATCCATTCAAAAGCTCCCCAGATTAAGTATAGAAGCATGGCTAAAACGCCGACAAACATGATGACTTGTAAGAAATTCATTAAAATAGAAATAAATCCTTGGCTAGCACCTCCTTCATCTGTAACCCGGTCAGCATAAGGAATCACATCTTGGGCTTCCTGTTTGAGATTAAATTCGATTTGGTCGATTCCTTGAGCTATTTTCATATTTTAATTTTAAATAGTTTTCAATATTTTTTAAATCTGTTTATCCATCTGCTGTTGGAATAGTTAATTCTAATAAATCAAACTCGCCTTCAAAGAGAAGCTCGCCGATAAAGCCAACAATAACAAAAGATAATACTAAAATGACTAGACCAATGACGGCATTCATGATGCGATTACGGGCTTTTTCTGCTCCTTTTGCGTCATCTCCAGAGGTAAGCCATTCAAAAGCTCCCCAGATAAAGAAAATAATTACAGCTAGAGCTCCAACAGTCATCATAACCCGCCACAGACGAACAAATTGAGATATTAATAAAGAGCCACTAGCAGCTCCCTCAGGATCATTGCCTAAAGTATCTCCTAAGGCTGGATTCTGCAGCTGAGCCTTGACTGATTTGACTAAGGTAAAGTTGGTTAATAATCCTGAGAGACTGGCAAAAGTCAACTTTTTTTTCATATGATTTTTCAAAGTTTTGATTAAGCTATTAAATTTTAATTTAAGATTCTGGCACTACATTCATAATTGTGTCTTCTAGATTAATTAAATCTATCCCAACAATACGACCAATTATTCCAATAAAAGAATATCCTAAAACCATCACAACCAATCCAATTACCCCTTGTAGCATTTTATTGCGGGCTGTTTCTACGCCCTTGCTATCATCTCCAGAGGTAACCCATTGAAAAGCAGCGATGAAAAAATATACAATAAAAAAGATTGCCCCAACGACTGTAATAATGCCGATTATCCCTGAAATAATATTAACCACGGATTCTACAATGCTGTCATTAGTGACAACCTCAGGATTATATGAATCGCTAGTTCTTTTAAAGCCTGATCCAAGTGGGTTTTGTGCGAGAAGTTTGCTCATATTAAATTAAGTTAGTTAAAATTGTTTTTATGGAGCCCAAGGCGGCATGCCTGATCTAACATTTGTTCCAACACTTTCGATTTCTGGGTTCAAAATGAAAGTGGCATCGCCAAAAATTAATAAACTTATAATTCCAGCAATTGTATAAGACAGGGCAATGATAGCTAGCCCGATAACACTGTTTAAAATTTTATTTCCCACCTTTTCATGAGCACTGGAATCGTTTGCCGTCAAATAAATCCACCCAGCTGTAATTATGTTGATTAATGTCCAAATTCCTGCCACAATTGCGCCAAAATTAATGATCCGTGAGGCAAAGACTATCACTCCAATATCAGCTTCTTGATTGTACTGATCTACTCCAGGAGGAGGAGCAATTTCCCCAAAAACATCAGTTGTTTGAGCAGCTACTAGTTGAACTTTAGTTAACATTACACTAAAAAATCCAGATAAAAAAAATAAGGATTTGTTGAGAGTGTTCTTTAATTTTGTTCGTCTATTCATAGGTCTGGTTAGCAAAAAACAATTAGTATTTATTATAACAGCAATTAGGCTTTAATCTTAGATTGGAATTGTAGCTCCTGTTAAAGCTTCAATAATTTGTACAATCCAGTAAGCTCCAAACATAATAAAAAATCCAATTACTGCTCCAGTAAGCATTGTTTTAGCCTGCTCCATACCTTTTCCTTCTCCTTGAAGAAAACTATAGCCAGCAGCGATAATCATGAAAAAAATTATAATTCCAGCAACAACAAATAAATTGCTAACAAATAAATTTACAAATACAGCAGGATTATCATAAACAGTATGAAAACTGCGACCATCTTTTAGAGTCATCTGATCAGCGATGTTAATGCCGGCTGCTTGTGCATTAGGAATTAAATTAAATTTCATTAGATGGTATTATAACAACCAAACAAAGAGATTTCATCTGTTTTTAGAAGAAAAATACTTATAATACGATCATTAATAAAAATAATGATTCAAAGAATAACAAAAAATGGGAAAAACAAATTTTAATGGACAAAAATTAGTTAAAAAATTAAAGCAAGGCGATAGCCTTGCTGTTGAATGTTGGTTTGATAATTTCAAATCAGATTTAATGAAAATTGCTTTGGCTAAAACTCCGACAGCAAAAGATGCTGATGATTTAGTTCAAGAGACATTTATTAATGCTTTAAAAAACATTCATTCTTTTAATGAAAATTCTAGTTTAAAAACGTGGATGATTAGTATTTTACGCCATGAAATAGCTGATTTTTATCGGAAAAAATACGCTAAAAAGGCTATTCAAACTATTCCTTTAGGCGATCATTTGCTTAAGTATCAAGTCCAAGATAGCAGTTTGGTTGCGGATAAGGTTAAGTGTGTGTTGGGGAAAATGTTAAATAAAAGGAAAAATTTATTATTGTTGAAGTATGTGGATGGGTATTCAATCAAAGAAATTGCTAAAAAATTAGGTCGTAGTTTTAAATCTGTGGAAGCAGAATTGTATCGAGCGAGAGAAAGTTTTAAAAAGTCTTTTAAAGAGTTGGAGGAGTAAGAGGTTAAAAAAAAGTAGAGAAATGGAGAGGATTTTTTATGGCCAAAGAAAAGCGTCAAGAAAATTTTTTGCAAAAACTTCAACAAGAAGCTTCTCACCAGGCATTATTGGAAAAACAAAAAGTTTTACCAAGTAAGATATCTGGTTTAGCGTCTTTGATAGCTCATTATCCAATTAGAATTTTATTGGCTATGTCTTTTGTTACGGCTGTGCTTATTAATCTTTTGCTTAAATAATGAGAAATAAAAAATTAGGCAATTATTTTGTTTCAATAATTTATGCTATTGGGCGGTTTAGCCTGGGTCTATTAACTCATCCTTATCAGACCATGCAGTTATTAAATGAGCAAAAAATATTTATTTGGTTAAGTTTACTGCCAAGTATAGTTTTAATGATTTTAAGCATGAGTTGGAGATTAATACTGCAGCCGTTGCTGTGGCTAGGAGCTGAGTACATAGAATTTTTAGACAAAATTTTACAAATGAATTTAGTTGTGGAAATGGGCTCTTTTGTTATGATTTGGGTAATCTGTTTTTGTTTTTATTGGCAAGTAATGGTGCTTTATTTATTGTTTCGTTTTTCTTCAGTTTTTAAATAGAAGATATGGTTTAAAAGAGGTCTAAAAAAAAGGTAAAAGAATTTAATTAGAGTTGTTGCGAAATAGCGAAGAGTGCATCGCCACTTTATAACCTGATTTTTAAAATTTAGGATTAAAAATCAGTAGTTAGAAAGAGTGCAAAGCTATTTCGCAACAATTCTAAGGGAGAGAAAATGTTTATAAAAAGTTTGAATCTAAAAGATTTTCGTCAATTTTCAGCTAAGAAAATTAGTTTTGATCATGATATTTGTTTAATTGTTGGTCCCAATGGAATAGGAAAAAGTTCAATTTTAGAGGCAATTAGAATGCTTTCTTCTGGTCGAAGTTTTCGTGCTACTCGGGTGGAGCAGATGATTAAGTTTTCTCAGCCTTTAGCTAGGGTAAAAGGTAAAGTTGTGGCTGATGAATTAAGTGAAGGGGAGGGCTTGGGTGGGTTAGACGAAATGCAATTAAGTCTATTGTTAACTCCTGGTGAGGTACAAGGGAAAAGAACAAGTAAAGTTTTATATTCAGTGAATGAGAATCGGCGCCGGCGCAAGGATTTTGTGGGGAAGTTGTTGACCGTGGTGTTTCGGCCTGAGGACTTGCGCTTGGTTGAGGGTTCGCCCGGCCGGCGCCGCAATTATCTAGATGACGTATTAACGGCCACAGATCAATACTATGATAATTCTTTAACCAAATATGCTAAGGCTTTGACTCGGCGCAATAAATTATTAAGCTTAATTAAAGATGGGAAGCAAAAACCATCAGCGCTAAAGTATTGGGATTTAACCATGATTAAGCATGGAGAGAGCCTGCAAGAGACAC
>Ga0272443_10003760_pt1 | contig 17444 bp, 11 predicted proteins | sample SSMAcet12_FD_193581 | JGI IMG/M metagenome (GOLD analysis project Ga0272443, IMG submission 193581) | Marine sediment archaeal communities from Little Sippewissett salt marsh, Falmouth, MA, United States - SSM-Acet-12 | ecosystem: Environmental > Aquatic > Marine > Wetlands > Sediment ... | reverse complement strand
CCCGGTTATCATCATTCAGAAAGAATAATATCGAATGTGCGGTATGACCCGGTACTTCTATAGTATTTACTTTAAAGCCGCCAAGGTCGAACGATGCGTTTTCGGCAAAATATATCGTTCTTTCTGCGGGGAATCTTTTACTAACACTTTTAAATTCTGCTTCAGAAAGCCAGAATTTTGCCTTGGAATCATTGACAAACGCAGGAAGCATACCAAGATGGTCTCCATGGTTATGTGTGATGGTAACATATAATTCTTTATTACCAGTCCGTTCATAAACAATAGAACGCAGGGACTCCGTTGCTTTGTCAGCATTGCTTAATGCATTGGACAGGTCGATAAGCAGTGCTTTTTCCTTACCGACAATGAAGTACATATCTGAACAATTATTAATGCCTGTATAATTACCATCTTTATCAAGCTGCATTCCGGCGGGATTACTTTCGTTTGCATCTTCGATGTGATAAATATCTTGCGCTAAAACTTCAATAGTATATGGCCCCACGAACCGGCGAAGGGAATTACCTGTGTCCGTTGAATTAGCCGATATATTTTCACTCATGCTAACTATTAACATAAGTGCCAGACTCAATTGAACAAGGTTTAGAATAGAATGATTCTTTCGTTGGTTTTTCATAATACCTGCACCTTTGATTCAATAATAATATATCAACCATAAGATAATGAAAAGTATGTCATCTGGAAATATTATAAAATTAATCATTTATTCCTACAATGAGATTTATAATCTATTGAATTTATTAGAGGTATAGGTTAAAAATAACATTAATTACGAAAATAATAAATTGGAGCTGATTATATGAAAAAGATTACAAAATTATTAATAATAGCAATATTGCTTATAGCAGGCTGTAATAATGGAAACGTCCAAATGCAGGAAAATATCGAACGAAAACAACTTTTCAATTATAACTGGAAGTTCACATTGGGAGATTTTCCATCAGCCGGCGTCGATGATTTTGACGATGAAAGCTGGCGAAATCTTGATTTACCCCACGATTGGAGTATCGAAGGTGAATTAGATCAAAAGAATCAAATGGGAGGTGACGGCGGTTATTTCCCCGCAGGGATAGGATGGTATAGAAAAACATTCGATGTACCTTCTTCATGGCAGGGAAAAAGTGTTTCGATTTACTTCGAAGGCGTTTATATGAATTCCGAAGTTTTTATTAACGGCGAATCCCTTGGGGTACATCCTTATGGGTATACTTCTTTTTACTATGATTTGACTCCATACCTGAATTACGGCGAAGACAATGTTATTGCTGTACGTGTAGATAATAGTCAGCAGGTAAATTGTCGCTGGTACAGCGGTTCCGGTATATATCGGCATGTTTGGCTTTTAATGACCGAACCGATTCACATCGGTCACTGGGGCGTAGGAATTACAACCGACCAGGTTAGCAGGGAAAAAGCAACGGTCCATGTAAAAACCCTTGTAAAGAACGAAACAACGCTGCCCCAAAGTATTACTATCTCCACACAGCTTACAGATAAGAATGATAAAAGTGCAGGCAGCAACGATGTCAAAATTGAGCTGCAGGCTAATGGCGAAAAAGAAGTTGTTCAAACCATTACAGTAAATAATCCATTGTTATGGACTCCGGAGACTCCCAATCTGTATCAGGCAGAAATAAAGATAGTGCAGGCCGATAAGACAATGGATATCTCCCGGAATACATTTGGGATACGCTCAATCAAATTCAGTCCGGAAGAAGGTTTTCAACTAAACGGCAAATCAGTGATTATTAATGGTGGATGTGTGCACCATGATAACGGCTGTTTAGGCGCTGCAGCTTACGACCGAGCTGAAGAACGAAGAGTGGAGCTGCTGAAAGCAGGAGGTTTCAATGCCGTGCGAACTTCTCATAATCCACCCTCAGAAGCTTTTTTGGATGAATGCGACAGGTTAGGCCTTCTGGTAATGGATGAATCTTTTGATGGCTGGAGGGCAAGTAAAAAGCCGCACGATTATTCAAAGTATTTTGATGATTGGTGGCAGCGCGATGTGGAATCCATGGTGCTTCGTGACCGAAATCATCCTTCCATCATCATTTGGAGCATAGGTAACGAAATCATTGAAAGGACGAGTCCTGAAGCTGTTGAAACCGCAAAAAAACTTGCAAATTGTATACGTGAAATTGACCCGACACGGCCGGTGACTTCCGGTATGACAACATGGAGTCAGGGATGGGACATATTCGACCCGCTAATGGCACAGCATGATATCTGCGGTTATAATTATCAATTGCATCGTGCGGTTTCGGACCACGAACGAGTTCCATCACGGATTATTGTTCATACAGAATCCTATCCGAAGGATGCTTTCTATTGCTGGAATATGGTGCAGGACCACAACTATATCATTGGTGACTTCGTCTGGACGGCGATGGATTATTTAGGCGAATCAGGGATAGGGCGTTTTTATTATCCCGGTGAAACACGCGGCGAACATTACCAGGCTGATTTATATCCTTGGCATGGCGCTTATTGTGGCGACATTGATTTAATCGGCTGGAGAAAACCTGTATCGCACTATAGAAGCATGTTATATAACGACACTGAAAAAATATATATGGCGGTTCGGGAACCCAATCCTGACAACGGCCGAATAGGGCTAACAGCGTGGTCCGTATGGCCTACATGGGAAAGCTGGACATGGCCGGGACATGAAGGAAAAGAGATACAAGTTGATGTATATTCGAAATATTCAAAAGTTCGGCTATACCTTAATGACGAACTTATTGGAGAAAAATCAACTGCCAAAGAGCAGGAATTTAAAGCTGCATTTACTTTACCTTACAGTCCCGGTGTATTAAAGGCTATGGGGGTAGAGGGTGACAAAGAGTTAGAATCTTCAATTCTTAAGACTGCTGGTGATGCTGCTAAAATAAGGTTAATTCCTGATCGAACACAAATATCCGCTAACGGACAGGACCTCTCATTTGTTTCAGTGGAAATAACCGATGAAAATGGCAATATAAATCCCAATGCAGAAAACCGGCTTGTGTTTAATGTTGAAGGCCCGGGTGTGATTGCTGCTGTAGATAATGCCAACTTAAAAGACCTTGATCAATATGTCGGTAATTCACGTAAAGCCTGGCATGGACGCGCGCTTGTTGTAATCAAAAGTACTCAAAGCACTGGAGATATCAAGCTATCGGCAAGTTCACCCGGCTTACCTGATGCTGCAGCAATAATTAAGGTGGAGAGTTATTAGTCGTAATATTAGCTGGTGGAGGAATTAATAGAATCAGCTTTTGGATGTAACTACTGCAACTGCCTCAATTTCAAAGAGAAGTTCGGGCCGGCAGATATCACAAACAGCAGAAAGGCAGGGCCAATTCAAATCAGTTTTAACGCTGTTAAATATCTTTTCGATCTCAGGTGTTTTGCTGTAAGCAACAGCCTGAATAATATTATCATCACCACAATTAGCATCTTTGAGAGCAGAACGGACATTAAGAATAGTTTCGTTTATCTGCCCTAATGGGTCATCGATATTTGTTGTTTGGCCGTCAAGGTCAATTGAAGCTGTTCCGGAGACATAAACTGTTTCGGCTCCGGGAGTAACCGCCACACTGGCCCTTGAAAAAGCGGAACCATATTCGAAAGCACTATATTGTCTTCTGGTTGATAAAAGATATTCGATAGGTTTGGATGGCTCGATGACTGCAACCAGATCCATAGAACAAATACCCTTGTTGAGTGATGAAAGACTAATTCCGGTGCTTGCAGGCAAAACCTGCTTTCCTTTTTCGTTAATTAAGCCGCGTTCGGCAAAGAAATTATTCCTGACCTTATTGAAGCTGTCGTACCATGTCAGAATATTACCAAGCCACATCCAGGTTCGGGGGACATCGGAAAAATCAGCTCCGAAATTTCGTAAAATAGTTTCGGCTTTTTCCAGCATAGTTTTTGCCTGCTCATCTGAATTTTCTATATTCGGCGCTGATATACTTGAAAGGGCAAGATAAGTTCGGCCCGGAATTTCTACAATACGGCCGCAAGGTTGATTCTGGAAATCTATTACTTTCGGTTTAACATTACATTTAATGGCGTGAATCTGAACGCCTGATACCGGCCCCATAAGACCTTCTTCACAGACTAAAAAACTTGGTGCCACTTTGTCATCTATATCACCAAATTGCGAGAGTCTTTCTTTGGAGGCAATTTTTAGCGCATCTTCAGTGCCAAAAATCCGTTCCTGAATAATGTAAGCTTCGCAGGAAATAAGAGTGTCCCGAATACCAGTGAAAATTTCCCGCCAGAGTTCATCCACCGGTATATTTTTTAATGGTGTTGCTAATATATATATCTCCTCGGCTTCTGATGATTTGATTTTTCTTACGTCAATATTTACATTCATTTTAATTTCGTCCACCCTTTAAAAAACCAGGAAGCAACACTATTACGGTAACCCCTTTGAATATATAAAAAATATTGTATCACATTTTACAAAGAAATCAAAGCATTTTTGAAAATGTGCTCATGCGTAGACCGATAAAGTATCCGATATCCTGTGGAATATTAACAGGTGCAAAAACTTATTCCCGCTGCTGCCATAATTGCTCACCGGTGGATGTCGTTTCGGCTTTAGGAGTTGCCATGGTAATCGGAATATCGACGGACATTTTCTGAGAGCTTCTAATAACCTTCGCCAGATTTTCACATCTGGGACTGACTGGTTTTATAATAAGCTCGGGTGTATTGTAGGCCAGAAGGCAGGATTCGTAAAACAGGGGATCTTTTTGCGGAATTAATATAGGTTTGTATGCGTTCCCGTTTTCGTCTATATAACTTATATACAGTCTGGTAAAAACGCCGTGGTCTCTTTTGCTGCTGAATATTATCCAGCGGCTGTTGCTCGACCAGCAATGCCATGATTCGCTTTCGTCACTGTTTATATCGAGTTTTTTTGGTGTGAACATGCTGGTCCGGTTAGCTTGTTCGAGGTCAATGAGGTATAAATCGCTGCTCTTCTGCCATGTTGGGAAAAAACCATAGTCGAACATGCAGAGTGAAAGCCATCGTCCATCGGGGCTTGTTCTGGGCATACCAGTGCTTTGTTCGGTATCTGAAGAAGAAACCACGGTTTCCTCCTGCCCCCATTCGTCTCCGGTGACATCGTAACTTATCCGAACCAGATCATACCTGACATCCTCAAATTCATTGGGAGGAATTTGTTTGGTGTTTGGCCATAACATCGGAGAGCTGCAGTAATACAGATATTTGCCGTCTGCCGACCATGCAGGCCAATTTTCGAGTTGTTTTTTTCTCGCCAGAGCCGGGTCTGTTTTGACAGCAGGGGAATCAACAGGATAATAAGCTATATAGGAATCAAGATCAACTGTGTCACGGACTTCGCTCCTGGCGGAATGAAAAAACATCGGCAGGTTATTTACAGAATATGTTACCAGCTTGCCGCTTGGATGCCATGAACTGTACCCGAACTTGGTATCAATCTTCTGTGCCGTTCCGTCCTTAACATAAAGCGTACTGACGCCGTAATTTTTGCTGCGAATTCCGACAATCATGTTATCGGGATTATTTTTGCAAAATGAATGACAGTTCAGGCAGCCTCCTTTTCCCAGATAGTTTCTATCGAGTATCAACTTTTCACTAAAGCTGCTCAAATCACGCTGGTAAAGACCCATATTGCCATAATAAAGAGTATGCATGGGATGCATTTTTCTGTACATGGCAAAATTATCAATGTCCTCTTCGGCGATTCTGTTTTCAATACGGTCGAAACTATTCCACTGTCCTTCGGCATCTCTGGTAAATATTTCAAAATATAATTTCCCGCCTCTGTTTGCTTCCAGCAGTTTGTGCCATGATTTTTGGTGAATTATTACCTTAGCGTTTTTACAGTGTATTTCTATCGGCTTGCCTTTGTCGGAGTATATCTTAACAAAATATTCTATGCCTTTTTCTTTTATGACAAAATTAAGCGGCGCGATATTGGGAGGGCAAACGATGCCGCAATAATCAGGATTAATTTGAGCGGGCCGGTTAATGGAAATACTTGATTCCGGCGTAACCATTTTACTTAACTGGTTGTGCGCCAGTAAACTAATCGATAATACGACCAGAATCACTGCAAAAAAAGTTGTATATCTGTAGAATTTATTCATTTTCTAAACCCGAAACGCGAAACATATAATAAAAGTAATAAGTATCGCTAAAGTTTTTCGACAGTTCGTAAAAAGCCGCCTGCCGATTGTTTCCATGAAGTTCGACGATTTGCATAAATTCCTTAAATCGATTCAGGAATTTTATATTGATGCGTCGTCCCTGTAAATCAGACATATTTTTAGTCAAATATATATAGGATAAGATTGCCTCTTGATAATGTCGCGGGATCTGTGAGTAATTAAAATCATCGAGGCGGTCAATATTTTTTATGAATCCTTCCGTGTCACCCATGAGCATATAAAAGGCCATAAGGTATTCGAAAGCCATTCGATTTTTAGGATTTCTTTTGAGAAGGTCAATAAACATTTCCTCAAGTAGAAATTCGAGTTCGCCCTTGTTCTCAAGCAACATCACGCTGCGAAGATATTGAATTTCTTCATCACCGGACATATTCGGATCGGCGTCAAGCCGTCCAAGATAGTCGCTTGCCCAGTCGGAAAAAAATAAATTTTTATTGAGTGCCTCAAGATAGACTCGTGCAGAAGAATTATCGTTCTTGGCAATTCTCACTATAGCAAGCTTCTTGAGAAGCTCGGGGCGTTCACCATATTTTTCCAATGAATCAGCAAGTACGCATTCACATTTATTAATTGCCCCAAGGTCATAATAAGTGCCGATTTTATTCCAGGGCGAATGTGTCTCCTCACTTCCGGAAAGCATAAAACTGCGCATGCTCTGATTAAAGCAAAACATGTCTCTTGACAGCAGCCCGAGCTGATACAGAGCCCTGTTCAAAGCATGAACTACGTGGTCGTTACCCTGGTGGTCCTGGCCTATCTCAATAACTTTTTTCCACTGATTTTTGCCGAGATAATAATCGACCTCGAAGATTGCTTTTCGTTCTGAATTAAAAAAGAAAATAACAGCACCTGCGGCTATGACAAAAAGAAAAAGAAGCTCGAGACAACAACTTATTTTCAATTTGAATGAACCGGTCGTTTTATCTGTATCTGTGGATTTATCAGGTGCATTTTTCTTCTGTTTTCTTTTGCCGGAATTTTTTACATGGAGCGAAAAGAATCTGTGCTGCGTTAATAATCCCCACAAGGTAAAAACAACCATGACAAATGGTATCAGCAGATATAATGCGTAGATGGGTTCTATCATTTTTTCCGGGTTGGTATAATCAGAAATTTTCCAGGAGAAAGGCAGCAATTCACTGTAAGCATCAATCAGGCTGATTTTAAAAACAAAGACTCCGATGATATACCCTACACAAACAGTAATAATGCCATACAAAAGACCGGTCGAAAAACGACGGCGGAAAAATATCTCGTAAATACAACACAGTAAAGCAAAATATAGATACGCACCTGCAGCGATTAAATATAAAACTCCAGACAAAAACAGGAATAAAAGAACATTGAGAATATTGTCCTTTGGAGCAATCCTGACATAAATACATGCGAAAATTAATGCCGCTAATAATGCCAGTGCAGTGGTGAAGTGGTATGTATATCCACTGTATGTGATAAGCAAAAGGATAGAAGGAATAATGCTGATAATACGCGGCCGGGTAATTCCAATCTTTTTCAAATAATATCCTGTAAATACACAAATCAACAGGGCGTGAACAGTTAAAACAATGGCGCCCAACCAGGAATAGTATAAAAGCTGGGATAAAAAATCGCTCAGGTATTTAATCGGTCCGCCCGGATGGGGGAAAACCTGATTAAAAAAAGCCCAGCCTTTATAAAAGACAGGAAAATTCGTAATCTCCCCGCAGCCGTAATAAATAAGATGCGGCTTAACGGCCATCCAAAGGTAAAGGTAGAACAAACTAAAAAAGACAGTTCTGATTATCACCCAGCCTCGACTGCTTGATAATGACAATCGCATCGGCGTTGATTTCCTTAACTTGTCAGCAACGACCTTAAATCATATAGCTGCACAGAACAAATACAGTAATTCATCTTAAATAAAAAACTTATGATATACTGTTATACCCGCGAAGGCTTGTAGATTCAAACCAAATTATGAAAATTTAAGAAAAGCGATACGAACTGCCCTATGTGCGAACTAGTGTGGCGAGAAACTTCTATGATTTTTGCTGATATTTTTGTGTTAGCCTTGAGAGCGGGCTACTTCATGTAACCTTTCTCCTTGTAGTAACAAGCAGCGCCGGGATGCAGCGGAACCTCGTATGCATCCCATACTGTATGGATATTGTAAGAGAAATTCAAATGGCTCCATTGCAGCAGTTGCTGCTGTTCATCCATTGCTTTAGCAACAATATACGCGAAATCATCCGGCGTATCATCACGGCAATAAATCACAGTACCTGTTCGAACAACAGTTGGAATGAATCGGTCTACGCCGCGATATAATCCCGGAGGTATCATACCGGGTTCCTGTTCACCTTCTATTGCCAGTTTCTCCAGCAAATCATCAGGAAGCTGGATGAAAGTCAGGTCGAATTCCTGGCTTATCTCTGTCCATACATCCCATTCCGGAGCAGTACTCATTGAACCCGCTCCACCGATAACTATATCGAAGTTTTCCCTGAGGTTAGGGGAACTGCCAACGCGTCCGCCGGCAGACTGAACGGTTTCTCTGGAGAGGTCATAGTATTCCATAATGACGGGAGAGGCCTCGGCTCCGATTCCGGCGATGAGTATACGAACCGGCCAGCATTTTTCCCGAACTTGTGAAAGGTCAGTAATACCGGTTTCTTTTTTAGCGGCAACAAGAACATAACTTGGGTCCTGGATATTGGCAATCAGACGCAGATTCGTCCTGGGTTTATTATCTCTCGCATACATGCCTGTTCCCCGGTAAGCATTTCGCAGGAATTGAATCGCGACTGCGCCGAAATCAACTGCGCCAAGATTGGGGGCATTTCGCGGCGCGAGAATTTCAGATACAGAATGATCAGGTCTGTATGGAGGCGGTGTTCTTGCTTCGCTGACAATACGCGGAGCATCGATAGCATTACAGTTGTAGCATATCTGAACATCGTAGTCATACGGCTTCATTGCTTTTTTTACTATTTCAGCCATAGCGCCCCATGGGCATACCTTGCACGCTCCGCCGAATACGGGCTTTTTCATTTCAATACTATTACTGGTCTGCCTAGTGACATTCTTTTCAGTTGACACAACCGGGCTGCAAGAAATACAGATGGTTAGGGCTGTTAGTGTAAGGATGATAAAAAAGTGCAATCTGCTCCCGATTTTTCGATTTTCACTCTTAAACATGTTTTTCTCCATTTATATCCCGGTAACTTCTTACACGCCCGGATGTTATTTTGCCCATGCATCTCCTTCCGGTGTTCGTCGCCATGCAAAGTATTTATCGAGAACCATGAGGGCATCGGCACTGGGGACAGGTCCTGTATGCGGCGTCTGAGCAAAATACATCACGACAGGATTGGCGTCACTGAATGCAGGCCACTTGGGGACACCCTCGCCGTTTGGATGGCCGTACTTGGCGAAGTTTGTCCAATACGTTGCCATGGCCTCTGAGATTACCTGATCCGATTTCATACGTGAGTTGTTTAGATGCTGGAAGACATAAGCCACGTCCTGACCGTGTGGTGAGCCGCGGTCGGCCTGGGGTGAGTCAGCAGGATACTCCGGGTGCTGGTCAAAGTAATAATAGTATGCTTTTGATTTTCCCATCTTCGATTGAAGTCTTGCCCATACCCATGTGTGCCAGCCGAATGCGGCATCGCGAGCTAAATCACGCGCAGTTTTTGGAGGTGTTCCTGAACCTGCCGGATAGGCTTTAATCAAATCATCCGCAAACTCGCCATATCGTGATTTTACACTTTCGATATATGCCTCGGAAGTCCGTGGGGGAGAAAAACTCGCGCCTTCGTCTGAGTTATAGCCCACCAGAATAGGAGTGTCATTGAATTTGCCGGCTTCATAGAGTTTATATTGGTCGTCAGGAATTACATATCCATCGATAATCGGCCATGTACCTCCGGCATGACCTCCCCGTGCACCGCCTCGGCGATTTCCGGAAGCAGCGCCGCCTCGACCGTTTCGTGCGCCGCCCCCTCGGCTTCCCGAAAGTTGCTCCGGTGTAAGCTTTCTAAGTTCTTCAATGGATGAGGCTCCTAAACTTTCGGCATAAGCTTCGCCTGCACGTTCTGCATCAGTTAGGCGTTTAAGGTTCTCACCGGGAAATGTTGTGGGCCGTGGTGGTCCGAACGAACCGCCGCTTTGCGAAATAGCGCCATGGAATAATCCTTTAGCCAGTGGTGACGCGCAAAGCATACTAACTGCAATTCCTCCGGCTGATTCGCCGAAAATTGTCACCTTGTCAGGGTTACCGCCGAATGCAGCAATATTGTCCTGAATCCACTGGAGACCTGCAATCATATCGAGCAAGCCGTAATTGCCTGAAGAATTGTTTGGATTTTCGTCAGTTAACTCAGGATGCGATAAAAAACCAAGCTGGCCGACACGGTAGGCGATGCTAACCAGAACCACGCCTTTTTTTGCCAGATTTTCTCCGCTGTAATTCCGTTCTGATGTTGAACCGGCACCGAATCCTCCGCCGTATATCCAGACAAGTACAGGAATTCGGTCGTTCGCTGATTTCGCCGGCGTCCAGACATTAAGATACAGGCAGTCCTCACTTTTTCCTGATGGAGGATTTCCACCCTGAATCGGTCCGGGAGCGAACTTTGTGGCTTTCAGCACGCCTTCCCATTTCTTTGCCGGCTGAGGCCCACGCCAACGAAGGTCACCGACCGGTGGGGCGGCAAATGGTATTCCCCTGTAGACTGTCAATCCATCCTCTGATGTTCCCTGTACTAAACCGCCTTCGACCTTGATTGGGTCAGGCTGCTGGGCAATACAAATCCCTGCGGTAAGTATTACAAACATCGCAATAAAAGAAATTTTGTTTATCATAAGGATAATTCCCTCTCATTAAACGCTAATTTTCCTTCCATAAGTTCGGGAGAAAACGGTAATAAAGCAAGTGACGCCAGGTAGCCCAGTCATGGGCGCCGTGACCACCGACATAATATTCATGCTCAATTTTGTGTTTTTCCAATGCCTCATGCAGTCTTACACAACGTGTACCCATAAATCCACTTGCCTCATGCGTACCCTGACCTACGAACAGGTAATCTACTTTTTCGTTTACATCCGGATCATTAAGAAAATCCTTAATTGATGTCTCGCTGTTATTATCGCCGGCACTGAGTATCCCGAAATTAGCGAACAGGTCCAGGCTCCTGAATCCGATAAACATGGTATGACGTCCACCCATGGATAATCCCGATATAGCCCTGCCCTTGGGATTTTTAATTACACTATATTGGCTTTCAACTAATGGAATCACATGCTTTCGCATTTCCTGTTCGAAGAGGTCGAAGGTTAGCTCAACATGTCTTGGATGATTACGATGGATGACCTGGTTATTCGGGATCGCAATAATCATGGGCTTTGCCTTTCCCTCGGCCAACAGGTTGTCCATCATAAAATTCGCACGACCATCATATACCCAGTTGGAAGGCAAATCGCCGCTTCCACCTACAAGATAGAGCACAGGATAGGTTTTGTTGCGGTCGTATCCCGGAGGTGTATAAACATACATCTCGCGTTCGCCGTTTGTTACATCTGAATGGTATACATGGCGTGTGACATTACCGTGTGGAACGTTGCGTGCGTCGTAATAAGCCGGACCATCTCCATGCACAACTAATTGACTATACGGCGGCATCGCGGTAAAACCGGCAACGGTATTACTTGGATCGGCCATCTGTACACCGTCCACGTTGATATAATAAATGTACATATCCGGCTCGATCGGCCCAACTGTTAGTGACCAGATGCCATTTTCGCCTTTTTTAAATGGCACGGAACGACCCTGAGTGTCAAGTGCAATCATCACCGGTCCCGAAAGCGCTACGTTTTTCGCCTCGGGAGCCCTAACGCGGAATGTAACAGTTCGGTCATCACGCACCTCCGGCGAATTCAACGGGGCGCTGAATGGGGTGAGATTATCTGTGTTCTTTTGTGGATTGTAGTCAAGATTTACATTGGCCTGTTGCGCCGAAACAAGAGTAGGGATTAACAGAAACGAAATTACCAGATAAGTTCGAATTTTCATTTTGGCCTCCATCTTAAAGATTTGATTTGGAATTTTTGGTTTTCACTGTTAAATAGGATATTCTCCTCTAATATCAACGATCTTATGAAAATAATCCAAAATTTTTCTATAAGTTTAATAGTCTTACCGAAATCATATCAAATGGTCAAGAATCTTTTTTCAAACCAGTACTCATAGAAATTTGTATAAAGAAACGTTTTTTTATGTCCAGTTTTTATTCCATTCATTTTATTAGGCAGAGCCTGGCTCTCACACGCAGAGAATTTTCCCTGGATATCGAAAAAATCAATTCCTCCAGCCTGATTCGTACGGGATTTCTTTACCTTCCTGCCGGGGCTGGCCGCTGATTTTTGGGTCGAGTTTCGTTTTTACCATTTTCTTTGACCATGCAGCCTGAATCAGTTTTTGCTGGCTGATATTGACCGGTCCTTTAATGAATTCAGGGATATTGTATACAATCGGGCGAGAGCTTTCATATTCCGGGTCCTGCTGCGGCAGCAGGAAGGGCTTGCTGAAATGCCCATCACGGTCGAAGTAAGCTATGTACAGATGAGTGGACTGGCTGTCCTGTCTCTTGCTGCTGAAAATAATCCACCGGCCGTTGCTGGACCAGCAATGATAGGATTCCGCTCGATTACTGTTAATATTCTCCGCCTTATGAAACTGGCCGGTTTGCATGTCCATCAGGTACAAATCCGACTCCGGCCGGTATAGCGGGAAATATGTACAGTCTGACATGCAGAAGAGTAAATACTTGCCGTCTGGAGAAATTTTAGGATGAGCGATGCTCTTGTCCATTTCGCTGGCCTTTATGACCGGCTCCACCTCGCCCCAGATGTCCTTGTCCACGTCGTAAGAGATGCGCATCAGGTCGTATTTCATTTCCGTATAGAACAATTCCTGGCTCGCGACGCTCTCCATACTTGGACCACTGCAGAAGTATATGTATTTACCATCCGGCGACCATTCAGGGAGACTCTCCATGCGTTCAGGGCCGGAGATTTTCGGTGAGGTTGTTAATGTCTTGTCCTTGACATCATATATGACCAGATCGGAAGCCCGGTCGAATACGTCGATATTTTTTCCCGTGCTGTGGAAAACCTGCCTGACTGTGTTGAATGCGAACGCGACAGTGCGGCCATTAGGATGCCAGGAACGGTATGAGGTAGGGCCGTTGAATGCGGTTTTGGTATCCACTTTCTCGACGCGGCCGTCATAGGTAAGAATCATGCATGTACCGACGGCTCCGATGCGAATGTGAAAGAGCATGCGATCCGGATTGTAGTCCTGAAAAGAATGGCAATTAATGCAACTGTCAGTTACTCCTCGGTTCAAAAGAATAGGGCGTTCATTGAAGCTGGTCAGGTCCCGCTGGTACAATCCCATCTAATCATAGTACATAAACAAAGGCGGGATGATACGATAAGCCACATAGGGATCGATGGGTTCGGGAGCGATTCGATTTTCCATCGCAGCGAAGCGCGTCCAGCTTCCCCGGTCGTCTTGGACATACACATCAGTGTACAGGACCTGATTGAGATTAGCCTTCAATAGGTTCCTCCATGCTTTGATGGGTATGTCTATCGTACCGGATCGGCTGAAGATATCAATGGGCTTGCCGGCTTGTGACCGAATATGGACGTAATAAGCGCTGCCCTTTTCCCTGACGACAAAGTTGATTGGTGCTATGTTGGGCGGAAGTGTCGCCTGTGCGTAGTTCGGCTCAGTGATTGCCTGACGCTCGACAGTATTGCAGTCTTGGGGATCGGGCTTTTGTTGGGAACAGCCCGCGCCGATGATAAGGACTGCCAGGCAGACACACCAGAGTGTAGTGAAGCTTTTACGCAGTTTCATGTCACGACCCTCCTGATGTGTAATAATATTGTGCGTAGAACCAAAAGGTATTTCGGTATGGAAAGAGTTCTTCACGAGCTGCATTTCGATTCATGTTGTACCTGGCAAGAATGCGATTGAAATCATTGAATTTCCTTTTCGTTTGTTCGGAGACCTTCAATCCCTGGGGGACAATGTTTTGCGATTCCGTCGCCAGCTTGAGACAGATACAAATTGCCTCCTCGAAGTGGCGGGGGATACGGGTATAACCGAGATCGGTGAGACGCGGCAGGACAGCCATGAACTTGATGAGGTCGTACTCCATCAGGCATTTCGCCATATAATACTCAAAGACCATCCTGTTGCCGGAATTCTCCAGCATAATCTCAAGACATAGCTCAAGGTTTGAGGTCGGTTCAATGAAATCGGTTTTGGGCATGTTGGTTTTAATCCGCGCCAACCTGGGGTTGGCGAGCATAGTATCAGGATCATCGATAAACTTGCGGTGATTTTTCGCCCAGTTTCTGAACCAGAGCGTCTTGTCGAGCTTTTTCAGGTACTTGGCTGCGACTATCCAGTCTCCCTTGAGCAGATTCACCTCTACAAGGCGTTGAAGAACAGATGGTGTTTCGCCTTTAATTGAAGTCGCCTCATGGGCCCAATGTTGTGCTTCATTAACAAGCCCTAAATCGAGAAACAAATCGCTTGCCTGTATTGGAAGAATCTTTGCAGTTTCCTCCACAATGAAGAGATTCTTAGTGTTAGGATGCTGAATAAAACTGAACATATTGTCGCCCAACTGGCCGCAATGGTACATGGCTCTGTTTGTTTGACACTGGATATAGTCCGGATTCATCGCAGTCTGCCTTCCAATGTCCATGACCTTTTCCCAGTTTTGCCTTTGGGCGTAGTAATCGATTAAGAGAACCCTCTTAACGGATTTGTCATAAGAGCAAATCGCCGCGGTGACAACAATCACCAGAATCACAAGTCCCGGAACTACTCTCACCATTATAACGTAGCCAATGCCTCTGGCCGCGAATTTGCCGCGTGGGATTAAACCACCTATGAGGAGAAGTAATGGAATACATGCATACAGCACCCAGGCCACCCAACCGAGATGGTACCTGCCGCACAGGACCAGGTTTGTTGTATAAGCATCGGGCAGGTGTATCGCGAAAACTGTTGCTACGGAAATATAAGGCAGGATTGCGCTAAACGCGGCGTAGAAAAGAGCCAGCTTGATATGTCGGCGGCGCAGCAGTTCATAACCGATGGCCGTAAGTGCAAAGATGAATGCCTGTCCGGCTGTGACATAATACAGTATCGCCTGAAGCAGACAGAACAATACGGTACGTCCTATCGGGCGCAGCGAAACCAACCGGATGTAGACCAGAATTCCAAGCAGGATCCACAGTATCCCAAGGCTTAGCGTTACAGGGTAGGTATAGTCGCTGTGCAGCGCAATTAGGAAGATTGACGGCACCCAGTAAATATAAGGAAATGAACTATGCGGATGGAGCGTTCTGATTAGCTGCCGGAATGTCAGGGTAATGGCTCCGAAAAGCAGAATCATGGCCACGGCGCCGGTCCATGAAAAGTAATAGAATTGCATATATAACCGAGAACACAATTCGTTTATTCCTCCCGGATAAGTCAGGAAGTCTTTAGCAAAACGCCAGTCGAAGAAAAAAACCGGCTCTCGTGCCTGGTAAACGAGCTGCATCTGAATTCGCAGCAGTGCATATAGAAAGTAAAATATAAGGAGGACAGACGCAAAAGCCGGAGCCCAGATGCGATCATGCATTGGGATATGTTTTTCTGCTTTCGGCAACTTCGGTCCTTTCAATTAACATAACACGGCATCTAACCAGTGTAATGCTCAGAATAAATGGTACTAAGTTGGATGTTTCCTGTCAAGATGCCGTCATCTTGTCTCTGTTTTGTATGAAGGAGTAAAATATACCGTCAAGGCATAGATGTTCATAGAAACTATGCGCGAACTTGAACCATGAATTCTATAATTCAGTATGATACTCTGTACTGATTACTTACTTTTGTACATTGTCAGGCTTACACCCCCAGCACCCATTCCCGGATTAGAGCTCAGATATGTCCCGCTGTTTAGCCATGAGTATTCGCCGTCAACTCGCGTCTCGAATGTGGGAACCAGAGAGCCCATCGGTCCTGTGTTGCGAACGATGATGATTTCTCCTGAATCCGTTAACCAGAGATAACGGGCGTCAATTGCCGGCCCATTGGTGAAATTCTGGTAATCGGCTCCACCAAAGAGAACTTTTCCTGTGATGTTACCGCTCAGAGTGCCTCCTGTAATTGGGATAATGTTTCGCATTCCTCTTTTGCTCTGACCAACAGAAGTGCTTCTTCCGAGAGCTACTGTTTCTGTAATGAACTGTTCGCCGGGTTGTTCAGAGGGAGATGCTTTTCTATAGTCCCATGGCTGATACGGGATATCTGTCGGCTTGGAAATTTTAACAACATCGGACGCATCGACTGCCACTTCCGAAACATCATAGACGGTCATCTTAAGAGTCCCCTCTGTCAAGTCCACAGTGTGTCTGGCAACATATTGGCCTGTGTTTAGCCATGCGGCCGAGCTGTTATTTGGCGCTTCGAAGTCCATCACTACTCTCACATCGTTTTCATTAAGACCTGTCCCTGCATTACGCATGTATATATATTTATTATCATTCGTTTGGAAGACAAGTACTTGTTCGATTTCAATGATACCATTGGAAAGTGTCAGTTCGAATTCGAGTCCGCCGGGCAAAACGGAAGCCTGGATTTTATCGCTGGTTATCGTGCCGTCCTTGATAACAAGAACCTGTCGCCGGCCATATGGAGTTTTCCCGAGTTCGTAAACCTTATCCAGATTTATCTGAGCTTCGAAAACGAGAATCCCATTTTCGGGTTTCGGGATACCTTCCTGCATCCCGCATGTCCATGATTGATCTGGAACGAGCGTCTTTTCCGCATTTGCGGCTGATTCACCATTACTATCGAGTATCGGCATATTGGCGCATGAGCTGCAAAAAGTAAGAAAGAGCATCAACGTAAGAGACAAAGTCATATGTTTAATTATCATCGAAATACCTCATAAAAAAATGAATTAAAAATAAGTAATGTATCTCCAAACTATTTCAATATATTAAAAAATCAAGGTTTTGTAACAGGTTGCGCATCAGTTATTCTAATTTTTTTATAAGCCGGTAACGAGAGCAATTTTTCTGCATATCGTTTACCGAACTCTCTGGAACCTGATGAATTAAAATGCATACGGTAATTAGTTGTGCAGCCGG
>Ga0272443_10003759_pt1 | contig 17444 bp, 17 predicted proteins | sample SSMAcet12_FD_193581 | JGI IMG/M metagenome (GOLD analysis project Ga0272443, IMG submission 193581) | Marine sediment archaeal communities from Little Sippewissett salt marsh, Falmouth, MA, United States - SSM-Acet-12 | ecosystem: Environmental > Aquatic > Marine > Wetlands > Sediment ... | reverse complement strand
CGACCTACCGTTCGACCCTGCCGTTCGACGGGACGGTCGGGGGGAGCATCGCGTTCGAGGGGTACATCGCCGGGGGGCTGTGCCTTCGGCTGGCACCGATCGCGCGTCTGCTGCTTGTCGTCGACATTCATCGCGGTCTGGCATCGATCGGCCTCGGCCTCGAGATCGCCTTCTAGGCGACCCGCCTGCTCGGCTGAACCGAGGCGGGCGAGAGGTCCATGTGTCTTGTGTAAGGTGTGAGCAGCCACTGGGCGTCGCTGTCCGCACGAGTCGTACCGCCCGATCGCGTACGTCGGGACTTCGCATGCTCGCTCAAGCGAGAAGCCGTCAGGCTCCTCGCCTCGAGTTCGCTAGCGCGTCAAGGATCTTCCGGTCGGCGATCGGGAACGCGTACGCGTCGAGCTCGCTCGTTCCGACCCACGCCCAGTCGGCGCAGTCAATCGCTTGTGGCTCCCCGCCCGTGTGGCGGCAATGATAGACATGCAGGGTAATCCGGAAGTGTGTGTACGCGTGATCGACCTGTAGGAACGGTCGAATGACCTCAGCATCGATCGCGAGTTCCTCGCGGAGCTCTCGGACGAGCGCGGCCTCGTGCGTCTCGCCCTCCTCGACCCGCCCGCCCGGGAACTCCCACAGTCCGCCGAGCATGTCGTCGTCGTTTCGTCGGGCGATCAGATGGAGCGCTTCGGGTGAGAAAGGCTCTCTATCCCAGACGATGCCCGCGACGACGTCGATGTGCGGGATTGCCCTTCGCGCCGGCTTCTGCGGGAAGAGAACCTCCTCCCCGCTGTGATGTGCGCCGCAGTGCGGCGCGATCGGACATTCGTGGCATCGGGGGGATCGCGGCAGGCAGATCCGCGCGCCGAGGTCCATCAGCGCCTGATTGAACCGCGAAGCATCGTTTCGCGGAAGAAGCTGCTCTGCCGTCCGACGAAGCGCCCTCCGGACGGCAGAACGGGACGGATCGCCGTGGATCCTTTCCATGCGAGTGAGGACTCGGACGACGTTTCCATCGAGGACTGGTTCGTCGAGCCCAAATGCGATCGAGGCGATCGCGCCGGCGGTGTACGGGCCGATCCCGGGCAGTGCTCGCAGCCCGTCCGCAAAGGGCGGAAGGCGGCCGCCGTGCTCCCGGACTACGAGCCTCGCGGCCCGCCGAAGATTGTGCGCGCGGCGGTAGTAGCCGAGCCCCTCCCACGCCTTCAGTACCTCGTCGATCGACGCGGCTGCGAGCGAGTCGATCGTTGGGAACCGCTTCATGAAGCGAGCGTAGTAGTTGAGAACCGTGCCGACACGGGTCTGCTGAAGCATGATCTCGGAGACCCAGATCGCGTAGGGATCCTCGGTCTGCCGCCAGGGGAGGTCTCGCGCTTCGACCTCGTACCAGGCGAGGAGAGCGGTGCGGATTCCGCTCGTACGGTCGTTGGCCGTCATGTCGAGGGGACACGCGGCGACCCGTCGGACGGTCGCCGTGCGAACCGCGCTCCTAGCGGTCCCGAACCAGGAGCTTCATGAACTCGCCGACGTGAGAAACGTTCTCGAGAGCGAACGTCGCGTCGACGATCCGGTCCATCGCGCCGTCGGTCATCGCGCCACACGCATTGGCACGGAACTTGGCGACGAGCTCGTCGTCGGTCAGCGGGTTCTCGGCCCGTCCCTTCGCGTGATCCTCCTGTACCGTGTACGATGCGCCGTCGTCGGTCGTGATCGTCACGATCGCCCGCTTGACGCCGGGGAACATCGCGTCGATCTCCGGATCGGCAACGACCTTGATCTTCGGCAACATCTCCCAGACGACCGGGTCGGACAGCGCCTCGTCCTCGAAGTCGGACGGGAGGACGTTCCCCTTGGCGACGGCGACGGCGATGCAGTATGGCAGCGAGTGGTCGGCCGTCTCCTTCGTCCGCGGTTCGTACTTGGACGGGTCGGAGAGGATGTCGGCACCGCGGGTCGTGGTCCGGATCAGCACCTGGCTCACTCGATGCGGGTCGATGCCGTGCTCGCTCATCGCCTCGAGAACGGCGGTGATCGGCTGGTGCGTCAGCGCCTCGGTAGGGAACGCCTTGTACCCGCAGTCGGTGATCAGGAACCCGTCTCCGAGCCTGTCTAGCATCTTGTCCGGATCCCAGGTGACGTTGGAGATCACCTCGAACACGCCCTCCTTCCCCTCAAACAGCTCGACCGGGCCGGAGTACCCGGTGGCGGCGAGCATCGCTGCGCGGACGCCGGCCTCGGTCGCCATCGGATCGGCGGTGTTCTTCATGTTCGTCAGATGCCCGGCCACGACGCCGCCGAGGGTGAAGTGGCTCGAACCGGAGATCCCGCACGCGGCGACCGCTTGATCCTCGGTCAGTCCCAGCATCCGGGCCGCGACGAGCGGCGCGACGAACTGAGAGAGGCTGGCGTGGTGCCAGCCGACCTCGCGGACGCCCGGATCGGCGGCGAGGCAGAGGCGCATCTCGAGCTCGTAGCAGATCAGGATGCCGACAAGGAGATCCCTTCCGCAGAGGCCCGCGTGCTCGGCCGGCGACAGTGCGGCCGGGATGACGTCGGACGGGTGGGACGGGTCCTGCTTCCAGTAGATGTCGTTGTAGTCCATCGCCCGGATCAGTAGCGAGTTCATCAGCGCCGCGTTCGGTAAGTTCGTCCTCGTTCCGTGACCGAGGATCGTCGCTTGCTCGCGGCCGCCCAGCGCCAGGACGTACTCGTACGCCTGACGCATGTCGTCGTGGTCGAGCGCGGCGAGGGCACAGCCGACCGAATCGAGGAGGAACCGCTTCGCCTCTTTGCGCGCCGGCTCCGGGATTCGGTCGTACGAGAGCGATAGCGCGAACTGTGCCATTTTTCGGCTGATTGAGTCACCCATCTCACGCCTCCCTGGCGGCGCTCGCGATGGCTGCGGCCATCGCGGACGTCGTCGTCGTGCCGCCCATGTCGTAGGTCTGCAGGCGCCCCTCGCCGATCGTGCGCGCTACGGCCGTCTCAATCCTGTCCGCCAGCGCGGGCTCGCCGAGGTAGTCGAGCATCATCTTTGCCGAGCGGATCATCGCGATCGGGTTGACCTTGTTCTGCCCGACGTACTTCGGCGCCGACCCGTGCGTTGGCTCGAAGATGGCGTAGTTGTCGCCGAGATTCCCGGCGCACGCGAAGCCCAGTCCGCCGACGATCTGCGCCGCGAGATCGGACAGGATATCGCCGAACATATTCGAGCTGACTAACACGCCGTAGTTCTGGGGGTTCTTGACGAGCCACATGCACATTGCGTCGATGTTGGTCTCCCACAGCTCGATGCCGGGGTACTCCTCCGCCATCGCGCGCGCTTCGCGGATCATCAGCCCCGACGTCTCGCGGATGACGTTCGGCTTCTCAGCGACGGTCACCGTCTCGTAGCCGTGCTTCTTCGCGTACTCGAATGCGTCGCGAACGATCGCCCGACACCCCCTCCGGGTGAAGATCCGAGTCGAGATCGCGAGGTCGTCGTTCGATACGCCGTTGAACAGCTTCATCTTCGGGTGCGTGTCGAACGCGTCCCGGACGTTTGGCGGCACCGGGTGCCATTCAACGCCGGCGTAGAGGCCCTCGGTATTCTCACGGAAGACGACCAGGTCGATATCGTCACGCAGGTTGAGCGGATTGCCCGGATATGCCTTGCACGGCCGCAGGTTGGTGTGCAGGCCGAATCGCTGTCGCAGGGCGACGATCGGGCTCGAATAGACGAACCCCTTGTCCTTGAGCTTCGGATCGAGCTCGGCCGCCGCCTCGTCCTTCGGCTTCGACGTGATCGCACCGAACAGGCAGCAGTCGGTCCGCTTCAAAAGGTCGATCGTTCGATCGGGGAGCGGGTTGCCCTCGCTTCGCCAGAACTCCCACCCAATGTCTCCGTACTCGTACTCCGCCTCGAAGCCGACGGCGTCGAGCACGCCCTTCGCCGCCTCCAGAACATCGCTCCCGACGCCGTCGCCGGGGAGCATCGCGATTCGGTAGCTCATGGATACCTCCCACCCTGTGGCGTGATGCGCGGATGATACCGGGATGCGTGCGGCGGTTCACCTCGTGATTCCAGCTGCCGGCCCTCTCCCCAGCCTCCCCGACCGGGCACTTCCCGACAGCCTCAGTTCACCCAGCCCGGCTGTGAGAGTGCCAAGACATGCTCGTTCCGATCTCGACGAGCTGAGCTGTTGCGGGCAGACGGATCCGTTGGCCTTTCCTCGCGTCGCGCGAGGGCCTCGTACCATCCGCCTACCAGGTGGCGTGAAACCCGAAGCTGAGTCGCCGGACGTAACCGCTGAGGAACTCCATCCCCAGGGTGAACGAGAGCGCTTCGGACACGGGGACTTCCGCTTCGAGGCGGGTCATCGCCCAATCGAACAGCCTGATTGAAAACTCGCTGAAGTACGCGTTGGCGAGGAACGTCATGTCCCCTCCGCAACAGCCGCCGCCGGTGTACGCGATCGACAGGAGTTGCCAGTAGTAGGGGTAGTACTCGTGTCCGGCGTCGATCGCATCGACGAGCCGCTCGACTGCGTTCCCGTACGCCTCGGTCGTGATTACGTAGCGGGCAAGATCGAGCACCGCCACGTCACGCACGGTCACCGGCCCGAGTTCGCAGATCAGCTCGACCCCGTAGAGGCCCACCCCATCGATCGTCCGGCTGGCGGTGTCCCAATCCAACTCGGCGTGTACCTCGAGGCACACGACCTCTCCGAGCGACAAGTCCGGTTGGATCACCAGTGACTTCTCGTCGATCTCGAAGGTGAGGTTCGCGTCGAACGACAGGCACGGGACAAGGCTCACATCGATCCCCGCTACCCCGAACGAGACGTACTCGAAACCGTCGCAGGTGGAGTAGGCCGTCACAACAGTCTGGTCGGCACAGCGAAATCCTTCATTGCGGATCGAGATCTTCTGGCCGGTGAACCCGCGGCCTGGGACGGCCGGGCTCGTGGCGTAGTGCCGCTCCAGACCGGTCGGCGCGTGCACGATGGTGATCCCGTCGAATTCGGCATCCTCGATCCGTGCCCCGAACTCGCTGACCGACACCACCTCGAACGCTCCGACGCTCCCGGCGATCCGCACGGCCCATCCGTCGGCCGGGCCGCCGAACACCGCGTCGCTCAGCTGCGCCGCGTGCCACGCCGTGTCAATCCCTCCGATTGACAATTCGACGATCACCTCGGTGTAGAGGTAGTCGGTCGTCGACGGTCCGAACAGGACGTTCGTCGTCAGCGCGTACCCCCCGAACCGGCCGGCAGCGGAAAACCCCTGCCAGACCCACGTTCCCGGTAGGGCCAGAAGCCCGTCGGTCGACAACGTGACATCTCCCAACGTGTAATCGGCTTCGAATGACAGATCGAGCGTGTCAAACAGTCCCTCCCAAGGAAGGAATTCGATCCAGATCGAGCTCGATCCCGACAATGCCGCCGCGGCCAGCGGCAGCGTAGCGATCAGGGCGAGCAGAAGAGCCACCGGACCCGTTCGCCGTATCATCGACCTCCCACCTCCTTGAGGTGGTAGCTGACATCGTAGGCGATGTCGAATGGGGCGATCAGCGTGTTGGCGTCGCTTCCCAATTGGATCTTGCTGCCGTCGATCGTGATCGACGGAGCCGGTCCGGTCGCCTGGAACCACAAGACGAGAATCTCGCCTGACTCGATGCCGCTGTACGCGTGGGTGGCGCACAGGGCCCCCTGCGGATCCGGCGGCAGGGCGTCGAACCACCAGACAAGGAAGCCGTTCTGGCCGTTTGCCGTGAGCGTATTGACGTCGATGTCGGTGGTTGTCAGGCCGCCGTTCTGCATCGCGATCCCGGCGAGGCCGCCGGCCGGCATGTCAACGACCGAGATCCGAATCTCCCAGATGTTTGCCCGCCGAACCGCCGGGGCGACCAGAAGTGTAGGGATCGGGACGGTTGTGGCGAAGAAGCCGGCGCACCCTGACAGCGCGACGAGCGAACCGGCCGCCAGTAGGCCGATCGCTCTCCACCGACACCACGCCCTTGTCGTTGCCCCTCGGGCGGGTCTCATGGGCAGATCCCCGGTGACAACTCAACGGTCACCCCGTTGATCCTCAGCGTCGATACATCGGCACACGCTCCCGGGCTCAGGGGGTTGGAGCGAAGATCGACATCGTCTCCGGGGCCGAGTCCTCCGGCGGTGCTGTTGACGACCAATGCACCGATGTCAACGATGTCGTTGCTTTGCAGATCGAGGTCTTCTAGGGCGGTCAGTCCGGCGAGAGCATCGATCGCCACGATTGTGTTCCAGCTGAGGTCAAGAAACTCCAGTCTCGTCAGATTCACGAGGGGCGCGATGTCGGCGATCCGGTTCGCGCTCAGATCCAGTGTCACCAGATGGATGAGGCCGGCCAGCACGCCGATGTCGACGACTCGGTTACCCCACAAGTAGAGAGTCCGCAAATCGCTCAAGCCTGTTAGCACACCGATGTCGGCGATATCGGTATCCTCCAGATCCAAGTATCGCAGACCAGTCAGGCTCGCAAGCGACCCGAAATCGGCAATCGCGTTCGCCCCCAGACCCAGTGTCTCCAATCCAGTCAGAGCCGTCAGTGCATCGATCGTGGTGAACGCGTTCTCGGCCAGGTGGAGGACTCGCAGGTTGACCAGGCTCGACAGCGCGCCGATCGTGGTGATCCCGTTGCCATGCAGCTCCAGCGTCTCCAGCCCGGTCAGGCCGGCCAGCGGAGTGATGTCGACGATGGCATTCTCACCCAACTTGAGCGTTTGGAGGCCGGCAAGCCGGTCGATACCGCCCAGGTTCGAGATGCCGCGGTAGGAAGCGTTGAGGAACTTCAGGGAGTCGACGTCGCAGTCGTAGAGCGGTCCCGTCGGCTTGCCGACCGCGTCGCGAACCGCCGCCTCGAGCCCCGGATCGTCGAACGACACGATGTCCACGCAGCGGCGCCCGGAGACGTGGATAACGTAGGGATTCTCGTTGGAGTCATCGTTCTCGATCTCCAGGTCGAGTGAGAACGGACCGCCGCCATCGATCTGGAACGACACATCCAGTGCCGCCGATCCGTTGGCGGGGACGGCCTGCGGGAAGGCGATTGCCGTGGTGAAGTGACTGCAGTTCGAGAGGTTCGACGCGCTGACGCCGGAGACCGTCAGCGCGGCCGTGTCCGACGTGTTCTCCACTGTATAGCGAAGGTCGATCGTGGTAGTACCCGGGATGTAGTTGCCAAGTTGATCGGACCCGCCGTCGGCCACCGAGCTCCCATCGGATCGCTTGACGCCGATCTCCGGTGTGGGGGGGGATGCGACGAGGACAAAGGAAATGTAGAAGCAGTCACTCTCGTCGAAGGCCCCGTCGGCGTTGAAGTCGAGCGTCGAGCAATCGCCGGGACACGGGATGACGTCGAGCCACATCTGGTGGCACAGCCGGACGTCGAGGATGGTCAGGACGCCGTCACCGTCCACGTCGCCCATCGCCGCGCCGTAGGCCGCAAGTCCGCTGCAAAGCAGAAACACCCCGACGAAAACCACGAGGTGTCTCATCGCCATCTCGCCTCCCAGACAGCCCCTGCCCTGCGGAGGGCACGTGCTCCCGTTCACTGCCCCCGCCGAAACGATCGCCGCGGATCGCGGCGTGACCTTGCTTCTCCTATCCTGTTACACACTGAACGCGAAGCGCGCCGTCCACTTTGACGGATTCATCGCCCCATGTCAAGCCGGCGTATTCGAGTGAAGTCTTGCATTTCCTGCTCCACAGATCGGCTCGGCAAGATGGCCCAACCGAATACCGGAGCGGGATGTGTCTAGGCTGTCGAGTTTCGCAGTAGCGTTTACAGGTGGCGGGGTGAGGTAGGAAGAAAGAAGAGGGTCACAGGGGCAACATTCTCAGGAATTGCTCAAGAAACCTGGGAGGCTGGCCGATGACCCTCGAAGACAAGGTACGCGCTTTCCGACACCGTGTCCTGCACCGTGCCCAAGAACTCGGGAACGTCAGCGCCGCCTGCCGTGAAGCAGGGATCTCGCGGACGTTGTACTACCGATGGAAGAGACAATTCACCCTCTACGGAATCGATTGCCTGCACCCGCGTAGGACAGCGACCCATCCCGGACGAGCGGTGCAGTTGGATACAACTACCGAGCGGAAGATCGTGGCGACGGCGCTGTCGTCTCCTACGTGGGGACCAGGACGACTCAGTCTGCAGCTGGAACGGGAAGGAATCGTGGTCTCTCTGAAGACGGTGTGGAGGACTCTGCGCCGATTGGGTTTGGGGACGCGCATGGAGCGCCTCCTTGTCCTTGAGGTGCACAGCGCCAAGAGCGCAGGGCTGCTGACGGAGAGAACCCGGCAGAACCTTTCGCAGCGGAAGGTCCGTCATGTCCAAGCAGAGAAGCCGGGGGAACTCGTGTGTATCGACACGTTCTATTTCGGGAACCTGAGGGGTGTGGGGAAGCTGTGGCAGCTCACAGTCTGTGATGCCGCCAATTCGCACGCAATCGCCAAGGTCGTAGTGGTGAGCAACGCGGCCGAGGCAGCGAAGTTCCTGCGGGACGTGGTAGCGGAAGAGATGAAAGAAGCAGGACGGAAGCTGTGGCGGGTACTGACCGATGGGGGGCAGCGAGGTCAAGGGCGAGTTCGACAACGTCTGCCGCGAACTGCATGTCCGACACACGAGGACGAAGCCGAGGCATGCCTGGACGAACGGATTCGTCGAGCGGCTGCAGGGGACGATCCTGCATGGACACTGGCGTATCGTTTTCGGCGTCGGTGCTTCCAGCTTCAGGCATCACTGGACGGGTTCCTGCACTTCTGCAACTTCGAGCGGCCGCACCAGGGCTACCGAACCAAGGGACGGACACCGGCCGAGGTCTTCTGGGGCGCCGTCTGCGAACAACGTCACGAGGAGGTCTGACGTGTCAACACCTCTCCGATACTGGACGCCCTAGTACATGATCGCGCTGAACTCGAAGACCTGCTCGGGCTCGACGGATTCCCACGGGCGATGGTAGACGAATCGGAACGCCTGCGGGCCAACGTCGACGGCCTCGTATCGGAACAGGAACGTCCCACCGAAGCCGACCATCGTCTGCGGGTGCGGCGTTGCGCGGTACTCCGCGTCCCCCGCTTCGCGGAGGACGGCGTACTCATACAAGAGGACGTTGTCCCACTGGAAGCCGGTCGTCGCGTTGCCGGCAAGTGCCACCATCAAGCGATCGCCTCGGCGCAGCGACACGCTTGCGCCGGCGTCGTCTTGCGTGATCAGCCGGTACACCCGCAGCTCGAGGCCGCAGACCGACGCGCTTGCCGAAAATCGCCCGGAGCGGGCCATCTCCTGTGGGAGCACGATCCGTATGTCGGCCGAGAACGTGCCGGCGGTCGTCGCGATGACGACCGTGTAGGAGCCTTCTGGCAGCGGCTGCCCGTCAGTGCTGTCCGCGAGGGCGAGCCGGCCGAGCCACTCTACCGTGTCCACCGGCGGATCGTAGAACTCCTCCCGGAGGGTCGCGGACGAGCTGTCGAGGGTCGATAGCCCCGTCACGTAGACAGGATCGCACAGACAGGGGCACGGATCGCCGCGGACGATCTCGAACGCCAGGCTCGCCCCGCGCTCGACGACGAACACGCCGACCGACGCGCGCAGCTCGTTGCCCGTCATACCGGTTGACGATGCGGTGTTTGCGTTGGTCTCGCCGTTCGCGGCCATGCCGATCACCAATGCACCGCAGAGAACAATCCAAAAAACAGCCGACCCTCTTCTCATCATGCGCATCACCTCTCGTAGTTCGGCCGGACCGCGCCGCACCTATCGGGACTGAACCGTCCGCTGAAGCCGTTCCGTGGCTTCGCCGCCGATCTGCCCCCGCTGGGATCCGGCGCACACATGAGTATGGCATCGCGCCCTGCGTGTGCAAGTGCGCCTCCGCGCCTCGGGGGTGCCGGAGTCGGCGACCGTGACAGCGTAGATTGCAATCCCTGCAACACATTCCCGGCGTGGCGCGCCCGGAAATCCGCTGGTTGTCGCGGCAGGTTCGGCGGTCCGATGCGCCGGTCGTTTGTCATCTTGCACTTGACAACCGAGCAACCCCCCTTGTAGACTCCTAGCGCCCGGGAATGTGCAGTCTTCTGGTTGTGCCCGGGTCATCGGGCGACGCTAGCGGTTGGCGCCGTCCGATGTCCTTTCCGAGCGGTAGCGCACTCTCGTGTGATGGATTGCACATGCGGGCTCGATGGCGGATGGGTGCATCGAATCTGCAGTCGGCCGCCTGACGAGCATGGATCTTGCGCCGCCGGATCGGACAGAGCTTCGGTCGCTCCCCCTTTGAGGAGAGGTGTGTTGCCTTCGATAGTTCGATATAGTACGATACGGCATCGAACGACTCAGGAGGTCCGCATGAAGGAGAAGGAACTGCGAAAGGCATGCCTCGATCTGATGGGGACGGCCGACGTGGTCTACTTGTCGACCATCGAGGCGGACGGCTACCCGCGAATCCGCGCGATGCTCAACCTGCGCAATCGGGCACAGTACCCGGATCACGTCCGGCTCTACGAGAACCACGACGACGACTTCATGGTCTACGTCGCGACGAACACCTCATCCAGAAAGCGCAAGGATATCGAGGCAAGCCAGAGGATCGGACTGTACTACTGCCGGCCGGTCGACTTCTTCGGGATGTCGTTGGTCGGCGATGCCGAGATCGTCGAGGATGTGGCGATCAAAGAGGCGGTCTGGGCGGACGGGTGGGAGCGTTACTATCCGACGACCGGACGACCCGATGACCCGGACTACACGCTGCTGCGGCTGTTCCCAAGAAGCGCACGCGGGTGGACTGGCTCTGAGACCTTCGAGTTCACGTTCCACTGATGAGGATCGAACGCCAGGGTGGCTTCCTGATTTCGAAGATCCACCGGCTCTCCGGGCGGGTCTTCGCGAGGATGCTGCGACACTACGACATCGAGATCAACCCAGCACAAGGGCGGATCCTGTTCGTCCTTTGGCGCGAGGATGGCATCCCGATTCGCGAGCTGGCGAAACGCACGTCGCTTGGCAAATCGACACTAACCAGCATGCTCGATCGCCTGGAAGAGGCCGGCTACGTCGCCCGCGAGCGTTCCGAGACCGATCGACGAGTCGTGCTCGTTCGACGAACCGACAAGGATCGGGCGGCGCAGGCGGCGTACGATCGCGTATCGAAGGCGATGATCGACGTCTACTACTCCGGCCTCACCGACGAGGAGATCGCGGCGTTCGAGCGAACCTTGGAGAGGATCCTCGACAACCTGATCGCGGTCGAAGACGGACACTTGTAGCCGGGGCAGGAAGAAGGAGGAGGGACGATGAACGAGAACGAAGTGAGGGCGAGTGCGTTGGAGCTGGTTGAGCGATCGATGATCGCGATGGTCGGCTCGCTCGGAGAGGACGGGACCCCGCACATCAAAGCGATGATCAAAGCGGAGTACGAGGGATTGAGAGCGATCTGGTTCTCGACGAACACGTCGAGCGAGCATGTGGCTCAGCTCGAGAAGGATTCTCGCGCCTGCGTCTACTTCGCCGAGTGGGCCAAGGAGCCATGGCGTGGGCTCACGCTTGGAGGGCGGATGGAGATCCTCAGGGATCGCGCGTCCCGCGAGCGCCTTTGGGAGAACGGGTGCGAGAAGTTCTATCCCAAAGGTGTTATGGATCCCGACTACACTGTGCTGCGCTTCATCCCGGACTGGGGGAAGTACTGGCAGTTCGGAACGAAGATCCGGTTCGATCTGTCCCAGGAGGAATGAGGGAGTGACAATGAACGTCTACGAAGCGATCGCCGCGCGGCGGACGATCCGCGATTTTGCGCCGAAGCCGGTTGGCCGAGGAGTACTGAGGAGGATCCTCGACGCCGGGCTGAAGGCGCCGAGCCACAATCACCTACGGGAGTGGTACTTCGTTCTCGTTGAGGATCAGGCCCGGCGCGAGGCGCTCGCACGATTCTTCTTCACCGAGCGGACGGAGGCGGAACTCCGTGAGATGCTCGACGGCTGGGGGATGACGGATGACCGCCAGGTCGCGATGTACCTCGAGGCGATTCCGCGCCAGGCGAGCATGGTGCTCGGCGCCGCCGCGCTCCTGGTCCCGTGCTTCCGGCAGCGGAGCGAACTGCTGGCTGCGAAGAAGGGTCTGCATGAGCTGAACGCGTTCGCGTCGATGTGGGCCGTCCTGGAGAACGTGCTAATCGCCGCCGCGAGCGAGGGGATTCAGGGCGTCACGAAGATCATCTCGACGCCCGAGGAGCGGGACCATGTGCGGAAGACGCTCTGCATCCCCGACGACTACGAGATCCCCTGCTACCTCCCGATCGGTTATCCAGCGGAGGACGCGATCTGGCATGAGCAGTTAGCTGTCAGCGCGGAGGAGCGCCTGTACGTCGACCGTTGGGGCACCTAGTCGTCCGCCGCTTCCCACCAGATCTGAAGCCCCTTCTGCGTCAGGAAGGGATCGAAGTGCTCGATTGCATCGAGCTGCTCGTGGAAGAGTTGCCCCAGCCCTCCGGTAGCGAGCACGGGGAGATCGGCCGCGACCTCGTTGCGGAAGCGGGCAATCAGGCCGGCGACCAAATCGAGATAGCCAAGAACGATACCTGCCTGGAGATTGCGCGCCGTGTTCTTCCCGACGACCGACTTGGGAATCGTCAGCTCGACTGAGTGGAGCTGTGCCGCAGTGTCGGTCAGCGCCCGGGCGGCGAGTCGCATCTCCGGTGCGATCGCGCCGCCGAGGAAGGCGCCGTTTTCAGCAACCAGATCGAAAGTGATTGCGGTGCCGAAGTCGAGTACGAGCAGCGGCCCCCCGTGGAGCGCATGCCCAGCAATGCAGTTCGCGATGCGGTCTGCTCCGACGCTTGTCGGCTGATCGACACGAAGCGGGATTGGCGACGAGTCGGAGTTCAGAAATCGAACCGCGCCGTCGATCAACGGTGCTAGCCCTTGGCGGAGCGGCGTGTTAAGCGCGGGGACGACCGACGCGACGGCGATTCCTTCGACAAGGGTCGGTGCGATGCCTGCCTCGGCGAGCAGGCTCCGCGTCGTCAGCCGTAGCTCGTCTCCTGTCCGGTTGCGGTCACTGGCGAAGCGCCAGTGAGCCGCCAGGCTGCTTCCGTCGAACAGCCCGACAACGATGTTTGTGTTCCCGACGTCATAGGTTAGCAGCATGCGCGCCCTCCTCTGCGCGCTTTGCGCGCTCCCGTCGGGCGCGGATCGCCCTTTGGGGTCGTCTCGCAACTACCATCGCAGCTCATGCTCGGGAGGCAGAAGCAGATTGCCAATTCCGTTCTCCTTTAGATCAGGCTTTCACCTGGCGGCAGCACGACGTTGTCTATCAGCCGCGTCCTACCGAGGCGCGCGGCGAGCGAAACTAGGGCCTTTTGGTCGATAGCCTCGAGTTCTTCGAGCGTCTCGATATCGGCGAGGCTGATGTATTCTGGCTGAAGCGAAGCTTCAGCTTCGAGAATCTCCACCATGGCACGACGAAGGTTCGCTGCTTTGCGTTCTCCCGCCGAGTACAGGTCCTCGACTTGCTGTAGGGATTGGTAGAGCGCTGTCGCGGCCGTTCGCTCCTCCTGAGACAGGTAGGTGTTCCGGCTGCTCATCGCGAGACCGTCCGGTTCGCGCACCGTCGGCGCGATGACGAGATCGACGTCAAATCCGAGATCGACGATCAGGCGGCGAATGACCAACGCCTGCTGTGCGTCCTTCTGCCCGAAGACCGCGATCTGCGGCTGCACAATGTTGAACAGCTTGGCGACAACGGTCGTCACGCCACGGAAATGGGTCGGCCGCGCCGCCCCCTCGAGATGCTTCGTCAGATCGTTGACTTCGACCCACGTGTCGAACGTCTCCGGATACATCTCCTCCGCGGTCGGGGCGAAGACGAGGTCGACGTCCTCGGCCTCGAGGAACGCGAAATCCCGATCGAGATCTCGGGGGTACGCGGCGAGATCCTCCGAGGGCGCGAACTGCGACGGGTTGACGAAGATGCTAGCGACAACCGAAGTGGACCGTGCGCGCGCCTCACGGACGAGCGAGAGATGCCCTTCGTGGAGGTAGCCCATCGTCGGTACGAAGCCGACCAGTCCTGGCAGCTCGGCACGCAGCAGTCGGTACTCGGGGATCGACGTTGCGACGTTCACGCTGGCCTCAATCCTCCTCCACGGCTCGAATCACATCCTCCGAGACGGAGACCGACTCCTTCTCTGTCGGGAAGGTGCCCGCTTCCACGGCCTCCGCATACTCCCTCAGGGCGGCGGCGGCTGCCTCGGCGAGCTTGGCGAACTGCTTCGCATGCTTCGGCACGAAATCGGAGAACCAGCCGAGCGTGTCGCTGACCACCTGAATCTCGGCGTCGCAGTGCGGGCCGGCGCCGATCCCGATGGTCGGAATCTCCAGACGCTCGGTGATCAGCTTCGAAAGCTCGGCGGGGACACACTCGAGCACGATGGCGAACGCGCCGGCCTCTTGGAGGGCCAGGGCGTCGTCGAGGAGCTCGCGGGCCCGTTCGACGGTCTTCCCCTGCGCGCGGAAGCCGCCGAGCTGATGGATCGACTGTGGCGTCAGGCCGAGGTGGCCCATGACCGGGATCCCCGCTCCGGTCAGCCGGGCGACGGTGCCGGCGACCGCTTGTCCCCCTTCGAGCTTGACCGCTTGGGCCCCGCCCTCTTGGAGACAGCGGCCGGCGCTGTCGAGCGCCTGTTCGGCCGACTTATGATAGGTCATGAACGGGAGGTCGGCGACGATCAGGGCCGTGGAGCTCCCGCGAACGACGGCCCGGGTGTGATGGATGATGTCGTCGAGCGTGACCGGGATCGTGCTGTCGTAGCCGAGGACCACCATCCCGAGGCTGTCCCCGACGAGGATGAGCGGGATCCCGGCCTCGTCGACGAGCCGTGCAGTGACCACGTCGTAGGCGGTGATTGCCGCGAACCGCTCACCCTTTTCCTTGTGCTTCCGGATGTCCGCAATGGTGACGCGCATCACACTCACCTTCCCTCAAGGTATTCCTGCAGCCGCTTCTCGGCCGTCTCACTGAGCGTCCCCTTCGCCCGTGCGATTGGGATCGTCCTTCGCGCCAGCTCGACATACAAGGCTGCCGTCTCCGGGGCGTGTTCCGAGAGGGCCGCGATGTTCCTCTCAATTGTCCCCACGTCGCCGCGCGAGACCGGCCCGGTGAGCGCGTTCGGAAGCCCGATCGAACCCAGGTTCTCGATCGTCCCGCGGACGAGAGGAAGGAGGGCCTTCAGCCCTTCTTCCTTGGTGAATCCGAGGTCCGCCCAGAGCCCGGCTGCGGCGTCGAGGAGGGTGATGAGGTTGTTGCAGGCAAGAACAGCGCTCGCGTGGTAGAGCGCCTTGTGGCCGTGAAGGACGAACGGCCGCCCACCGAGCGCACGCGCCATCTGGGCGAGAGCCTCCTCGAGCTTCGAATCGGATGCCTCGATGGCGACCGCCGAGCCGGGCAGGTTCCGCATCGCCTGCTCGAGGCTCGCCAGGGTCTGGAGCGGGTGGAAGGCGCCGACTGCCGCGCCCTGTTCCTTGGAGCCGTCCAGCAGGTCGAGGGAGGCGGCGCCGGAACAGTGGACGGCGGCCTTCCCGGCCTTCCACACGAGGGCGGCGGCGATCGAACGGATCGCGTCGTCTGGGACCGTCAGGAAGACGATGTCGGCCGCATCGACGACCGCCTGCGCGCTCTCCGCGGCGCGCGTGCCGGGGATGCTCTCGACGGCGCGGCAGAGTCGCTCGGCGTTCCGGCCGAAGACCGAGACGACCGAGTACCCCGCGCTCGCAAGGCCTCGCGCGAGGGCCGTCCCGACGGTCCCGGGTCCAATGAATCCGAGGCGAAGCGTCTCCGAAGGCATGGTCTCGTCCCTAGTGCGCGTCGAGGAGGTCGCGGACGCGATCGAGGATCTTCTCGGCCAGCTCACGTTTCGACAGCCGCGGAAACTCTTCGATCTCCCCCGACGCCGAGAGGAGGGTCGCTGCGTTCGTCCCCGAGCCGAACGGGGATTCCTCGCCACCGACGGCGTTCGCGACAACGAGGTCGAGGGCCTTCACCTGGAGTTTCTGTTTTGCGTTCTCGACGAGGTTCTCCGTTTCGGCGGCGAAACCGACCCGGACTGGGACGTCGCGGACGGTATCGAGGATGTCTGCTGTTCGCTCCAGTCTCAGCGTGAGCTCTCCGTTTCCCTTCTTCAGCTTCTCGCTTGCAGGCGAGGCCGGCGCGTAGTCCGCAACGGCCGCGGGCATGATCAGTGCATCCGCGGCCGGGGCCGCTTCTCGAATCGCGGCGAGCATGTCGGACGCAGACTCCACGTTGACCACGTTCATCCCCGAGGGGCGCGGAAGCAGCGTCGGCCCGGAGACGAGCGTGACCTCGGCCCCTCGATCGCGCGCGGCTTCCGCCAGGGCGTACCCCATCTTGCCGGACGAGCGGTTGCCGAGGAAGCGCACCGGGTCTATCGGCTCGCGGGTACCTGCGGCACTCACGATCATGCGGCGTCCAGCGAGATCGCCCGAGCGGCCGAGGATCCGCAACGACTCTCCCAGGATCTCCTCGACTGGCGCGAACCGCCCGGTGCCGTGACCACCGGAGGCGAGTCGCCCGACCGCCGGTCCGACGAAGCCGATCCCTCGTTCGCGGAGTGTTTCCACGTTTGTCTGTGTTGCCGCGTTCTCCCACATCGCCGTGTGCATCGCCGGCGCGACGAGAATCGGCGCGCGGGATGCGAGGACGGTGCAAGTGAGAAGATCATCCGCTATTCCACAGGCCATCTTGGCGACCACGTTCGCCGTGGCAGGCGCGATCAAGACAAGATTTGCGATTTCCGCAAGGGAGACGTGCTCGATCGAGTACGGGCTCTCGAGTTGGAACATGTCCGTCGACACCGCACGCCCGGTGATCGCGCGGAACGAGGCCGGTCCGACCAGCTTCGTCGCGGACTCGGTCATCACCACGTGCACGGCGACGCCGGCCTGCGCCAGCTTGCTCGCCAGATCGACCGCCTTGTACGCCGCGATCGACCCGCTGACGCCGAGAACCACTTCTCTTCCCGCCACGACAACCTCCTGAGTCAATCCGGGCCGCATTGTACGTCTGCTCCGCCGTTCCAACAACGCATTCGGCCCGTCTGACACCGTTTCTGCGACGTCGGCGACGGACGGCCTACAGGTCCTCCCAGGAGTAGGTGATGACGCCCGATCGCTGGACAGTCCGATCGCCGCCGTAGACCAGAGCCGCCGGACCCTCTGGTGCCCGGGCCAGTTTCCGCCAGTACCGCAGGCCTGCGCAGAAGTCCTCGGCGAGGGCCGCTCCCGACTTGACCTCGATCGGCACGAGCTCGTTGCCTTGTTCGAGCAGGATGTCGACTTCGTGTCCGGCGGAGTCGCGCCAGAAGTAGAGGTCCGGCTCTTGCCCGCGATGGAGCGCGTTCTTCATCAGCTCGGAGACGACGAAGC
>Ga0272443_10003758_pt1 | contig 17459 bp, 14 predicted proteins | sample SSMAcet12_FD_193581 | JGI IMG/M metagenome (GOLD analysis project Ga0272443, IMG submission 193581) | Marine sediment archaeal communities from Little Sippewissett salt marsh, Falmouth, MA, United States - SSM-Acet-12 | ecosystem: Environmental > Aquatic > Marine > Wetlands > Sediment ... | reverse complement strand
TCCCCGTAGCTTTTGGCAGAAAGCTCGCGCACGCGGCTGCGGACCTGTTCGGCATGGCGTTTCAGGCATGCATCCCGTTCGGCCTCGTCCGTGGCAGCCACCGCGTCGAGGTAGGCTGCCAGGACCGCCTTGGCGTCCACGACGACGCAGCGCTTGCCCGGCAGGTGGACGATCATGTCCGGGCGCAACCGGCTGTCGCCGTCGCCGGGGACCCCGCTCTGCTCCTGGAAATCGCAGTGTTCGCTCATGCCGGCCAGCTCGGCCGCACGGCGCAGGGCGATCTCGCCCCACCGGCCGCGCACTCTCGGATCCCGCAGCGACGTGACCAGCTTGCCGGTCTCCTGCTGGAGCTGGAGGTTCGTCGTGGTCAGTGCCCGCACCTGCTCTTCGAGCGAGCCGTAGGCCTTCTGGCGGGCCTGCTCGATCTGGCGGTTCTGCGTGTCGAGCCGATTCAACGCCTCGGCCAGCGGTTTGACGAGACCCTGGATCGCCTCCTGGTGCTTGCCGAGACGGCCCTGGGTGTCCGTCACGACGGTGTCGAGCGTTTTCTTGGCCGTGGTCAGGAACTGCTCGGCGTTGGTCCGCAGCGCACGGGCCGACAACGCCTCGAAGGTCTCTTTCAGCTTCTGCTCAGCCTCGGTCAGAAGCTGGCGCTGCTCCTGGAACTTTTTGGCCCACTCCTCCTGACGCGTCTGGGCCTCGACGCGCTGCTGGCGTTCGGCGTCGAGCGTTTCGCGAAGCGTCGTCGCCTCGCCTTGCCGCGCTTCGAGCTGGGCACGAAGCTCGGCGATCGTGCCGCGTGCTGTGGCAAGATCAGCCTGGAGGCCGGCCCATTCCTCCCGCAGCGCGAGCCGTGTCCGGCCGGCCGCCACCCACCACGCGACTGCCGCCCCCGCGACCGCTGCCACCGTCACGTACACGAATGTCAACATGGCCTGGCTCCCGCACGGTTCATACGGACATGCACGCCGGTAGGAATGTCACCGCGTTCCCTGCACGCGGCTCACTATACGCGCGCGGGCCGTGTCGCACCAGTGTGACGTCCGGTTGGACAAAAAGGCGCCGGCGCGTAGGCTGGCCTGTGGCGCGCCGTGAGGGTGATTTCGCGAACCGCCGGATACGCTTTCCGCAAAGGTGCAATCGATGGCCACACGAACGCTCAAAATCGCGCTGGTCGGCGGCGGCATGTTCGGCCGCGACGTCGTGCTTCGCAGCCTGGCCGACATCCAACGTTGCGGGATCACCCCCTACCTGGCAACCGCCAGCCTGGACGAACATGCCGAGGTGTTGGCCGCGGCCCGTTTCGAGCTTGTCGCCGTCGGTACGCGCACGCAGCGCAGCGCCGATGCCCTCTCGCAGACGTACAGCGAATGGGTGCCCGGACATCGGCCGGCCGCTCTCTCGGGCGAAGCGCCCTGGGAACAGATCCTCGACGTGCACCGGCCCGACGTGCTCTTCGTCGCCACGCCGGACCACCTCCACACCGCGCCGATCCTGGCAGCCGTCGCCCGCGGCGTGCACGTCGTGGCCGAAAAACCGCTCACGCTCAACGTGGCCGAGGCCGAGCGGATCGTCCAGGCCAGCGCGTCGGCCGGCACGGTGGTCGCCGTCGACATGCACAAACGTTATGACTCCTTCCTGCGCAGCGCGTTCGTCGACGTGGTACCGAGATTGGGCGAGCTACTCTATGGGCGGGCCGTCTTAGAAGAACCGCTCGAAGTCTCCACGCGCGTTTTCAAATGGGCCGCCCACAGCAACCCGTTCAGCTATGTCGGCTGCCACTGGACGGACCTGTTCGCCCACTACCTCGGATTGCGGCCGACCTCGCTTCACGCCGTCGGCCAGAAGAAGCTGCTTGCCGGCTGGCGCGATGCGGACCACCCGGACGGGATCGACACGTTCGACGCGATGCAGGTGAGCGTCCAGTACGAGAACGGCATGAACGTCGCCTACGTCAACGCCTGGATCAATCCGGCCGACTTCGAGGGGGCCGTCAACCAGGAAATCGAGATCGTCGGCACGCACGGCCGCGTCTTCGTCGACCAGCAGGACCGCGGCATGCGCTCCTGCATCACCGGCGCGGGCACGCGCACGCACAACCCGCATTTTCAAGCCGAGGTGCCTCGCGGTGGCGACCGCGCGAACCGCGCCTGCGTCGGGTACTGCAAGGATTCGCTCGTGGCAGGCCTGGCCGCGGCCGCGCGCGTCGTACTCGGTGAGGCTGACCGCGCATCGGTGGCGGGCAGCTACCCGGACGCCGAGTCGGCCGTCACGTGCGTAGCGATCCTCGAGGCGGCTGCGGCCGTCGCCGACGCGAACGCACGCCATCAGGCACGCGGGGCAGGCGCTCCGGTTACCGCACGCTTCCAGGGCGATCGCTACGAGCTTGTCAGCAGCGATTGATTCGCCGCACATGGCACACAGAGGGCCCGCTCATGTGCCACGGCTCTGTGGGCCGTGCATCGTGAAGAACGGCCGCCACAGGGGGGCGGCCGCTACAGATCTCGTGCAGGATTTTGTCACCGTCGCGGTTCGGTCGACAGAAGGGATCGTTTCCCTCCCATTCAGCCTCAAGTTCATCGTTCTGCGACACTCTGGGCCACCATTACGGCACGGTACCTACCGATTTCGCCAGCCTGGCAGCGCCGAGCGTCTTGACGCTTATCAGCCGCCCGCGGATCGTGACGTCAAGCGGCGGTTCGGCGTCGAAAAACGGTGTCGGCCGACCTTTGGCGAGTGCGGTTTTACGGGTTCGGAGTGCCCCGTACGGATGAACAGAAGGCCCAATGCTTTCACCCTCGTCGAGCTCCTCGTCGTTCTGACGATCATCGGAGTGACGGCTGCCGTTGTCGTGCCCCGGCTCCGAGGCGGTTTCGGCGGGATGCGGGGGCGTGAGGCGGCCCTGACGCTCGCCCAGACGATCCGACTGGCTCAGATGCTGGCCGTCGATCGTCAACGGACTGTTCGGCTGCACATCGAGACCGAGCAGGGACGCTACCGGATGGAGTTGGCGACGGATGCGGCCGGCACGGAGTTCACGGCCGCCCCTGGTATGGCCGGCGTAACCGTGGCCCTGCCCGAACATGTCCGTTTCGAGGATGTCGGGTTCGCCTTCGACACCGACGGCTCGCCGGACGTGCTCGAGTTCGCACCGGACGGCACGTGGTCATCGGGCCGACTCGTGCTGACCGACGGCGCGGAACGCCACCTCGTGCGGGTCCGGGAAGGGTTCGGGCAAGTCGAGGTGGTGTGCCTGACGAACGAACCCGACGGCCGCAAGGAGCAAGCGTATGACAAGTTGCTGGCCAACCCGTTGTAACCGAACGCCCGCCGGACAGCGCAACGCATTCACGATCGTCGAGTCGCTGGCGGCATTGACGATCACCGGCGTGAGCGTTGTCGCCGTCATCGGCGCCCTGCGGATCGCAAGCGATGCGACGGACCGGATGCGCGACGGACACCGCGCCCGGCTTCTGGCTGAACGCCGCATGGTCGCCCTGCTGCAAAGCGAGCATTCGCCGGCCGGCGGCGCACATGGCATCGAGGGCAAGTTCGCCTGGGAGGAGAAAGTGCTGAGCGGGCCCGTCAGGGGCGTGACGGAGGTCCGCGTCACCATCCGCTGGTCGCACCAGGGACGGCCTCGAACGTTCGAGCTGGCGTCTCTCAAGCAAAAGGCTGGGCCGGGTGGAGGCTGAGTGGATTCATGGATAGTCGACAGCATACCAGAGCGAACGGGTTCACGCTGGTCGAGCTACTGGTGGCGTTGAGTCTCAGCACGATCCTGATTTTGGCGGCGCATTCAGCCTTTGGCCTGGGGCTGATGTTGTGGCGCCGGGTCGAAGCGCCGCGACCGTTCGAGGAACAGGGGCATCGTGTGTTGGCACTGATGCGGACAGAGTTGGCCGGCCTTTACTGGCCGGACGTCGAGCAGGAAAAGGTCCCACCCGTCGTATATCACGAGCAGCGCGGTGGCAGCCAATGGAAACTCAGCTTTTTCACGACGACCCCGAGCCACTATCGCGGCCTGCCGCCCGGCCGATGCGTCCGGGTGACGTACGAATACCGCACGCCGGGCAACGCCGAAACGTCGGGGGCCGTCCTGATCCGGCGCACTGCCCTGGCAGCGGGTGAAAAGGAGATCGCCGAACCGGTCGCCGACGTGCTGGCCGAGGGGCTGGCCGGCTGCAAGGTCATGCTGCAGAACGCTAAGGGCGAGCCCTGGCAGGCCGAGGGGAAGGAACAACAGGCACCACCGGCCATGGTGGTCGTCGAGATGCGCTGGCCGGACGTCAGCTATGCGGCCGGCCGAACCCGTCCGGTAGAGTTTCAGGCCCGTTGGCCCGTCCCCGTCCAGGCAGCTCTGTTGCCTGACGAATAAGCGGCCATCCGGGAAGCGCGATTTGAAAAGGGACGGGAAGCGTGAAACAGCGAGCGAAGCGACACGGATAAAACGAATCATGAGGAAACGTTACATCCCCAACCCTTTCGGGCAAGTCAGCCGACGACGGCGGCCGTTCGCTCCGCAGCGCCGACGGGCGGCAGTGCTGGTGCTCGTACTGGTTGTTTTCGCCGTGCTGTCGCTTTTGTCGCTGGGCCTGTGTCACCGGGTGCGCCTTGACCTGATGCGGGACCGGATGCAGGCCGAGGACCTCCAGTCCTACTACCTGGCCCTGGGCGGTCTCCAGCGCGCGATGGCGGCGCTGGCTGAAGGTTCGCAGGCGCAGGAAGAAGGGCCGATCGACCATTTCGGCAGCCCGTGGCACCTGCGGACGACGGCGCGCGAAGAAGGCTTCTTCCAGGAGCAACCCCCCGCCTGGCTGAGCAGGACGCAACTGTATTACCGGGTCACCGACGAGGAGGGGCGCCTCAACGTCAACACGAGTTCACCGGCCGGCTGGATGCATCTGCCGTCCATGACCGAGCCGATCCTCTATGCCATTGTCGATTGGCAGGACACGGACGACCAGGCCTGCCCGCAGGGGGCGGAATCGGTTTACTACCAGCGCAGCCCGCTCCGGCACGCCGCCAAGAACGCGCCGATAACGGTGATCTGGGAGTTGGCCCTGGTCAAGGACGTCGCTTGGCCGTTGCTGTGCGGACGCAACATCGGCGGCGGCCCGTCTTGGACTCAATCAGAGACGGGCGACATGGCCGGGCAGGCGGCGGACGCCGACACCGGCCGACCCGAACGCGGACTCATCGATTATTTCACCGTGTACGGCGACGGGAAGGTGAATCTGAATACGGCCGACTTCGAGGTGCTTTCGTCCCTGCCGGACATCGGCACACGCACCGCGCAGGCAATCGTCGGATATCGCGCCGGTCCGGACGGTGTCGCGTTCACGCCCGACGACGCGCATTTCAAATCGTTCAAGCAATTGGCGCGCGTGCCGGGTCTGACGCCGTACCACGTCGAACTGCTCGAACAATACGGCACGTTCGGCTCGACGCACTTCCGCATCGTCAGCGAGGCGACGCTTCGCCCCGGTGGGCGCCCGTGCCGGTTAATCGCCACGGCCCGGCGCGGCCAAGACGGGGTCAAACTGGTACTGATACGGCGTGACTCCTGAGGGCTCTTCACCGGAAGCGGTCATCCACCGCGGTGGAGATGGGAGGAAATCTCGGCGAGGCAATAAGCGAGACCCGATGAGGCGAAAAAAAACGGATCGGACATTTCGGCTCAAGCGGCGTCAGTTGAGCCTGGCGGCTGGCCCGGACGACCTTGTGTACCTGGGCGACGGTGGAACCCGACCCGGTCGGGTCTGGGTGATGGCGCGTGACGCGTTCACCGAAGCGGTACGCGCCAAGCGCATCGCCGCCCGCACCTGGACCGTCGTCGTGAGTCGGTCGGACTGCCTCGTAAAAACGGTTTCGCTGCCGGCTGAAACATTCGATCAGGCGCGCGCGATGCTGGAATTCGAGGTCGCCGCGCTCGTACCGCTCCCGAGCGAGCAGCTTTGTTACGACTTTCTGCCGTTGCCGGGCGAAAAGGAAAACGAATCGAACTGCCTCGTTTTTCTGGCACCCCGCGAGCGGATCGAGCTGGCCGCGACCCCTCTGCGCGACGCGGGCGTCGAACCCGACCGGATCATCCCTTCGAGCCTCGCGCTACTGGCATGGTGGCACGCACAAGCTTCGGCCTCTACGAGTCCGCGCATGCCCGAGACGGCACTGCTGGTGGCCATCGATGATGGGCGTGCCGAGGTGCTCTCCTGGCGAGACGGATATCTGGCAACCGCGCGCCAGGGCTCGATCGACCCGAACTGCGACATTCAATTATCTCGCCTTCTGCCGGAACTTGCACGCGATGGCCGGGTAACAAATCATTCAGGCGACGGTTCGCCCGTTACGGACGTTTTCCTGGCTGGCAACACCGATCGGGCGAAGGTTCTGCACGACCGCATTGCCACGGCGGACGACTCCGGCGTTGGTGTGCAAACGCATTTGCTGACAGCGGACGTCGCCGTCGAGCGTCTCGACCTGCCGCACGAGCCGCAGGCCGGCACCCTGAGTGTGCTCTGTGTGGTCGGGGCGAACCTGCCAATGGCCGCGACCGAACGATTCAACCTCCTGCCGTCTGACTGGTCGCGTGTCCGGGACCGCCGACGGCGCTGGACGGAAGGGCTCAAGACGGCCGCCGCTGCCGCCTGCCCATTTTTTGTCCTTTATGCATCCCTGCTGGTCGCCATCCAGCGGCTTGAAAACGAGTGCACGACCATCGTGCGCCGGATCGAGCCCATCCGGACGGTAGCCACCGAACTGGAAAGCAAAAAGCGGCAGAGCCGGATCATCCACATGCAGTTGTCGGACCGCGCGCTGCCGCTGGCCGTACTGGCCGAGCTTTACCGTTGCGTGCCGGACAACGTCCACCTGAGCCACCTCTCGATGGACCTCGATTCCGCCGGGCCGGTGCTCAAGATGCGTGGGCCGGCCGGCAGTCTCGATGCCGCCTTCGCATTTCCGATCGTGCTGGAAGCTTCACCCCTGTTTTCCGACGTGCGACCCGAGGCTGCCCAGCAGGTGACGCGCGGCGAGGGCGTGCTCGTGGAGTTCGGCTGTCAGTGTCGCGTCAACGTCGACAACGTGCCGCGCGGAATGGTCGCGGCGGAAACCCTTACCGAAAGGCGTTAGCCATGCGCGCCTTCAATCAACGCGAGCGCCTTTTGGGCGTGGTGACGGTGACGGCCGTTCTGCTCGGTTTGTGTTGGCAGACAGTTGTCGCACCGCAGTGGTCGCGCTATGCCCGGCTCCGGTCGGATCTGCTTGAACTCCGTCTCACACTGACACGGATGCAGGCGAACCTGCGTCTGAAGGATCACATTGAAGCCCGCTACGACGCGCTCAAGGGCCTCATCCACCATTCCGGGACCCCGAGCCAGGAGATGTCGCGCTTCGCGCGGCTGCTGACGGAAATCTATCGGCCCTTGGACCTCGACATCCAGGCGATCCGGCCGCTGCCGGACAAGGACGAGGGTTTCTACCACCAGTTCGCGCTCCACGTGGAGATGAGCGGCCCCATCGACCAGGTGGCGGCCTTCATGGCGGCCGTTGCCACGGCACCGGAGCCCGTGCGAATCGAGCAGGTCGAGCTGCTCTGCCAGGAACGACCGGACCTCATGACCGCTTCGGTAATCGTAACGAAAGTCGTAACGACGCATCAGATGGCCGTACAGCGCGACGGCGAGGCGCCGGCCGTCGAACAGAAACTGCCGGGTACGTGATCCCGGAGTCAACATGGAAACGCACAGTCTACAACGATGGCATCGAAGAATCCGTGCAGCGGCCGGAGCTTGCACCGCACTCGTGTTCGTATTCATGGTTCTTCCCATGCTCCCGGCATCGCACGAGGCGGTTGAAATGGATACGTGGGATGCATCGGTCGAGGCGAGCCAGCCCGCGGCTGAAAGCCGCCAGACCTTGGACGCCTGGCGCGCAGCCGTCGGGCAACGCTCACTCTTCAAGCCGGCCATCCCCTTGCCCGCACGACGCGTCGCCGGCCAGACGGTCGAGCGCGTGCGGAACATGGTCCGCCTGAACGCGATCATGGTCAGGGACGACGAGCTGATCGCCTACATCCGCATCAAGGATATCGGGCTGCGCCCGTTCCGGGTGGGCGACCGCATCGAGGAGCTCTTTGCCGTCACGCGGATCGACCCGAGAAGCGTCGAGCTGGAGATCGCCGGAGAACGCATCCGGTTGGATCTGTAGAAAACAAGCTGGCCGGGGCGCATCGGTTGATCGGCGCGGAAGCGGACCAGAAAAACCGCACAGGATCGGCCGCCGCGGCGTAGGCGAAGGTGTAGTCGGAGAGGCAGCCGCTACTGGAAAACGCGACGGGCGATCGTCGCTTCGGACAAGGGGAGAAAAACATGTTCAACACGACGCGCGTCGCGTCAAAGCTCGCCATGCTGTTGATGCTCCTGCCGGCCCACGGACGCGGCCAGGAATTCGATCCCTTCGGCGGCGTCACCACAACCGACCACGTACCGACCGACCCGACGGCTCCGGAAAACCAGGACGACGGGGCGACGCGGACCGCGGCAGCGCCACCCCCCCCCGGCGCGCCCCCGCGCGCCCCCGTCGTCTCTACGAGCGTCCGCGGCCTGGGTCCCACGATCGGACGCGTCCAGTTCACGAACGACGATCTGAGCATGGTTTTCCAGGTCGTCAGCGACGCGAGCGGCTGGTCGATCTTCCCCGGCGAAAAAGTCGCGGGCAAGATAACGCTCTATGCAGCCGACATCACCGCCGGCGACCTGCTCGACCGCGCGGTGACGCTGGCCGGCTTCATGTATGTCAAGCAGGGCAACATCATCAGCGTATTGACCTACGAGGACTACATGATGCACTACGGCGTGGTCAAACGGACCCTTGCACTGACGCACCGCGACGCGCAGGAGATGGCCAACGTACTGTCTCAGTTCGTGACGCCGCGCGGCAAGCTCATCCCCGATCCCGGTACGCGCACCCTGGTCGTCTACGAGGTGCCCGCCAACCTGTCGATGCTCGAGGACATCGCGCGCACACTCGACCTGCCGACCGACCACAAGGTCGTCCGGATCGTCCACCTCACCTATGCCGACGCGGAGGAGTTGGCCGCCCATCTCGAGGAAATCTTCGAACCGAAGGAACAGCCCCGAACCGAGGGCGGTGAACGGTCCGATCGCGGCCTCGCACCGTTCTCCACAACGCAGCCCATCGTCGTATCGACCAACCTCATGCTGTCAGCCGAGGGCCGAGTCGCGGTCCATTCCGTACCGCGAACGAACCATCTCATCCTCCGCGGCTACGCGCCGGACCTGGCACGCGTCGAGGAACTCGTGAAGGAGCTGGACGTCCCGGACGAGCAGGTGACGCGGCACTACCAGATCGTCCATCTGCTCGCTTCGGACGTGCTGGCCAGCCTCGAAGAGGCGCTGGGGCTCTATGGTGATACCTACGGGAGTGGCATGCAGCCGAGGGGGACGCAGCGGCAGCACACCACGCCGCGCAGCGGGCGAGGAGGGAACAGCCTCCAGGCCAGTCAGCGGGTACGGCTCAGCGCCCTGATCGAAAGCAATGCGATCGTCGTGACGGCACCGCCGGTCGTCCACCGCGAGGTGGCTGACTTCATCGAGCTTTGCGACACGCCTCCCGTCGAGATCGCGGGGGGAATCCGCCATTACCGACTCGAAAATGCCACGGCCGCCGAAGTGGCCCAGATCCTGCGCGAGCTCATCGAGCAAGAAGCGCGCGACGAGGAAGGTGCGTTTCGGGTCGGCACGGAGCCGGGCGTACGCATCACGGGCCCCAGCGCGCACGCGCCGCCTCCCCCACAGCCGTCGCCCGCGGGCCCCGGGCCGGGCGGCGACACGATGATCGAGGTCGCCGGCGAGCGCCGCACGGAAAAGCCGCGCATCACCTTCAGTGAGGCAACCAACACGGTCATTATCCAGGCGACGGTCAGCGAACACGCTCAGTTCGCGCAGGTCATCGCCGAGCTGGACCGCCAGCAGCCGCAGGTGCTCATCGAGGCGATCATCGTCGAGCTTCGGGGAACGGACGACATCGATGTCGGGGTCGAGTTCGAATCGTTCCAGGAACCGGGCGATTCCGCGGGGCATTTGCTGTTCACGTCGTTCGGGCTTTCGACGATCGACCCAGCCACCGGCCAACGGAACGTCAGCGCGCTGCCCGGCGGGACGGCCGTCATCACACGCGCCAGCGAGATCCCGGTCATCCTCCACGCGCTTCAGAGCACCGGCAAGACCCGGATCCGTGCGGCTCCGCGGCTGCTCGTCAACGACAATACGATGGGGCGCGTCCTGTCCATCGCTGAGGAACCCTACAGCCAGCTCAACGCCAGCGATACCGTGGCCACGACGTCCTTCGGCGGCTTCGTCCAGGCCGGCACGCAACTGCTCGTCACGCCGCGCGTCAGCAACGCCGACTACCTGCGGCTCGAGTACGAGATCACGCTCAACTCTTTCCGCGGCGGAACGACGGACCCGTCCCTGCCACCGGCACGCGACACGAGCACGATCGCCAGCCAGGCGACGGTCCCCGACGGCGGCACGCTCATCGTGGCCGGCCTGTCCTATGAATCCAACCGCGACAACGAGGATCGTTTGCCCCTCATCGGTGATTTGCCGCTGGTCGGTCCGCTGTTCCGCCGCACGATGTCGACTGAAAACAACACGCGGCTCTACGTGTTCATTCGGCCGACAATCCTCCGCGACAGCCTGTTTCGGGAATTGAAAGCCATCAGCGCCTCGGAACTGCTCGAAGCCGGCGAACCCGACGACGCACCGACCAACCCCCTGCTCGAGCTGGACATCGAGAACGGTTGAAGCGGCAGGTACGCCTTGCTGAAAGGATTAACGCCGCATTATGGGGCGTTGGCCGCTCGTTTTTTAACAACTGTCGCCTCCCATCCGACCGATAGACAAGATGAAGGCGCCGTCCGGAAGGGGCAACGTGCAACGGCGCCTGAATCAAGCCGGGGGAACGTCGATGTGGGATCCGTTGCGGACTTACCTTTATGACGCGGAGCCGCTGCCGGAAGATCGGTTCCGCGAACCTTTCAACCAGCTCAAAAGCCTTGTAATCCTTGGCCATAGCTCCAGTTGGGACGAGCTCAAGGAGCAACTTCAACTCGCGCGCATCGATGTGGTGGCCGTCAACCTCGGCGAAAACGAGCAACAGGGATTGGCCATCGTGCAACGGATCGCCGAGCTGGCGCCTTCCGTCAGCATCCTCGGGGTAAGCCGCCGCGCGGACCCCCAAACGATCATCGCCGCGATGCGCAGCGGGTGCAGCCAGTTCGTCGCCTGGCCGATCGAAACAGATGACATCGAAGAGGCCATCGCGCGCATCGGCGCAAGCCGGACGAAGGGTTCCCCATCCTCCAGACGTATCTGCGTCATCGGGTCGGCCGGCGGCGCGGGCGCGACGAGCATCGCCTGCAACCTGGCGGTCGAGCTGGGCCATCTGGCCGGCCGCAACAGCGCGATCGTCGACATGAACCTCGAGTTCGGCGACGTCTGTTCCTCTTTCGACTGCAACCCATCCTACACGATCGCGGACATCTGCCACGCTGACGCAGAGATCGACCGCGTTCTCCTCGAAAAGGCCATGCACGCGCTGCCCTGCCCTGTCAGTATCCTGGCCGCCCCTAAAACGATCCAGGAAGCCCACGCCATCGCGTTGGAAAGCATTCCCGGCCTGTTCCGGGCGATGAGCGCCATCTTCCCCTACGTCGTCGTGGACATCCCTCGCTCGTACACCTGCCTCAACTACGCGGCACCGCGCGAGGCGGACCACGTCCTCGTGGTGACACAACTGGGGGTTCCCTACATCCGCAACGCGACCCGGATCCACGAATGCCTCACCTCGATGGGGGTCGCCCGCCACCAGATCAAGATCGTCCTGAACCGGTGCAACTCCACGATCGACCGCATCACCCCCGAAGACGTGGCCACCCATTTCGGACAACCCGTGTACGCGATGGTACCCAACGATTACAAGAGCGTGAGAGCCTCGCTCGATTTCGGGCACCCCATCGGCACGGACGCTCCGAGCAGCCCCGCGCGCGTCGCCATCCAGCAGCTCGCACGCATGATCACGGGCTCCGAAAAAGAGACCCCGAAAACGGTCGGGTCCGCAACTTTGCTGGGCAAACTCTGGCGGCGCGGGAACAAGGTCAAAGCCTGATGCCACTCCGCTGGGCGTGTTGCTGCCCGAATCGCACCGGCTGACATGCCTGCCCGTCTCCGCATACGGACAGACAACCGGTAACATACCACGTTCGCACAAAGCGGCCGTTGCTTTCAGACCGTCTCGGGCACAACCCAGGGCGAGCGGTAAAGGCGTTTGAGATACATGTTGGCCTCGTTGTCGCCGACGAACGTTTCGTTGGCCGCATCGAACGTCAGCTTCCGCCCGCCGAGCCGACAGGAGATGTTGGCGATTTCGCAGAGCACTGTCGAGCGATGGCCTTGCTCGATGTCGGCCGCGGGCAGTGCACGCGAGACGACGCACTCCAGGAAGTTGTCGATGTGCGGCCCGTGGGGGTGCCGTCCGTGGCCCTCGTCGATCAGCTTGCCGTCCTTATCCCACGCCTGCCAGCCGCCCCCGTGCCGACCGAACTTCATGAATCCCCCCGTCCCGTGAACCTCGATCTGCGTGGCGTTCGTGGACCAGTCGGGAAACGTGTCCGTGTCGCGCAGGTCCCATGGCGTCTTGACCATGTGTGGCGTCCAGAGCGTCAGGTCGAACTGCATGAGCAGATCGTCGAACTCCCAGAGGGCGACTTGAGTGTCGGGCGCTTCCTTGGCGTCGTCGTAGGCAAACTTGCCGCCGGTACTGATGACCGATCGCGGCCAATCCCGGCCGATAAGCAGGCGGGCCGCGTCGATCTGGTGCACGCCGTCGTTGATGATATCGCCCCCCGAGTACGCCCAGTACCAATGCCAGCTGTAGTGGAAATGATTGCGATTGAACGGCCGCGCGGGCGCGGCCCCAAGCCACATGTCGTAGTCCACGCCGGCGGGCACAGGCTCGTCGAGCCGGGGCGGGACGGGGTCGCGGTGCTTCATGTTGAGCACGCGCACGAAATGCACCTTGCCGAGTTTGCCGGCACGGAGGAATTCGACGGCCGCCTTCGTGTACGGCCCGCTCCGCGTCTGGGTACCGACCTGCACGATGCGGTTGTACTTGCGGGCGGCCTCGACCATCTTGCGACCCTCCCACACGTTGTGGGAGGCGGGCTTCTCGACGTAAACGTCCTTGCCCGCCTGGCAAGCCAGAATCGTCGGCAGCGCATGCCAATGATCGGGCGTCGCGTTGAAAAACAGATCGACGTCCCCGTCGTCGAGGATCCGCCGGAAATCCTTGACGACCTTCGGTCGGCGGCCGGTGGCATCTTCAACGAGCTTGACGGCCCGACCGAGCCGCTCGTCATCCACGTCGCAGAGGTAGGCGACTTCGAGGTTCGCGCGTCGGGCGAATTCCTCGCGCAGCAGCCACGCCCCCCGCCCACCGGTCCCCATCAGGCCGACCACGAACTTTTCGTTGGCCGACGCTCCCCGGGCCCGTACCTGTGCGGGCCTGCCCGCAGCCGTCAGGCCGACTGCGACACCTGCGGCACCTTTCAGAAATTGACGGCGGCTGCTCGTGGGACCTGCCATGAGAGGAACTCCTTTGGGACCGTAAGAACCTGGCGGCCTGATTGACCGCGAGGCTATTGTAAAGCCGTCACCGTACGTGGGAAACAGATCGGCGGAGCGGCTCATGGCGTGCGATCCGTCGCGCACAGCCGGCCGTCGGCGGTTATAATCCGCCTGCACGGGTTCAAGCGACGACTTACTTCATGGGAGCAACCGATGGCTGCACGCATCATCGACGGAAACACGGTGGCTGGGCGCATCCGCACCGAGGTGGCCGCAGCCTCCGCCGAATTGACCGAACAGGGACACAAGCCGAGACTGGCGGCTGTCCTCGTCGGCCAGCCACACGCCGGCGTCGTCTACGCGCGTTCGCAGGCACGGAACTGCGAGGCGCTGGGCATCGATTACGAGCTCGTGCAACTGTCGGAGGATTGCTCAGCCGACGGGCTCGCCAGGCGAATCGAGACCCTCAACGCCGACCCGGCCATCACGGGCATCATCCTGCTTTTGCCGCTGCCGGACGGGATCGATCCGCACCAGATGCAACACCGGATCGACCTCTACAAGGACGTCGAGGGCGTCAACCCAGCCAACATCGGACTGGTTTTCTACGGACAGCCGATCATCGCACCCTGCACGGCCCTGGCTGTCCGGGAGATCGTGACCGAGACGGGCATCGCGCTACGCGGCTGCCGGGCCGCGGTCGTCGGCCAAGGCGCGATCGTCGGCCGGCCGACGGCCGTCCTGCTCGTCCAGGCAGACGCCACCGTCTGCTGCTGCAACGAGTTCACGGACGAGCTGGCTTCCTACACCCGCCAGGCCGACCTGCTCGTGGTCGCGGCCGGCAAAGCGGGCCTCATCACGGCCGACCACGTCAAACCCGGCGCCGTCGTCATCGACGTGGGCATCAATCGGCTGAGCGTGCCGGCAGCAGACGGCAAAACGACGACCCGGATCGTCGGCGACGTTGATTTCGAGAAGGTGCGCGAAGTGGCTGGCGCGATCACCCCCGTGCCCGGCGGCGTCGGGCCGGTGACCGTGGCGATGCTTTTGCGCAACACCATCGAGGCAGCCCGCAAGCAGAGGAGCCGGACACGGTAAAAACGTGACCGACAGACCGGCCACCTACCTGTCCCTGCACACACGACATCTGTCAGCCAGGCATCGGCCCTTTACTGGCGCGCGGACTTCTGCGTTTCGCTGAGATCGTAGAACAGGCCGACGTAGCTTTCGTAGCGGCTGGGATCGATTTGGCCCGCCTCGACGGCCTCCTTGACCGCGCAGTCCTGCTCGTGAATGTGGACGCAGTCGGGAAACTTGCAGTTGGGGACCTTGTCGACGAACTCGACGAAGTGCATCTCGAGCTCGTTGAGCGGGACCATTGCCACGTCGAGGGCCCGAATGCCGGGCGTGTCGACGACCGCTCCGCCGATGTCGAGTTTCAGCCAGACAGCCGTCGTCGTCGTGTGACGCCCCTTTTCGGTCGTGGCCGAGACGTGGGCCGTTTTCAGTTGCAGGTCCGGCTGGATCGCGTTGAGCAGCGAGCTTTTTCCCACCCCGCTTTGGCCGACCAGCAGCGTCTTGCAGCCGGCCAGCAGCTCGCGCAAGGCATCGACCCCGGCCAAGGTCCGCGCGCTGGTCGCCACGGTCCGGTAACCAAGCCGGGCATACCGTTCGAGCACCTCGTCGGCCTGCCCCTCCTCGTCCAGGTCGATCTTGTTGACGCAGATGATCGCGGCCAAATCGCCGGCGTGGGCGGCCACGAGATAGCGGTCGATAAGGTGCGGCTTGAGGAAGGGCTCGCGGATCGAGCTGATAACCAGCGCCTGATCGAGGTTGGCGGCGATCGTGTGGGTGCGCCGGCCGTCCGAGCGGGTCAGCGCGGTGCGGCGCGGATGAACAGTCTCGATGACGCCCTCGTTGAGCCGTCCCTCACTGTCGGCCACGATGGTGAAGTCGACCTCGTCCCCGACGACGACGGGGTGCCGGTCACGGATGAGCCGGGTTCGCAGCACCCTCCGCACCGTGCATGGCCAAATCCGCTGCCTGTCGTCGACCTCGACGAATTGGCCGCGCACCGCTACGACCGTACCCCGCCAGGTACAGTCGGACGCCGCACCCCTGGCCGAAACGTCCACGGTCCGCTTCCGGGAAAGCTCGCCCTTGGCGACGACGCTTTCGCGCGGCGTGGTTGCCAGGTCGGCCTTGGGGTCCTGCTCGACGGGCAGTTCCCACCGCTTGCGACGGGCCGGCTGCTGGCGGTTGCGGCGGAAGGAGACCCGCCGCTGGCCTGTTGTTTTATGACGTCGCGATTTTCGCCCCATATAACCTGCTTTCATACCGGGAACGTGCCCACCATCTCTTATCATTGTACCACAGGCCGTCGAACGCAGGGATCGTTCATGGCGCGGGTCCGCCCCCCCCCCCGCAGCCAGGAGGCCGCCTTGCGGTGCAGCGGGCAGCGCGCTACACTTGGCAACGGAGGATATGCGTCATGGTGCGACGCCAAGATCTGCCCCGCTGCAAGAAAGGATGTGTCTGTGCCGAAGAACTTCGCCGATCGACTTCTGGAAGCTGTCAAGGACAAAAACGCTCCCGTCTGTGTAGGCCTTGATCCCGTCTATGCCCGACTACCCGCCGAGATCACCGGCCACCGCGACATGAACGATGAGGGGGATTCGCAGGCGGCCCTGGACGCCGTCCTGGAGTTCTCGCGCCGGGTGATCCGCCTCGTCGCTCCGCTCGTGCCTGCCGTCAAGCTCAACAGCGCCTTTTTCGAACGCTACTACTGGGAAGGCGTCGAGGCCTACTTCGAACTGATCCAGGAGGCCAGCACGGCCGGCCTGTTCGTCATCGGGGACTCGAAACGCGGCGATATCGGCTCGACCGCCCAGCTTTATGCCAGCTCCGCCCTGGCCGACCCGGACTTCCAGGACCTCGACAACCTCGTCGGGCCGGATGCTGTCACCGTGTCAAGCTACCTGGGACTCGATGGCATGCAGCCTTTTATCGACGCGGCCCGCGAGGAGCAGAAGGGCGTGTTCGCGCTCGTACGGACGAGCAACCCCTCGGCCGAGACGATCCAGAACGCCCGGCTCGAAAGCGGAACCACGGTCGCCGAGCACATCGCCGGCCTGGTAGCCGAGTGGGCCGCCCAGGACGGCCTCATTGGCGAAAGCGGCTACAGTGCACTGGGCGCCGTCGTCGCAACCCGCCAGGCCGACCAGGCCGCCAGTTTCCGTGAAAGGATGCCCAACAGCCTCTTCCTGGTACCCGGCTACGGCGCGCAGGGTGGGACGGCCAGCGATTTCGCACCCTACTTCAAGCCGGACGGCACCGGCGCGTTGATCACCGCTTCGCGGAGCGTCATCTTCGCCTACGAGGAGCCCCGCTACTACGAGCGGTTCACCTCCGAATGGGACAAATGCATCGAACAGGCGTGCAAGGACTTCATCGCCGACGTCCGCACGATCCTGCCGGCCTGAGACGGTCTGTCGAATTCATTTTGAGCCGTTCCCTTACCGGCGCGGCTCAGAAAAAGTTCGACAGGCGCCGCTACTGAAATTTCACAAAGTGCGGCTCATGTCGTCACTAAGTGAGTGTGTGATATCTCATTCCGAGCCGCGCCCGTAAGGAAGCGGTGTTCGACAACCCCCAAAAAACCGCTCCCTGGCGGTCGCGGCTCGGTGCCTGCTCCGCTTCTTGCACACTCTCTCAGCTCGACTTTTGCCCTTTTGCCGACCTCTATGCGGCCGGGGCGAGAGCATATAACAAGACGGCCTTCAGTGGCCGTGGTAGTTTTGAAAAGGCATC
>Ga0272443_10003756_pt1 | contig 17461 bp, 14 predicted proteins | sample SSMAcet12_FD_193581 | JGI IMG/M metagenome (GOLD analysis project Ga0272443, IMG submission 193581) | Marine sediment archaeal communities from Little Sippewissett salt marsh, Falmouth, MA, United States - SSM-Acet-12 | ecosystem: Environmental > Aquatic > Marine > Wetlands > Sediment ... | reverse complement strand
GACTCAAGAGTGCTCAAGGATCCCGCGCCGCAGGTGGCAGTTTCGGAGCTGGGCGACAGCTCGGTCAATTTTGTCGTGAGACCCTGGGTTAATACGGCTGATTACTGGGATGTTTTCTTTGATACCCACGAAAAGGTTAAGAAGGTATTCGATGAGCGCGGTATTTCGATTCCCTTCCCGCAAACCGATGTTCATTTATTTAAAGAAAACGCGGCCTGAACAAATTCCGTTTTAATGAAAAAAAAGCCCGGAATATTCCGGGCTTTTTTTGTGATTTTACCAATTATTTAAAACATGTACCCAGCCTGGAATGAGATAGATTGCAAATAATAATCGCCATTGAGCATCGTTTTTCGCATACTGCGATCATAACGGCCTTCTATGAAAAACCAGCCCTTCCCGAACTTAATATCCATTCCGGCTCCCCCAATAAAACCATAATCGATATCCCGGCCGAGTTTGCTGTCAATATCGATTGATACTCCCGCATTGGAAACCCGGATGATTTCGCGAAATTTAAACGCCAGATAGGGACCGCCGAGTATATAAGGATGGAATTTCGGAGTCGCCGGGACAGAATATTTTAGCAAAAGGGGTAATTCCAGATAATTATATAATTGTTCGACATCGCCCTGAAAGTAGGTAGTATCATAGGCATGAATGGTACTGTCATAGGTAACCTGGCCTATGGTGGTATCTTCCATTACAAACCCGCGGTCGGTGGCCAGCAGGTTCAATTGCAGGGAGAGATTGCCCATAAGTTTATAGTTGAACAACGCCCCCACGCAATATCCGGTAATCTGGCTTGGATCGGCGGGGTGGTCGATGGCATTATTGAGGTTAACGCCGCCGCGCACACCGACTCGGACATCACTCAGATCAAAAGTATATGCATTCCCACCCACAAGAAGCAACAATCCGAATATAATGGTCTTTTTCAGGGTCAACATATAACTACCTCACAGGACGGCCCGAGGCCGCCGATTGTTTATTATAATTTACGACTGCCGCGTTGGGTGATGGGGATATTATCCCGGCAGAGCGGACAATCTGATTTTTCCCAGCTCCGGGCGGCCACGGTTGCCAAGGGTTTGAAAGGATATTCAAAGTTCACCTGTCCCCCCGACCGGTCCAGTAAAAGCCCCAGACCAACGATATCGGCTTTGTATGATTTGCAAAGCTCAATAACTTCGAATACTGATCTGCCCGTAGTCAGGATATCATCGACAATCAGGACTTTCTGCCCGGGGTCGATTGAAAAGCCGCGCTTGAAAATGCGCGTTTTGCCATCCTCGCCGGGTTCGGCAAAAATGGCATCGGTGCCCAGATGTTTGGCGGTTTCATAGGCTATAATGACTCCACCGGTAGTGGGGCCAACGACCAGCTCAACGCCGCTGTTTTTGAAATTCTCCGCCATCTGGAGACATAGCTTTTCGACGTAGGGCGGTTGTCGTAAAATGGTAAATTTTTCGAAATAGACATCGCTGTGCCGTCCCGAGGTCAGCAGGAAATGACCTTTGAGCATAGCTCCGCTTTCATAAAATAAATCAAGGATTTCTTTTTCAGTCATCTAAACCTCATCGGACAAAACGGCCACGGCGGCCGCGTACTTGTTTTCATGGGTAATGGAAATATGGACTTTGACCTGACCAAGGCGATTAGCCAGGTCCGGGGCCAGCACAGCGTAAGGTTGACCAGACTCATCGTTTAATATTTCTATTTCGCGCAAAAAAACCTGTCTGCCGGGGCGGTTGCCCAGAGCCTTTATAACAGCTTCACGGGCAGCAAAGCGGCCAGCCAGCATATTGATTTTGCCTGATTTTCTTTTACTGATAAGGGCTTTTTCGCGGGATGAGAAAAAACGATCCAAAAAACGGTCGCCATATTGGCCGTATATGGCCTTAATTCGCTCAATTTCTACTAAATCGATACCAATACCGCAAATCATCAAAATCGCCCATCCAAAAACGGGTTAAGTTTTTTATTATACCAGAAAAAGGGGCGGTTGAAAAGGGCAAAATATTTGTTCAAAAATAGTAGTTGCTATAAATAAAAACTATCGTAGATTCATTATGAGAGAGACATATTTGAAAAACCTCTAACACTTTGCAGATGAAGGTTGTCCCTATTCGGTTGAGCGTACGCCGTGACCCGTCTCAACGAGATGGTAGCGAAAGCGAAATACCTGGGTGACTGTAAAAACCCTTTAGCGTAGAAAAACCTGAGAGTTTTTTCAAATCGGGTCTCTCTCTTTTTTTATGCCATCCCCAGGATTTCATTTATAGAGGTAGCCAGATTGTTATAATCACTTCCCGGATTTATCAAAATCAGGTAATATTCCTGCCCGGTTGAGACCAGTAAAATCCGATTCGGTTCGACTTCATAAATACCTTTTTCACGGCGATTTTCCCGGCCCGGCACGGCCGTGAAAACCTTAAGCATTTCCGGTAATTCCCGGAAAACATGCCTGAACATTTTCTTAAACTGCGTGGTGGTACTCTTGTCGCCGACAATATGGCCGTCTTTAGTAACCACGTATACTCGTTCGATTCCAGGCACTTCCTTCAGTCTTGAAGCCGGCGCGCTGTCGCTGAAAAATCTTTTCTTTTCACTGTCGGCGGGCTTAGTGGGAAGGCCCCTTTCCTTGATAATCAATGATATTTCGCGGTGCTGGCCCTTGATAAAATCTTCCACCCGATGCATTTCATCAATAGTGGTAACGGCCGTACTGACTTCCTTCTCGATCTTATGAAGCACCTGTCCCTGGGTAAATATAGTGGTAACCACACGGGTATGGGGATGACGGACATACTCGGTCTGGAGCTGATAAACAATACCATCCTTGTTTACCGCCGAGGTTCTTCCTGAAGGTATATAATTTTCGGCCATATTCTTTAATCATATCCGGCCGGATCAAATCCAAAGCTATAATATATATATCGTCAGCATTTGGAAAATCCGCAACTGCGGCAGACTACGCAACCCGATTCATGTTCAATCGGAGCGCCGCAATCGGGACAGAATTCGGCCGAAATATCTTTGTCATTGTGATTGATTTTAGCGCCATTGCCAAAATACTTATGCAGGACTATGGCGATAGCGTCCGGGATGGAGGAAATCAGACCACCCTGGCCAAAGACAGGCGAAGCCCCGCCTATTCCCCGGAGTTGCTCGACAATATTATTGACCGGAATGCCTGATCTGAGCCCCAGAGATATCAGGCGGCAGATAGCCTCGGTATCGGCCATAGTTGAATAACCGGATTTACCGATCTGCGCGAAAACCTCAAACGGCCTGCCATTCATAGTGTTAACGGTGATATAGAGGTTTCCGTAACCGGTTTTGATCTTGATCGTGCGGCCTTCAAGTTCTTCGGGGCGATCCAGCATGGTTTTGCTGGCCAATATTTCACGTTCTAAGGCTTCAATGTTTTTTTCAGTTTCGTCCTTTTTATCGGTTTTACCGGTAGAAAGGACCTGGTTGGCCCGGCAACCATCACGGTACACGGTAACGCCCTTACAGCCGAGGTTATAGGCTGTCAAATAGGCTTCCCGGACATCCTCGACAGAAGCGTCATGAGACAGATTGATCGTCTTGGAAACGGCATTATCGGTGTGTTTCTGCCAGACCGCCTGCATCCTGATATGATCGCCGGGGCGGACATCATGAGAGGTAACAAACAGGTTGCGGACATCCTCAGGGATTTCTTCAAAATCCTGAATAGTGCCGGCTTCGGCAATGCGCTCCATTAAATCTTCGGAATAGAACTGCCGCTCGCGGGCGATCTGTTCAAAGATTGGGTTTACTTCCACCATTCTAGTATTGTCCATAACATTACGGATATAACTGACGGCAAAAAGCGGTTCGATTCCCGATGAACAGCCGGATATAATTGATATAGTCCCGGTCGGGGCTATGGTTGTAACAGTAGAATTACGGCGGCGGCCGCTGTCGCCGGCGCTGTAAAATTCGGACCTTTCCCAGAGAGGGAAATGACCTCGTTTCTTAGCCAGCTGGTGGGTCATTTCATGGCCAACATTTTTTATGCGGATCATGAGACGGTCGGCCAGATCATAGGCTTCCTGAGAATCATAACGGATGCCCAGCATAATCAGCATATCGGCCCAGCCCATAACGCCGAGTCCTATTTTGCGGTTGCTCTTGGTATTGGCGTCGATTTCAGGTAGCGGATAGCGGTTAGCTTCGATAACATTATCGAGAAAATGGACGGCATTGCGGACGGTTCGGTCCAGATGATCCCAGTCCACTTCATAGCGATACATGGAATGCGTGTTATCGGGATCGACCACGGCGCGAACCATTTTGGACAGGTTTATCGAACCCAGATTACAGCTTTCATAAGGCAGAAGCGGTTGTTCCCCGCAGGGATTGGTGGATTCATAGAGACCGACCTTACGCACAGGATTACCCTCGTTCATGCGGTCGAGGAACATCACACCCGGTTCGCCGGTGGCATGAGCATGATTTATAATGGTGTCGAAAATTTCGCGGGCATTCAGGCGCTGGACTTCCCCGTCAAAAACGAACGGTTTTTCGGTGCGGGGATCTATTAAATCGTAGAGGGCATCGTTTTCAACCGCGGTCATGAATTTATCGGTAATGGCCACGGAGATGTTGAAATTGGTCAGTTCACTGAGATCGTCCTTACAGGTTATGAAATCCATAATATCGGGATGATCCACACGGAGGATCCCCATATTGGCGCCGCGCCGGGTCCCGCCCTGCTTGACAGCCTCGGTGGCGGCGTTGATAACTTTCATAAAGGAAATCGGTCCCGAAGCGACTCCCGACGTGGAGGCTACCACTGAATTTTTGGGCCGCAGGCGGGAAAAGGCGAATCCGGTTCCGCCGCCGGATTTGTGAATCAGAGCGGTGTTTTTCACGGCGGTGAAAATAGATTCCATGCTGTCGTCAACCGGCAGAACGAAACAGGCCGAGAGCTGGCCCAGGGGTCGCCCGGCATTCATCAAAGTGGGTGAATTGGGCATAAACTCCAGCACTGACATCATCTCATAAAATTTATCTTCGGTCTGCTTCACTTCGTCCTGATCGGCTCCGAAAATCTGGTCGGGAGCGGCTATAGCGCGGGCTACGCGCCGGAACAATCCTTCCGGTGTTTCAATAACATTACCCTTACCATCCTTGGTTAAATAGCGTTTCTCCAGGACCTTGAAAGCATTCTCCGATAATTGCGGTTTGTTAATTTTAGTCTCTTCCATGAATGAACCTTCCCCTTACTCGGTGATGATTTTTACACACTGATTTTCTTCGTCAATTTCATAATCCCAGAATACGATAGGCGCTTCTTTTTTCAGTACGCGCAACATTTCCAGACAAATTTGCCTGATTTCCCATTGCGCCCGCGGATGACAGCGGACCGAGAAAATATGGCGATATTCGCGCAGATTGGCCGTAATAACGATTTCCGAAGTGGTGCCGTTGAGCAAAACAAAGCGCGCATCTTCTTTCGGCACACCATTGGCCACCATCTCGGTGTAAAACCGCTCGGCTTCGGCGGCATATTCCAGATAACGATTGTAATAGGGACTGTTCTTGATCGTTTCGGGAACCACGATATCATAATCGCGCGTTTTGCCATATTCCACATAGCGCTGAGACTCCTGAGACGGAGACATCAGTCTATGGCGGACCAGTTCATGAGTGAAAACCCGCGAACCGCCCTTGATCCGAAAAGTAGCGGTGGCATGCTCCAGAACCGAATGATGTTTCTTGCGAATAACTTTTTTAATCAGCTCAGCCGTTGACGCTGGCGGATCATAGCGATGAAATGATAAATAACAGGTCCGGCAGGCCCGTTCAATGACATCCTCGGCATTGGGCGTGATGGCCATCAGAACCACTTCCGATTTGGCTTCCAGTTTGGTTAAATCCACTTTTTCTTTTACCTCTGCTTCGCTGTGCATTATATACCCCAATCTTCCCTAATGGTGTCTCACAATATTGTCACATCTTAGCGTAAAAAACCGTTGCCGCCTTCCTCGTGACAGCCGCAATCAATTGCCTGACATTGACTTGAACAAAATATGCGGTTCCCATGATAAGAAGTACTGATTCGTATACGGAATCGAATTTCCCACCTGTTCAAACCATTATTAAGTTATACCGGCTTTTTAAAACTGTCAATTAAAAAAACGCAATTTTTCGAAAAAAAACACAATATATTGTGCTTTAATTCACATTAAAATACCCTATATTGTGGACAATTGTGTTCACAATATGTAGTTAGATTGTTGATAACCTTGTTAAATCATTAACTGGCAATTACTTTATTCTTTAAGATGACGGACCTGGCGCAGTTTACGAAATAGCTGAACATATTCCTTCATCATGATTTCTTCCGCCTGCGACAGCCCCTCCATCATGGGAATCCCGATTTTGAGAACCGCCCGGACAATGTCAGCAGTGGTCCGGTCATATCTTTCGGCCAGTTTTTGCAGATTGTTTTTAAGTTCAAATGACACGAAAACATTGAGGCAATGTTCACCACGCAATTTTTTCAATTCTTCCATTATGTTCCTCCCTTGCCCGACATGTGATATTTAAAGTGTCCTATCAGCCTCTGAGGCGTAGTAATTTCGATATTAAAATCCTCCTTCAATTGTCTGATAATGCGCCGCCAGGTTTCCCGCCTTGATTTGGACGCGATCAGGCGGTCGATTTCCTCGCGCCGTTCATGACGACATAAAGGGCAGACCGGTTTTGGCTGACAATCCTCAGGTAAATCGTCTCCCAGCCGGTTCGCCAGATAGCGGCGCAGTTTAGAAAGCGCGCCCTGATGCAGTGATTCCAGGCGATAAACCGCCCGGCCTGTTTCTTCGCTTAATGTGCGATAGGTCTTACCCTGAAAGTAAAAATCGCGTATAAAATCGGTTTCTGATTTGTCCAGAAGTAACAGGGCTTCATTGACAGTCCTGACAATGCGCTTATTGGCTGGTGTGGGTTTACTGACTTGATTCCATTTCAAGGTAGGGTCGAACCCCAGTTTAACAATCCAGTTCTGATAAATAAGGCGGCGACTGCTCATGCTTTTTCCTCGCTATAATTTTCTTTATTGGCAGATTAAGCATGACTGGATTTTTTGTCCATTACATGGCGGTCACATGATAAAGGCTGGTTTATTAATCACGGGACGCTGTATCATATATGAATCACAAATGATAATGATAAGGGGTTTATTGCCCTTGTGCCGATAACTCTAAATAGTTATTGTTTGACCTGATAAATAGATATGAATGATTACAGCGATTACAATTCCCCGGACAGTTATAAAAGCGGTGTTGAACCGGACAGGGATGAAAAACAGGTTAATGATTTTACAGTCAGACCCGCGACCTATATAGTCCTGATCTTTCTGGCCATTCTTTTCCCCGGGCTCGGGCTTTTACTTCAGCTCCCCGGTAGCTATGAAATCAATTATGAAGAGCTGGACCCGGTTTTCTGGATTTATATACCGTTGCTGATCATCCAATGGGCCATATTTCTGGTTATCTGGCTGGCGGCCTGGCGTGAGGGTGGTGGCCTGAAATCACTGGGGTTCGACCGTCTGCGCTGGCGATACCTCGGTTATGCCCTGCTATTTGTAATTATTTCCAATATGATTCTGAGGTTTCTCCAATCTATCGTTGAGTATATCGGGCTTTCTATCAGTACCGATGTGGAAGAAATCGTGGCGCAGGCGGGTGATTATACCGGTTGGTGGCTGGCGGTTTCGATTACGGCCGGAATTTGCGAGGAGACGGCTTTTCGGGGCTATCTGCTGACGCGGGCCAAAGCAGTTACTCGCCGGGGCTGGACTATTCCGGTAATTCTTTCTGTTATGGCTTTTGGAGCGGGGCATTTATATCAGGGCTGGGGTGGTTTAATCCTGATATCTATCTATGGCCTGATGTTTTGCTGGCTCTATATCAAAACCAGGTCTTTATGGCCAGCCATAATAGCCCATTTTATTCAGGATTTCATGGCTATTTACATTCTGAAGTTATCCGGGTCTTAATAGGCCAACTCGGATCGATTTTCAAAAATACTCTCAATTATAAGCGAAGCGTCGGCGATATTGACGCTGGCGTCATGGTTGACATCACCGGCCAGATACGGTTCCGGCGCGTGACCGTCAAAAAACACATAATTTATAATATGAGCGGCATCGGCAATATTGAAACGTCCGTCAAAATTAGCGTCGGCCCGGACGAAGTTAACCGGCGGTAAAGTCACCAGCAATTGGCAGTTGTTATTCATCAGCAGAGTTGTATCAATGGTCTGATAGCCGGGACAGGTGATTCGAATATTCTGCCATCCCCCGCCGACAGTGAGAGCGAATTTTCCATCTTTATCGGCGCTGATAGTCTGGCCGTCGGGTGTCACTGCTATTTCGACCCCGGAATTGAAGGGACGACCATCCTCAAAGACAATAATGCCTTCAAAATCAGAATAGTTTTCAATCGCTACCGGCATTTGTATGGTCGTCGCGTTACCGGCCCGGTCAGAGGCCCGCACTGAAACGGTATAATCGCCATTGTGAAAATAACCGGTTTTCCAGCTTTCAGTCCGATCACTGATCTCAATGAGAGAATCGCTGTCGGTGTTAGTCAGATTGAAATAAAAAACGCGGTTATCGTAGTCACTCTGACTGCCACAACATTCATCCTCTCGAAAGAGGACATCGATGGCGTGATCATAATCGAGTTCGCCGCTGAAGGTAACCACGGGAGTCCAGTCGATCAGCGTATCGCCTTCGATTTTATATTCGATTTTATAGGGACTGAGTTTCCATTCGGGGTGATTGATATAATCGTAAATACGGGCGACAATATCGACGGGACCGTTGAGAGCCTCCCCCTCTTCGAAAAAATCATCGGATTCATTGCGGCAAAATGCCAGGGGCTGGCCATCCATAACATTTTCAAAAACCGGTGCATCGTGATCGGGAATATTATCCAGTTCATCGAGGGGATTGCCGATAAACTGCCAGTCGCTGTCCCAGGTAACTCCGGAGTGACGGATTTTCACAAAATGCAAATGATGGAATTCGGCGGTTGGCCATTCCACCAGATTACCCAGAAAATCTCCGGCCTCGACCCGGTCACCTTCATTGGCCGCAATGGATTTCTCATCCAGATGGGCATAGAGCCAGCCATCACATTCGGCGGCTCCGGCCGAATCACCTATAGCAACCCGCCAGTGGAGTTCGGCTGAGATAGTCAGGACGGCTTTGACATAACCCGATTTGACGGCATAAACGGGCGTGCCCGCGGGAGCCATGATATCAATACCGGGATGATAATAGCTTTTCGAGCCATAGTTTTGATACTGACCATAGGAGTTACCGATGCGATGGATGGCGCTGTCGGGAAATACAGGCCAGTCAAGAGCAGATAAAGAACCGGAAAGAAGAAAGATTGCAATTGAAGCTAACAGAATGCGGCAGGATATAATGTCTTTCAATCCGAACATCATTTCATGAGAATCATTTTATGGGTTTGCACAAAATTGTCACCAGTCAGGCGATAGAAATAAATCCCGGAAGCAACGCGGGTGCCATTGTTATCCGTACCATCCCAGCGGACGCTGTGTTGGCCGGCGGTAAAGAAGCCATCCGCCAGACCGGTCACTTTTTGTCCCAGCAGATTATAGACTGTCAGGGAAATATCCGAGGCTTGAGGCAAAGTGAATTTTATTATGGTTTCCGGGTTGAACGGATTGGGAAAATTCTGAGACAGATCATAAGTCAGCGGCAGGGGGGTATCATTATCGTCGGCATCAGACGGAGAATAGAATTCCTGGGAAGCATAGATATTGTAGCCATCGGCGCGGGCATCGGCCCAGACAAAAACCGCACGACCGGCATAGGCGGCCGTGGCCGGATTCTGCATCATAGCGGCCGCGGTCTGATAAGCCGCGGTATTAGCCTCAACGGGTGAATAGGACGGATCATAGATCTGACGATAGGGCCGGGCCTGCCCGGAGCGGTGATCCAGCCAGCTGACCACTATATATCCTTCGGTATCCACTGCCAGGCAAATATCTTCCGGCGCGGCGGCACTGTTATCCATCACGGCCGTATTAGCCAGACTGTTGACTCCGGTGGAATCATAAACGGTTAAAAATATTTCCGAACCGGAAATATCATAGCCGCGCCAGATAATGTAGGTAGAACCCGTGTAGGAGACAGCATCGAAAGTATCGAAATCGTACCCGGTTTGAAGGAAATTGGTAAAGGAAAAGGCGGTCGTTACGGTGCCGTCGGAGGTTACTCTCTTACACCTGATAACGGAAGAACCGGAGGTTAGCTGATGTTTATATAAAACCGCGAACTGGCCATCGTCAGTCAGCGAAACACTGGCTTGTTGGCCGATTTCCCCTGCCGTGGTGGAACCAATCAGGAAATTGTCGCCGATTTTCCCGAAATCAACGTCGAATAACTGACCGTAAATAAGCGGCAGGCCGTCGCGGGTATCGGTCCAGACAATGAGCGTGTAACCGTCATCGTTGACGGAGCAGTCGGATTCATAATGTAAGGCGGAACCGGCATAGTCATCATTGACGACAATATCACTGGTGAGATTGTAATCGGGTCTTATAAAAGAACAGATAATATTCTGACCGCTGATTTCGGCCGTGGTGCGGCTGTCGGTCCAACTGACGCACATAAAATCCGGATTACCGGCAATAGCCGGTTGCCTTTGCACTCCCCCGACAGCATCGGTGTTGATAAGGCGGTTACTCCCGATTAAGGCTCCATCGACATCAAGGCGCTGGAGCATAATATCTCCGCCGTCGCGGCGTTGATCGGAAAATACAACAGCCCATTCATAACGGGTCCAGGCTGTGACAGCGGGTTCATTGGAGGGGCTTCCGGTATCATCATCATTGACCGCAAAATATCCAGATTCCACATCCGAAGCATCGATGACATTCCCGAAAATATCGGCCGAACCTGTTGAAAGATCGGTCCATAAGACCATGGCAAGACCGTCCTGATTACCAGTAACGGTTGAATTCAGACGGCGATAATCATCGGCATCGGAGGCTTCAATAGCGCTTCCGTCAAAGGTCAGCCCCGAAGTAAATTTTTGTAGATTGATGGTATTATTGAGACCGTAGACGGTCCATGAGGCCAGCAGGTAACCGCTGACATCGTGTCCCAGAGCAACTTCCCAGTTGGAATAAGATAACGTACCGGTAGAAAGCAAAACATTACTGCCATTGAGAGTGGTGTTTTCCAGAACGCACTGAAGATAAATATTTTCACCATCGCGCAAATCAACCCATCCGGCCACGAAGCCGTCGGCTGAGCAATAGGTCAGTTCCGGCAGATAGCGGGCCGATCCGCGAGCACTGACATCAGAAAGGAGCTTTTCGGTACCAAGCGCGGTAACGCTGGCGTTGTAAAGGCGGATATAAATATCGGCTATGCCACCATTGCGATAATCTTCCCAGGTTACCGCGATGATACTGTTATCTGACACGGCTACCTGCGGAGACCAGGGCCGGTTATATTCGGGCGGAGCCTCTGAATTAACGGTGGTAATCGAAGTGGCTTCGGTACCGTCGGTATCGAATATCTGTAAGCTGATATAGTCGCCGGAAACGTAGCTTTCCCAGGTAACCGCCAGACGGCCATTGGGCAGGCAGGCGGCATCGAATTCTCCGGCAAAATCATCAGCATCGGTATCACTGATATAAAAAACGTCGGTTAAAACAGCGGCGTCGGAATCAAAACGGGCGGCCTGCAGATAGCCGCCGTTTTCCTCGCGCCAGATTACATAAAAATTCCCGGAAGCATCAGGGGTTATAACCGGATCGGATAAATCAGTAATGGTAGATGTAATCAGGGCTTGATTGGAACTCAGCGGATTTCCCGAGGCATCGAAGATCTGGATATAAATACTCCGGGTGCCCAGGCGATTATCCTCCCAAACGGCCGCGAAACGTCCACCGGTCAGCGCCGCGAGACTGGAATTATCCTGAGTGAAATTGGCCGGGCTGACTGATTCCGAAATCAGGACATCGGAGAACATTACGGAATTGCTCAGGACCGCTTCCCCGCTTTTTATCTCAGGTAAAACGGTAGCTGTGGCAGACCGCGAGGCAGAATAATCGGAATGCAAACTTCGGCGGTATTCATGGGGATTGCTCGAAATATCAGAGGCGGTTAAAACAGATACCGATAGTATCGAGCATATAAGGATAAATTGAAGGCGTAAAAAACAGATTTTTGCGCTCATGGTATAGTCCCTGTCCAAAGTTCAAAGCCTTATCGTGCAATTGATATGCCGGTGGCAATTGTTATTCAAACCGTTGTCAGTGCTTCAGGATAGCGACACCTTTCTCTTTGCTTAACAACAATTTAACGCTAAGACATATAGCGCCTAAGACTCTGATCACGGTATTTTGACGAAGGCAAGATAATGCATTCGGCAAAACCCTGCATACCCGGAAATTTCGACTCTGTTGTGACTACAGAACCAACCCGGCGGTGGTGGGTAATACCATAGGCGGCAACTTCAGAGTATCGTTTCAAATATATCTAAAATCTAATATATGTCAAGGTGGTAAGTACCTCGACAGAAAAAATATAAGGGGCGTTATAGATTTTTAAAACCCGTTACCTGACAGCCAATCCGGAGCGGGGGCCCGTGAGAGGACAACATCATCAAAGGAAAAAATATACGGCTGTCGGCTGTTGGCTTCCATCACGCTGTCATAGACATCAAGGCCATAAGCCTGATGCAAAAAATTACTGCGACCGTGATTGATAAAATAGAAAAAGGTGTTGAACCTGCCATGCTTCTCCTCTGACAAATTACCATAAAAGTCGAGTCCGATATCTTCAGGTAATTCATAGCCAAAGAAAAACTTTAAATAAGAGCAACTGCGGGCATCGGCGGTAAGGATCAGAACCGGTTTGGGGACTTCAGTAATTGCTTTTTTAAATCGTTCCATAGCCAGTTTTTCGATATCGGGGTAACGAAAAGCGGCCAGATTGCGAGGATAAAAAGCAGGCCTTAACAGAATAATCAGAAGTATCAGAGTCACGACTATTTTAAAGTAATACATGATCTGTCGGCGATCGATTTTATCCAGCCAGTTGCCGACTAAGAAACCTCCGGTGACAGCCAAAAGAGTCAGAACGGGTAAAAACATCCGCGGCATAAACGGCAGAGGATCATAGACGATGAAACTGGTTGAGCCAAACCACCAGATAAACAATGATAAAAGGGCATAAAAAGCCCAGAACCTGATTTTACGAAAACAAAATATCGCCCCGGCCAGCCCCAGAAAGGGGACATAATAGAAATTGTGAAACCAGAAATGCCTGATGCCTCCCCAAAGGCGGTCCTTGACCGCGTCCCAGTTACCATTAATAGTCCAGAGATGTTGCCCGGTCAGGGCCTGCATCGATTCCAGCCGGGCCCAGGGTGAACCCCAGATTGAATTGCAGAAAATAAGATAACCGGACCCCAAAAGAAGAAAGAATCCAAAGGCCGGTAAGTAAAATCTTTTGATAAGAGTAAATCTTTTAAGGCGCAGATCGTGAATGAAAACGGCGATCCAGAATATAAGAGTCCAGTAGGCGGTGGCTTTGGTCAAAAAGGCCCAGAAAAGGAAAAATATCCCTAATAAAGGGAAAAGCAGTCCCGGAAACCAATTGACTGCCGCCCGACGGCGATAATATAACAGAACCGCTGAAAGCATCATCAGGCCGGAGACAACAGTGTCCGGTAAAAGCTCGGCACTGTTCAGATAAAAAACCGGGCTGAAGGCCAGTATTATAATTCCCAGCATTTTGCCCAATCTTGAAGGAACGGCCAGCCAGACAGCCAGGATGGACATTATACCTCCCAGCAAGGTCCACAGGTGAGCCGAGGTGGTGTTAATCCCGAACCATTTATAAAACAGGGCCACAGGGACGGTAAGGCCGATTCTATGATAAAAAATATGATCCGAGGGATCCTGGCCGAAATGGCCGGTCATTATTTTATAGGCGATTTCCGAATAGCCGGATTGATCGCTGGCTACCAGAGTCCGGGGATGCAGGTACCAGATCAGGGCATAGACAGAAATAATCGTTATTAGAAAGAGAAAGCTCCATAAGTGGCTGTCCCTGTTTTGCCGGGATTTTTTCCAGTTCATATATTTAACAGTATAGAACCTTTTAGAATTATGATTGATATTATGCCTTCCGGGAGACCTTAAGTCAATAATTATCCCTTGATTGTCATTGCAACCGAATCAACCAATTTTCGTATTAATAGGTAACAATAAACAACGGTTGGAGAGAGTTTTTCGTCCAATTAATGACAAGGATACAAAATGGAAACACAGGTCAGAACAGTGGAAATAAGCCAATCCGGAATATCTTCGGAAAGTAAATATGCCGAAGATATGGCGATGGCGCAGGCTATTGCGGCCGGCGACAGGGAATTGTTCAGGGAAGTATATGACCGCAATGCCAATGTGCTTTATGGTCTGGCTATCCGTCTGGCAGGATCCAAGACTGAGGCGGAAGACATTGTCCAGGAGGCTTTTATTAAGGCCTATCAAAAGATAGGACTTTTTGCCGGGCGTTCGGCTTTATCCAGCTGGTTGTATCGCATCTGTGTTAATGTCGGGCTGGAGCATCTCCGCCGCCGCAAAGGCAACTTTGAGGAAATTAATGACGCCAATATCGATCCCGTGGAACCGGATCAGAAAAAACTGATTTTGAGGCGCAAGCTTGATAAAGCTATTCGCAAGTTACCTCATGGATGTCGTACAGTTTTTGTCCTGCATGAAATAGAAGGATTCAACCATAAGGAAATCGCTGAACGGCTGAATCTTTCCGAAGGAACATCGAAGTCACAACTTTTCAAAGCCCGTGAAATGTTGAGGTCAATCCTGACGGAAAGGGAGTGATTCCCGTGAAACTGCATGCTTTAGATAAATATAAATGCGGACGCATTAAACGCCTGTTATCAGAAAGTATGGACAGTGCGCTAACGCCCCGCCAGCAAAAACGGCTGGACAATCATCTGGCTCACTGTGCCGATTGTGCCGAAAGCGCCTCCTTTTATAATGACTTAAGAGACTGGGCCAAAACCTCGGATAAGCGGCAGGCTCCGGATTATCTGTGGGAGCGCATTAATATCCGCCTGGATGAACATCCCTGGGGTAATGATGATCCGGTTCCGGAGAATAAACCCGGTTTCTGGAGTGGAATCAACCCGACCTGGAGATTTAATCTTTCCGGGGCTTTAATAGCCTGCCTGACAATTTTCTTATTCGGGCTGATGAGCCATCCCAGGGCCGTACCGACTTTTTACACCCCGGCTGATCCGGAACAAATCGTCGAATATAGTTCTTCGGTTAATTATTTGAGCTTGTATATGATGCTCAGAAATGATACCTTTTCTGATGAAATGCGAGATTTTTATCTCAACCAATTATCAGCCCTGGAACAGAATATCAGGATGATCGAAGAAACCCGCCAGCGCTACCCTCAAAACCGCCGTGTTCAGGCAGAACTTGCGTCGGCTTACGAAAAGAAATTCATGATTTATTGTCAGTTGGGTTTCGGTGCCAAAGTCGTAAAATCCCGTCATGTACCCTCGGCGGACACTCCCCTGGGAGGTGTCTTTAATGAATAAGCATCATATGGCATTGTCGTCATTGTTTTTTATGGTTATGGCGGCGTTATTTTTGACGGTTGTTCCGGTTTCTGTCATGACAGCCGGTCCGCCTATTCCGGATGAATACTCGGAATCCGAAGAGGAACCGCTTGATGAGGACATTATCGAATTCGGGGATGATTATATCTATTTGATCAGCGAATTGAATATCGTCCTGGAGGAGTTTGAAAAATATTTCGCCGAGATCGGCATGGCTTCCCTGGCCCGTCTCTCCAAGGATGCGCATTCGCTTCGCAATCGCCTGATGGACCGTTATAGTTCTGAAGAATATGAAGAGATGCAGGAAGAACTGGAAGGACTGATAGATGATATCGAAGGGCTCCGCGAGGAAATGGATGAGGAGGGGAGCAGGCTAAATCGTCAGTACAGCCGCAAACTACGGGCCTTTGAGAGGGATCTTCAGGACCTGCAGGAAGAACTCAATTTTGAGATGATCGACCTGGAAACTGATGTGGAAATGGAGAATGTCCGCCTTGATGAGGTAATAAATGCGGCTCTGGAGCAGGCCATCAAAGCTCTGGAAGAGGCACAAAAAGTCCATTTTGAAGATTGGGAGAAAATTGAAAAATCTCACGGAAACTGGTTTGAGGTGGATGAGATAGAGGATAAGGAAGGCTATGAAATTCCCGAAGTCCCTGAAGTCCCCGAACTGGATATCAGGATTCAATCTCCCCCGACGGTTACTTCAATTCCGAAGGGCATTAAAGGTGGCTGGTTCACCGATTCAAAAGATATGGTGGCTTCGACTACCGTAGGCAGTAGTAAAATCCCCATTGAAATAATTAATCCGCTGGGAGAAGTAACTGTAGTCAGCACCAACAGTTCAGAAATCAGGGCCGAATTAACGATAAATTATTCATTAAAATCTTCCGACAGTCGTGATTTTGTTGATGATATCATGATGCAGTCTAAGGACGAAACGAATTTAATCAGAATCGAGGTCCTCTATCCGAGCAATAAAAAGGAAAAAGCCTTAAATATTATCTCCTCGAGTCTTCTGGTTTATATGCCGGCGGATAACCCGTTGATAATAAAAAATTCCTTCGGCCCGGTTGGAGTCAGCGATCTTAATGATGATCTGTCCATCAGTTCTGACTTTGGCGATATAAATATTCAGAATATCGACGGAGACGTGGACATTGCCGCGAGTAACTGCACCATCTATGGAGAAAATATCGACGGCGACATAACCGTAAATAATTCATTCGGATCGATTGAGCTGGCTCTGGTGAATGGGGATATCAATTTGACCAACAGTTATGCCCCCATTACGGTAAATAAATCATCGGGTGAGATTCAGATTAAAAATTCCGGGGCGGTAGTAATTAACCGGTGCGAGGGTGACGCCGTGATTACTTCGTCCAATGGTGAAATGGAAATTTATGATCTGGAAGGCAGTCTTGATGCCACCAATTCTTTCAGCCTCCTGCGCGCCGAACGAATTGACGGATCGGTTAAAGTTGCCAACACCAATGCCTCGATTGAATTGTCAGAAATAAACGGTACCGTGGAATCATCCAATCGTTTCGGCTCCTCGAAAATCACGGGGGTTGACAGCGATGTCTCCGTAATATCCTCAAACGGCACCCTGACCATAGAAGATATTAACGGTTTCCTGGAGATAAAAAATGATTTCGGAACCGTGGTGGTACGGGATGTCGAAGGACCGGTGACTATAAACAATTCTAATTCTCCTGTTTCGGTGACTGACGTAGAAGATGATGTATCCGTTAAAAACGGATTTGGGACAG
>Ga0272443_10003754_pt1 | contig 17462 bp, 12 predicted proteins | sample SSMAcet12_FD_193581 | JGI IMG/M metagenome (GOLD analysis project Ga0272443, IMG submission 193581) | Marine sediment archaeal communities from Little Sippewissett salt marsh, Falmouth, MA, United States - SSM-Acet-12 | ecosystem: Environmental > Aquatic > Marine > Wetlands > Sediment ... | reverse complement strand
CCCACCCACCCTGTAGCGGCCGCTGCAGGAAGAGCCGCGGCGCGGAGTCTGCCCTGTGCTGGCCGAGCGGGGCGGTTGCTCTTATACGGATGTGGAGGAGCGCCGGCCGTTCCCACTTCGCGCACCGCGCGCGACCGCCAACGCGATGAGGCCGACGGTCATGGCCAGCACGACGACGTCGGTGACAAGCAGCGGCATTTCCGTCGCGCGGTTCGGCCAATAATCGAGCACGAGCAGCCGCACGAGCATCGTCAGCGAGGTCGCGAGCATGAACAGGCTCGGCGCCAGCGTGTACCAGACGGGCCGGCCGCGACTGGAGAGCCAGCACGAGGCGATCAGCAGGGTCAGGGCGGCCAGCAACTGGTTACCGGAACTGAAGATCTTCCAGACGACTTTGTAGCCGCTGCCCCAACCCAGGATGAGCATGAGCATCACGGCGATGCCCGAATTGAACCAGTAGTGCCTGAGAAGCCTCAGGACGAGACGCTTGGCTCCGCGCGTCTCGACGGGCGGCCCAGTCGGCGCCGTCCTGTCGAAATCCGGCGCGCCGAGGCCGCCCGTACCGGCCAGTTCGCCCGTGGGGGTGTCGCCATCGATCGCCTGCCGTTGGGCCGCACGGTCGGCGAAGACGTCGTATCGCCCGAAGAAGGTCACCCATCCTTCCTCGATCATGTAGCGCGTCAGGCGGATGGCGGTGTCCAGCGTGGTCACGAGAAAACCCTGGAGCATGAGCATCGCACCGACCGCGCCGACCCAGACGGGCAGGGCCAAACCGGTGTGGGCGGTGTGCCCGACGGCCATTGCGAAGGTCAAGGCCATGTTACCCTGTACGCCGCTGTCCGGCGGCGGATAGCAATAGCCCTTGTAAGCGGCCAGCGGGAGGCCGACGATGAGGCTTCCGACGACGCAGACGGCTAAAAAGCTTTCGAGCAGCAGTCCGAAGTAGCCGACGTGCCTGGCCGCCCGCTCGTGGTTGATCTGCTTGCACGTCGTGCCGCCCGCGCACAGCCCGTGAAACCCGCTCACCGCGCCGCAGGCGATGATGACGAACATGACGGGCCAGCCCGGGCCGAGCATTTTGCCGGCTTGGCCCCAGTTGTTGAAGGGGATGGCCGTCGCGGTCGATGCGAGCTCACCGCCGCCGCGGAAGGCTGACGCGATCAGCGAGACGAGCAGGAAGGCGATGCCCACGTAGAGGATGTGAACGTTGATGAAGTCGCGGCTCTGGAGGAACAGCCAGACGGGCAATCCCGCAGCCAGCAGCACGTAGACGCTGACGAGCACCTTCCAGGTGGCCGGCTCGACGGACAGGGGCCACTTCATGCCCACGAGGATCGAGACCGTGCAGAGTACGAGCGCCAACAGCGAGCAGAGCGAGACGGGCGTCTTGCGTTTCAGGTAGAGGTAGCCCACGAGCGGCGAGCAGGCGGTGATGAACACGACGGAGGTAAAGGCGATTCCTCCGATGGCCGCCTGGCCGTCGTCGAGCGAAAAGAGCGTCTGCCCGGCCGGCAACTGAAGCGCGGCGGCCGGGACGGTCGACACGAGCGCGACGGCTGACAGGTCCAGGAACGCGGCGCAAACGAGCGCCAGCAGCGCGACCAGGAGGATTAGCATCATGACGAACGCGGCCGGGCCGATCGTCCGCCGCGCGACGACCGTGAGGTTGCGGCCGCCCTCGCGCATCGTGATGTGCAGCGCGACGTAGTCGTGTACGCCGCCCAGCAGCACCGCCCCGCCCACGAGCCAGGCCAGGGCAGGGCCCCAGCCGTAGAGGATCGCGAGAACCGGGCCGATGATCGGGCCCGCACCGGCGATGGATGCGAAATGGTGGGCGAAGACGACCGGGGTGCGCGTCGGCACATAGTCACGGCCGTCGTTGACGAGGACGGCCGGCGTCGCGCGGTCCGGGCGTTCGCCCAGCGCGCGGCCGATAAGGCGCGCATAGAGCCAACCGCCGCCGAGCAGCACAACGATCGAGCCGAGCATGATCCACAAGATCAACACGTCACTACCTCCGGTCGACAGGCGGTTCGTAAAGAGCCGCCCAAGGGCCCACGGGCCGGGAATCGCCCGCAATGACGGGCGTCTTGCCAGGGTGGGACGGGCATCTTGCCCGTCAACATTGCACCTCTCGACGGGCGGGACGCCCGTCCCACCCACCCGGTGAGACGACGACGAACAGACGGGCGAGACCCTTGACACGACGCTGCGGGCTTCGCCCGCCGGTGCCGCAAAGCGGCGCGTCGAGTCAAGGGAGACGCCCGTCCCACCCGGTGAGATCCCGTCCTACCCGGTGAGACGACGCACCAAAAGGGTCTCACAGGGCCTTTGCGAAACAGCAAACCGCACACAGACCCTTTTGGTCCGGGATACCCCCCTTGCCTCCGTTGCGCGACTCGGAATGAGTTATCACACACCCCCCGATGCGCGCTTACTGAGCCTGCGGTTCGGTCATTTTGGCCGGGTCGAGCAGATCGGCCAACCGGCGTGCGTCGCAGACGCCGTCCGCCAGCGCGACCTCGCGGACGGTCCGTCCCGTTTCGAAGGCCTTTTTGGCGATGGCTGCGGCCCGGTCGTAGCCGATCACCGGCGCGAGGCGCGTACACATCGCCAGCGACTGCTCGATCAGTTGCCTGCAGCGCTCGGGGTCGGCCGCCAGAGCGGCAGCGCACCGATCGGTGAAAACGCGCACCGCGTTTGTCAGCAACCGGACGGATTCGAGCAGGTTCCGTGCGATGAGCGGCATCATGACGTTGAGCTCGAAGAGGCTGTCCCGTGCGCCGAGCATGACGGCCGTATCGTTTCCGATGACCTGGGCAGCCACCTGGATGAGCATCTCGCTCATGACGGGGTTGACCTTGCCGGGCATGATGCTCGAGCCGGGTTGCGTGGCCGGCAGGATGAGCTCGCCGATCCCGCAGCGCGGTCCGCTGGCCAACCAGCGCACGTCGTTGGCGACCTTCGTCAAGGCGACCGCGATCGCCCGTAATTGGCCGGAGGCTTCGCAGGCACCGTCCTTGGCCGACTGGGCCTCGAAATGGTTGCGTGCCTCGACGAAGTCCAGACCCGTCCGCTCGCTGAGGTAGGCAGCCATCCGCCGGCCGAACTCCGGATGCGTGTTGATTCCCGTGCCGACGGCCGTCCCGCCGAGGGCCAGCTCGCGCATCGACGCGATCGCCCGTTCGGCCCGCTCCGCGCAGCCGCGAACCTGCGCCGCCCAGCCGCCGACCTCCTGGCTGAGCCGTATCGGCGTGGCATCCTGAAGATGGGTCCGGCCGACCTTGATGATGTCGTGGAACGCGGCCGCCTTGCGCGCGAGCGTTTCTTCAAGGGCGCCCAATGCGGGGATGAGGTCCTCGTGGATCGCGACGCCGGCCGCCACGTGCATGGCCGTGGGGATCACGTCGTTGCTCGACTGGCCCATGTTGACGTGGTCGTTGGGGTGAACGGGCGCGCGCGAACCGACCGTGCCGCCGGCCAACTGGATCGCCCGGTTCGCGATGACCTCGTTGGCGTTCATGTTCGTGCTCGTGCCCGAGCCGGTCTGGAAAACGTCCACCACGAAGTGCTCGTCCCAGGCACCCTCAGCGACCTCGCCGGCCGCGGGCACGATCCAGCCGCGGCGTGGCGCATCGAGCAGCCCGAGCGCACCGTTGACCTCGGCCGCCCCCTGCTTGATGAGCCCCAGCGCGCGGATGAACGGCCGGCCGAACCGGTATCCGCTGATCGGGAAGTTCTCGATGGCCCGTTGCGTCTGGGCGCCCCAGAGCGCCGCGGTCGGCACCTGCATGGGCCCCATGCTGTCCGATTCGGTCCGCATCTGCCCGCTGTCCATGATGCTTTGTCCTTGTCGCCAGCCGTAAGCAGCCAACCCGTCAAACGACCATTCTATGGCCGGCAGGCTGCTTCGCCAGCCGCCCGGCTGGACGGCCCGCTTCCCGTCTGTCATGTCGTAAAATCATGCCGGCCGGCACCAGGAGGCCACTCCAACGGTAACGGCTGTCCCAGCGGACGGCCGTTACAGAAAAAGCGAACCTGGCTCGTCAATCCGGCCGGAAGGTAATTGGAAAGCGTGCACTGGCCCTAGGGTTGAAGTAAAAGTGCAATATATAAGTCTCTGGTGATATGCTTGGGTACGTAGAAATAGTCCTAAAAAAGTCTCAAATTATTCCTTCATTCTGTTTGCAATAGGACTGAACTGGTGTTATATTTATAGAGTACCATATTGGTACGATAGTTATGGGTCGACGGTGAAGCGAGGAATGGACAACTGATTAGCGGACAACGAGGAGACGTTATGGCCCCCCTTCAACTACAAATGGCATCCCCTACCAGAGCCGCGAGTACATCGCAGCCCTGGTATGCCCCGCATCGGGAACTGCGGACTGCTGCGGCCGCACGCACGGCGCGCATGCTGGCCGAGACGCTCGCATCGAGCGGCGGGCTCGAAGCTGACCCGGCTGAGCATGAGCTGTTCGTCGCATTGCACACCTGCGCGTTTCGCGCGGCCCGGGCCGGCAGGAAGGGCCGGGACGGCGTGACACAGAAGCGGCTTTGGAGCGAGCGGTGGGAGACGATCCGGTCGGCCATCGTCGAGCGGAACATCGGCTTGGTCTATTCGATGATCGGGCGTTTCGGTTCGCGGCAGCTCGACGAGGACGATCTGCTCAGCGAGGCGATGTATGCACTGACCCGTGCGGTGGACCGATTCAACCCGTGGCGCGGCTTCAAGTTCAGCACGTATGCGTGTAACGTCATCGCCCGCGCCCTGATGCGCCGCGGCAAGCAGGAAAATCATTACCGGCGTCTGTTTCCGGTCCAGCACGATATGAACTTCGAGAGGCCGTCGCCTTCGCCCGACACGACGACCGAGCTTTACCGGGAACGGCTGAGGCACATTCTCGATAACAACATCGGCGAGCTGTCGGGTCTCGAGACGAAGATCCTGTCGCACCGGTTTCCAGGGACGCGCGGCCCGAGGATGACGTTCCAGGAGATCGGCGAGGTTGTCGGCCTGAGCAAGGAACGTGTGCGCCAGCTTCAGAACGGAGCGCTGAACAAGCTGCGCGACGCGCTCGAGACCGATCCGGTGCTGAAATGACAGGGTCCGAACATTGACTTCCTCCTCCTTTCAACCGTAGGTGGCCTGAAGACCGGTGGAACCGGTCCGGAGATGCGGCGGCTGACTGTAACGTCAGCCGCCGTTTTTTTGCGCGCTCCAACGTTGGCTTTCTCACCCTACGGGCGGCGGCTATCATGCGCGCGTCTATCGGCCGAAGGGGCCGGGTTGGGAGCGTCCAAGTGCGCGGACACGGGCGGGCAAGGAGATGTGCCATGCGGTCCTGGATGGGTGCGGTTGTCTGTCTCTTGATCTCGCCCGCGATCGCGCAGGAGCCGTTTTCGCGGGAACAGCGATGCATCGATGTGGGATGGTCCGAGGATTTTCAGGACGCGGAGGTTTGGCGTCCCGAGTCGTGGCGCGTCGATCGGCCCGACCCCGACGCGACAGCGACGCTCGGCGACGACGGTATTCGGTTCGCGGTTAACACACCGGGCCACGCCATGTTGTGGACGCGGACGGAAAACCCGATCTGGATCACGGATTTTCCCTTTCTGGAGATCGTTTACGCGCTTGAGGGCGCCCCGCGGGCCGAGGAATGTCCTCTTCTGCTGCTCGATGACGGCACGACCGGCCCCATCACGCCGGGCGCGTTGAACCCGGAGAACCCCGAAGCCAGCGGGGTTTCGATCCGCCTCGGGCCGCTCGAACCGCCGGGCGGACGGGTCGTTTTCGACCTGGCTGACCTGGCAGACACGGACCGCATCGCGCAGATAAGCCTGAGAGTTCGCAGCGGCGAGGAGCCCGCTGCGCTGACCGTCCGGCGGCTGGTGTTCCGGTCCGTGGATCCGCGGGAGAGGCTGGCATCTCGGCCGGCCAACGATACGCAGGAAACCCTTCTGCCGGCCAGCACGTCTCCGCCGCGTGCGTCGGACCCTGCCGGGCAGGTGTCCGTGGCACTTCCGACGGACGGGGCGATATCGGCCGGGGGGCTGGCACGGGCGCTGGGCCGGGCGACGGACTGGCCGGGGCCGGTCGCATTCGTGCAAGGCGGCATCCGTTTCCAACTCGGTGACCGCGGAGCGGCCGCCCTGGCCACCACGATTCCAGCGGTCGAATCCATCGATGTTGCGGGCCGATGGCGAGGCCACGAGCTGGCCCTTCTGCTGGCCAGCCGTCAGGTCGGCAAGGACGGGCCGTCGTACGGGCCGCAGTCGGGTCAGCCGCGCCGGTTCATCGAAACCCCGCACCGGCTTCTCGTCGAGCTGGTTTATGAACAGGGTGCCAGGCAATGGCATTTTCCCTGGTCGCTCGACCGGAAGCGATGGTCCGTCGGAATCGGGCCGGAAAGTTACGTCGTGCCGCTGGACCCGGAGCGAACGCTGACGGAGTTTCGCATCCACGACCGGATGAACTTCGGCCAGGTCTTTCTGCTGGCTGCCAAAATTGTGTCTTCCCCGGCACCTCCGCACCATCGGCCCCCGGTGCCGGAGGAACGGATGCCCAGCCGATCCGACATCACCGAGCAAGCACCGGCGCGCATCGCTCACGAAGGCCAACTCCTGACGATTCAGCACGGCACGTTCCGGATCAAGGCGGATCTCGCCAACGGGCTGAACACGACGGCCATTGAACTGCCGCCCGACGGGCGAAACGTTATCGCTTCCGAAGCGGCCGTCCGTTTGTTGCGCGTCGCCGATGAAAACGGCGCGCCCGTCGCCCTGCGGTTCGTAAGGCTGAAGCGCGTGCCCGGGCCGGCCGGCGAGGCCGTCGAGATCGAGTGGACCTGTGGCAGCGCCGACCAGGAACGCCTCGTCCGGCTCACCGTCGAATGCTCCACGGACGGCGCGATTCGCTGGACGCCGTCGCTGGTCAACCAGGGTCGGTTGGAATGGAAGGCTGCGCTGATCTTCCCGGCCTTCGACGATATCCGGATCTCACCTTTCCAGGACGACCGGCACTATCTGCTCGGCACGCGCGGCGCCGTGTGGGGGAAAAAGGTCCTTCGCGTCGAGCGGCCCTATGGTGGCACATGGCCGACACCGCTGATCGATGTCTTCGCGCCGCGTGCCGGCGGCGGGCTCGGCCTGTTCGTGGCGGACACGGAACTCGTGCCCAAAACGTTTTATTTCCAGCAGCGGGCCGATACGACGCGCTGGAGCGTTTCCTACCCGCACCTGCGCGTGCCGGCCGAGGGCACGAAAACCTTGCCCGTCACGGTAACCTCCGCTCATGCAGGCAACTGGCGCGCGACGTTCGCGCGCTACCGCGCCTGGGCGCGGGCGCACCTGCCGCCGCCCGGCGAGCTGCTCTCGAAAGCGTTCTACTGCCGACGAGACTATCCTGCGGGGGGGACGGGGTACTTGTACGACCTGCGGCGGGGCGCCTACAGGCCGGAAGTGCTCCTTGCCGAGTCGCGCCGTGCGTTCGGCGGCGTGGACATGATCGATATTTCGGGCTGGGCGATGAGCCGCGCGGTCGGCCGGGTGGGCGACTATCTCGACAATGATTTTGGCGGGCTGGCCGGACTGGATGCGATGCGGCCTGTCCTTGGCCGGCAGGGTGTCCACCTCGGTTTGTATTTCGAAGGCTACCTCATCGACCGGCGTGCGCCGGTGGCTGAAAAAGCGCTGCCCGCCTGGCAGTTGATCGACGCGCAGGGCCGCGGCCGCTGGTGGCCGGGCGAGATGGAGTTTTTCGCCTGTCCCGGCGTGGCCGCCTGGCGGAATGCGCTGGCCGGCGAGGTGGCTGAGGTCGCCCGGCAGAGCAGTGCCTCGGCGGTCTACCTCGATCAGCTCGGTCTGTGCGACCCGGCCCGGCCGTGCTGGAGCGCGGACCACGGTCATCCGGTTCCCTCCAATCCGCTGCGCGAAGAACGGCGGCTCATCGAAGCGGTTCGCCGCGCGTTGGATGCCGCGTCGCCCGGGACGGCCCTCTACGTCGAGTACGTACCCTGCGACGGAATGATGGCTGACATCGACGCCGCCTTCGACTACGGGTTGACCGATCGGCTGGGCAGACCGGAAGCGATTACCTGGCCGATGCATCACTTCGTCTTTCCCCAGTTGACGGTGTTCGAGATGGCGGCACACGGCGTACGGCCGGTGCCGGCCGATGCAGGCATCGGCCATGAGTGCCTTTTCTATGGCCTGGGCATGTGGCTTAAGGGTCGGGCTGACGCATGGTTTACCCGGGCTTTTCGCGAACTGGCCAGCCAGGCCTACCCGATCTTCGAGCGTCACGGAGAGGTTTTCCGAGCGGCCGACTGCGAGCCCTTTCTGCCGACGCTGCGGGCCGGTCTTTACGCCAACCGGTTCACCACCGACGAGAAGATCATCATGACGCTTTACAATACGGGCTGGACGAGCCTTACGGGCGACCTGTTCCGAACGGAGCTGCCTGCGGGCTGGGAGGTGGTCGACCTGCTGGCCGACGAACCGGCCGACTGGCGACGCGAGGGCGCGTCCGCGGTCGTCCGCGGCACGATCCTTCCGCACACGTGCAGCGTATATCTTCTGCGCAGAGTCGGCGGGTGAGCGAGCGCCGATCATCGTACAGCAATGGCCGGTTACGGACCGGCTGTCACGGGTTGTCCACGTGCCGGCTGCGGTTATCATGCGCTTGTCTTCAGACGGGGGATCGGCATGGGCACGTACGAAGGCGTGTTTCTGGATTTCTACGGCACGGTGGCGGCCGGCGACGCATGGGCGGTCGAGGATCTCTGCCGGCGGGTCATCGACGATCACGGCCTGTCCGTAACGGCCCTGGAACTGGCCGGCCGATGGGGCGACCGCTACTTCGAAGCCATCGAACACATGAACGGACATGGATTTCGGCTGCTCGGCCAGATCGAGCGCGACACGCTCATCGAGACGCTCGCCGCCTACGGGCCGGTGCCCGACGTGACGGCCTACGTCGAACACCTCAATGCCTACCTCGCCCGGCCGCCGCTGTTCGAGGAGGTCCGCGAGGTCCTGGCGCGACTCGAGCTGCCCGTCTGCATCGTCAGCAATGCCGACGAGTACGAACTGCGGACGGCCATCGCGTACCACGGTTTGCCACTGGAGACCGTCGTCACCTCCGAATCCGCTCGCTGCTACAAGCCCGACGCGGGCATCTTCCGCCACGCCTTGAAAGTGACCGGTTGGCCGGCTGACCGCGTCCTGCACGTCGGCGACTCGCTGCACAGCGACGTCGGCGGGGCGCACACCGCGGGGCTGAAGGCTGCCTGGGTCCACCGGGTGGGGCGGATCAAGGACATCGGCACCGAGACGCCCGAACACACCTGGACCGATCTGTGGCCATTGCTCACCGTCTGAAGGGGTGTCATGCAGGCAAACGCCGATTTCGTGGCATTCAAGCCAGTGAAGCAATAATTTATCGCATTTCGCTTGAAAAAAGCGGTTTCCTGAGTTATATTTATTTTGTTGAAGAGGGGTGAGAGGCTGCATTTCCCACCTGCTCCCCAACCATCGCCGGTGGCTTCGAAACACGGGCGAGTCACGCCAGGCCCGAGGCCGACTTTTTTTCTTTCGCGACCTGGAAGCGGCGACGAAAAGGGCGGCACACCCATTCAAAGGAGCAGACCCATGCCAGCACGTCGAAGGTGCGTATGCGTCGTCTGCGCTTGTGTGGCGGTGATGGTTCTGGCCGTTTCGCAGGCGCAGGGATTGTTGTACAGCATCGACAAGGATCCGAACCACACGCTGTACGGAAACCTCAACCAGAACAACATCCCCAACGGTGGGCAGTACATGTGCGGGCCGACGGCCGCGGTCAATTCGTTCATGTATTTGCAGCGTCAGTACCCCGGCTATTTCAACAGCTCTCTGATCGGCGATGCAAACTGCGACGGAACGCCCGACACGTATCAGGACATGATCGCCACCGCGCAGACCCTGGCCGGCGCCAACTACATGAACACCAAGGTCAACCTGGCCGGTGCCGGTTCGACCGGGACGTGGGATGACATGTTCATCTACGGCAAGTACGCCTACATGGAAGCGATGCTGCCGAACAAGACGGTGTATGGCGCCGAACTGTCATCGACGTGGGGTTGGGGCGTAGGGGTTCGGCCGGCCGACGAGATCCCGCCGATCCTCAAGCCTGCCTGGGTCCAGGACAATACGACGCCGACCTGGAACTTCCTGTGGGACCAGTTGTCCAGTTGCGAGGACGTCGAGATCCTGATCACCTGGAGCGAAGAGGGCGGCGACCAGGGGCACTATTTGACCGTCAAGAGCTTCCTGTGGAACGACGCGAACGGTAACATGGTCATCGATCCGGCGGAAAATGCCACCATCGACTACATCGACCCGGCCACGGGAGCGGTTGGCGTATCGGGCATCTGGCAGTTCGCGCCCGGCGGGGTACTCGATGTCGCGTACGGCGGCAACCAGTGCCAGGTCACGATGATCATGTCCGAGTCGGTCCCCGAGCCGGCCACGGCGGTGCTGTTGCTGGTCGGCGGGCTGATGCTGCTTTGCCGCCGGCGTAAATGACCGGCACGCAGGGGAGCAGTGGACGGGTACCGCTAAAGAAAAGCCCCGGTTCGCGCGAGCCGGGGCTTGCGGTCAATAGTCGGCATGTAAGGCGGCCGGTTCCTACCGACAGTGGCGACGGGAGCCGCGTACGACGATCCACTTGAAGGCATCACGGCTCTGAAGGCTTGGTTTCGACCGGCTCGACGCCGGCGACATCCAACCTCTGCTTCGTGCGGGTCAATGCTTCCTCGAATTCCTGAATGCCCATGAACTGGACATGGCCGTCGAGAAAGGCGACGTTCACTCCTTCTTCATCGTTGATGCCGGGTTTTTCATAGGCCAGAACGTTACGCGGATCCATCGTGTTGTTCTGGCCGGAAATGTAGATATAGGAGATCGGGTCGTCGGAAGCATCGTTGGGTGCTTTTAATGTTTGGGCGGCAAGGTAGGCGCGGTCACCTCCTTTCAGCAGGGTTTCCAGATCCGGCGGCAGCTTGCCATCGTGTTGTTCAGAATAGCAGAGGCAGGCGACAGCGATTGAGCGCAGGTTGGAGGCGCTGACAGTGTGCCGTGACATCTCTCGCGCGCGGGCCAGGGAGGGCAGCAGAATCGAGGTCGTCATCGCAGTGGTGGTCATGGTGGAGAAGCCGGCGCTCATGCCCGCGGTTGAAGTGAAACCGGGGACGGGGGTATGCGAGAACCAGACGTAGCCGTCTTCGTTCGGCGCTGACGCTTCGATCGCCCCGAAAAGATGGCGTGTGATGCAGGGCAGTGACGGCAACATCGCACCATCGAGGGGAATGCCCTGCCCCTGGGCCATGGCTGCACCGGCTTGGGAGAACGGAAGGACGAAACGATAGATGGCCTCCACGCCGCTTTTCACATCCCCATAGCTGAGGGCATTCACTTTGTCGGGCATCAGCTCGCGGGCGCGTTTGAAGTCGGGATTGTCGGCCAGACAGGGTCGGTCGTCGAGCAGGTGATCGACCGCGGCGCGGATCATCTGCGGATGCAGAGCCAGGATCCAATAGCCCTTGAACTGCGTCCAGGCCGGCGCCAGCGGCATCGGCACACCGGCCACGTTGACCCGGACGATCGTGACGTCACGGTAGGTTTCCTCACGGAGGGTCACCATGTCGGCGGCCTCAGCCATGGAAGCCAGCGCCGCCACCGCGCGTCGCAAGGCTGACTCGATCCGATTGTCCTGCTCGACCTCCGCCAGGAGGGTCAGGCCGGTAAACCACAGGCCGCCATAACCGGGGGCATCGTAAACGATCCACGTTTCGCCGAAGCCGTCCAGCACCTCTTCGACGGACATTTCGAGCATCGCCTCGAGCTGGCCTGTAAACAGGCTGACCATGAGATGCGCCTCGGGCGAGAGAGCTTCGAGCACGCCCACCATGGTCCGGTAGTTTTCGGCAATATCGCCTTTGTTGACACTCGCCCAGGTCACCTGCCGGGGTATGGCCCGGAGATCCTCCTGCCGCACCCAGTTGGCCTTGTCGGGTGCATCCCGGTTGGGTGCGTGAAGGTACATCGTGTTCAGAAAGCCCCCGGCATGGGGACGGACAGCGGCCGACAGCGACTTGACGTTCTCCAGGCCCATCTGCTCGAGGAGGCGACGGACGCCGCCGGCCTCGCGGAACGCCGGCACTTGCTGGCCGGCCAGCAACGGCTGAAAGCTTTCGAGCGTTTGAACGGCCGACTCGAGGTTGAGGTACATCAGCGGGGTGCGGTCCGAGGCTTGCGTGACCTCCAACGCCCGCCGAAAACCGTCGCATTGTGAAAGCGCAGGAGCATTGTCGCTTTCGGACGCCCATCGCTCATGCAGTTTCGTACCGAGGGTAACGATCACATCGTCCCCGCGGGCGCCGTACAGCAGGGGGGCGGGCATCTCGGGCAACACGACCTTCTTGAACAGGCAGCCTTTGAGGGTGATGTCCGTGATGGTCCCGGGCGGTGCGTCCTCGGTCGCCAGGAGCATGAGCTGGTCCATGGCCTCGACAAGCGTTTGAGCATCCTTGCCTGCGCGGACGACGATCCCCACGTCGATTTGCGGTTCGTCCGTGCCCATGGCCAGGTGGACGAGGGCGATGCCCGTGGGATGCGTCCACGTTGCTTTCAGCCACGACTTGATGGCTGGGTACGCCCGGGCCTCCTCGTCGATGTGGGCCACCAACATGCTTTCCAGAACCGGCCAGATCTGCTCGTTCCATTCCCGACGGAAATGTTTGATTTCCGGCTCGTTCATCATTTTGGTGAATTCGGTTTCGCCTGCCGAATCGGACATGCATACGATGCCGGGCCACTGAAGGTAGAGCATTGTGTCGGCCGGCATCATATCGGGAATCGATTCCGCACGGGCCGATGGAAGCGCACCCCAGGCGAGAGTCGATACGGTCATACCCAACAGCATCAAGCGTCGCATGGCGTTCTCCTTATTTGTCTGATCGATGGCGCGCATCCCCGTCAAAAAATCGGATCCCTTTGGGCGAGCGGATGTACTTGATGAAACTGCGCTACGAGGTTTTTGGCTTTCGGGGAATCGGGGGCGACTTGGCATGGCGTGTCCCCACACATTGGTATTCATTCTACAAAAGTGACAGGAAATGTCCATCACCCAGAGTCTCCGAAAATCGGAGCACCGGCCTTTGGTGCTCGTATTTGGACACCTTTGGCCGGTTTTTACCAAGCAGGAAAAGCCGGAAGGACAGCGATTGCGGCGCCTCGGGCACTCGCCCTTGCCTTCCTGGGAGGGGACGGGGGCGTTGGTGTGTTTTTTCAGCCGCGTCGACCGCCGAGCAGCCCCGCGCGCCAGAGGAAGTAGATCAGCGTCAGGATCGCCTGGATCGTGGCGGCCACGTAGGTCAGTGCTGCGGCATTGAGTACGCGTGCGACCTCGCGGTCTTCGCTCTGCGTGACGAGTCCGTTGGCCAACAGCGTGGCTCGGGCACGCCGACTCGCGTTGAACTCGACGGGCAGGTTGACCACCTGGAAGAGGACGACCATCGTAAACAGGGCGGCCCCGACGATGGCCAGCGTACGCAGAAAGGGGATGGCGATACCGATCATCAGCAGGATCATACCGAACCCCGATCCGAAGCTGGCCATCGGGACGATGCTGTTGCGGATCGCCAGGGGCGCGTAGCCGCGCGCGTGCTGGATGGCGTGTCCGACCTCGTGAGCCGCCACGCCGGCGGCTGCGATGGAGCGACCGTTGTAGACGTCGGGGCTCAGCCGCAGCACCTTGTGGTGCGGATCGTAGTGATCGCTGAGGTGGCCGCGGATCGGCTCGATGGCCACGTCGTCGATCCCGTTGGCGTCGAGGATCGCCTGTGCAACGTCCCGGCCGGTCCAACCGCGTTCCGTGCGGATCTGCGTTCCGCGCGCGAAGGCCGACCGCACCATGGCCTGGGCGATAAGTCCCAGCACGAGCGCGGGCAGAGCGACGTAAAGCATGTAATCAGGGTCGAACCAGTACATTTCTCGGTCTCCACTGAAGCCGACACGGGGGCCCCGATGGCCTCTATTGCGTATACGGGCAAATCCTTACATGCGGTGAAGCCCGGCGTCGGCTTTTTTCTTAGGTATTCCAAAAGGCTCGAAATACGCCGTCGCTTTCATACAGTGGTACTGTCAGAATCGCAGCGGTTTGCGACGCAGGGGGGCATTTCGAGCAAGCTCTATTTAATGATAAGAGCCGAGAGAAGGCAAGCAAGGGGGGTTCAAGCTGCGTCGGCCGCGGTGGGCTCGATCAGGCTTGCTCTCCGGTTGTGAGGCTGAGGATTCGGCCGATGCGGTCCTTGATCGGCGGGTGGCTGTCGAAGATGGAGCTGGCCCGTTTTTCGAAGTGCTTGATCGGGTGGACGATGTACATGGGGGCGGTCGCGCGGTTGGCGACCTCGAGGACTTCCGGGTCGGCGCTGATCTTGGCCAACGCGCCGGCCAGTCCGTCGGGGTTGCGCGTCAGTTCGACCGCGCCGGCGTCGGCCAGGTACTCCCGCTGGCGCGAGAAGGCCATCTCGATGACCTTGGCCAGGATCGGGGCGATGATCGCCAGGATGATCGCGATGAGCAGGAGGATGGCCGCTCCCCCGCCGCCGCCGCGGCCCGACCTGCCCGACCGGCGCGACGAGGTCCTCGTTCCACGGCCCAACCACATCGAGCGCAGGTACATGTCGCACAGAAGAACGACGACGCCCACCAGCGTGGCCATCAGTACGGCGAACCGGATGTCGAGGTGGCGAATGTGGCAGACTTCGTGAGCGATCACGCCCTGGAGCTCGTCGCGGCTGAGCTTGGAGCGCAGTCCGGTGGTGATCGCGACCACTCCGTGCTGCGGATCGCGCCCCGTGGCGAAGGCGTTGGGCGCGGTGTCGTCGATGAGGTAGACCTTGGGCGGGGGCACACCGGCCGCGATGGCCATTTCCTCGACGACGTTGTAAAGCTGCGGATCGTCCTGCTTGGCGAGCGGGCGGGCGCCGCTCATCTTCAGGATCGCCCCCGATCCGCTGTAGTAGCTGACGAGCGACCCGACGACCGCGATCACGACGGCCAGCGCGGTCACGCCGAGGCCGTAGGGCCGGGCCAGGTCGGGACCGCCCATGTACAGGCCCGTGGAGTACCCGATCACCATGCCCAGCACCACTACGAACGCAACGAAGCCCAGCACCAGCAGCCAGCTGTTGCGCTTGTTGTGGCTGATGAGCGTGTGAAAATCGACAGCCATGGCAGGATCAGAACTTGACCTTGACCGGCTCGCGTTCGGCGGGGTCCTCCAGCTCGAAGAACTCGGCCGCGGTGAACCCGAGCATTCCGGCGATCACGACGGTGGGAAACCGCTGCAACCGGGTGTTGTAATTCTCGACCGTGTTGTTGTAGTACTGGCGCGCGAAGCTGATCTTGTTTTCGGTGCTGGTCAATTCCTCCTGGAGCTGGCTGAAGTTCTCGTTCGCCTTGAGGTTCGGATACGCCTCGGACAGGGCGAACAACTGCCGCAGGGCGCCGGTGAGCATGTTCTCGGCTTGGGCCTGCTGGGCCACGCCCTTCGCGTCGATCGCCTGCTGCCGGGCCTGGATGACTCGTTCGAGGGTTTCCTTCTCGTGAGCGGCGTATCCCTTGACCGTCTCGACGAGGTTGGGGATCAGGTCGTACCGCCGCTTGAGCTGCACGTCGATCTGGCTGAATGCGTTGGCGACGCGATTGCGGGCCCCGACCAGCCCGTTGTAGATGACGATCAGGGCCAGGATGACGACCACGACCACCGCGAGGATCACCAGGAGGGTCGTGTTCATCGCCGCGAGCAGGCAGGCCGTCTGCATGGGACCGTCCTCCCAAAGTGCGCGAGATTCGGATACTTGCCGGCCCGGACCGCCGGAACCGGTCACCGCGATTCATCGTACCGCCCGGGGACATGGCTGTCGACGGCGGTCTTGGCCCTTGGTGCTGTTTCCTGTTACAGTCGCGAGGCGGCAGGGGACCCCGTAAATGTTCTCAGAGGATAGTCATGGTGTACCAGGACCGGATCGTTTTCGAGACCCAAGGTCATCGGGAGATGCACGACCTGACCGAGCCTGTCGCGCGGATCGTCCGCGCTTCCGGTATCCGCACCGGTACGGCACACATCTTCAACATCGGCAGCACGGGGGCCGTCGGAACGATCGAGTTCGAGCCCGGCCTGGCGCGCGACCTGCCGGAGGTTCTCGATCGGCTCGTTCCGCCCGGGCGCGACTACGGCCACGAGCTGGCCTGGCAAGATGGCAACGCGCACTCGCACCTTCAGGCCACCTGGCTGGGGCCGGAAATAACCGTGCCGGTGCGCGAAGGCGCGCCGGCCCTGGGCACCTGGCAGCAGATTTTCCACCTCGAATGCGACGTCAAGCCCCGCCGGCGCGAGGTTATCGTGACGGTCATGGGCCAGTGAGGGCCGGTTGCAGGACCGTAAATCAACAATTCGTAGTGCACAATGCGCTCATGATGTCTCACGAACTTCAAGTTAAAGAGTGTGCTCGCATGCAAGTCTACTGACACTTGCCGGGAAAAATCTCTATTAAATACTGATACAATTTTCGTGCTTCTTCGTAGTATTGCTTGATTATGACTATGCTGATACTAGATTGCCTCCCATGGGCAATATTGTTCCGATGCGCACAGACGCTGTTTATCTGTTCCTTGGTTTTTCCTTCTATTCTCTCTTCGATTCTAGTTTTAAAATCGTCGCCAAATCTAGCAGAAAGCGTGAGTATTTTGCCAGCAGTTGGATTACCAAATCCCCTCATATGACTCTGTACGTATCTAACGATGGATGGATGTGCCCGATTCTGACAGTAGGCTTCTATAATCTCTCGGCAAGATGCCTCAAGGTAACTACTGACTAAAATACAAGCAAAGCGCGCTAAACTTGCTTGCAATTCTTCATCTGCCGTTTTCGCTTGATCGAAGACCTTTTTGATCTCCGATTCAAGACGCTGTCTATCACCATAATAGCTCATGTAATACCTGAAAAAGCATCAGTAACCATTTGTATCCTTTTCTCTACGGTTGGCTTATCAGTTGTGGCACTGGTAATTGAATCCGTGAACTCATCATTATCCAACAAATCCTGAGCTGCCGTGACCAATTCTCCAGCATTCGCTATCGGGCCGTTTTCGATCCGTCGTGCCAGTCCAACTAGCAGGGCATCGGTAACTGCGGCATTCAGGTTCCTCTCAGGCCTGAATGCTTTTGGGCCTAGGTATTCTGCGGCATAACGAACAACATTTTCGAAAACAGTCCTATATCTAGCGATAGTTTCTGGAGAGGCTTGCCTGTATTTTTCCATAAAATTGTTCAGAAAACCCTTCATAGGACGTTCGTATTCATTAATGCTTTCATAAAGCGCTAGAAATCGCAAAATTAACTCCTGGTCTTTACCTCTC
>Ga0272443_10003752_pt1 | contig 17472 bp, 26 predicted proteins | sample SSMAcet12_FD_193581 | JGI IMG/M metagenome (GOLD analysis project Ga0272443, IMG submission 193581) | Marine sediment archaeal communities from Little Sippewissett salt marsh, Falmouth, MA, United States - SSM-Acet-12 | ecosystem: Environmental > Aquatic > Marine > Wetlands > Sediment ... | reverse complement strand
AGGTTGTAAGTATTTGGCGGAAAGAGGGTACATCGAGAAAGAATCGGGGTACGATAGAGTAACAATATCGAAAGACTTTGACAGGGGGTTCTAATGCCAATAAGAGAGGGTGAAAAGTTCTGTAAATGTTTTTTGGCAGACACAGAAAAAGAAGCTGAAAAACTTCTAAAGGATTACAACAGTACTCTCAAACTGTTATCCAATAAGGTAGCTGCTCTGACCGGTCTTGATAAAGAGGATCTATATCAGGAAGGTATAATAGGATTAGCCAGGGCGAAGAGAGACTTTGACGAGGAAAGAAGCGAAAACTTTAAAATATTTGCCATCTACAAAATCAAGGACGCTATGCGAGAGTTTGGTACTACTCAGGCTGTAACTATTAAAGCCCCTCAATACACTAAAGATGCTATAAGACTGGCAAGTGTGTTAAGGGAACTTCTGGTCAAAGCCGGTGAATACCCATACATCGCCTTGGTAGATATGTGGAACTCTTCAAGTAAATACGTCAATAATGACCCACTGGAAAAATCCATACAAAAAGCACGTCAAAGTTTGAAAAACTTGGCCGATAGATCTCACACGTCAGTCAGACAGCTGTTAGAAAGATCCGAAATGATTCCTACACTAGCCTTCGCAGCGTGCAAGGACAGTAGTATGGATATAGAAGATGAAAATCCTGAAAACACCATGGTAAACAACCTGGATGCAGCGGAGACCATATCCCGTATTAAAGAATATCTGTCCGAAGAAGACTATAATCTTTTGTGGAATAGGTATGTAGAAGGCATGACTGTAAGAGAACTAGCTCCTATAATGGGTATCTCTGCGCCCCATGTATCTGATAGAACACAAGCTCTCTTAGAAAAGGTGAGAAAGTTAGAAAAGGATCTGCGGAGAAAAAAGGCGGTACTGTATGAAAGCAACACAAATACTGAAGAAACTAAGCCGAGACACGCCGGCTGAGGTATATTATGCAGGCGAGTATGCAAGAGACGTCATTCGGCGCCGTAGATCAGGTAAAGTAGAAGTACTCGTAAGAAATTTACCATTCCAAAGAATATTGGGATATCTGAAGAAACATTTCAAGAATATATATGTGTCTCCGGACAAAAGCTCTTTGAGCTTCTTATCTGATCACTCGGAAATAACAATAAAGTTGCCCGCTAAGGGTAACAAACATGGTCCCCACTATACACTCAGGGACGACGCAAGGCTAAGAGGGTTCACCATAAACGCTATGTATCTACCTGTCGCTTCTCGTAAGAAAAGAGATGTGGTAGATTTCTATCGTGGTCGCCAAAGTATCAAGACACGAAAAATTAGAACTATTGGGAAGGCTGACAACGCCATAAGGAAAAATCCTGTTTTGATGATAGAAGCGATAGCCCTGTCGTCAAAGATAAATTATAGAATAGATAACAATTTGTTCTATGCTATCAAGGCTGTATCTGAGTTAATAAACAAAGTCCCTATAGAAAGGATAAGGGACGGCTTTACAGAGATAATTTTGAGTAATAAACCATCACGATATCTCAATATTATGAACGACTCTAATCTGTTGAGCCACATAATCCCTGAACTAAGTATATGCTCTGGGATGGCTCAGAACAAAAAATATCACAAGTATGATGTGTTTGAACACTGCCTAGTGGCATGTGATAACGTTGAGCCTAATATAGTTTTGAGATTGGCAGCGCTGTTCCATGACATAGGAAAAGCTCAAACAAGAGAAGAAGTGGTAAAAGATGGAGCCCGAAAAGTTACCTTCTATAACCATGAAGTAGTTGGCTCCAAAATATCCAAGAGGATAATGAGGCGACTGCGTTTTGATAAAGAAATGATTCGTGAAGTGGCCGATCTTGTGTATAATCATATGTATAACTACGAGCCAGAGTTGTGGACTGACGCAGCTATGCGCAGATTCATAAAGAAAGTTCATATATCAGTAACAGATTTGGAAGATCTGGACAACTTACCTTTATTCCTGGTAAGAAAAGCGGACAGAGCGGCGAATGGCCTTGGTCTTAGTGCAGTGTCTTCAAGACAAAGATCTTTTCAGGCGAGGATAAAGCAAGTATATAATAGGTCTAAAGCCTTACATGTAACCGACCTCGATATAGATGGCAATAGTATAATGACTTACTTTAAACTAAAGCCGGGGCCCACTGTAGGGCATGTCCTCAATTACCTACTCTCCGTAGTAATAGAGGATCAGTCATTAAACACAAGGAAAAAGTTGATTGAGGAAGCTTCTAAATACCTCTCCAGAGCTTTAAAATAGGAGTCAAACATGGCTATCTGCCCTCACATGAATGGAAAAAAATGTGCTACGGAATACTGTGACTACTGGAACCATGAAGAGCAAAGATGTTCGCTGGCATTAGAATCCAGCAAACGGGTAGAGCTGTTGGACATGGTCTTAGAAAAAGCAAACGAATTGCTTATGGATGTTAAGGAAAAAGAAGCGTTGATGAAAATAGTGGAAGATCTTAACATCGTAAGCGCAAGTAAAACATTACAATAGTAAATATATGACGGTGGTTTATTGGGGAGGATTTCCACGAGTGGAAGCCGAGGATCCGACTAGACTCAAATAGCTGGTACGTCATTAAATAAAGCCAGCTTAGCTGATCTCTATATTCTAATGGGAAAGTCTCTTGTATTGGCTAGTACCGCTGTTACTGGACTCTTCGTTAATAGATGTCCATAGATAACAGTAATATAGAAATCGAGATCGAGTGGGCAAGGGGTGGGATATTATATTTTACTTATCGCTCGGTTCGCCGGTATAGATAAGTAAGCTCTGTGATAGGTACTGACATGTAAGTGGTCCATACCCATTATTAGTCCTTGATCAGCAGATGGTGCGTATTACCGTCTAGTACGTGAATCAAAGTAGGGAAACGCAAAGTAGTTGAAGGGCGATGGCTTTGTACATAACGTGAATCACGAAACGCAAAGTACCGAAACGCAGGGCGCAATGACGGATTACCGCGCACCATATTGAAAAGAAAAGGAGACCAAAAATGGTACTTAAAGATATCATAGTCACATATGGGGGCTGTAAGTACTGTGAGTCTGCTTCTTGTATAACTAGTTATATACCTACTACATTCATCAGTCTGCCAGCGCTAAAAGCAGGGCTGAAGAGAAACTGTAGTAGGTGCGGGGCTGTTTTACCAACAGAATGTATAAAAGCAAAGGTAACCAAAAGGAGTTAGAGAATGAGCCTTTTTGACGATGGATTCGATGTAGAAGACGCTACCATTTTAGGTGGCGCAATGGGATTTGCTGAAGAATCCATGAAAGCAGAAGAGGAAAGTCCCGAAGAAATTTCAGAAGAAGAAATAGAGGTTGATCTTTCCGAAATAAAAGATACAGATCTCAGGCTCATACATAACATGAACCCCAGCTTGTTCAAATACATAATAAATATAATCCAAAAACAAAGGGCTAAGTGGGAAAGAGATAGATTAGATAGAGAATCTGTTAGGGAAGAGTTGATAGCCTTGGAAGAATCAGAAAAGTGTTTGGAAGAGTTGGAGGTGAATGATGATAGTTAAAGAGATGAGCTCTTACATTGGGTGTACGCACTGTGACTACGGATTCATGTTCTCTACGATGGCTACTCATCAAAGACTCGAAACAATATATGATACTCTTTTTAAGGCCTGTATGGGCTCATGCCCTCGCTGTGCAGAAGGTCAGTTGAGTATCAGAAGAGCCAAATTCCGAATCAAACCTACCAAACAAAGATATATATTACGGTGGCAATGTCCAGAGTGTAAACGAGAGTGGACGCAATATGAGTATGCCAAGCTCAAAGATATCTCGATAAAGGGCCTTAAAAAGTACTTTTTAGAAGATAACAAGACATACTGTCCGTATAACTGTAACAGCACTGAAAAGAAACTAATTGCAATAGCAAAAGGATAACCCACCTCTACCCCAAGTGGAGAGTGTGGTCAATAGGAAAGATGTAAGACTCAGAAGAGCAGAGCTGCGATAAGGACATCATGGATGGGAAATGTGTAGAGTCATACGTAAGTCGGAGGGGATGTCCAGTGGACGTTGGTTCAAGCCCAACCATCTTTCCGTATAACCGGACGGGATGTGAGTGCTAGTATAGGGGCCGTTTACCCCTGGGGGTCTAATCCCCCACTCACATCCCAAAGTGGATCTGGAGAAACAAATGGTAATAATAAAAGTTTCTATATCATATGTATGCGACAAATGTGGAATGGGGTACAATCTAAGATTTACTCCAGTTCCTCAAGAACCCATTGAGATACTTCAGTCCGTCGATAGAATTAAACGGTGTACAGCATGTGCAGGATTTATGAGGATAGCACGGGCCATTTTTACAACTTCGGAAGGAAGATACGGAGACGATTACAACGGCTCTTGGCAATGTCCAGTGCACGCTGCTTTTACCTATTACCCCTCATTAATGAGGAAAGCCGCAAGAAACAGATTACTGATAGCAGACGCGGGATATGACAATTTCGAGAGGTACAAAAAATTAGCAAATGATGGGTATCCTTGGAAGTGTCCGCAATGCGGTAAGTTTATGAAATACATAGACGACAGAACAAAATACATAGAGGGGTTGGAGGAAAATAGTTGATGGCAACATGGGGAAATTCATACGGAACTTCGGCTACTACCGAGTACTTTACCGCTGATGTTGTAGATTATAACTCAAAACCTAAGAAAAAGGAGCGCAGTGGTTGGATGTTTCACTCTAAGACTTTTGAAAAGATATCAAAGATTAAAGAACTAAAGGGCACTATAGCTGTATTTGCATTCCGAAAATCCCCGGCCTTCAATGACAGAGCAGGGCTGGAATACAGAGGCATAAGTACATACTACAACGACCCAGTCGTGTTAGGGTACGATTCACCAACAAAGCTTGCATTCTATAATTTTGCCATAATTATAGATGCTTTAGAGTACATGCCAAACAAAATGTCCAGAGCCAATTTAATCAAGGAAGCTCTGGCCACACTTAAACCTAGAAATAAAAATCCATATCTACTAGTCTTGGCCAAAACTCCTAAAATGGTAGAAGAGTTAGTCAAAAGCAACGGATATAAAGAAACCGATAATGGGTTTCTGATACCTGAAAAGAAGGGTGAAAGATTCGGTGGTTTGACTATCCAGGGTTTAGATGTAGATGACCTTATAGATATGGCCTATTTTGCTGGAGCTGAATATATAGAAGAGGATATTCTCATAGAAACAGACCTAGCGTGTATCCGAATCTACTTGCACAAACAAGGATAAAAATTTGTGGGTGGGTAAACACACATACAAACTACGGTTAAAATGTGGGTGGGTAAACAAAAATTCGAATAATTTTCATTTTTTATCTAGCAAAATACAGATTGTATTCTATAATATGAGTGTCGGGGGACCTAGAACATGTTACACGCCCTTTTTGGGCACAAAGAACACCAGGGAGGAAAAATGTCTTCGAGAACGTGGCGAAAACACTTATGTCCAATATCCGCTGCCTCATGGCAACCGAAAGAGACACGCGTCGCCATTAGTTTGCTCAGAGAACATAATGATTATTTTAGGCCGCCTTTGGTGTACAATGTAACATAAGAACAATTTAATATACATTTTACACTAAAGGAACCCTGAGAAAATCACGGTTCCTTTTTTATTAGGCTGTCATCGTCTATCGGCTTAGGACGCCGGCCTTTCACGCCGGAAAGCGTGGGTTCAACTCCCCGTGACAGCAAAGGAGAGTTATGATAAAAGATTGTCCATGTTGTAAAAGGCAGGTTGAATTATGGGAAGAAGAAGATCCATATTATCCAGGAGGCCCAGTTGTGATAGGTTATTATATAGAATGCTTTGACTGTCAGCTGAGAATGTCTGGCGACAACAAAGGCAATCTGATAGAACGGTGGAACGAAATGCCTAGGAATTAAGGGTGAAATTATGATAAAAGAAAATGGAGCTGTAGTTAAATGCCCAGCATGTGGAAGCACTAACGTAATACGAGTTCATCCATTTGACTATTGGAAACAATGTAAAGATTGTAAACACGAATTTATGACAGGGGAACACAACTAATGTTTCTGAAATATGAGAAGACATTCAGGGTACCGATACCTCAAGTAAAAGTGCCTGGCAAACTGATCCTGTCAAGGAAAGAGTTACAACTATTATTGGCTGGTAGAGTCGAAATAGAAGAAAAGATGGACGGAGCCAATACCGGAATCATAAGACATAAGAAAGGGTTCAGTCTACAAAAGAGGGGATCACTGGTTGGTCAGTCAGAGCACGAACAGTTTCAATACTTTCATGCATGGGCCAATAGAATGAAGTATGATAACATAATGTCAGTTCCACCATGGTATTTAATATACGGTGAGCTACTATATGCTGTACATACTATCTATTACGATTCCTTACCGGATTATTTTCTCGTATTTGACATTCTGGATCTTAAAAAGAACCATTGGATGTGTAGAGAGGAGAAAGAAGATTTCTGTGGTAGATTTGGCTTTAACAGTGTACCCCTAATAGCCGAGGGATATTTCAATGTAGATGATCTTTATGAACTAATGCCGAAAGAATCAGCGTTTGGAGAAGTCGCAGAGGGTATGGTCATTAAAAGATATCGAAAGAAAGGATATCTTCGAGGTAAGATAGTCAAACCAGAATTCATTAAGTCTATTGAGGAGTCAGAACACTGGACAAAATATAACATAAGAAAGAATAAGCTTAGGTCGTCTAGTGGTTAGGACACTGCCCTCTCAAGGCAGAAACCTGGGTTCGATTCCCAGTCAAAGCAAAGGAGGATTTACATGGGAGTACCAGCTTCAGTAGTATTAGTAGTTATCGCTCTAATACTTATAGTAGGTGGAATGTGTGGAGCTGTCATTGGTAAGAAAAGAGAGGGTGACAGATGGTCTAAATCAGCCAACGAAAGGTTGGTAGAGTTTGAACAAAAGCTGTATGAAGTTACTAAAGTAAACTTAGAGAAACCAATAAACTACGACAGGTAGATGTAAAAACACGGGGAGTAAAGATTTTGTTTATATACTCAATTATGAAACACAAGATAGAATTTAGGAAAAGGCTTGATATGTGGGTAACAGCTTGGCTTGCGCTTGTGTGCGTAACAATAGTAATACTCACATTTTGTTATTATCAGCCAAAGTGGGATTTAAAATTCTGGCTTAGAAGTAAATAAAGAAACGAGGGGCGTTCGGTTAGTGGCTAAACCAGCAGTCTCCAAAACTGTGACCGAGGGTTCGAGTCCTTCACGCCCTGCCAAACAATAGTCTTGCGGTCCAGTCTGGAGTGGACGCCGCCCTGTCACGGCGGAGATCGCGGGTCCAAATCCCGTCAAGACTGCACAACTAAAACAAAAGGAGTGATATGAGTACAGTATATTTTACAAATAAAGAGCCTGATTGTTCTAACTGCCCATACAGAAGACATATGGTTGGAATTGGATATGGTATCTGGTGTAGTAACAAAGAGAACCAGGGCAAAGATTTAGGTTTCGGAATACATAAAATATTTAAATATCCACTATTAGGCTTTTCAAAACCTTTTGTCTGTGACTACTACGGAGGAACACTTAAGTTTAAAATAACTCATTGTAAAATAGAAGACTTACCAGATTTACCTCCTTATCCATTTGTTATAGAGGAGTTGGAAAAAAAAGACGGAGAGTAGCTCAGTCTGTGTAGAGCACCTGGCCTGGGACCAGGGGGTCGAAGGTTCGAATCCTTTCTCTCCGAATCGAGGAAAATTATGGAACATAAATGTAAACAAATAGAACAGTCTTTGAAAAATGATGTAGGCCGTATAGTTGATGGAAATAAACTGATACCTAATCACGGCCCGGCTATATCTCATATAGAGTATGTCTCAAGTATGAATGTATGGGTAGCACATTGCGATGAATATGCCACAGTTATAAAATATTGCCCTTTCTGTGGCGAAGAATTAGCTGTTGCAGATTTCTACCTAAAATAGGGCACCGTAGCTCAGATGGTAGAGCTGGAGAGTGAAGTCCTCCGAGTCGGTATCTCGAAAATACCCGGTGCCAACGGAGAAGAATTATGAGAGATCCAAAAAGAATACCGGAAATCTTGGATGAAATAAAGAAAGCTTGGACAAGATTCCCAGATCTTAGGCTAGGGCAACTAATAGATAATATAGTTAGTAGATCACCTTGCCCTTTGTTTTACATAGAAGACGAAGATCTGATAGAAAGGATCAAAAAGTTTTAATATATGGAAAAGCCGAAGAGAATGATTCAAAGAACCAAAGTTGGTACAACAATATATGAAACTATATACGAATTAACAAAATATGGCTCATATGTTAATGTAAAAGAATACGGGATGGTACAGCAAAAAAATGCTATGAGCTATAAAGAATTAATAAAGTACGGATACAAACCCGTATGAGCCAGAGTGGCGGAACATAGGTAGACGCGCTGGTCTTAGGAACCAGTGTCATAAGGCGTGAGAGTTCGAACCTCTCCTCTGGCAAAAGGTAATAATCATGGCAAAAAAAATAAAAAGAAAACCAGAATTCGTACGTGCTACATTCTATTGTCCAAACTTAGATAGAGCAGTGGACATAGATGGAGAAGATATGCATTTCTTCGGAGACAGTTGGCCATGCGACTTGTGTGGTAGCCATGGTGAAGTTACCGTCAATTTCATGTGCGAATGTGGTGACAACCACCAAATAACTTTATACGATTACTAATGCCACCATAGCTCTAACGGAGCAGAGCAACTGGTTTGTACCCAGTGTGTTGGGGGTTCGAATCCCTCTGGTGGCTCACAAAGCCCGAGTAGACGAACTGGCCTAGTCAATGGACTTAAAATCCATGCTCTACGAGCGTCCGGGTTCGATCCCCGGCTCGGGTAACTGACTTAAGCCAGAGTGGTGGAACTTGGTAGACACGCCGGTCTCAAAAACCGGTGAGCATAGCTCGTGTGAGTTCAACTCTCACCTCTGGCAAAGGAGAATTAATTGCAAACATTCTTACCATATCCAAGTATTTGGCGAAGTGCTCAATGCTTAGATTATAGAAGATTGGGTAAACAGAGAGTAGAAGCCAAACAGATATTAAATATACTTACAGGTAAAGCAAAACCAGGCAAAAATGGCAAGATAGCTTGGGAAAATCACCCCGCCGTTAGAATGTGGCGTGGATATGAATCCTGCCTAAGTCTTTATATGAATATAATGATACAAATATGGAAAAAGCGTGGATACAAGAACAATATGGAAATGGAAAGGATACATATATTTAAAACAAAGTATCCGTGGTGGTTCGGAGACGAGGAATTCCATGCTTCCCATAGAGCAAATTTGTTGAGAAAGAATTACGAGTATTACAGCCAATTTGGTTGGACAGAAGATCCAGGAACCGGGTATTTTTGGCCGGTATAGGAGAATTACGGTGGATAAAATCACTGAGAAACTAGTGAATGCAAGTCACCTTGTAAGATTAATAGGTGAAAAAATATACACTGGCGAAATAGATCATAAAGATCTAACAAAGCTTAGAAAAGAAGTCAACAAAACTTTATTCGAAGCCATAAGAACTGCGAGAAGAAGTTCGAACAAACAGATCCGGGATCGTTCAGTGGTCAAGGACAGCGGGCTTTGAACCCGCCAACGAAGGTTCGAACCCTTCTCCCGGAGCACGGAGGGTACCGTCAAAGGTGATAAACTGGGCCTGAACCCCAGGGGGTGGTAAAACATTGGCGTTCGATTCGTCTACCCTCCTCCATGGAAACCTATAACAATAGGAGTTAGAATTATGTCGTCTACTGACCTCGAAGGGTCACCCCTGGTCAAGACAAAAGATGGCTGGGCTGTACAAACAATGATAGATGGTGTCATGCCAATAAAGAAAGATGTGTCGTTACGTAGTAGATATCTTAAAGATGCAGAGACAACAAGTAGGTTCCTAATAGCTCATAGAATGATAGATGAACTTTTCTCGTTGTGGCATGAATTTGGTAAACCAGAGGTATATTATGAGATAGAAGAAGAAACTTCGATAGATGCACTTGCTCTGTACAAAGACATAAAAGATAACCAAGAAGTTCTACGAAAAGCTCATCAGGATTTAAAAAATACTATGGATAATATCCAACAAACTATGGATATCATAGATATGCAGAACAAAAAGTGGGAGTTCGTAAAGAGAAGGCTTAGAGTAATACCAAGTAAGCCGTACAAATAGTTCCAACATTATGGTGGTCGTAGCTCAGAAGAGTAGAGCGCAGGGTTGTGGCCCCTGGTGCGCGGGTTCAAGTCCCGTCGATCACCCCAAACAATTTACAAAAGAGGACAAACGGTGAAATCAGATATATCTGAAATGAAATCATGCCCGTTTTGTGGTGGTGAGGTAGCAGAACATCCTAACGAAAAGTGGAGAGACACTTATTTTGTAGTGCACCACAAAGCCGATTGCTATCTACACAATCATAACTTGTTACCAAGAAACTATCGCATTAACGAATGGAATAAAAGATTCAAATAAATAAGGGGGAGTTGAGCAGCGTGGTGAGCTCAGCGGCCTGTAAAGTCGTAGCGAAAGCGTGTTGGTTCGATTCCAGCCTCCCCCAAAACCAGGAGAATTATATGAAAAGGAACACAGAAAAGAACAGAGAAGAACTAGCCAAAGAAGAAGTTAGTAATATGGATATGGATGCGATGGAAGAATACATAAGAGATCAATTTGAAGAGTATTATAAAACTCTATCATATAAGGAATTCAATAAGCAATGGGATTCTGCTTTTGGTGAGGATTAATTATGCTTTTATGTCCAAGTTGTACAGAAACGCTAGAAAAGAATGAGAAACATGGGGAAGGTGTGTGGCAATGTCCCAATGAAGATTGTGGTATAGTATGGTTCATTGTAGACATACCGAGGCCAAAATATCTTATGAACAAATCAGAACAAAAAAAGAAGAAAGTAAAACCTAAAAAGCACCCATAACTCAGTCCGGGAGAGTGCAACCCTTACAAGGTTGAAGTCCTTGGTTCGAACCCAAGTGGGTGCAAACAAGGTTGGTTTCAGCAAACCCAAAAACCCAGACTGTTAATCTGATCGTTTATGCCAACCTGTAGAACAAAAAATAAATAGCTGGTTACCGCAATCAAACCTATTTGCCGAGGGGGGTTCCTACCAGCCTGTAAAAGAGACCAGGAGCCCATTCGGCCCAACAGAGGTTGAGTACAGCAACCTAAAATTTTTATCAACCTGGAGGAGTAATAATTATGAGACTTACAAAAGAAGGAGCAAAGGCTTACGAACATTCATTGGATCACGCTGTGGAATTTTTCAGTAAAGCGGGATCTATGTTTGCAAATAAAGAAAGCTTTTACGAAGGCGAAGAGTCTGCTTTATCCCTATTCCAAAAGGTATGGATAGTGGACGAAGCGTTGGCCATGAAGTTACTTCTATGGCTGAGAGACTGCCGTGGCGGATCTGGAAACCGAAGTGGAGCAAGAGAATGCTATCATTGGTTAGCAAATCATTCCCCGGAATGGCTTGCAGCTAATATAGGATGGCTGCCACTAGTGGGTAGATGGGATGACCTAAGATCCCTGTTTGGAACTGATGCCGGAAAGTACGCTGCTGATCTATGGGCTGAAGCGTTGAAGTCCAAAGATGTATTAGCTGCTAAGTGGGCTGATAGATCTGATAGCCCTGTCAGACAGCTTTTAGGCATGAAGATAGGTGATTTCAGACGTTTTCTTGCCAAGTTGCGTAAAGACCACATCGTCGAGCACAAGATGTGTACCAATAGATGGAACGAAGTTAGCTACGAAAATATTCCTTCTGTAGCCATGGCAAGATACACCAAAGCCTTTGGCAAGCACGACGAAGAAAGATTTGAAAACTACAAGGAGAGCTTAAAGAAAGGTATAGCTAAGGTACATGCTGATGCTCTTTTTCCACACGACTGTGTAAGAACAGCTCGTCATGGAGATAAAGAGATAGCGGACGCACAGTTTGACGCTCTACCCAACTTTATGGAAGGCACCAATGAGAAAATTATGGTAATTTGTGACACCTCCGGTTCTATGGACTCAGTTGTAGCTGGTAGCATCAGAGCCATAGACGTTTCTCAAGCGATAGCTTTGTATTGCTCTGGAAAAATGCCTAAAGACGGGCCTTTCTATAAGAAATTCATAGCTTTCTGTTCCGAGAGTGAATTCAAAGATTGGGAAGGTATGAAATTTTCTCAAGCCGTTAATGACAGCGATATATTCGACAGGGCTGTAGGGACTACAAAGATACACACTGCTTTGAATCTGATTCTGAAGGTAGCAAGTACTTTCAAGATTACTGAGGATCAAATGCCTACCGCTTTGATGATTGTTTCTGATATGCAATTTCACCCTGATCCTGAGCTGGGTAATCCACGTTATCAGAATTACGGCGTAGAAAGTAAAGGGTCTGAGATAGAAGAGAGCTTAAAGCGGTTTGAAGACGCTGGATACAGAAAGCCTAAAGTAATTTACTGGAACACAAGTGGATACGCTGGATCTCCTGCAACTGTTAAGAGCCCAAACACAGCTCTAGTGTCGGGTTTTGATACCGGGGTACTAAAGGCGCTGCTATCCGGTGAAGACTTTACTCCTAGGGCAGTAATGCTAAGAGCTTTAGAAAAGTATGACATAACAAAACCATAAAATATAAGGCTGGCTACAGCAATCCCAAAAACAATAATACAAATATTGGTCCCCTATGCCAGCCTGCAAACAAAAAGCTTACTAATAAGATTGGTTTCAGCAATCAAAACAGACACTATCATATGGAGATAACAAGTCAAAACATGCCAATCTGTATACACGCCCGTAGCTCAGTGGAAATAGAGCTTCAGGCTACGAACCTGAGAGTCGGGGGTTCGAATCCCTCCGGGCGTAAAGGAGAAACACATGACTACATTTGTAGTATATGCCGAAGTAAAGTGTGATACTTGTAATGGCAAGGGGTGTGAATATTGCAGGTTTAGGGGCTTCAACAGAGAACCTGTCGAATTCACTATTGATGAAGACGGTAAGGTACTTAAAGCTGAGGTTGCGTAAATCACGGGGGCGTAGCTCAGTAGGGAGAGCGCTTGCCTTGCACGCAAGTGGTCGCGGGTTCGATTCCTGTCGCCTCCAAAAGGAGAATTGCCATGAGAACTAATCGCAAAACAGATGTATTATTGGTTGTAGATTTCCAAAATGACTTTATTACCGGTAGCCTGGCAGTTAATGGGGCGGAAGAACTAGTAGGAATCACAAACAAATACCTAAAACTATTTAGGAAAGCGGTGCTTTCCAAAGATAGGCATAAGGCAGACCACCCCTCTTTCAAAGAACAGGGCGGACCCTGGCCAGCTCATTGTGTAGACAATACTTATGGCGTGGAAATACACTCAGGTATATCATTCCCAGACAATATAATGGTTGCTTCCGTAGATAAAGGCTGGCACGAGGAAGCCTACTCAGCGTTCGATAGGACTGGTTTGGATACCATGCTGAAAACTATGGGAGTCAAAAGAATATTTATATGCGGTTTAGCTACTGATTACTGCATCAAAGCTACTACACTTGACGCTATAGAGAAAACTAAAGCCGATGTATTTCTATTGACCGATGCTATCAAAGCCGTAAATATAAACGAAGATGACGGGGACAAAGCTATTAAAGAAATGACTGACGCAGGAGCGGTGCTCATAACCTTAAAAGACTTAGAGGATTAGATATGTATAAATTCCGTACTAATTATGATAGAATGTTTGAAAACATAGTTGGGTCTGCCTATACATACATAGCTGCGAGTAAAGTAAAAGCTTTGGTGATAGGTATGTCAGGCGGAATAGATAGTACGCTTACAGCTGCTATTGCGAAAGAAGTTGTGAAACGCCTTGACAATGGTGTAGTATTGGAAGGTAGGGTTATAGACATTACCTCTAAAGAAGAAGAAATTGAGCGCGGGTTGGAAGCATCTGCTACATTCTGTAACATATCTAAATATGTAAATCTAAACGAGTTGTTCTATACTACAGTGTCCACAATCACAGAGTCGAGAGATATAGATAATAACTCTTTTGAGTACAAAGTTCGCCTTGGAAACATCAAAGCCCGTCTAAGAATGATACAGCTGTACGACTTGGCCAAAAAGCTCAACGGATTGGTCTTGTCGACAGATAACTATACCGAATATCTGTTAGGATTCTGGACATTACATGGTGACGTTGGCGATTTCGGCATGATACAAAACCTATGGAAGACGGAAGTCTACGGATTGACAGAATATCTAGCTGATACTTATAACAAATTCGGTAGACATGTAGAAGCGGATGTACTACAAGAGGCTATAGAGGCCGTACCCACTGATGGACTCGGCATAACGGATTCAGATTTTGATCAATTATGCTCTGAGAACGACAGAAAGGGGTCGCCAAGAGAAGTTTATGGTAGAATAGATACTCTGCTATACGATTACTTATACAACAAGGGAAATAGTGAAAATAAGGTAGCCATGAGGCACAGGGCCTCGAAGTTTAAGAGAAATAATCCGGCCAATGTATCGAGAATGCATATAATATGAGGAGAATGTGATGATAATTACCTCTATGTTGGATAACGATCTATACAAATTCACAATGTTACAGGCTGTCCTACATCAACACCCCGGAGCGATGGTTTAATATGCATTTAAATGCAGAACCGAAGGCATAGATTTCAGAGCGTACGAAAGTGACATTATAAAAGAAATCAATAAAATGTGCCGCGGATTGCAATTTACAAAAGAGGAACTTGAGTATTTAGGAGATCTCAGGTTTATGAAAGAGGACACAATTCAATTCCTCAAACTGTTTAAATTTGACTATGACTATCTGAATATCATAGCAGATGATAAAGGAACTCTACACATACAAGTGAAAGGGCCTTGGCTTCACACAATATTGTTCGAGATACCCATACTATCCATAGTGAGTGAAATATACTCTCGGGATATGAGTGAAAACTTTGATGAGGCCAATAGACGTACCGAAGAAAAGATTGACCTAATCAACAGACTTTACGGCGAAGAAGATGTAGCTATATTGTTTGCTGACTTTGGAGGTCGCCGGCGACATTCAGTAGAAGCTCATAAAAACGTACTTACACTATTCAAAGAAGGGTGTTATGCTCCCAGGTCTGGTAAAGGCTTAGTAGGCACGAGTAACGTTATGTTTGCCAAAGAACTCGGCCTTACGCCCATAGGAACCATGGCCCATGAATGGCTACAAGCACACCAAGCTCTTTATAGAGTAGCTGATAGTCAATTTATGGCTCTTGAAAATTGGGCCAAAGAATATCGGGGAGACCTAGGAATTGCCCTATCAGATGTTATAGGTCTTAAGTATTTCCTACATGACTTTGACATGTTTTTCTCAAAGCTGTTTGATGGTACAAGGCAAGACTCTGGAGATCCCTATGAGTACGGTGGCGCCATGATTAAGCACTACAAAAATATGGGCATAGATCCAAGAACCAAGACTATCGTATTCAGTGACGGATTAGACTTTATAAGAGCGGCTGAGTTGGCTAAAAGCTTTGGTAAATCGATAAAAGTGTCGTTTGGTATAGGCACACATATAACAAATGACTTTGATTTCAAAGCTCTACAAATCGTTCTTAAGATGATTGAATGTAATGGGAATCCGGTGGCCAAAAGGAGCGACTCACCAGGAAAGGGTATGTGTACTGACCAGGACTATGTAGAATACCTGGAAAGGACATTTGCAAGGAGAATATCTAAAGACAAATAATACCCCCGTAGCTCAGTGGAAACAGAGCAAGAGGTTTCTACCCTCTAGGTCGCGGGTTCAAGTCCTGCCGGGGGTGCACATGCGCCAGTAGCTCAGTAGGAAACAGAGCACAAGCCTCCTAAGCTTGAGGTCGTGGGTTCGAGTCCCACTTGGCGCTCACAGAGGATGGTAGAATGGAAACACATCAAATCATAAAAGAAACCGAAGATTGTTATATAGCTCTCGGCATCGGTAATTGGTTTTCGTGGCACATTACTCATGAATATGTGGAATGGGTTGTATCTTCTATTTACGGTAGGTATAAAGGTACATTTAACACATTCGAAGAAGCTATTAGATCATTGACTGAGGAAAATTAATATGGAACACCCACATTGGTTCAAATACAAAGTGGCCAAATTCATTGTTGATAATGATATTAACTCTATAAACGAAAAATTGCTTGAATTAGGAATAGATGCTTCAAGTATAATAAACATACATATTCTAAATAAAGGCTATACTGTTTATTACAGAAAAAAAATATAAACTGACGCGGGTTGGGGGAGTTGGCCGTCCCCGCCGGGCTCATATCCCGGAGATCACGGGTTCGAATCCCGTACCCGCTAACATAGGAGAATTACCATGAATGCAAAAATAGAAAAAGAAGTAGTAGGTTTACAAAATTGTATGGTATCAGCGGCTCATAGAGTACCTCTACCAAGTAGATTCAAATCTGTAGCAGGGCCACTCGGCAGCCAACGTAAGATAATCGATATACAGACCGGTAAGTCCGTAGTAATAGGGCTATGTGACTACCAAGGAGCAAGGAAAGCACTAAACACTTTATTTGGGGATTAAAGGAGTAGAATTATGAAGAAGGTTGATGTGTCTCTTTGGACAAAGAAGCAGAGTTTGTGTGAAATATACCAATTGATTGGGATGCAATATGCTTTTCTATCACCTAAAAATGAGCAATGTCATCCGTGGATAAAATGCCGTGATTTTTTACACGATGCACTCAGATCTTTTGTTACCGGCAAAAAAGAAAGTATATATGGGTTTTCATATGCAACAGATACCAATCCACCCATGAATCTGGAAAAGATGCGCATATTAGTCAAGCGTCAACCGACTGGTGGGGAGAAAAATGCATCTGAGAACACAAAAGAAATGATGGATTCTGCAATGGCCATACTACACTGTATGGAAAACTATGGTGGTATAAAACCACTTTCAGAAATCTACCGTACTACCAAGGACAAAGACATTTACATATTTGAGGGTGCCTCTGATTGGATGGAATCAACATTCATGATATCACTCTATACATTTCTTATCAGGCTCGGTGGAAAGAAACTTGTATTCAAAGATAAGAAAGATCTTAATTCTAAACTAAAAGATCTCTCCAAATCAAAAGCAGCTGCCAATGATAATGATATCAGTTATCTTAAGACTGTATTGCCTTTCATAGACAAGATATTGAAGAAAAGGAAAGAGCTCAAATACGTGAGAAAAGATGGCACACGGCTTTTTGATAATCAAACTGTGAATATATTTCATAACTATACAGGTATAGTGGCGCTATCTCAACAAGCAGCCAAAAAGAAATCCAGTGTAACAAATGATGAGAAGCTAAAAGAACTAACAGCATTATCTGAACTCATC